>Ga0193753_10000101_pt1 | contig 77374 bp, 62 predicted proteins | sample H1c2metaG_FD_144925 | JGI IMG/M metagenome (GOLD analysis project Ga0193753, IMG submission 144925) | Soil microbial communities from a riparian zone of the East river system, Colorado, United States - H1c2 | ecosystem: Environmental > Terrestrial > Soil > Riparian zone | place: USA: East...
GTCGAGGGTAAAGGCAATGGTTTGGCCTGAGGAGGCTTTGATCTCGTCGCCCATAATGGCGCTGCCGGATTTGAGATAGAGATCGGGGGCTTGTGGGCCGGTGACCTTGATGTAGACGTGACCGGCTTTGATGCCTTGGAGGATGGCGGGCTGGGAGAGCTCGCTGGCGTAGACGACGGTGGTGGGGATGCCTACGCCATCGTGGAGGGGAAGTTGCTCTCCGGCGCGATGCTCGTCGCCTCCGCCTACGCCGGTGGGACGGAGCCCTTTGGCGAGCTGGGTCTCCCAGAAGGGAATGCCGTTGCCGGGTGGCGGAGTGAACCAGGAGCCGTGTTCGTGGTAACCGTTGAGGACTTCGATAGCGTCTACTTTGGCAAAGTCGGTAATGGGTGCCCAGCCCCATCCGCAGCCGGGGCAGTGGACGTCCCAAGGCCAGTAGGCGTGATTGATGCTGACGAGGGCGTGGAGGCGGTGGGCCTCGTCGAAGAGGCTGTTGACGGTGTAGCCGGTTTCGGCGACGCGGTAGTCGAGGAAGGCTTCGGTGCCCCAGACGTTGGCGTGGCCTTTGACGGTGGTGACCTCTTCGCCGGGGATGAGGAGCATCTTGTCGTAGAAGAGCTGGTCCTGCATCATCTGGTTGAAGTGGGCCTGGGTGTTGTGGTCGGTGACGGCGAGAAAGTCGAGGCCCTGGGAGGCGGCTGCGGCGAAGAGGCGCGATGGCGGGCAGGGGACGTTGGCTCCGGACTGGCTCTTGCACATGGCGTCGGTGAGGCCGGTGTGGGAATGTAGATCGCCTTTGTACCAGCCGGGTTTGGGGTTCAGGATTGGGTAGTGCTGGGGGTCGAGCTGGGTGGAGAGGTGGATGTGGACGGTGAAGTCGCCGTGGGAGTTGGGGGCGATGTAGTTGTAGCCGATGGCGAGGTGCCAGGTGCCGGGGATGATGGGGCCGGGGAGGTAGGGGCCGGTGGCATCAACGGTGGAGAGGGTGAAGCTGGTGCGGCCTTCGCCGCGGTAGCGTTGCGGATCGAATAGGCCTGCGGTGAGGTACATGCCTTTTTGGAAGCCGGGCGAGATGAGGTCGATGTCGAGGCGCTGGATGCCTGAGGGGACGGTGAAGGCGAAGAGCTCGTGTTTGCCGAGTTGGTCGGGAGAGATAGTGCCGTGGAGGGTGATGGTGAAGTCGCCCGACTGGGCATGGAGGAATGCGGCGGGCAGGATGAAAAGCATGATTGCGAGGAGACGAAGAGGCGAGCGCCAGCGGTGGCGTTGTGAGGGCATGCATTGACTCCGTTGCGATGCAGCATATCAGTCGAGGGTGATTTTTGCGCTTCGAGTTGCGTGGGTAAGTTGCGGATGAGCGGGTTTGCTCTTCTACTGTTGAGTGCTCTAACGCTGTCTGTATTTGAGGAGAGTGAATATTGTTCGACTATAAGAAGCTATTCGATCTGACGGGGAAGAAGGCTCTGGTTGTGGGCGCGGGCAGCGGGATTGGCGAGGCTGCGGCGATGGGGCTGGCGGCGCATGGGGCGCATGTTCTTTGTGGCGATTTGAATGTGGAAGCAGCGCAGAGGGTAGCCGATGCGATTAAGGAGGCGGGTGGGTCGGCGGAGATGATGGCGTTTGATCTGCGCGATGGCGAGAGCGTGGTGAAGACGATGGCGGGGCTGCCGGATCTGGATGTGCTGGTGACAACGCCGGCGATCAATGTGCGGAAGCCTTTGTTGGAGATGTCGGAGGAGGAGTTCGACCGTGTGCTGAATTTAAATTTGAAGGGAACGTTTCGTCTGATTACGGCGGCGGGACGGAATATGCAGAAGCGGGAGAAGGGAAGCATTATTGCGTTTGCGAGTATTCGTGCGCTGGTGGTGGAACCGGGGCAGGGTGTATATGCGGCGACGAAGGCGGGGGTGCTTCAGATGTGTCGTACGCTGGCAGCGGAGCTTGGGCCTTCGGGCGTGAGGGTGAATGCGATTGGGCCAGGTGTGGTGGATACTCCGCTGACTGCGCCTATTGCGGCGAATAAGGAGTGGTATGAGGCTTATGCGCAGAAGAGTGCGCTGGGGCGGTGGGCCAAACCGCATGAGATGGCTGGGGCGGTGGTTTATCTTGCTTCGGATGCGGGGTCATTTGTTACTGGGACGCTGACGATCGTCGATGGTGGGTGGACCGCGGTGGATGGGCGGTTTACACCGCCGCTTTGAGAACAGGCAACGACAAGGTGAACCGCAGGTCCTTCGACTACGCAACTCGCAGGTGCGCGAGTTGCTGCTCAGGATGACACCATTGTTAGGAATCGAGGCTTAAGGGTGAGCGGGTGGGGCGAAGAAGCGGTAATGGATATTCCATTTGCTTGTCTGGCCTGGAGGGACGTTGAGGTGGATGTAGGCCTCGGGTGAGACGGTGGTGTGGATAGACCAGAGGTAGAAACGCGAGATGGGGTTGTCGGAAGATTGCTGGACGCCGACGCCGGTTTTTTTGTCTTCGATGGTGAAGTCATAGTCGGAGGCGTTGTTGGAGTAGCCCTTGATGTAGCTGGCTACGGTTTGTTTCGGTTGCAGTTCTTGTTTGTAGACGATGTCGTTTCCTTCAAGCTCCGCTGCAGGGCTGAGGGAGTCCTGTAGCTCGGGTTTGAAGGGGAAGTGGATGGAGATGCCGAGCCCCGTGGGGTGGCCGTCGAAGATGTAGAAGTCGTGGTCGTAGACGCTGGTGTCGATGGTCTTCTGGCCGGTGTTTTTGAGGCTGTGGGAGAGGGTCAGAGTCGATCCGTCGAGTGAGAGAGTCTTCTCGTAGATGTAGGAGATGCCGGTGGGGCCGGTGAGGTGATGGGTGAAGGTGATGGAGTGGGGCTTGGTGTGGACGGTCCACTTGCCGGGGTCGACGAGAGGGTAAGGGAAGCCGAATTTGTAGGGGGAGTCGTCGACTTTGCGCAGGACACCTACGCCGGGTTTGACGAAGAGATCTCCGGGCTTGGCGTCGTTGTAGCCGATGGCGCCGTCTTCGGTGCGGAACTCTTCGACGGGGCCGGTGATGGCGTCGTTGGTGTGCGGATCGTAGTCGCTGAACCATTCACCGAAGAACCTGTGGCCGTTGTAGGAGACGCAAGCGACGACGCCGGACCAGTCGAAGCGCGTGGAGCGGTAGTAGCCCTTTTCGGGATCGGGAAGGAAGATGAGCGCATCGAGAGTGCCGTTGGAGAGTAGGACCTTTGGGTGGTCGGAGTGGGGGACGTCGGCGCAATTGGATGGCTTGGATTGACTGGATGTGAATCCCGGAAGGGCGGTTACGATAAGGGCGAGAGACAGGATACGGTTCGTATTTTTGGTTGAGATCAACGGGTCAAATCTCCTGAAACTGAATGTTAGGCGTATTTGAAAGTGAGGCTGCGGGGCGCATGAATGTTCGCCGGGAGTGAGGGCTGGCCGAGGGTGCCGTCGGTTGGATTGATCGTGAATTGGAGGATGCCTGACTCGTGATTGAGGACGAATAGGTTGGCGCCACTGGCGGTGATGATGGTGGAGTGCGGGAGGTGCAGGCCATCGGTGAGGCGCTGGATTGGCGAGAGAGTGCCTGTGTCGGGATGGATGCCCCAGGCGGTAAGGCTGTCGGCCAGAGGGTGATTGGATTCGCGGCGGCGATTCACGGTGTAGAGAAATTTTCCCGATGGGTGGAGGAGCAAGGTGGGTGCACTCTTTTGTCCGTGGAAGTCTTCGGGGAGCGTTGAGGTTCTGTGTTGGGGCTCGCCGATTTCGCCGGTGAGCGGGTTGTAGCGGAATGTGGAGACGGAGGCATCGAGCTCGTTTGCGATGAAGAGAAGATTGCTTGATGGATGAAAGGCCATGCTGCCGGGGCCGCTGCCGGGAAGTTGTGGGCATTGGCCGGTGCGGGTCAGCTTGTCGTCGGCGATGGTGAAGATGCTGAGGCGATCGCTGCCGAGGTCTGTGCTGAAGAGGCGACCGTCGCTGTCGAATGCGACGGAATGAGGATGGGAGGAGTTTTGTTGCTGGTGCGGGCCGCTGCCGGTCTCCTTCAGGATTCCTGAGACTCGTTGCAGGGAGCCGTCTTCGAGAATAGGCAGGAGATTGTAGGCACCGCCTCCGTAGACGGCGACTGCAAGGTGGTGGCCATCGGGTGATACTGCCAGATGGTTTGGTTTGGTCGCAGAGAGGGAAAGCGGCTGTTGATTGAGTGTTGTGAGGCGGCCGGTGTGGGGGTCGATGGCGTAGGCTTCGACTGCTCCCGTGGGGAGGCCACGATAGGTGTCTACGGCGTGGGTGGCGTAGAGGAAGTTCTGCGTGGGGTGCAGGGCGAGCGAGGAGGGATTAGGGGCTGCGATGGTTTGGATGGGGAGCCAGCGGCCGCTCCGAATGACGAAGACATGGATGGCTGATGTGCTACCGGATGATCCGACGTAGGCGAATCGTGGAGATTGCGCGGTGGACGGTTGGGCGATTGCGGGTAGCCATGGAATCAGCGTGCTTAAACCGTTTGCGGCTGAGGTGTAGCCCATGCGTTGCACGAAAGCCCGGCGACTCAGGAGTTTGCGTGATTTCATGATTGCTCCTTATCGATCAGGGACGTATGGACATGGAGTGGTGAAAGATATTGTTGGGATCATAGCGTCGTTTGACGCTCTGGAGGAAGGGATACAGATCTTGCTCGCCGTAGTAGAGCTGCGGCCAGTACGAGTAGGCGAGCATGTCCTTGTCGGGGTAGTTGATGTAGCAGCCTTCGTAGGAGTCATTAGGGTACGGTGTGCCCTTGTAGTCGGGGTGCGCATCGGTGCCGGAGTAGAGGTCGGTGTAAAAGTCGCTCATCCATTTCTGACGGGCTGCATCGTCTTCGGGGTTGGACCAATAGGTCTGGAACTGCAGCTTCATGATGGTGGAACGCTGAGGAATCGAGGTTTCGGCGATCATCTCGGGGCGGTTGATGGCGCCGCCGTAGGAGTCGCATGCAAGAATAGAACCCTGGAGATCTACGCCGGGCATGTCTCGGGTGAGGTGCTTGTAGATGCATCGCGCTTCAGTGGAGGTGAAGTTGCGCTTCATGTTGCTGGATTTGTATTTGCCGCGATGGCCGCCGCCGATGCCACCGCTGATAGTGGCATTGAGCCAAGGGGCGCGAGTTATATTGTGGGGGCTGGAGCAGGCTAACTGCGCGGCTGCGTTGTGGTGTCCGGAGAGGTCTGCGCCTGCTCTGGCGTGTTCTGCGGCGGCGGGTCCCATGGTTGGGTTGCAGGGCTGGAAGAGGTCGAGGAATTCGTTAAGGACGCGTGGGTCCTGGCAGGTTCCGTCGGGATTGCAGAACTGTGCGCTGATAACAATCTGGTTGGATGAGTGGTGGGAGAGGCCGAGGGCCGTGTACAAGCCCCAGGTGTCAGGGTCTTTGGCTCGGGTTTCCTGATAGTGCCCGTAGGTGGTGAGGATGGCTTCGAAGCGCTCGGGTGTCATGTCGTCCCAGGGAAAAGACATGTTGGCGAGCATGACCTCCTGCGGGGCGGGGGGAAGCTTGTCGAAGTAGTAGCTGGTGATGATGCCGAAGTTGCCTCCGCCTGCGCCGCGGCACGCGCGAAAGAGTTCAGGCTCGTGGGTGCGGTCGGCTCTGTGCATGACGACTTTGCCGCTGGTGTCTACGGTGAGGATATCGACTGCGGAGACCCAATCGACGGTGAGGCCGTGGAGGCGGGAGAGGATACCGTAGCCTCCTCCACTGATGTGACCGCCAGCGCCAACGGTGTAGCAGGACCCGGCGGGCAGGGTGAGGCCGTGACGCTTGTAGAGGTCGATGTAGACCGGGCCGAGTTTGGAACCGGCACTGATGCGGTATTTGTGCCCGCTGCCGGCGGCGTTGGAGTCGGTGAGGAGGCTTAGATCGAGGAGAACGCCATCGGGATTGTTGCAGACGAAGTCTTCGTAGCAGTGACCGCCGGAACGCACTGTGGGACGAAGGCCAGCGCTGACGGTTCGCTGGAGGGCGTCGGCTGTGTCGGCGGGGGTTTCGCAGAGTTCGATGCGGCTGACAGTATCTGCGTCAGCGGCGGGCCAGCGTGAGTTATTCCCTTTTTTAAGTGTGGTGTAGCGAGGGTCCTGCCGGGTTACAGTGATCGACATAGTCTTCCTGGTTCGGGGCTTGGGTTCCGTGAAATTAGTTGAACATAGAATACCGACAGCTGAGGGAAGCGTGGCTCTATCCCCACGTAGTGAGACTTACTGTTACCTGGAATGACACGATTGAGGGTCGAACGTCACTACTTGTTATCGGCTGTGCCGGGAGGAGACGAGGATCCATGTAGTAATACAAGCGAGAGGGAGAAAGTGTAGGTCAATCAGTGCCTTTGTGAGATACGCTGGATTGCTGACATAGAGATTTCCACACTGTATACTTTGCCTATCAACCACATTTCCGTGGCTTTAGGTATGCAATCAGTTTCGTCCCACGGTCGGGGTGCCGCACCATCGAAGACGACAGACCAAGAAGCTCGAAAGATAATCCTGTAAAGGCGGGCAACGGTGGTGTGCGTACACCACTGAAGGGAGAGAGCTCGACCTATGGGCGACTGCCGAGCGATGCGCCAACCTTGTTTGATTCGCCGCCGGTGGACAATTCCACGAGAGATGCGAATCGAACTTACGCGGGATCTGGCGTAACGCCGGATGGGCCGCGAAGTTACTCGGAGGCGAGTGGGCAGCCGCTTCTTGAGTTAGGGTCCGTGGTGGGACGCCGCTATGAGGTGATCGCACTTCTGGGTGAGGGCGGCATGGGTGCCGTCTATGAAGCGAAAGATCTGGAACTGAACCGGACGATTGCGCTGAAGACTATTCGGCGTGAATTTGGGGGCAACCCGGCCATCATCGAACGCTTCAAGCAGGAATTGATCCTGTCTACGCAGGTGACTCATCGGAATGTCGTCCGCATCTTCGACCTGGGAGAAGCGAGTGGGATGAAGTTCATCACGATGGAGTACATCCAGGGAATCGACCTGCGAACGATGATTCATGAGCGAGGAAAACTTCCGCCGGAAGAGGTCGTCGAGATCATCATCCAGGTATGCAGGGCGCTCGATGCGGCGCATAGTGTGGGCGTGATTCATCGTGATCTGAAGCCACAGAACATCATGCAGGACCAGAACGGGCGCATTCTGGTGATGGATTTTGGACTGGCGCGAACGCTGGAAGGCGACGGCATGACGATGTCGGGCGCGCTGGTGGGAACGATGGAGTACATGTCGCCGGAGCAGGCGCTGTCGAAGAGTCTGGATCAGCGGTCGGACATATATTCGCTGGGGCTGATTTTTTACGAGCTTCTGAGTGGAGAGACGCCATTTCGTGCGGATACGGCGCTGGCGAGCCTGATCCGGCGGACGCAGGAGAAACCGGTTCCAGTATCGCAGTACGTCACTGATCTCGCGGGCCCACTGGACCAGATGGTGAGCCGCTGCCTCGAACGCGAAGTAGAGTTGCGATATTCGAGTGCTGCCGAGTTGCTTTCCGATCTTGAGATGTGGCAGCAGGGAGGCGTGGTGAGTGCGCCTCCGGTGCGAAGCGTTCCTGCCAAGCCGGCGTTGCCTTTTTGGTTGTGGGCGAAGCGGTGGTGGGTGTGGGGAAGTGTCGCCGGTGTGTTGGTGATTGGTGTTGGGGAGTACGTCGACCACAGTATGAAGTCGGCCAGTCCGACTGTGAAGGCGCCTGCTGCTGCGGTCGAAGGGCGGGCTCTTGCGATTATGCCGTTTCGCAACGCGTCGGGAGATGAGAAGGACGATTGGATCGGATCGAGCGTGGCCGATATGCTGAGCACGGACATTGGCCAGTCGGCGCACCTGCGTACGGTATCCACGGATCGATTGCACCAGGTACTTTCGGATTTGAGTATTGGTCCGCAGACTACGATTGGGCCGGAGACGGTTCGACGTGTAGCGGAGTTCAGCAGTGCGGATGTAGTTGTTTCGGGTCAGTATGCGCGGTTTGGCGATCAGATTGTGATCGATGCCACGATCCGGGACATGAAGCGCGACCAGAGTGTGGCGGTGAAGGCGCAGGCGCTGGCGAAGGATCTGCCGGTTGCAATCGATAGTCTTGCCGATGCCGTGAGGAAGAACCTTTCGCTTTCGCCGGATGTGCTGCAGGAGTTGAAGTCGCAGTCGTTCAAGCCAAACTCGGTGTCTGTGGATGCATTGCGTAATTACAACGAAGGTCTTGCGCTGATGCGAGAGGGCAAGAATCTGGATGCGTTGAAAAACTTCCAGGCGGCGACGAAGCTGGACCCGCAGTTTGCGCTGGCGTTTTCGAGATTGGCGGAATCGCAGTCGGAACTGGGCTTTGAGAGTGATGCCGAAGGTGCGTCCCGGAGGGCTGTAGAGCTTGCCAGCAGCGAGGAGCTTCCGCTGCCTGAGAAGTACCTGATTACTGCGAGCCGTGCGCGAATTATTAAGGACAACAAGCAGGCCATGGATGCTTACCAAAATCTTGCGAAGAGCTGGCCGAGCGATGTGGATGTCCAATATAACCTGGGCAGGTTGTATGTTGGCGGGGGTGATTACGCTAAGGCACGCGATGTGTTCGCGAAGATTCTGGAGAGCGATCCAAAGAACATCAAGGCGCTTTGGGAGATGGGGGTTGTCGAGAACATACTGGGGAATCCGCAGGCGGCGCTGGATTCATTGAGCAAAGGGCTGAATCTTGCGACGCAGGTAGGGAACCAGGAACAACAGGCACTGATGCTTCTATCGACGGCTATCTCTTACCGGCACCTGAACAAGCCTGAAGAAGCGATGCGCAACGTGGAGCAGTCCATCGCGATCAACGAGAAGATCGGTCAGAAGCGTGGAGTGGCGGCGGGACTGGCTGAGAGAGCGAATCTGCAGTCGAGGAAAGGGAACACGGATGCTGCGTTGTCGGACTTCAACAAAGCATTGGTGCTGCTGCGCGAGATCGGAATGAAGAAAGAGGCCGGCGATACCCTGGTCGATATGGCTACGGTCTATGGGTACCGGGGTGATTACGATCAGGCGCTGCAACGATACAAGGAAGCATTGCAGATCCAGCGTGAGACCGGCGACCAGAACTATGAAGCGCTTTGCCTGAACAATATTGCGGCGGTGTATCTGGCTAAAGGCGATACCGACAATGCGTTGACGTACTATCAACAGGCGTTGCAATTGCGCGAAAAGCTGGGTGTGCCGGCTGTTATCGCGGAGTCGCTTGGGGGAATTGCCGATGTCTATATTCAGACGGGACAGTACGATACTGCGCTTACGTCGTTGATGCGGGCGTTGGAACTTTCTCGCAAGATGGGCGATGCACGGCAGGCAGCGATACTTTCCCATAGTATCGGGCAAGTGCTTGGATATCAGGGTCGATTTGGCGCAGCGGTGAAGTCGATGCAGGAGAGCACGAAGGCATTTCATGACCGTGGAGAACATGGCGGTGACATGGCGTCGTTGCTGAACGATTTGGCAGGTGCGCTAGCCGATGCAGGCAAGGGAGATGAGTCTGCGAAGCGATTAGATGAGGCGGAGAACATTGCGCGAGAGCTGAAAAACGACGCGCTGATGGCGGATATCATGAATACAAGAGGGGACGTGGCTTTCTTTGGTGGCGACACCAAAGGGGCGGAACAGTTTTATAAGTCGGCCTTGAAATTGGCGACTCAGGCCAAGGACAACGACACACTCCTTTTGTCTAAGTTGAATGTGGCGAAGACGGCGATGGCACAGGGTCGGGCTAAAGAGGCACTCGGCATGTTGCGGCCACTGGTGAATTCGACTCACACCACGAACGCTTATCTGTCGTTACAGATCGCTATAGCGTACGCACAGGCTCAGATTGAGACCGGCGACTATGTTCAGGCCGAACGTTCGCTCGAGCAAAGTCTGATTCAATCGGAGAAGGCGGGGACAAGGCTTGAATCTACCAAGATCAATTATTTGCTGGGCACGTCGACGCGGCTCCGTGGCAATGCGGAGAAGGGCAGAAGCTCGTATTACTACGGCGAAGCTCTTCGGTTGCTTGGAGGGATTAAATCTGATCCCGGTGCAGAGAACGTTCTTCATCGTGCAGATCTTAAGGCTATCTACGATGACGCTATGCGGTGGAAAGCGTAGTCATCGCATGGCCATTGCATTTTTGGCTTACGTTATTTGACGACTCTTGTTATCGCAGTTGAATGGTTGCCGCCTGGGTGTGAATCAGGATTGGCGCTGGTTATGCTGGCGGTATTGCTGATTGTGCCGGTGGAGGCATCGGCGCGTACGAGGATCTCAATCGTGAATGCTGAGATGTGAACTAAGCTCAGTGGATCCAAGGTGTTTGCTGTGCAGGTTACGGTATTGGCGGCGAACGAACAATGTGTGGTCGCTGCGCTGTTGGAGCAGCCTTTGAGGCTGCATGAAAAGATCTGCGGGGTCGCGCTGAGGAAGGTCACGCCAGGGGGCAAGTGATCGGTGACGACTACATTCGAAGCTGAACCGCCGCCAATGTTTTCGGCGACGATGTCATAGACGAAGACATCGTTGTGACGAACAGTGGCAGGCGCAACTTTGAGGAGATCAAGATTTACGGTTGGAGCAACGACCTGATAGCTTGCCACAGCAGTTGTATGATTGCCCGCGGCATCCGCGACATTCACTACAAATGACTTTGTGCCTGGGCTAGAAGTGTCGACCGGAGACGTGATTGCGGCAGTATGCAGCGTTGTTCCTGGGGCAAATGTCGATGTACCGCAGATGACGATTCCTGAGCGGTCATCGCTACAGCTGTATGTTGCCGTAACATGCTGGTTCAAGCTGTAGGAGTGTGCGACTCCTCCGTTGGTGGACGGAGCAGGAGACAAGGTTATGCCAGAGATTACGGGCGTTACCGTGTCGATGTTGACCGGAATGGTGAAGAACGATGTGGACCAACTGCTAGTAGCGTCCTGGGTGAATTTAAGTTCTTCGGTGCCGGCGCAGTCCTGGGCGAAGTAGTGCAGGAAGAACTGGCCATCGCCTGGGAACGCGACGGTTTGAGGAGAAGGCGCGAAGATTGAGGCGGGGGGCGTGCCGGGGGTAGCGGGTGCTGGGCACGCAGTCGGCGAGGTAATGACTGTGTCGGTGGGGATGAGGAGGATGGGGCTAGGTTGAGGGACGGCGGACGTAGAAGCGATGCCATAGGTGATGCTCTTAATGGGAGAGGGAACGAAGCTGCCTTGGCCTGGCAGTGCGGGCGTCAGCTTTGTGAGGTCGGGAGGCTGGCTGGAGAAGTTTACAGTTGCGGTCTGATTGTTGATCCATCCACCGGGATGTTGGCCCTCTACGGTAACTGTGGTCAGGTCTTCGAGAACGGGAGCCACTGTAATGAAGCTCGAGTTAGGGTGATCGCCGATCCCTGTGCCCTGAAATCTTCCCGGGCCTGAGAAGTCAGTAAGCAGATTCTGTGGGCAGAGTTGACCGCTAAGGCCCGATGCAGCGTCGAAGACGCATGGGCCTCCGGGCCAGTCTTCCTTTGCCATGAGGAATCCGATGCCCTGATGAAACGTTGGGCCGCTTGGAATTGCGACGTCCGGAAGAGTGAAGGCCGGGCCGTCGAAGAGCTCTTGGAAGATCTCATTGCGAATTGCCGACGCAGGGCATTGCGCGCCGGTTGGGTTGGCTCCAGTACCGACCTGGCACTGGAGTGTCAAAAGTTTGCAGCCTGACTGTCCACTCGGTAGAAGTTCACCCGTATGGACGAGGCAGTTCGAAGTGGCGAAAGAAGTGCCGGGAACCCAAGTTGACTGAAAGGTGGAAGGATCGATAGGTATATCTGACGTGATCGGGGCTGAGTTGTTTGGGATGGTCAATTGACCAGCATTTTGCGCAACTGAGAGGTCGTAGACAAATTCGACCTGCTGGTCCGTGGTTGAATCAAAGGAAAATGTCTGCGTAAGGGTAGAAGGCGGTGGGTTGGTTTGAGGAATGGGATTTCCGGTGATCTTGCCTGGACCTGTCACACCCGCCTGGGTGCAGCTTGTGTTGAGATAGATGCTGGAACTGGCTAGAAAACCTCCCGTATCGACGAGGTCTATTTTTACCTGAACGGGACCAGGTTGCAGGGCGCTGCTGATGTCGATAGGAGTTACACCGCCGACATTTGCAATGGAATTCGAATCTTTACCGTTTAGGGTACCCGAGTCTGCCAAGAGACGGTATTTGACTGTGAAGCAATCGGATTCGTGGCCTGTAGGTGCTATATCGAAGACGCCGCCGCGGCAGATGTTGACCGGCCCGGTGGATCCGCTGGGTGTTGTGACAGTCAGGTTAATGAAGTTATCGACGAGAACATTTCCGGTGCCGTCCGGAGTAGAGGAGAGGACAGCATGGACTGGACCGGAGCCGCAGTTTAGAAGTAGAGGCGAGCTGTTAAAGATCATGTCGCTCTGGCCGAAGCCGGTGCCTTGAGTCGAGGACCTGACGTTTTCAGAATCGAAAACCAGGATGGAATTCTGGGCGAATGCGGCAGATGCTGCCGTAATAAAATAGGCAGTGATGGTAAGCGCGGGTGAAATATGTCGCATGGATGCATCCTCCGCTCACAGTTGTCCGCTCCTCGAATCAGGGCGGCAATAGCGCGAGAGTAAAGTCGCGCAGGACTGTGAGTAATCAACAACTACTTCAGAAACCGTTGAGGGAGGAAGGTGCCAACGGAATCATAATTTGGGCCCGTTTGGAAATGAATGAATTGTCTATTCCGCGAGCGATTCTGTCAATGCGAAAATCGCTTGATCAGAAAATGCGGTGCGGCAATCTGTGACAACAGACGATCATTATTCGACGGTTTGTAGTGCTTTGCGAACAACTTGTAGCAAGGTCCAGGCATCGCTTACAGAGGTATGCCCAACTAAAAAGAGAAGAGGAAACATGGAAGGGAAAAGTGATACCTCGCCGGTTGCAATTTTTTGTTCTATCAACCGGCCTGCGATGTTACATGAATCGATTTTGTGCGCAGTGAGGCAGACTGTACCCTGCCATATTATCGTGAGCGTTCCCGAGGACAAAGATGTTGCTGCGGAGACGCTGGCTCTCGATTTCGTCACGGTGGTAACTGGAAGTAGAGGGCTAACTGCACAGCGAAACCATGCACTACGTTCGATTCAAGGCTCACCGGAAGCGATTATCTTTCTGGATGATGATGTTGAACTGGATAAATATTATGTGGAACAGATCCTGCGTACTTACCGGGAACATCCGGAAGTTGCGATGGTGAATGGAGCAAACCTTGCGCATGGTATCTATGCCGCAGGCACACTTGATCGAGAGACTGCGAAGAAACTCATCGAAAAACGCCGGGAAGAGAATCCGCCAGTTGATGACATTATTCCGATGACCACTGCATATGGCTGCCGCATGTCCATGCGTGGTTCGTTGCTGGGTAAGGTGTCGTTCGATGAAAGGCTGGTTCTATACGGATATCTAGAGGATCTCGATCTTGCCTTTGCATGCCGTAAGTACGGATCGATCGTGGAAAATCCGCGTGCACTCGGTGTGCACATTGAGGTAGCTTTTGGACGAATGGGAGAAAAACGCCGAGGCTACTCTGAGGTAGTTAATCCTTTTTATATCTGGTCGAAGCGGACCGGAGCGCGTTTGCCTCGTGTGATGCTCGGGCCGCTGGCTCGGAGCGTCCGGAATGCGATAGGGGCGATCAAAGGTGAAGGGCATGAACGGCTAGTTGGCAACTTGCTCGGCTGGGCCAATGTAGTAACCCTTCGGCCATGTCCTGAGAAGATTCTGGAGATGTAGTAACTCCTACAAAGTCTAATTGCCGCGCAGGATCTCGAGAAAAGAGGTTTGCGAGAGTGAACGTAGCCTGTAATAGAGCAGGCGGGCTTTGTAGCGCCATCCTTCGCCACCAAGAAAATAGGCGCTCGCTCTGCCATAACCTGCACTTAGAAGTTTTTGCTCTTTGGGCGTGAGTGTCATGGTTGCCTTTACCTTATTGAGAACACGCTCGTTGGAGGCATACATCTTTTCTCCATCCTGTGAGACAGAGCTGCCATGAATGCGGTACTCGGCCACGAGAGCGGTGTGCCGGAGGACAGGAAAGTTGCGTGCAAGACGGATGTAAAGATCGTAGTCATCTCCCGGTTCAACGCTTGGATCGAATCCGCCAACCTGATCCAATGCTTTGCGTGACACCATAGCTGTGGCGGGACAATGGATAGGATTGGCTTCGAGGAAAGAATGGAAGTAGTTTCTTCGAGGTACACAAATGTAAGGCGATGCGGTGGCATTGCCATGCTCGTCGATATCTCTGCGAGCGGCGAAGATGAGACCTGCATCAGGGTTCTTCTTAAGCGCGGCCAGGTGAGATGCGATAGCATTTGGCATCAATCGGTCGTCATGGTCAAGAAAGACAATGTAGTCTCCGCGTGACTCCGCGAGACCTCGATTGCGTGCAGAAGAGACGCCGCCATTTGCCTGGCGGATAATTTTTATACTGGGAATAGTCAAAAGATGCTGGTGGGCCTGCTCCGCAGACCCATCATCGACAACAATTATTTCGATATTCTCGTGTGTTTGCGACTTAGCGCTGCCCACCGCTTCCGCAATGAACCGGACTTCGTTGTAGTAAGACAGGATGATCGAGACAAGTGGAGTTTGCAACGTATCCATGGTTGTTATAAGGACTTTTGTTACGCCTATATACCTTTCATCGCAAACAATGCGGTATGAAGCAGGATGGCGAGATCCAGAAAGAACCCTCGATTTTCGATGTAGTAGAGATCGTATTCAAGACTTTCGTGGATAGAGTATTTCCGATCCGCACTAAGTTGCCAGAAGCCTGTGAGACCTTGCGGGACGACTAATCGCCTACGTTCGATCAGGTTATATCCCTCTGCCACGAATGGCATTTCTGGACGAGGGCCAACGAGGGACATGTCGCCTCGCAAGACATTGAATAGCTGAGGTAGTTCGTCAAGGCTGGCTTTGCGTAAAAATCTACCTGCTGGAGTGATGCGGTGATCGTCAGAGCCTTCTGGTGAACGTCCATATTTCGGAGCGTCAACGTACATGGTTCTGAATTTAAACATCGTAAAGGCCTGGCCCAGATGGCCTACGCGTTCCTGACGAAAGAATACGGGGCCAGTCGAGGTTCTTTTAATCCACAATGCAATGAAAATCCAAAGTGGCGCGGTCATGACGAGTAAAAAGAGAGCACCGGCAAAGTCGAAGCACCTTTTAAAGGCGTGATAGATTCTTCGGTCGGCTATTAGTCCTGCATAGGACATCGTCAACAGGCCGTCCATCACATGCATGGCGCCATGGCGTTCAATACTGATGGGCTGGGCAGTGCCGACGAACGAGATGTTCAAATCATGTTCGATGGCCAGAGAGCTGAGCTCGCTCATACGATGATGCGAGATCTCCGATTCAGCGATGAACACGTGAGACACGTTCAGCTCTTGAATCAGCTCGGTTGAAAGCTCGCTGCAGATAACGGGTGCATAAGAACGATGCACATAGTCATGCCCGTAGATTACGCCGCGGTTGCTGCTCTTGCTTTCATCGACGAATGCGATGGGAATCATGCCGAGGTCGGGCGAGTTATCGAGATGGGAGAATATTCTTCTCGCGTCTCGACCGGTTCCCAGGATCAGAACGCGACGTTGAGTGGCCATTGCCGCTCGCATTTTGACGAAAACTCGACGTGAGAGATGTTTTTGCGCAAGCAGAAGAAATACTGTTGTTATCCAGCCGAAGCACAATGCAATGCGCGGCACGAGAAGCTTTCCGATATAAATTTCAACCGACAATCCGATGAAGCAGAGGCACGAGACCATCAATATGTTCTCTGTGTCCCGGACCTGAAGTAACGTGTGAGATTGGCTATAAAGCTGTTGGGCTCGCGCAAGAAAGACGAAGATCAACCAATATTGCACGGTAAGCACGATAAGAAGATGTGTTGAGTCGGGCCATGCAACACCGTGATATATCCGGTAGCAAAAAAATCCGAATAAAAATCCTAGTGCGATGCAGCCATAATCCAAAATCACCGCCAGCAGGGTGGTAAAGATTTTTGGTAAGCCTGTGTGCGGAGTTGATTTGGGCCAGTGGGCTGACTCAATATGCGGTGGTTTGGGCGACGGTGCATAAACTGCCATGACTGCAACCCTCCATCGAACAAAAAGTTTACCTACATGATGTAGACTGCTCGGTTACGTCGAACGAAGACTCGACGTTTAGACGGAATCTAACCATAACAGCGACTCCATCCCCAAGGCATATAACAATCGAGAATTACAAATGGTTTAAAGACTATGACGCCAAATATGCAGTAAGTGTTTTATATTTTTTTATTATTTTTGAGAGGCAGAAAATTTAGAGAGCTAAATACTGTGAGAGCGTCATTTACTGGATGCGTCAGTTGAGAGTGAAGGTTCTAATTTTTGAAAATTGTAGAAAAGTAAGCCATGCGAAACGGGGGTTATTGCCGAGATATCGACGCCAAAGACGACGTGGCTCCTTGATCAAACGATAAAACCATTGAAGACCGGCGTTTTTCATCCAGTCAGGTGCTTCGCTTAGATTGCCACTTAGCAGATCGAAAGCAGCCCCGACGCCCACCATCAGCTGAACGGGAAGGCGCCCCTGATAGGAAGCCATAAAACGTTCCTGCTTTGGTGTGCTAAGACCACACCAAAGAATATCCGCGCGGCTGTCAGCTAATTGGATTTTCAACTCATCTTCCTCTTGCTGATTAAGGGGCCGGAAGGGTGGTGTATAGGTTCCGGCTATTTGGATGCCTGGGAATCGTCGTATAAGTTCTGCTCGAAGTTCCTCTGCAACCCCGGGTTTCCCTCCGTACAGAAAATGCCGATAGCCGCGATCGACAGAGCGGCCACAGACAGCGACCATGTAGTCAGGGCCGTAGACACGTGTCATAGATTTGAAGCCGTGAACCTTTCCCAACCATACCGTTGGCATCCCATCCGGAGTTGTTAGGAAAGAACGATTAAGAATGCGGCGAAATTCACTATCAGGTTGAGCTTCCATGATGCCATGGACGCCGGTGACGCAGACATAGCCCTGAGTATCTCCACCAAGAAATGCTTCCGTCCTGTCTACAGCCTCATCCAGAGAAATGGCACTTACACCAACGCCAAGAATATTAACTCGTGATTCCTTGTTCGTGGTCATCCGAAAAACTCCTTAGATTCGCAAAAAATTAGCTAATGGTAGACAGTGACTGCAATTTCAGATGCCCTTAGAATCCGGTGTATGTCTGTGTTGTCCCTGCTTAAAAGGGGAATGGATGGTTCTCAATAAAATGACAGCAGCTTTTAGATTGATGTCAATGACAATGTGGCCTGATATCACTCATCAAATTAATTAGCATCGACAGTACAGGCACCTTTGTGCCCACTGTGCAGCAGATTTTTGACCAGGTGCACCAGGGAACTCTCCGGCACCACATTTAGTGATTCTTTGATGTTTCAGTTCCACGCGCACTCTCCATAAAAACATTAGAGAATTCCCTCGCAAAAGGGACTTAGTTTTTCCCGTGCGTTTCAGCAAGCTCCAAGGCGAGCCCTAATTAATTTTTGTTCGCAATCTTGTTTGCGCCCGCGATTGGCGCTTTTTATCGCTCTGCGCAATCTGAGTGAGAGTTCCCACTCTCTCGTCTTCTGACTATAACCCAAAATCCAAAAAAATACTCGAGGAAATGCATGAATAGATGGCAAACTAATGCAAGCTAATGCAAAGAGCTGCATAGATAAAGCCAACATCCATGCGTGGCAACCCTTCCCGTCGGCATGCATCTTAACGAACACGGGGTTTTTCTGTCTGTTTGCAAAAGTCCTTTTTCATTTTATTGTTAGAGCAAGAACCCTTAAATGATTTGATTCAAATCAAATATGAATGAATAATGTCAGGAAGAACACAATAATCTTTGTTATCTGTTTACCTTTCTTTGCCGATTTAACATAGCGGCTGATGTCTGCCAATTTAAAATACTGAATGCGGCTTCTGAATCTTTGCTGAACGAGTCCAATCGAAGAGAGACAGAACTGCCGGGAACTGATTCCATGCTCTGCTCAAGGGCCAGCAATAGTTCTTGTTTACACATAAGGAGCTATTCAATGAAGATGAATCCAAGGACAAACCCTCGATGAGTCTGACGAAACCAGATTGGCAATCAGTTGATGGAAATGGCGGGCAGTTGCAACGGCGACCGGATTTAGATCTGGTTGAGCTGTCGCTACAGCCTGAGCGATACGAGTCAATCCATGATCTGCTGCGCGTTCTGAAAAAATATAAATTTACAGTTGCCGGCGTAGCCCTTGCGACAGTACTTCTGGCGTTGATCGGCTGCCTTCTCATGACGCCTAAGTATCAGTCGACGGCGACGCTTGAAGTTATTCCGGATGACGCAAATGTTACAGGTAGCGGAGGAGGAAGCAGCTCCAGCCCGGTTACGACTGACATCAAGACGGAAGTTGAGACGGACAGCAAGATTCTGCAGGACAAGTCGATTGCTCTTGAAGTGATTCACGCATTGAAGCTTGGGAATCACAAGCCTTTCAGCAAACTCACCTCCTCAAAGGAGCGCGGGTTGCCGCTCGATCAGGCTCCGATTACACGGCAGAGCATGCTCAGTTCATTTGCGACTTCTCTCAAGGTGGAGTCAGTTCCGGATACACGATTGATTCAGGTAAGTTTTCGTAGTCCAGATCCTATGGTGGCGGCGAACGTGGCGAATACGCTCAGCGATACCTTTATTCAGGACTATTTGAAGCGACGTTTGCAATCCAGTTCGGATGTGTCGTTCTGGATGACGAAGGAACTGGATACGCTGAAGAAGAAGGTTCAGGATTCAGAGCAGGCACTGGCCGATTACGAACAGAAGAATGGAATGGCCGGTATCAATATCGGCTCCGCAAATACAACGGGAGACATGCAGGCCCACAACACAGTGCTGGACCGTTTGACTGCTCTCAATCAAGAACTCACCACGGCGGAAGCTAACAGAATATCCGCTGAAGCGGTCTACAGGCTCATTCAAAGTCAGGATCCAGAGGTTGTTCTTGGACTGGGTGCTATGGGTATCTCCAGCGGTGGTGCACTGGTTGGTCAGGGGGGCGGCCTTGACATGATTCGTACTCTTCGCAGCCAAGAGGTTTCGCTTAAGCTCGAGTATGCTGACCTATCGACAAAATTCGGCACGAAAAATCCTCGGATGGCTGAGTTGCAAAGCCAGATTGATGCGATTGATAGTGCTGTCAAATCAGAGATGGCAAAGGTCACCAAGCGGGCTGAAAACGATTATGAATACGCAAAGCGAAACGAAGATGCTGTGCGTGGCCAACTGGACAAGCAGAAGTTAGAAGCCGATAAGCTTACTGACCTGACAGTGCAGCTCCAAGTCCTAGCGCAGGAAGCTTTCTCTAATCGGAATCTTTATCAGAATCTCTTCTCGAAGCTTCAGGAGGCGAGTGTTACTCAGGGAATTCATGCAACGCGCCTCTCAATTGTTGACCGTGCACAGGTAACTGCATTTCCCGTTGTTCCTAACTACCCAATTACACTCGGTGTGGCTCTCTGTGCGGGTTTGGTCTTTGGCGTAGGAGCGGCGTTTATCCGACAAAGCGGCGACGATTCGCTAGTGGGAGCGATGGATATTGAAACGGCAGTACCGTATCCAGTTCTTGGGCATCTGCCGTTCTTTGCAAAGGGCAAGTCATTGCTTGAAGTTACTTCGGGGGACAGCTTGCTGATCTCTGATTCGGAGTCGAGTATTGCTGAGTCTTTCCGCGCCTTGCGGACTGCGATCGTTCTTTCGCGACCCTCGCCAGACTGCAAAGTGCTGCTGATTACGAGTCCATTGGGCTCCGATGGCAAGACTACGGTGGCTTATAACCTGGCAATTGCATTTGCGCAACAAGGCGCCCGCGTCCTGTTGATCGATGGCGACATGCGCCATGCTGACCTCCATCGCCACTTTGGGGTCAATAACGAGGGCGGCCTCAGCCTGGCTCTCACTACGCGCTCCTCATCCCTGGAGGGCAGGCTTGTCCCGCATGCGGCGTTGCCTAATCTTTTCCTATTGCCGGCGGGCCGGAAACCGCACTTACCCGTGGAGCTTTTCAGCCTGCCTGTTTTTGATCACCTTTTGGCTAAGGCAAGGGCTGATTTCGACTGGGTCCTTGTAGATAGTCCTCCGATTCTTCCGGTATCGGATGCGTCCGTCCTGTCAACCAAAGTGGATGCGGTTCTTCCGGTGCTTCGATCAGGCGTTACTTCACGAACCATTTTGCTTAGCATGATGAAGCTGCTTGGAAGATCAGGAGCGCCGACTATCGGACTGGTCTTGAACGCAGTCAGGGACGAAGCTGTGGCGAACTTCTATCCATATGGCTACCGCAATAAGGAGGTCAACGACCATGCAGAGGCATAGATATCTGATGCTGAGACGATTGGACTTTGGGTGCTGGGTAGGGGTTTTGATGCTGCTCAGTCTTGCAAGTCCTATGGATCTGCGTGCCCAGGGAGCAGCGCCACAACTTGGAGGGGCGTCAAGTCTTTCAGGTCTTGGCGGAAGTCATGGGGCAGCTCACCCTACAAGCAGTGGGGCTCTCACAGTTGTGCCGGAAGATTTTTCGAAGTTAACATTGAATTCCGGATTTTTGCTTACCATGACGGTGTATGACATGCCTGAGATTTCAGGTGATCTGCGCGTGGATGATTCAGGAAATGTAGAAGTTCCGTTGTCTGGCGAACTGCATGTTGAAGGCATGACTTTACCTGAAGCCAAGCTCGCTATACAGAAGAAGCTAAGTGATGCTCAGATTTTGAAGAATCCAAAAATCAATCTGGACGTTTCGCAGTATGCAGGAAACAATGTAACCGTAATCGGCGAAGTGGGAGCTCCAGGACGGATACAACTTTTGGCGCCTCATAGCCTTTCTGATGTGCTCGGCATGGTTGGCGGGGAAACCGCGCTGGCAGGAGATACGATCGAAGTCCGCAGGACCGTAGATGGCAATCCTCAGACACAGCAAGTGAAATACTCGCGCAGCAGTGGCAACTCCGACGATATCAAAGCTTTCCTTATCAATCCTGGCGACACAATTTCGGTGGCTCGCGCGGGCATTGTGTACGTGATGGGGGCAGTAAATCGACCGGGTGGTTATGTTATGCAGGAAGATGGCAAGCTGAATGTGACGCAGGCACTGTCCCTAGCTTACGGAACAACCATGAACGCTCAAGTTGGCGCGATCAGGGTTATCCGCAAAGACACAACAGGAAAGCTAACAGAGATTCATGTTCCTTATGGCGACATTACTAAGGGCAAGGCAGAGCCTATGACTCTTCAGGCGCAAGATATGATTTACGTGCCTGTGAGCAAAACTAAAACGGTATTCACCACGGGATTGGGAGTCATGTCTTCCACGACCTCAGCCCTTATTTATTCAGTTCACTAACCGTTTGATAAACGCTCGATTGTCCGTCGGGTTTCGTTGACAGTTTCTCTATGACCCTTATCCGACCTTCGCTGGCGCAGAAGAAATATCCAATCCGATACTGGAGTTTTGTGGCATATGCGGTTGGCGTGCCGAACTTCGTAAGGTTTGATGCGAGTGGACGTACTCATCAATTTGGGCTCTTCAACCCAACGTCGATCAGCACGATCATCCTGACACTGACCTGCGCGTTTCTGCTTGCATCGGTCACAATCTTGGGACGTCGTCGTATATTATTGCGCCGAGTGGATTTTAGCGCGTGGCTCTGGATAGCACTGCTTATCAATTTGACAATAGCTTCGGTTTTGCAACCTAACAGTTCTAATAGACCGCCGGTGGCAAGTGATCTTCCACTAAGTCTCTATCGATTGGCTGAGTGGGTGCTGGGTTTTGCCATGTTGCTCTCACTGTATACGCGTGAGGACGAGGACCGTGCCATAGATCTTATCGTCCGACTGATCGGTGCGGTTTGTTGGGTCAACATTGCTATCGTCTGGATGGCGCTGCCGATTGTTCCATCTCTGGTTTATGCCGAGCCAGGTGATATTGCCGGGGGACACGCCAGGCTAGGTGGAGCACTGATACATCCGGTACACCTATCTGTGCTTGCAGGCGTGGCATTTTTCCATGCTCTTCTTTTTTTTCAAGGACGGAAGAGATTCTTTTGTTGCTTCATTGCGGTTGTAACGTTGCTACTAACGTATTCACGCAGCGAACAGATCGTCTTTCTCATCGCACTATTTACTTATCTAATGATCCTTTCCCGAAAGCTTCTGCTACGCATGATTGGTTCGTTGGCAATTTGTACTATCGCGGCGGGAGCGATTGTCTTTCAAGGAAAAATTCTTGATTATCTGGAACGAGGACAGGGGATGCGTAATATCACTACTCTGTCTGAGAGAACAGATGTATGGAAAGCAAGCTTCAGAGCATTCTGGCTACGACCCTATATCGGGTATGGCTACATCGCGGGAGTGAAGCAGGCATTGCATGACCAGTGGAATGCTACGAACTGGATTCCGCCCCATAGTCATAGTGAGGTCATCCAAGCGTTGGTGTCGGGAGGAATTCTTGCCGGGTTGCTGATTCTAGCTCTATATTTCCGGGTGTTATTTGTTGCATTTCGAAGTGCACGCCTGAGTGTTAAACACACATTTCTGTTGATCGTTCTTATCCAGATCGTGACGATGTCAATCATCATGCCATTGGTCACAGTACAATTCGGTCGCCTTAGTGCGCTTTTTCTAATGTGCTTTGTTGGTTTAGTCGCTGATGTAAAGGTGCCAGCCAGAGTGAGGCAAACCAGGATGGTGAGGGGGGCCTCCCTTCCAACGCTGCAATGGCCTAACGAGGTTTAGATTAAAAATGATGCGAATGATGGTGGCAGCCATACCCTTGTTTCTGATTCTGCAGACTGCTCCAGGGCCTACGACGGCCAACTTGAGTGACGTTCCGAAGGGAACTGTACCGCCTTTGTATTTCGGTTTGAATGATGCAGGTCGGGCATGGACACGACCCTGGCCATCGCTTGAGACCGGTGCGATCCGTGTGTTCGATGCTCAGTGGGTATATATTGAGCCGCAGCGTGGTCAGTGGATCTTTGAGAATGTTGATAGAGATGTGGAAGAAGCCCGCAAACATGGACAGGATCTTGACCTAATCCTTACGGCAACGCCAACGTGGGCATCGGCGCGGCCAACGGAAGAGGGAAGGACACCTGGAGCAAGAGCGGAAGCTGCCGATCTGAAGGACTGGGAGGAGTATGTCAGAACCGTCGCCAAACGTTACAAAGGCCGTGTGCATACTTATGAGCTCTGGAATGAACCGAATCTGAAATCGTCTTATTCGGGTGATATTCCGCATCTCATTACTCTTTGCAAGTCGGCATATCGCATTCTTAAGGAAGTAGATCCCAGTGTTGTGGTTATCTCGCCATCGCTTGCCTCCGTCAATGCTTTTACTTACATTAGGCCCTTTCTAGAAGGGGGCGGGGTGGGAACATTTGATGTTCTAGGTTTCCATTTTTACGACAATCTTGGTCTTCCCGTTACCCATCCGGAAAATATCGTCGGTACGGCCGCTCAGCTGCGTAGAGTGTTGGCCAGTGTAGGACTTCCGTCGACACCCATCTGGAATACGGAGTCGGGATACTATATTGCGAGTGCGCCGCAAGCTCGTTACCACAATAAGCAATGGCCCAGCGGCATTCATATTCTGGGACAGGGGGCTGCGGTCGAGGCAATTGGAAGATCGTATATTTTAGGTTGGGCTGCGGGTATTCAGCGTTTTTACTGGTACGCATGGGGAGAACCGGCTTACGCACTGGTCGATGACAATGGGACCACCGAGAAAGACGCTACACTAGCTTATAAGACTGTTCGGCGGTGGCTTCTGGGCAAAAGGTACCTTGACGTGAATCGAAGTGCTTCCGGAAGGTGGCTTGTGCACATTGAAGATGAGTATCACAAACAATCCTGGATCATCTGGAATGAAACGGGAGCAGAGAATTTCGAGATTCCCAAGGAGTGGGGCGTCAAACAATCCGAGGATCTGTTAGCGCAAATCCAACCATTGCCATCAACGGGGCTTCAAGTGACGCATAGTCCAACGCTTCTCTTTTAGCCAATTTATTTTATTTTTATGGGTCTGTGGTCAATAAGCTGTTTCCTTCAGGAGGCAACATGACAAGGCTAACCGATGCAGGATCGCTGAACAATATTGCAAAGAAGGTCACACCGCAAATCGGAACGGCCGTTCAAGTTCTCGGGATGAGCAATGGAATTGAATTGTTTGTCTCTTATCTCAATCTTCTTGTAGGTAAGGGTTCGGGGTCAGGATGGGACAAAACTGAGACCACAGCTACAGCTGATGTGATCCGCCATAGTTGTTGTTCCGATCATCCTACCGTGATTGATTGTGGCGCCAATCGTGGCAACTGGATGAATAAACTCAGGCATAATTTAGGGACTGACAATGGCCGGTGGATCGCTATTGAACCAGCTCACGAAAATGTTCAACTTTTGCAAAGCCTGCCAAACATCGAAGTCATTGAGGCTGCGGTTGGCGAAAGAGTAGAAGAATTAAAGCTTTATAGCAATAATTCCGGCAGTGAATGGGCGAGTCTTCACGAAAGGAATGACAGCTTCACTCAGGGACATGAGTTTTCTGTTCGCACTGTGTCAGTGATAATGATTGATAGCTTGATTGCAGATAAAGGTCTCGATCATGTGGACTTCATGAAAATGGATATCGAAGGGCATGAATTGTTCGCTCTTCGAGGTGCCATGCGGTCGCTATCAGATGGTCGAATCAAGGCCCTGTCATTCGAGTTCGGCTCCGGGAACGTAAATAGCAGAACATTTTTCCGCGACTTTTGGGATCTATTGCACCCACTTGGATTTGAATTTAGACGTATTTGCCCTGGGGGCGCCACAATCCCGGTAAAAAACTACTACGAAGATCTTGAAGTATTTCGCGGTGTGACGAACTATATAGCGATCCTTCGATAGGGTTTCACGGATTGCTGCATGGATTAGTTCGTAGAGCTTCTAATTCGTTGGCATCCCATGCGCCTGCTCGATTGCCTCGCGATAGATAGTTTCGAGCGCGATTAGATTTGCTGTAGGTAAGTACATGGCCTCATATTTTCGTCGTGCTGCCTCGCGCATGGCTGGGACCAGGCCAGGATTGTCGACGATCCTGGCTACCGCACGACAAAGATCCTGATGATCGCGCGGTTTATATAAAAGTCCGCTCACTCCATCTTCTACGACAGTGGACATCGGTTCCATTGCGGACGTGATTACCGGAACACCCGCCGCGAAAGCCTCACCGATGACAAGTGGGCCGCCGGCTTCGTGCCATTCGGAAGGAACGATCTGAACCAGCGCATCGCCTACCAGCCTGACGACTTCTGCGCGTGGCTGTGCTCCAAGGTACTCGATGTTGGGGCATACAGCGGATGCTGCGATCACTTCGGGTTGTAATGGTCCAGTGCCAACGATTTTAAGTGGTAATGGAAATGCCTGATCGCTCGCGGCTCGAAGCAAAGTGGCGATTCCTTTTTCGGGTGACAGTCTTCCAACAAAAAGCGCGTAACCACCTGATCGCGGACCAAGACCTGAATCGGGTATTACATTGGGTTTTACCCGTACTCGTTCGGTAGGCAGATCGGCATATTTTGTGAAGACGGACTTTGCATACTCGTTAAGCGCGATGTAGCGATCCACCCGGTTTCTCCATGTGCCTTGTATCCGATGAAACGCCGTCATAGTCGCGATTGTTGCAGAACCGAGTTTGCTGCCACGATAGCAACCGTGCTGAATACCAGGCAGAGCAAAGCTGCGGCCGAGACACTCTTCACAGACAACCTCGTCACGAAAGAGAAGTCCACCCGGACAGACGAGACGATAATTGTGCAGTGTCTGTATCACGGCGCATTTTCTTTCAGCTCCGGCATTATAAACGGATGGCGTGAGTCGTGGAAAAAAGTTATGCACATGCAGGACATCCGCACTGATGTCCTGGATACGGCGCGCGACGAGCTTGCGCATTTGGGGCGAATAGATCGACATCAACGCTGTCTTCAACTTATCGATGCCACTTTCAATATCATCGTTCGAGACTTCCATGATGTCGACAAAATGGCCGGCATCACGGAGCAATTGAGACTCCTGTTGGACGACGACGTCTTCGCCTCCGTGTAACTTGTATCGATTATGGAGAAGCAAAATGCGCATGATTGGCGATATGGTACTCCAATGATTTGGAGTAGAGGTAAAGTAAAAAAACTAAAGCTTTAGTGCTCTTTCGGTGGCGTTTTCAACGTTGATGCGGAAGGTATCGACCGCGTTGGCAATTGCCGGAAGCAAATGGGGACGCTGTTCAAGTAACTGCTGCACCTGTATGGCCTGTTGTGCGGGAACGTCGGAGGAGAGGGAAGGAATGCCTGATATGGTGAGGAGGCTTTGTACTTTCGCTTTTCCCCCGAAGGCGATTGGTAAGGTGCCGACAAGCGATGCCAGAATAAGTGGATGCATTCTTCCACTTATGACAGCATCAGAGTGACTGTAGATCGTTAGAACTTCATCGACCGAGCTCGCTATAGGCGCTGTAACGTGTGGGTTATTTTTATATATCGCATGGATCTCGTCACGAGCACGGATATCGTAGTCGGGCCGGAGATCGTGTGCGACCAACTGTATATCCATCCCATATTCGAGGAGCGCATCAATTAGCTTTGTGTAGCGTGCAATCGTATCCAATACGCGGTTTGGATCATAGGCAACTACTATCGCAACGCTGGGGGTGGAAGACTGTGGCGTCTGGTACTGCGGTATGAGGCGCCGGTCGAGTGAGAAGACTACGTCACGAGTGGTCCAGACCTTTTGAGCATTGATGCCTACATCACGTAGAATCTGGGCCGATTCGTCGTCGCGACAAGTGCACACCTTTGCCAGACCATACACATGGTGCACAAGGAACCGCGGAAGGAAGCGCTTAAGGTGTTCGGCTCCGATGCACAATACAAGGGGCCCTTGCCCGAAGAAGGCATTGATTGCGATGAAGAGCGAACTCCAGCCTACGGGCCAGCCAAGAGTTGTATCGTCGACCATCTGACCGCCACCGGCAATCAATCTTGCTGTGCGCAGGATATCGAGACATCCGGGCATTCGTCCCTTGATGACCTCGATCTGCCAATCAGCGTATTGCGCTTCTACATGGGCAGGAACTCCGTCCGGTATGAGCACGCATTGAGTTGCCGCTGGCTCGAGCTTGCGTATAAGTTGCGAGAGCGCCCACAGGATTGCTTCGTCTCCCAAGTTGTACCCCGCATAGCCACCCCAAAAAACAAACCGCTTTGCCACTCTCTCTCCAGTCAAATGAGAAATGTCATGCGCAATACAGCAAACAAACTCTTTAGTCAGGCATTCTTCTTCAGATGCAGAATTTCCTCGAAGAGTCCAAGGGCAAATGCAGCACGTGCGGGCCAAGCAGAGTTCCGCGACATGCGCCAGGCTTCTTCCGACATTGCATTTCGTTCCTCAATCGACATACGGGCAAAGCGATTCAGTGCTGTCGAGAGGAGCCGAGTTGTTTCTTCTGCAGTGGCACCAATATCAACTTTTACTCCGGCCAAAGGAGGAATAAAGTCTCGAGCGCCGCTGAGATTGAGTGCAACTACTGGAAGGCCGAGGCTCATTGCTTCGAGTATCTGTGATCCAAACGTGTCGCGCAAGCTTGTAAACAGAAGAGCGTCGTGAGTGAGATAGGCCTCGCGAACCTCTAACCATGGCAGCCGTTTTCCTGCCCAGAAAACACGATTTTCGAGGCCACGTTCGGATATCATGCGACGTAAGACAGCTTCTTCCATACCATCACCCACCAGGGTCAGATGAATGCCCGGCATTGCCTGCTGGATGGCATCAAGAGCGAGTTGAACCCCTTTGCGGGGAAGGAAACGACCAACCCAAAGCAGACGTAAAGGCGTAGAAGCAGTGAAACGCCGAGCTGTATCTGCAAAGAAATCCGTCCGCAATCCGGTGTCGCACAATAGCTCAACACGACGGCAGCCGGCTCGTTTAACAAGGTCGAGAGTGTCATGATTCGCCGCGAAGACCATGCTCATGCGATGCATCGCTTTGCGGTAGGGCGGTAAATGCGGGAGCAATCCTGTGAGGCGGGTACGGCGGCGTTCGTTGCCGGCTTGCTGTCCGAAGTAAGGCAGGAGACCAGGCGGCGCAGTCTGCCCTCCACCGACAGGGCCGAAGACTGTGGGGATGCCTAAACGCCACAACGGCGTAGGAAGATGAACGCTGCCATAAGAGACGTGTTGCACGATATCGAAAGCAACGGTTTTTGAAAGGGTTTTCGCTCTGCGAAGAGCCATCCTTTGCCAGATTAAATAGTGTTTGGCTCCTGAGGCCATAGGATCCATCCAGGGCACATCAATGAAATGGAAGTGCAGTTCAGGCGAGGGGTGCTCCCGTTGATAAGCTTCAACAGCCTCACGGTTTCTTCCCGCCGTAAGCACATGCACGAGTGAGCCTGTTTCGGCCAGATGCACGGCCCAGTTCCATCCGATTCCGGGCTCTGTGCCTGCATTTGGTCGGCATGCATAGGCGGAGAGCAAAATGTTTATCTTCGAAGTCACTTGAGATCCGCCTCCAAGCCCTCATCGATCGGGTGAGTGTTACAGTTGCGGGGACAAAAGCTGTTGTCTCATCTGTCTTACCTTCAGAACAAGTCCGATTCCGACCACGCATTGAAAGAGAAACTGCGTGGCGATCATCCCAAGCATGGCACCGGTCAAGCCGAGCCATCGTGTGAACGGTCCTGCGAATGCCAGAGAAAAAATTGTCATTGCCGAATAGGACCAGAAGATAGGCGCCGTATATTCCAGTGCTTGCAGGCCCGCACGCAAAGGTCCTGCAAAGAACGTCATGAGATAGACCAGCGCGTACAACTGCAGGATGTGTCCGTACCCCGCATATCTCGGTCCATAGACTAAGTTCAACCAAAAGTCGGGACGAAGACTCACGATGGATACAAATGCCAGTGTGATGAGCCCCCAGCGAAACACAATCTGCTTGATGTAGTTGAAAGCAGCATCTAGGCCCTGGCTGTGCATGCGCCGAGCCGCTTCTGCGGGTACCACGTTATCCAATCCCAGAAACCAGATGTGCGCTACACCAACGATATTTTGCGAGGCACGTAAGACAGCGGCTGCTGCGGCGCCATAATAAATAGGTGCAGCAACGATAAACAGATTGCCGGAGCTCCACTGCATAAACGCAGACGGAGCAAGCCACCGCGAGATCTTCCAGTGGCGTATCGAAACCTGTCGCAGGTCATTAGCGCGAAACTTAATAGGCTCAAACCATATCCATCCAACCAGAAAGCTAACTAAAGAAGTTGCCCCAATGATCCACAGCGCCATAGAAGAGGAGAAATTCGATCGATGAGCCAACAGCAGGATGATGGGGAGTTGCGTAAGGTAACTAATGGCATCGCAGAGCAGGGCAAATTTGCTCCGTCCGACTGAGAAGAAATAACGCCGTATGAAATCCTGCAACAGATACGAAAAAGCCGCAAAGCTAAGCGGAAGCCCCAGTCCCTGGATGTTCCATTGCGGAAAATGAGAAGAAGAGAAGTGCAAGACAAGCAGCATCCCTGCAACGCTCAATGCTGCAAAGGCTATCTCCTGAAACAAAACGGCGCCGTAGTAAAAGGGGCGCTCATGTTCTTCTTGTTTCGGTCCTACGCTCATCATAGGCAAAACGATGAAGGCCCACTGGAGGCTGAAAACAAAGAGCACTGCCATCCAGGACAGCGCGAAGATACCGTATTCGCGAATGCCGAGCACTCGCGCGAGAATTACATTGGTTGCGAAATTCGCTCCGCTAACTAACGCCTGATCACACAGTGCTGAAAGTTCTTTGCCCCCACTGAGACGAAGAATCGCACGCCGTAGACTCATCGAGACCACTTGCTTTTCCCCAGATTCTATTTTGAAAGCATCATGAAGTGAAGGCCAGCGTGCGACCGAGGATGAAGAGCAACTGCACATAATTGCACAGCCAGTGAAGTGCAGAATAACGGGCCTACATATATGCGCGTTACAGACTACCTAGGTGAAGCTTACCATAGGTGTCTGTAAGCTACATCCTTGACATGATCACATCTTCGATGTTTCGGAGAGCTGTTAGCGGGTAAAACAATGTTTATTGCCGTCCCGTCAATTCATGAATGAGGTCAACTTCACGCTGTCGATAAGGCGCTCCGTCATTTCGGAATACTTCGTGAAACCATACGGTAGGTTGTGTCAGCACGTAGGGCCGCTGCCAAGAGTCCCATGGAAGATAGGTCTGGGTTTTGCCGGCGACGAGACCCCAGTTAATTGCTGCAACGTGATAACGCTTTGCAACCGGCAGACTTCCGTCGAAGGTTGATCCCGCACCTCGCGCCATGTACTCCGTGCAAAGAATTGGCCGTTGCAGATGCTGCAGTTCTTTGATGCGCTGCTCAAACTCCTCCGGCCAACCATAATTATGGAAGGAGATGACGTCGGACTCAGCTAACTGTATTTTGGTGGTGGCACTCTGTTTAGCTGGATCTGTCCAGTCTCCGAGCCAGACACCGCTTGTCAAGGGTTGTGTAGGATTTACGGAACGAGCCCACGAAAAAGCTTTAGGTAGTAGCTCGTTGACCCGCTTTACCTTTCCAGGTACGTCGTTTGCTATGTCGCCACCGCCGTTATCCGGTTCGTTCCATATATCCCATCCGAGAATGCGATCGTCTTTGGCAAATGCACCGACAATGCCGACCACATACGCCTTTAACTTAGGTTCGTCGGCTTGATTCAACAGCCGCTCCTTGCCCGGGCTCTGGACCCAACCCGAGTTGTGGATGCCCGGGATGGGAGGATGTTGTGGTCCAAGGCGAGGATTAGTTTCCCAGCACGAGTCGAACAGTACAAGCAAAGGCCGAATATGATGTTTTGCTGCAATTCCTAGAAAGGTATCGAGGCGCTTCTTAAAGCCTTCGGGGTCCTGTTCCCATAACTGATCCTGAAGAAATACTCGAGCAGTGTTCATTCCAATCGATTCAGCAAGACCAAGCTCTCGATCATTGATAGCTGGATCAAACGTTGCTGCCTGAAACATCTCCAATTGGTTGATTGCGTTTGACGGGATGTAGTTAGCTCCGACTAGCCAAGGTTGTTGTGCATACCAGGTGTTTGACTTTTGCTCGGACCAGCGTTGCGACTGAGTTTGAGACCAAACATGGTTGGTAGTTAGGACCAGTGCAAAAGTGAAAGCTAATAGACTGCCAAACTTCATATAGACCTTTAATTCTGAATTGACGGAGGAGGAATGTTGCGTCGAGAACAAGATACACTTTATGCAATCGGTTACACAAATGCATGATTATGCATGCTTCAGAGCAGGCTTGCTGACGCAAAGAAACTGGATGTCATTGCAGAGATTGACTTTGAGGACGCCAGTCGTAGTCATTATGGTTTATTCGATGGTGGAGGATTCTGGGAAGCAGGCATGGAATTAGCTGTCATCCATTGTGTATCAGACAGATTCCATCCTCCGCCCAGCGCTTTATAGAGCTGGACAATGATCAGGCGTCTGTTGATCTCTGTCTGGCTCAGCGCAAGCTGGGCTGAATAGAGCCGTTGTTTGGACTCGAGAACATCGAGACCGCCGACAGTTCCATTCGTGAAACGCATCGACATAAGCCGGACTGCGTCTTCGTTCGATTGCACGGCCTTAGCCTGCTCGGCGCGGATGGCATCAAGTTTCTCGCGTGTGATGAGTGCGTCGGAGACATCACGAAAAGCGCTCAACGCAGTCTGGTTGTATTGGGCTTTCGTTTGTTCCCAGGAAGCAATTGCCTGTCGTTTCTGAGCCGTAACGGCGCCAGCGGTAAAGATCGGTCCTGACAGACTCATGGCGAGGCTCCAGGCATTCGTCTGGGCGGAGGTGAGCCGCTCGAGGGGCGTGCTTAATTTACCGAAGAATGTCGAGAGGCCAATGGATGGAAAATAAGCAGCCTGAGCTACGCCGATCTGGGCGTTTGCACTCTTCATCGCTGCCTCTGCTGCGAGTATATCGGGTCGACGTTCGAGCAGGGTGGAAGGCAATCCTGCGGGAACTTCGGGTGGGACTTCGCCAAGGAATTTTGGTTTTGTGTCGATCGGGCCGGGGTCTTTCCCCATCAATAGATTGATCTGGTTTTCCTTGAGCGCAATTTGCCGTTCGAGCTCGGGTATGCTGCCGGAGGAGTTGGCCAAGTCGCTTGCGGCGCGCGAGGTCTGGAGCTCATTACCAAGACCTTCATTAACACGTTGTGTCACGAGTGTGAGGGTGGTCGTGAATGACTGCTTAGACTGGTTTGCGATGTCGAGTTGAAAACGGAGTCCAAGGAGTTCAAAGTAGGCCTGGGAGGCATTGCTGACCAGCGTCAGCATGACTCCGCGGCGAACCTCCTCGGTCGCGAGAAGTTGGGCTCGAGCACCCTCATTCGTGCGGCGGATACGGCCCCAGAGATCGGGTTCCCATGATGCGCGGGCTATAGCCAACAGGAACCCTTGAGCTCCACTGGGCGGGGCGATCGGACTGTAAATGAACTGATTGTGACCGTAGCTGGGATAGATCGAATAGCCGAGAGTGGGGAAGTATTGCGACCGGGCCTGGGCGGCAACCTGGTTTGCCTGTTCGACGCGCGCAACGGCGCCGGCTAGATCGTAGTTGTTGGCCAGGGCTGTCTTGATGAGTGCAGTCAGGGTCTCATCGTGGAAGATCTCCCACCACGGCAGATCGGCGAGACTGGCTTGCTGCGCTGCTTCGGATGGGCCCCGGTAGGCTGCTGGGGCGGCCACGTTTGGACGTTTGTAATTGGGACCGACTGCGCAACCTGACAGGAGCAAAAGATCCGCGCCGATGATGGAGGCTACGGTCTTCCTACTCAAAGTCCAAAGGGAGAGCTTTTGCGTAGATAGTAAATTCATAACCACTTCCTTCATGAAACGCTCAACTCCGATAGACCAAAGAAACGAGGACGATCTTTACCCTCAAGAACCAGATGCTACGGCTCGGTAGTCTCGGGAATGGGAACACGGAAGAAAATAGCGTAAAGCACTGGTACGACGATCATGGTCAGCACGGCGGCAAAGGCCAGTCCAAACATGATGACCGCTGCCATATTTGAGAAAAACGGGTCCGTGAGGAGCGGAATCATTCCAAGCACCGTCGTCACGACTACCAGAAGCACAGGCCGCAATCGACTCACGCCTGCCTGCAGGATCGCTTCATAGGGCTGCCTCCCCATATGAATCTGAAGGAAAATCTCCTCGAGTAAGACGACCGAGTTCTTAACCTGTTCGCCACCAAGAGAGAGCAACCCTAGTAGAGCCATGAAGCCGAACGGATTGTTCGTTATGAGAAGCCCCGCCACCGCGCCGATGATCGCCAATGGTACGGCCAGGCAGATCACCGCAGTGGCACGCATGGAATTGAATAAGCACACCACGATAAACACCATGCCAAGCATCGCCGCCGGCAGTGGTCCGGCGAGAGATGCCCGGGCGTTATTGGAATCCTCGTACTCGCCCCCCCACTCGCGCTTATATCCGAGAGGCAGTTTGATCTGCTCTATTTTTTGCCGCACGGAGTTCAGCAAAACGCTGGGCAGAACACCACGCCCATCGGCAAGCACGGTAAGGGTTGGTATGCGATCGCGACGCATGATGATCGGATCTTCCCATACGACTTCGGTGCCGGAGACGACCTGGCTCATGGGGATCATCCTCCCCGCGACAGGGCTCCAGATTTGCATATTGTTGATCTGATCGACATCGCCTCGCTCAGCCAGAGGGGGGCGAGCAATGATCGGAAGAATCCTTGTCTCCTGCGGGAATATCCCTGTGCCAGTGCCGCTTGCTTGCCGGAAGAAGCCGACTGTGCGCCCCTCAAAACCGGATTCTAGAGCCTGGGCCACATCAACGCGAGTGAGACCGTTGCGGTGCGCCTGGAGTTCGAGCACTTTGGGACGGACCACTTTTTCGGGCTGGCGCCAGTCAGTACGCAAGCCCACGGCCTTGCCACTTTCTTCGATGATGGCTTGAGCCTGGCCGGCCAGAGCGCGCAGCGTCGCAGGGTCAGGACCGCTGAACCGTACCTGGACGCGTCCGTTACTGCCAGGACCCAGTTGAAATTTCCTGCTATTCGTACTGGCGTTTGGATAATGATCCTCCAGATATTTCTGGATTTTTGGAATCAACTCGTCGATCTTTCTCCAGTCGTCGACTTCGACCAGGAACTGAACATAAGCTGTGTTTGGTTGTTCTGCGGAGTACACCAGTAGAAAGCGCAGAGCGCCGCCACCGACGAATGATGACACGTGTGTCACACCGGGTTGAGCGAGAAGGTACCGCTCGACTTCGTTGGCGTACTGCTCTGTTACGCGGATATGTGTGCCGGACGTTAGGAAGCTATCCACTAAGAACTGCGGCCGGGTCGCAGGCGGGAAGAAGCTTTGATCGACTTTAGTGAAACCGTACAACGCCGCGACGAAGATCAGGAGCGTCGCGGCCAACACCATAAACCGAAATCGGAGTGCCGCCCTTAGCAAGCCAAGATATGTTTGAAAAAACCGGCCATCGTATGCCTGCTCTTCAGAATGACCATCGGGGCTCGGCTTAAAAAACAGGTATGCCAGCAGCGGAGTGACCGTGATCGCTGTCACCCAGCTCAGAGACAAGGAGATGCATATGACCCAGAACAGTGAACTGAGTAACTCGCCAGCTGAATCCTGCGATAGTCCGATGGCCGCAAAAGCCAGGATTGCGATACCTGTCGCTCCGAACAACGGCCACATGTTGTGCGCTATCACATCGCGAACCACTTCGAGCTTGGCCTTACCCGCTTCGATTCCAATCTTGAGTCCTTCGGTGATGACGATCGCATTGTCGGTGAGCATGCACAGCGCGATGATGAGAGCGCCCAGAGAGATGCGCTCCAACTGCAGGCCCCCCTTCATTTTCATCACCAGAAAGGTCCCGATGATCGTAATAAACAGGACGAAGCCCATCATGAGCCCTGCCTTGCGGCCCATCGCAAACAGGAGCACCACGATGACAATCGTCACCGCCTTGACCAGATTGAATGTGAAGGCTCTCGTGGCTTCGGTTACCGCCGTGGGCTGGAAGTTGATGTCGTGGAACTCGATTCCGACCGGCTGGTTGTGTTTAATCTCCTCAAGTTTTTGCAGGACTTCCTTGCCCATTGTCACGACGTTTCCGCCTGGCACCGTGGAAATACCTAAGCCGATGGCCGGCTGGCTGTCGTACCGTAACAGGCGGCGCGGCGGATCTTCATGGCTACGCTCGATCGTCGCGACATCTCTAAGCTGGAGTTGGTGGCCCGAGCTATCCGATCCGATCACTAGATCGAGCATGTCATCGGCCGAGTTGAAACCACCCGTCGGGTCGATCGGGACATGTTGGGTCCCGATGCGCACGCGTCCACCGTCCGCGACGACATTTTTCGCCTGAAGCTGGGCGTAGATCTGGTTCTCATTAATGCTGAGCCGTGCCAGCCGCGGCCGCGACATCTCCAGGAAGACAGCCTCCTGCTGTTCGCTGAAGAGATCAACTTTAGCGACGCCAGGCACCAACTGCAGCTCGCGGCGGACGGCATCCACGTAGCGGCGAAGCTCGGGCTGCGAGAAGCCTTTGCCGGTGATGGCCATGAAGACGCTGTAAACATCACCGAAATCATCGACCACCATCGATGTGCCGCGCACCGAGGGCGGGAGTCTGGGTTGGGCGTCGTTGACCTTGCGACGAAGTTCGTCCCAAACCTGCTGGATCCTGTCCTGGTGGTATTGATCTTTGATGTGGACCCTGACCAACGACCGTCCGCGCGTGGACTCTGATTCGACACGATCAACCTGACCCATCTGTTGGACTGCGCTTTCGATTGGGTTAGTGACTTCCCTGGCCACTTCTTCAGGACTGCCCCCCGGATAAGATGTGACGATCAAGGCTTGCTTGATCGTGAACTCCGGATCCTCAAGGCGTCCGAGATTTTGATACGCATAGATCCCGCCAATAACGAAGATAAACGTCAAAGCAAAGACGATCCTGTTGTATTTGATTGAGTAGACGCCTGGGTTCATTATTGGCCGCCTCCCAGCGCGTTACCCAAATCGCGAACCTTCATCCCTTCGCGTAAAAATGGCGCTCCTGCCACCACGATGCGATCGCCGGGTTGCACTCCGCTAACGATCTCGATCTGGTCTGCTGTAGGGGCGCCGATCGTTACGAGCCGGTGATGAACGGTCTGATCGGACCCAAGGACCCATACCACTTGCTCTCCCGAATCTTGCTTGGCAATCGCGGAGATCGGCACAAGGAGGCGACTGCTCGGACCTCTAGCTCTCCGAGTGTTGATGGTCACGTTGGCGGTCATGCCGGGGAGCGCTGTGATGCCGGGCGGAGTTTTCATGGCGAAACGGACCTGGAAGATCTGGGTCTTCGGATCCGCTATTTGCGAGACCTCCTTGACGCGCACGGGAAACTGCCGTCCCGGCGCGATACTAAGCTCTGCGACACTCTGCTGAATGGCGGACGAACGAATGTCGTCGGCTATGAATGCTTCAGGCACGTCCACGACGATGTCGATATCGTTGACGTTCTGGAACCTGACCACAGAACTGTTCGGAGTGATGTTTTGGCCTTCGTCGACGAGCCGCTGAGCGACGACGCCATCGTACGGGGCGCGCAGCGTGCTGTCTCCTAACTGGAGTTTGGCTTCAGTCATGCGTCCTTCCAGAGAGCGGACCGCCGCCTGCTGAGCGTTATAACCTTCCTGGGCAGCGCTGAAAGTCGTCTGAGCGAGATCAAAATCAGAGCGCGAGACTGCACTGGACTCGACGAGTCGTCCGTAGCGTTCCGATTCTGTTTTGGCGTTTGTGAGTCTCGAGTCGGCTGCCCCCAACTGCGCGCGAGCCTGATCGAGCTGGCCTTGCATGCTCTGTAGCCGAGCCTGAAATTCATCCTGCCGGAGCTGGGCGATCACTGTGCCCTTGGAGACTCTCTCGCCCTCTCTGATTGGCAGTCGAACGAGGACGCCAGGTACCTGGAATGCAAGGTCAACCATTCTCGACGCTTCAACCCTTCCGGGGAAGGCGCGTACGTTATTTCTATCCCCGGATGACACTACCATTGTCTTGACAGGGCGTGTCTCCTCAGAGCTAGTCGACTGCTGCGATGAGCATCCGACCGCGAACCAGGCTACCGATAAAACGGTCAGCAACCTTAGCTGCGCTTTCCTTATAGGCATGCAAGCCTCCGTTCAGTCTCTGCATATTGCGCGGGTCGGGAGATGGATGATAACCGCTATCAGCGAACAGACGGAATTACTGGACAACTCAATAATTACAATCTCTTGAGAAGATCCAGATGTTGCATTGCATTCACTTCTTGGGAGCCGCTTGAGGCCCAGCGGCATGCCTTGGTGCAAGACTCGATCAGTGATGGAACCGACATATCTGACGTCTTCATCGTTCGGAGGCTCCGGACCGAGAGCAAATCCTACCACGGATGTTGCACCCAAGCAATAATGTTTCAGCTGCCCGTAATGGTCCAGAAAGTGGGATGGTGAGAAGTAGCCCATATTCGCTTTGACGGCTGAAGCGAAGCGATGTACCGATCAGTTACAAAAAGGCGACATGGTTTGTATAGCTGCAAACTGCCCTGGGCAGTGAGCATGGTGGTGCGTAAATTATGCACTGCGAATGGTAAAGCGTGCTTGCACTTGGGTTCGATGTCGATGGCGCCATGTAGATCAACTAACATTCGGGGCAATCTCGATAGGATTCGAGGGAAGGTCGTCACAGGAACCGAGGGAATCGTGCGCCAATGGCGCTGCTTGGGGAGCCAGAATCTCGAAAGGCCTTCTCAGACGTAATGGCGCTGCTGAGATCAGGCTCTCACCTATAGCTACAAGAGCCAAAAGGATTGCCGCGGCGGCCATGAAATAGAACACGCCGTCGATGTCGGAGTGTCCCATGATGTTTGTGCCAATGAGTGGACCGATCACGGAGCCGAGTCCGCTTATCAGGATGAGCTGCCCGCTTACTGCTACGACGCGGTCAGCCGGCATCCGGTCGTGCGCATTGGCGACACAGACTGGATAAAGGGTCGACATGAAGCCGCCAAGCAGAGCAGCGACCGGAAGAATGAATGGTGAGGGGCGCGGCAGGAGAACCAGAGTGATGGCGGTGCCAGCAAAGCCGAGGCCAAGCGCAGCCAGCACAATGCGCCGGTCGAAGTGGTCAGAGAATCGTCCAACTGGAACTTGGAACGCGAGGCCACCGAGAACAGCGACGAGCATGAACAGTGCAATGTTTTCGCGCTCAATGCCCTTGTCTTGCATCCACGCCGGAACGAGAGCATAAAATGCGCTGCCGACGAGACCGTTGACCACGCAGCCAATAACGGCGACGGGTGCCGCACGCACAAGATGGCTATATGGCAGTTTTTCCGTGGCGGTTGTTCGTGGAGGTTCCGCCCGGGTTGTGCTTACCATGACCAGAGCTATGGCAAACAGGGCGACGATCGAATTGAAAGGTCCTGGCCCCGCCATCTCGACCCGAACGATTAGGAGTTGGCCTATAGCGAGTGCAACGAAGGTGCCAACCATGTAAATCGAGAAGACTCGCCCGCGATCTGATGGATCGGCTTTAGCATTAAGCCAACTCTCGGTAGTAACAAAAACTCCGGCGCAACCGAATCCCACGACTGCACGTAGGACAAACCAAGATAACGGTCCGATCAGAAGAGGCATCGCCGCTGTTGCGGCGACGACCAGGCCAGCAAATGCGGCGTAGGCGCGAATGTGTCCTACTCGCTCGATAATCTTTGCGCAGCGGAACGCTCCCAAAGTAAAGCCGGCGAAATAGCTGCTGAGCACAAGGCCCGCCAAGGTCGCACCAAAATCCTCGGTAGCTACTCGCAAAGAGATGAAAGTGCCGAAGAAGCCATTGGCGAGTTGGATGGCGCTCGTCGCTATGATAAGCGTTCCGATCTGCGTACGCATCGACACATTCGACGGCATTAGCCCTCGTTTCTGCGCGGCCTAATTGGAAACACACCGGTCATGCCCTATCACGTTACCGGAACTGTGCTTCAACCATCAAGGTTGCAATTCGATTTGGATAAGATCTAACTCAGTCCCTATAGGCATCTATGCAGCGAAGCGTATGCGAATGTGAGGTTTGCGAGTCCCGAAATCCCAAGATCACTATGAATAGGATTTACAACCTCTGGATTATGAGCGAATGCAAAGTTTGTGACTACAGGTTTGTATACCAAGGAGCTTTCCGGAATCGCTTTTCAGCGCGGGCTGCAGTCGAGCCAGGTTCAATTGATTCTGAATACATAGCTTCTTGTGCAGAAATACTCTTCATGAGCAAATTATTTATTGCTTATGTCACAGCTGAAAGCACATATTTCCTATCATCGGGTCGTGGTAGCCGACGCGCTTGCGGTGGCTCCATCACCTTTCCATTCGGTGCCTTTGTACTCGAGAATGTTCGCCGTTTCTTCAGCCCGGGAAGAACCGAAATAGAGTTCTACGACATGAAGAGCGAGATCGATTCCCGAACTAAGACCACCGGCCGTGAAAATTACTGAATCACTTTGCACGAAGCGCTTGTCTTTTTGCAATAACACGTCGGGAAAGGTCTTATGAAACTCGTCGTAGTAGAGATGATGGGTGGTGGCTTTCTTTCCTTTGAGAACCCCAGCATCTCCGAGAACATAAGCGCCTGTGCAAACTGACATTACAACATCGCTCTGCGTCGTCATCTTTCGTATCCATTCCAACATCTTAGGCGAGCGGCCGCTCTGAGCAGGTACAACAACAATGGCGGGTTGAGGAGCATCGTCAAAGGTGTAATCCGGCACAATGCGCATTCCGCCAGATGTTTTCACTGGTTCACGCGAATCTGAAACCGTATAGAGGCGAAATGCTGCTTGTTCAGCTAATGTTTTGCCGCGATCTTTGAGGAAGACGTCTTTGAAAACCTCCCATGGCCCGGCGAAGTCGATAGTCACAGCGTTGTCAGTGATGACAAATGCCACCGCAATAGTGCCCTTTGCCGGAGTACTGTATCTGTCAACGTGCGAGGTCTGAATTAGCGTTTGCTGTCCGCGCACAGGCCATATGAAAGAGAAGATAGTGACGAAAATCAGAAAAATTTTGCGATGAAAACTCACACTTGGCCGCCTGAGATAAAAAGTGAGGGTAGTTGGAATGGTTCTACGTAAATGACACGGTACGTGCCACATCTATTGGCGGTAAGTCTGCATCCGTCAATACACTTTTCGCCTGATGAACGGAGTCAATCTTTTCCTTTAGTCGTATAAGGGGATCGAGCTTTCTGCGCTGGTGTTTCGGTTGCTTTATCGTCTGCAATCTTAAATGTGCCTTTGCTCTTGGCAATCGGCAGTAAAGTTGGATAGAACTGGACAAATGTGGTGTCCACAGCCGCATGAGCAGAGTGGCAGCTATAGCAATCTGCGGAGGTCGGAATCATTTTGGCGATTTTCTCGTTATCAAATCCAAAGAAGGCCCACTTACCTGGAAATCGAGCTTCATCTTTTACGTGTACCTCAAGTCCCATAACCGTCTCCTGGTAGTTGCCGTTCTGATTAATCGACCCTTTTCCAGCTGCACCGCGAACCTCCAACACAAGCATTGTTTTGTCGGGCCAAGTGCCTGTTTGTAGGAAGACCTTGTATGCCTCAGGATTTACAAAGACGTTGTCGAACATATGGTGGTCGCCCATCTGCATAGCGGGGTTGTAACTCATATCGAAGCCTGAGGTCAGATATATCCATTCCCGATAATGCTCGGGGAAATTAAGTTGGGCGTCGCTGGTATATTCCGGCTCAGACCCCGGCCCAATCACCTTCGGCGGGAAGGCAGCCACAGAATATACAACTATTGCGAATAAAAAAGCGATCTTTGCTGTGATGAACATGTCAGCAGTATCCCCCGGGTTCATTCAAGGGACTACACCGCTCACTGCAAGTCTCTGGCGATTCGCTGCATTTCTAATCCTTCCCGCAGCGCCATAGAATACGATCTCAATATGGAAATGAACTCTACCCGTGCTCGATCTTACCGGGGGCTATGGATTTCATCGATCTGGTTCGGCTTCGGACTAGTTGGTGCGACGCAGACAGTCTTTGTCATGCATGAGGAAGGCATGCATCACGCATGGGTAAAACTGTTTATTACGACGATTTTTTCTTGGCTGCCATGGGCTCTGGCAACTATGCCCGTACTATATCTTGAGCGCCGATTTCCCCCGACAAAATGGAAACCTCTTTCGAAATGGCTGGTGCACATTGGTGCGTGCGTTGCTATCGGATTGATCTTCACGGCTTGGACGACATGGCTAGAAGTATTAGTCAATCCGTATGCTACTGTCTCGGCTCCAGGGCCATTCGCGCATCTCTGGTTCGATAAGTTCTACAACGGAATTCTTTCGTCCTTGGTCCTCTATTCCGCAATTCTCGCGACCGGCTATGTCTTGGAATCGAAAGAGCGTCTAGCTTTTGAACAGACGAAGACTGCGCGATTGAACGAACAACTTTCCAAGGCTCAACTTGATGCACTTCGCCGCCAAATCGAACCTCACTTCCTCTTTAATACGCTGAATGCTGTTGCTGGGCTGGTACGTGACCAAAGGAGTGATGCCGCGGTTAGCATGATTGCTGGGTTGAGTGATTTCTTGCGTCGAGTCCTGGAAGATTCCACACTGCAACAGGTGCCTTTGTCAGAAGAGATGGCGTTTGCACATAAGTATCTAGAGATTCAGAAGGTGCGATTTGCGGAACGACTTCAGCTCAGCGTCGATATTCCCGGGGAGCTCTATTCAGCTCAAGTTCCCAGCTTGATTTTGCAGCCTATGGTCGAAAACGCAGTGAAACACGGCATTGCAAAAAGAGCGCAAGGAGGAATGATTCGGATTGCCGCGTCTCGTTACGATGAAATACTTACCCTCAGCGTATACAACGATGGCCCTGGCCTGCCGATGGGGTGGGAGGCGACTGGCCCTGGAATTGGTATCTCCAATGTGCGAACCCGTTTGCGAACTCTATATGGAGACGCCTTCAACTTGGATATACGGAATCAAGACACAAAGGGTGTTGTAGTGTCGGTGTCGTTACCCTTCGTGGCTACTGTGCCCTTCAGGGAGGGGTGATTCGTGTACGCGGAAGAGCATGTGGCAAAAATACGCGCGCTAGTTGTGGACGATGAGCCTCTGGCCCGCAGCAACCTTACCATACTGTTGCGGCTTGATCCACAAATTGAAATCGTTGGGGAGTGCGGATCCGGAATAGAAGCTGTGGCAGAGATTCGCAACTCCAAACCGGACATTGTTTTCCTCGATGTTGAGATGCCGGAATGCGATGGTTTTGATGTTCTTGAAATATTGGGCGGAGATTTACCTTCAGCAGTCGTCTTCGTCACTGCCTATGATCAATATGCGCTTCGAGCTTTCGAGACTGGAGCGCTTGATTATCTCTTAAAACCATTCGACAATGCTCGATTCGATCGCGCTCTCTGGCGTGCTAAGGAGAAAATCGCGTATGGTCGAAGTCCATCGCGAGCAACAGAGTATTTGACTGTGAAGAACGCCGGACAAGTCTTATTCTTGAAAATCTCAGAGATTGATTGGATTGAGGCTGCAGATTACTACTCATGCTTGCACGTGGGTACAAAGACCCATCTCATACGCCGCAGCATGTCCGAACTCGATGAAGAGCTGGATCAGACCATCTTTTGCCGAATTCACCGCTCGACCATTGTGAAACTTGATCGAGTTCGCGGTCTAAAGCTTAACGAGAATGGTGAACATGACGTAGTGCTTGATAGTGGTGCTAGGCTTCGTATGAGCCGACGCTATCGCAAGCAACTGCAATCTCGCCTGAGACTGCGCGGTTAGAGGTGTCCCTGATTTGTTTTTATTAGTCGAACTGCTGTCGACGCGGTCCATCTGAGCTTAGACTCATCTAATTGTTCATGTCATTCATTGACTCGAGTGAAGGTGGGAACGATGCGGCAAGCTTCAATACGTAAGTTTTTGGAGACGAAACATAAACGTCAAGTCCTATCGGAAGGTAAGAAAGAGTTGTCGAGAGATAGCGCAATAAGGTATTGATTTGATTGGTTGCGGGGGTAGGATTGAAACCTATGACCTTTGGGTTACGAGGGCAACCACTAATCAGCCTCAAGAGCATAGCGGTACCGATGATTTGCTGTAGCTCCTGTAGTGTCCAGAAATCACTCGTCTGTACGAAAGTTGTACTTTCGGCAGATTGGCGGCGCACAGACGGAAATATAAATTTGAACGCTTTATTTTCTCTCAAAATTGGGGCAGCAGGGAATTACAATTTCTCTGCAAAGCCGTCAGTGCCGGCCAAACGGATCCGTCACAAACATACCCCGGTAGATGTTGCCCCATCGACCACAACTCATTACCCGACCGTAGACGCTGCTAATGAGCAGTGTCTGATTGAAACATAGCCCGCTGACATAGCCGCAATCGCATTTCCATATTGCTCGGTGCGATGCGGATGATGTCGCGATTACCGACAATCACGGTGGCGACTGTCGGTAATTGGTGACCATTGCGACGGTTTGCTGGCATGTGAGACGACCTCAGTTGGGTTTTAAAGCTCCGTCAAATACACGCCGAGGTGATGGATCTAGGCTCGATTCAGTAAACCCTTTAGATTACATCTGACATATCTCCATGGCGAACGCATACACATACCGCGTGAACAACCTGTAACGCTTCAGTAGCTTTCGTGTCGCTTCACCATTTTGGGTCAATCAGACTATCCCTCGTTTCATATTGATATGGAATACCCGATTCCTCATCGGGGGCTTCTTTCCGCAATGTCTCTAGGTCCGGTAAATTTTGCAATGGCCATTGCAAAAATTCGATTTTGGTCAGGGATTGAGAGTTAGGTGGCAGTGAATACGTCTCGTTCATGTCGAACTGCCGCTCGAAGAGGCGCCATACCTTCTTATTCAGGCCCAAGCTATGTTGCGCCAGATGGTTTTAGACATAGTTCCGTCGCTCCACTCCAAGCGCAACTACACAAAGCTCTGGATGACCTGTTTGTCTTTTGTGCCAGCCGACCTCTCTCCCGCGCTGCTGATGGAATACCGGACCACGATGGATCACCTCTCCCCGTCAACTATCAATGTCCGGTTATCTGCGATACGAAAACTCGTCGGCGAAGCGAGACGCAACGGAATGATCAGGCATCCGGAAAATCATCGACCATTGGCACGAGCCACTCCGAACGGGACATCAGCGTCCGGCAATTGGTGCCGGGCAGTACAGCAGCCAGGATTCGTCTTCTATCTTGTCGTGAGCACAACATGCGTCGCGTGCTCCGCGGCCTCGCGCTCCGTCACAGAAAATCCCAACGCGGGCAGGTCAATGCCGCTAAGAAGTGCCTCACCTTGACCGAGGGCAACAGGTGAAAATGCAAATTGGAGGGAGTCGATCAACCCAGCCTGCAGATACTGCCGCACGGTGGAGACACCGCCTCCAATCTTGACGTCCTTGTCACGCGCTGCTTGTTTCGCCAGCCTCAGCGCCTCTTCGATTCCGCCGCTGACAAAGTAGAAGGTCGTCCCGCCTTCCATCACGAGTGGTTCACGCTCGTAGTGCGTCAGAACGAAGGTCGGCGCATGGTATGGCGGATTGGGCCCCCACCATCCCTTCCACGAGTCGTCCTGCCATGGGCCACGGACCGGACCAAACATGTTGCGGCCAAGGATGAAGGCGCCAAAGTTTTCCATCGACCGCCGTGCGAACGCGTCGTCCACATCGATAGATCCGCCTTCCTTCCCTTGCATGGCGCAGAATGTCCTAGTGTGAAAGTACCACTGAAAGAGCTCTGGACCGCGCTTGCCCAGCGGATCGTCCAGGCTCTGCTCTATCCCTGCGCTAAAACCGTCCAACGAAATACCAAATCCCGCGACACGAACCTTTGACATGTATGCTCCTCGCTTTCGAAATTCTGATTAGCTCCCGTCCGTGGTGACGTCATCAGGTTTGAGCGGACTTTGACCTGACGAACTGATCCCTTGGTCGATTGCGCGCTGGTACGCGGCATATTCTCAAGCACTGGCTTTCATGCTTTCTAGAATGCTCATCGGCCTGTGGCCCTTCCTCGGCGGCGTTCGCTCTCCCGAATCATGTCGTTCAGATCTGCAGCAGGACGTATCTCCCAAGGTCCATATTTCACTCCGGGATGCTGCGAGATAAGCTGGATGGCGTGATTCAGATCGCGCGCCTCAAGCACCAGGATTCCTCCTAGTTGTTCCTTGGTCTCGGCGTAAGGACCGTCGGTCACCGCGACTTTGCCGTTCTTCCAGTACAAGGTCGTCGCGGTGTCGGGAGGCTGAAGACCCTCGCCCGCGGCAAAATGCCCGTTCGCCCGCAGCTCGTCGTCGTAGTCAAAGCATTCGTCCAGCATGGCGTGAACCTCGTTCTCGCTCATGTTCTCGAATTCCCCCGGCTGGATATATCCCAAACAGATGTATTTCATGACAACCTCGGTATTTTCTGTGACTCAGCTAGCCGTAGCTCATCGTTCTGTTATCAGATAGTCGTTCGAGAGACCGAAAATCGACAGCTATTCCAATTTTTATTTCAGCTGGCGAATCCGTTCCTGCAGGAATTGGCGCTCTGGTTCCTGTTGGGTCAGCGCTAGAGCTTTCTCATAAGAGGACCGAGCCTCAGCCGTCCTGCCGAGCCTGCGGTACATATCAGCACGGGCTGAGTGCGCCAGGTAATAATTTGCCAATTCGCCATGTTCCAACACCGCATCGATATGCGCCAGGCCGACCTCTGGACCATCGCGCATTGCAATTGCCACGGCACGATTTAGCTGTACAACTGGCGAAGGCTGAATTCGTACCAGTCGGTTGTAAAGCGCAACAATCTGCCGCCAGTCGGTCACAGCGACCGATTCCGCCTCCGCATGAACAGCCGCAATCGCTGCCTGTAGTGTGTAGGAGCCGAAGTGGCGGGACTTCAGGGCTTTCTCCAGCAATGCCACCCCCTCCGCGATCTGCTCCCGGTTCCAGAGTGAGCGGTCTTGATTCTCCAGCAAAATCAGCTCTCCGGCCGGCGATGTTCTCGCGGCGCGACGGGATTCCTGAAGCAACATCAGGGAGAGCAGCCCAAGAACCTCCGGCTCTGGCAGTAGTTCGCTCACCAACCGGCCCAGTCGAATCGCCTCGCCGGTCAGCTCGGCCCGCGTTACCTCCGCTCCCGCCGCAGCCGAATAACCCTCGTTAAAGACGAGATAGATAACCTGAACCACCGCGCCCAGTCGCTCTGGCAATTCCTGCGGCGTCGGCACCTCGTACCGAATCGGTGTGTCTCGAATCTTTGCCTTCGCGCGCACGATGCGTTGGGCGAGCGTTGCCGGAGTAACCAGAAATGCCCGGGCAATCTCCTCCGTTGTCAGGCCGCAGATTTCGCGAAGAGTGAGCGCGACCTGTCCTTCCGGAGGCAGAGCAGGATGGCAGCAGGTAAAAATCAGGCGCAGCCGATCATCCTCAACGCTGTCCTCTTCCTTGGACCTTTCCGCCGAGCTCCATTGCGCTTCGAGATATCGCACGAGCTCGTCTTGAGACGCATCGAATCTTGCCTGTCGACGCAGAGTATCAATGGCTTTGAATCGGGCCGTCGAAATCAACCATGGTCGCGGGTTGCCGGGTACTCCACTCCTCGGCCACAGGCTCAGCGCAGCCGCAAAGGCTTCGTGCATCGCCTCCTCGGCAAGATCAAAATCACCGAGCAAGCGGATCAGAGTTGCCAGGATCCGTCCCGAATCCACGCGATAAAGGGAGTCGAGCAATTCGCGTATCTGCTCCGTGGAACGCTCAGACATGACGACGACTGTAGCAAACCAGCTACCCCGAATCAATTTGGCAAACAGCGGATCGATGCAAAGTGCCGAGGTCGTGACTCTGAAATCTGGAGCAACAGAACCGCTTCCTCGGTTGACGCAAAATCGCTAATGCACTCATTGAGGACCCGATTAGTCCCGACAAATGGAATGAGAAGTGTGCCTTGGAGGAGACTGAGGCATGAGCAAACAAGGAGCTGTTCTCGCAACCAAGAAGTCAGCCAGGAGGGTTCTGGTTGGAGCTACGACCATTGGCGTGGATTTAGGAGACCAGTGGAGTCATTACTGCATACTCGATGAAGATGGCGAGGTTACGGAAGAAGGCCGGTTTCGAACGACCGAAGGAGGCGTGGCGAAGCGCTTCGAAGAGCATGGATCATGCTCGAGTTGCCATGGAAGCCGGTACTCATTCGATCTGGATATCAGAACAGCTGAAGGAGTACGGGCACGAGGTGATTGTCGCCAACGTCACCGAACTGCACGCCATCAGTCGCAACGACAGCAAGAGTGACCGGACCGATGCAGAGAAGCTTGCACGGTATGCCCGACTCGATCCAAGGATCCTGCGTCCAATTACCCATCGGACTCAACTGATCTAAATCGGGAGGCGGTCCATGAAGCTCTCGGTATTCTGCGGAATCAGCGTAGATGGCTTTCTGGCTCGGCCTGACAACTCGCTCGATTTTCTGCGCGCTGGTGAGCAGGAGCCGCACGGTTTCGAGGAATTCTATAGCAGCGTCGATGTCGTCGTAATCGGTCGCAAAACCTTTGAAGTCGTGCAGACATTCGGCAAATGGTTTTACGGCAGGAAGCCGGTGGTGGTGCTGAGCCGCCGTCCGCTCGATTTCTCATCGGTCAAGGACGGAGTTGTGGAGCAGATGTCCGGCGAATCCTCCGAAATCGTAACCCGGCTCAAAGCTCGCGGCCTCAAACATGCTTATATAGACGGCGGCATCACCATTCAGCGATTCCTATCGGCCGGCCTGATCGACCGACTGGTGATCACACACGTGCCAGTACTGATCGGAGCGGGCATCCCGTTGTTAGGTCCGGTGCCGCGCGACATCAGTCTTCGCCACGTTGCTACGCGCTGCTATAACGGTGGCCTGGTGCAGAGCGAATACGAGCTTGACGCCGAGCGGGGCACTCAGGTCCGGAAGACGGGTAGAACATCAAGGCGGTAGAACTACGCCCGCTCTGATCCCACCTCGCTCCACCGACAAGAATATCTCGATCTCTGGCTTGCCCTGTTACCGTCAGTCGAAAAGTTCAGAACCAGAGTTCTTCATCCTTGATTTATGCGAAATCGCCAATGTACGTTTCCAGGCGCTGTAATTCTGGAAACGTGCTAAGGTCTGTTCTCGCTATGGCCATTGATCGCTTGAAGACCGAGAGAGGGAGAGATTTTCGCGGGCGGTGCTCTTTCCGCAGGAAGAGTTGACTCTCGACTGTTACCTGTTTACTCTATGCCTGTAGCAAACAGGCATTATGGACAAACCTAACGAGAAACCCCGCGATCTATTCCCTGGCGTACTGGAGATCATGATCCTGGAATCGTTGCGCCGGCAGCCCTCCCATGGATATGCGCTCGTTCAGCACATCCAGGAGCGCTCCAACAACCTGCTGCAGGTTGAGGAAGGCTCACTCTACCCAGCTCTTCAGCGCCTGTTAAAAGCCAAGCTGGTCACGGCTGATTGGACTATTTCTCTTTCCACGAATCGCCGTGTGCGGATTTACCAGATGACGCGCGCCGGCCTGCGCCATCTCGATCAAGAGATCTCCAGCTTCGACCGCATGCTGGAAGGCATTCAGATGGTCCTTGGTCCCGCACGGCGGTCGGCTAGCTCCTGAGGAGGTCGCAGCATGAACTGGTTTCATCGCATCTTCCGCCGTCGCCTTTACGATGATCTCGGCGAAGAACTCCGTCAACACATCGAAGAGAAAACCGAGCAGCTTATGCGCACGGAGAATCTGTCCCGCACGAAAGCCGAACAGGCCGCGCGCCGCGCGTTTGGCAACGTCACGCTCATGGAGCAGCACAGCCGGGAGACGTGGCAATGGCCTGCCATGGAATCGATCGCGGCCGACATCCGGTTCGCGCTGCGCCAGATACGGAGATCGCCGGGCTTCTCTGTTGCCGTCATTCTGCTGCTGGCCCTGGGCATTGGAGCGACCACTGCGGTTTTTTCTCTGGTGGATGCGATCTTGCTGAAGCCAGTTCCATATCCCGAACCCAATTCCGTCGTACTTCCGTGGAATATTCCACCGGCCGGGGTCAGCATTGGCGGTTTCGACAAGTTTCCATGGAGCCCGATTCACTTCCATGCGTTCGAGCAGGAGACGCAGACTTTTCGGTGGGTAGGCGCGTTCCAGGGAGCCAACTTCAATCTGACTGACGCGGGCGACCCTGCCATGCTTGAGGGCGCGCAGGTTTCGTGGGGATTCTTTCCCACCCTGGGCATCTCTCCTGCACTCGGCCGCACGTTTACCCGTGAAGAAGATACCCCGGGCAAGGAGCGCGAGGTGGTGCTGGGCGATGCCCTGTGGCGGAGCCGCTTCCACGCAGATCCCACCATCCTTAATCGGGTGATCCATCTGGATGGCACGGCTTACACGGTCGTCGGCATCATGCCACGTGGCTTCGATTTTCCTCGCGCCAATGAGATGCCGGGCGACTTTACTTTCGCCTCAAAGACCCAGCTCTGGGTTCCGATCGCGCTGCCTGCGGTGACGCCTCGGTTCACCTCCTCGGAGTTGGCGATCGTCGCCCGTCTCCAGCCGGGCCTGTCCGTCGCGCAGGCACAGGACGCGATGGATCTCTTCGCCCAGCGCATGGATCGGGAGCATCCGGAGATGAAAGGCTGGTCGCAATCACTCGTGACACCGCTCCAGCGCCAGGTCGCCGGGGATACGGGCAGGCCTCTTCTGCTGATCCTTTCGGCGGTCGGCGTAGTGCTGCTGATCGTATGTTTCAATGTCGCCGGCCTTCTCCTTACGCGCTCAATTGCACGCGAGCGGGAGTTCACACTTCGGGCCGCGCTTGGAGCGGGTCCAGGGCGCGTTCTGCGCCAGGTGCTTACCGAAAGCCTGCTACTGGCCCTGGCCGGTGGCGTTGGCGCCGCAGCCGTTGCCGCCGCTAGTATTTCGTTGGTGAAGGCTTTTGGACCACCCAATCTGCCCCGCCTTCAGGAAGCCGGCGTCGATCCACGCGTATTCGCCTTCGCTTGTGTCATCACCCTGCTCACGGGCGTTCTCTTCGGACTCGCGCCCGCCCTTGGCGCTGGGCGCGTCAACCTGGCAGGATCGCTCCGCGAGGGAGGTCAAAAGAGCGGGGCAGGGGCGAGCCATCCACGTTTGCGGCGTGCCCTCGTGGTCTCGCAGATCGGCATGGCCCTTGCGCTGGTGATGGCTTCCGGGTTGCTGGTGCGCTCGTTTTACCAACTGCTTGCATCTGATTCCGGCTTTCGCGCCGACCATGTCCTGACGTTCGAGCTCTCGCTGCCGGGTACGCGGTATCCCGAGCGCGCAGCCATCGCCCGTTTCTACCAGAAGGCATTGCCGCGCCTGCGCGCCATTCCGGGCGTCGAATTCGCTGGTGTTACCGAATCGGTTCCCCTTGGCGGGGCGACGGAGTCCGGGGTCGCCCGCATCGTCGGCCGCCCTCTCGGCAAAGGCGAACGGCCTCCAATCGTCGATTACACGATCATCTCCCCCGGGCTGTTTTCCGCCCTGGGAACGCCTCTGCTTCAGGGGCGTGACGTGCTCGATTCCGATGTGCTCTCGGCGCCACCGGTGACCGTGATCAATCGCGCCATGGCACGACATTACTGGCCGAACGAGGACCCTATCGGCAAACAGGTTCTGGTGCCCTCGCAACGTGTGCCGGCTACCATCATCGGCGTGGTGGCCGATATGAAACATTCCTCCCTGCGTGAGGTGCCCGGCCCAGGCATGTTCGAACCCTACACGCAGGAGGTTTGGCCATCGATGGCGCTGATGCACGTCGTTCTCCGAACGAAAGTCGACCCTGCCAGCGCGATCGGAGCGGCACGTCACATCATTCAAGATCTCGATGCCGGGATACCGCTGGCTGACGTTTCCACGCTCACTGCCATTACGCAACGTTCCATGGCGGCCAATCGGTTCTCGATGCTGGTCGTCGGCTTCTTCGGAGCGCTCGCGCTGCTCCTCGCCGCTGTCGGTATCTACGGAATCATCGCATACTCCGCGAGCCAGCGAACACGGGAGATTGCGATCCGCATCGCGCTAGGGGCCCAGCGGGGTAATGTGTTCGGCATGGTGCTCGGCCAAGGACTTCGCCTCGCTGCTCTGGGTATTTTGTTCGGCGTTCTCACTGCACTGCTGGTTGGCCGGGTGTTGGCTGGATCGCTTTACGGTGTGAGCGCGTCCGATCCGCTCACGCTCGGATGCGTTGCTCTGTTGATCACCGTAGTGGCCCTGGCAGCCAGCTTCCTGCCGGCTCGTCGCGCGGCCGCAACCGCTCCGATGGAGGCTCTGCGGGGCGATTGAGCCGCCAGATCAATTCATGTTGGACTCGACGGACCTCATGTTCCGCCGTCCTCCCTCAACAAGTGTTCAATCGCCGAGTCACTCACCGAACACTGCGGGCGAAATTTCGACTCCGGAGTTCTGGGAGGGTGGCGAGCTACTCGAAAGTCATCCTTGCGTGGGTTCGGCAGAAGAAGTCCCACTAAACACACTAGGATTCAGAGACCGAATAAGCACGGAGTTGACGGTCAAAACGGCCTCGAACTCAAGAGGCGAGTCTCTCGCCTAATTATTCGTTGGCCACGTGTCGGGTGTTCGAGCACGACTGGCATTCGAGCGATGAATGGAAAAGGGAGCGACACAAAGCAGGAGTCAAGGCTGCGAATCTCATACTAAAGTGCTACTGAAGCTTGCAGCGCACCGCCGACTGGCGGCATGGGCCTTGACGCCTGCCCCATCTACGCCGCTTTCCCACAGAAAGAAAGGGTAAAGCGATATGAACAAACAACGGCAAACTTATCAACAGGGCTGCATTCAGCGGAAGAAGCGGGAACGCGGTCCGGATGTATGGATACTGCGGTATCGGGAGAACGACATGTTGAAATCCCTCACCGTCGGCACCGTCCTGCAGTTCAGGACCAAGGCTGAAGCTCAGCGTTCGCTGGGCACGGTGCGGGCTGATATCAACAACAATGTCGAAGTGACGACGTTCGGCCAACTGTGTGACCGTTGCCTGAAGGAAGGCGTTCCAGAGCGGCACGCAACGGCATCAGCGTTGCGTTCGATGATCCGCTACCGGATCAGGCCCTATTGGTACACAGAACGTGTCTCCGATATGGCTCAGAATCCGATGGCGGTCGAGCAGTGGATCAAAGCTCTCATGACGACTCCGAGGAAGAAGGAAGACAAGCCTCGTCCGTTGGCTCCTAAATCCAAGGCGCACACGAAAGCCGTCTTCCATCGCTTGTTCGAATGAGCCATGCGCTGGCGCTATCTGGACGTCCAGCGCAATCCGATGTCACTTATTGAACTGCGGGGATCGTCAAAGAGGACGCGCAAGATCCTTCTCGTCTCCACGGAGCAGACTTGTTGCTCCGGCTCCCACAGCATTGCCGGGTGATGGTTACCCTCGCAATGTGCCTTGGACTTCGCGTCAGCGAAATTCTGGGGCTGCGTTGGGAGGACGTTGACCTGGAGGCAGGCTCGCTCCTGGTGCGACGTTCGGTGGTCAACGGTCATGTGGAGGACACGAAGACGGAGGCCAGCGAGGATGAGTTACCTCTGCATCCTGAACTGGTCAAATGTACTTCGTGGGTGGAAAGATGCTGAAATGCCGGTGAACGGCTGGCTGTTCGGCAACCTCGATACGGGCAAATCCTACCACGCAGATACGATGCGGCAGCGTCACCTGAACCGGTGCGCTGCGAAGATCGGTCTTCCGAAGTTGGGTTGGCATGCCTTCCGGCACACATACCGGGCGAGACTGGGCTTCCTTTAGAAGTCCAGCAGAAGCTGATGCGTCACGCGTCCATCGACATGACCACGAAGTACGGTCGAAACTCGATGTAACGCGTCCGGCCAACGCTCAAATAGTGGAAATGGTGATGGAAAAACGGGAAAAGGGAACAGGCTCTGCGCCTGTTCCCTTGTTGTTCCCTCGCCTTTTCGGCTAATGTCGTAAGTTGTTGATTTTTTGGTTGCGGGGGTAGGATTTGAACCTACGACCTTTGGGTTATGAGCCCAACGAGCTACCGGGCTGCTCCACCCCGCTCTTTGAATATACCGTTATTACCGGCCTAACGTCAATTCGACATGGTGCTGGTTTTGGTGAGTAAAACGGAGTTGGAAGGTAGAGGGAAACGGAACTTTTTCTTGAATTTGGAGTCTGCATTAAGTACCACTGTTTGTGCGACGAAGACGAATTTGTAGTCGCTAACAGTATGGCGGAGGATTTTTTCGTATGAGGCAGGGCAGGGTAATTTCGGGGCGTGGAGCGTCATCATTTTTGGTGGCTGGAATGCTTCTGGTCGGTATATCGGGAGTTGCGCAGACGAAATCGGCGACGGTACCGGATGCCCAGGTAGAAGCCAATGTTTTGAAGGCGTTGGCTAGCCAACCGCAGTTGGGGGACCAAGCTATCAGCACGACGACGGTTTATGGCACGGTGACGATAAATGGATCGGTGCGGGATGAGGCATCAAGGGACATGGCAGAGGAGATTGTGTCAAAAGCCGCTGGAGTGCAAAAGGTTGTCGATGAGTTGACGATCGGTGGTGATGCTGCCGCTTCGAGTACAGAACCTCAGGGGCAAAATTCAGCGGAAATGGGGACGAACCCGAACCTTCAGTCGGATGGGACTATGGCTCCTACTGCATCAGGGCAGCCTACACAGCAGGCTCAAGATACAGGAGTTTCCAATCCGCCTGAAGAGGTGGAGAATCAGTCTCCCGCGCAATCTGTACCGTATCCTGCGCCTTCTGGGCCATATCGGCGGCCTTATTCGGGTGCTTATGGTCAGCAGCCGGCTCCTGTTCAACCTTTGACGTCTGCTCCTGCTCAGTCTTTGATAGCGCAGAGGGGTGGGGATGCGGTGATTGTGCCTGTTGGATCGGTCATTCGCGTTCGCATGAATCAGGCGATGGACAGCAGAAGGACTGTGCCTGGAACGGGGTTTGATGGAGTGGTTTTGAACGATGTTGTTGCTGGCGGATCGATTGCGATTCCGCGCGGCGCCGCGGTGCAGGGTGTGGTGGAGGATGCGCGGCGGGCCGGTCAATTGGGTGGGCAGGGTGGGCTTTCCCTGCAGTTGACGCAGGTTACGCTGGGCGGAAGAACGTATCCTCTGGTCTCGGATTACTGGTCGCATCAAGGTGTTAGCAAGACAGGGAATACGGTGGCCAATACGGTTGGATTGAGCGCGATGGGAGCGCTGATTGGCGCGGTAGCCGGCGGCGGGGTAGGGGCTGCGGTTGGCGCGGGAATCGGTGGTGTGGCTGGGCTTGGAGTATCGTCGGCATCCAGGCAGGGAGAGGCGACGATCCCGGCGGAAGCTATTGTGAGCTTTAGACTTACGCAGCCCACGGAATTGACGACCGTGTCGCAGGCCGAATTGAACAGGCTGGGCGCGGGTTTGCCGCCGCCGGGACAGCAGGGGCAACAGGCGCAGCAGTTACAGCGGCGCTATCCGCCTCCGCCACCACCTCCTCCGCCGGGTTATTACTATCCGCAGTACCGGTATTAGAACCCATCAATTACGGAATTTTTTTGAGGACGCTGCAGACCCTGGGAGACCAGGGTTTTGCAGTTTTTGCAGGGACTTTTAAGGGGTTTTGGGGAAGAGCGAGTTGTAAGAGAAGGTATTTTTGCGGCTTAAGTGTGGTGAATTGTGTGGCAAAGATGGACAGAGGATGTGCACTTTTCCAAAGTTGAAAATTTTGCAGATTTTCCAAATTTATTTTCGGGGCCGGGAAACACGGCGACGAAAGCTTTGAGGCGAAATCCTCAGGATGAATGATTTATACTCGTAGCTTGCCCTGCATCCAGCGTGGCATTGGCCGATAAACGGTTCTGCTGGAATCCGCAAATCCCGGGCACGCGCACAGCCGAATCAAGCGAAACGGTGGCGCTCGAAGTGAAGGTCTTTAGTCAAGCATGATTCGTATTCTGCAGCAGGACAACCGCATCACGAAGATAATCTTCGCCGTCATTATTGGATTAGCTGTTATCACGATGGTGATTACGCTTGTGCCGGGCATCTTTGACAACGCCTCAACGGACAATGCCACTGTCTTCGCAACGGTACGGGAGCCGGGCTACTTTGGACGCCTAGGCGGGGACAGCACACCGATCAAGATGACTGAGGTGAATCAGCTTGCGCAGCGGCAACTACAGCAGCAGCGCCTGCCGGATTTCCTGTTGCCTTATATGTCGCAGCGCGCCGGGCAGATCCTGGTGCAGCGCGCGATTCTGAAGCATGAGGCTGACCGCCTTCATCTGCAGGTGAGCGATGAGGATTTGAAGCGCGAATTGCAGACCGGGCCGTTTTCGCAGTACCTGTTCCCGAACGGACAGTACATTGGCGATGACGCCTATATGAACTTCGTCCAGAGCGCGTTCCAGACCAACCGTGCGGATTTCGAAACGCAGGTGAAGAGCGATATGGAGCTGAACCGGCTGCAGGCGCTGATTACCGGCGGCGTGACGGTTTCGGACAATGCTGTACGCGATGCCTACAAGGTTCAGGGAACAAAGGTGAAGTTCGACTACGCGGTGATCTCTGCCGACGATGTGCGCAAGTCGATCAATCCTACGGACGCGCAGTTGCAGGATTTCTTCAAGCAGAACGCAACGCGGTATGCGACGGCGATTCCCGAGACGCGGAAGATTGCGTATGTAGCGTTCGACCCATCGAACCTGCCGGGCGGCAAGCCACAGGTCAGCGATGCGGAGGTTCAGGCCTATTACAACGCTCACCAGGAACAGTACCAGGTGAAGGAACAGGTAAAGGTTCGCCACATCCTGATCGCGGTTCCCCAGGGAGCGGATGCGAAGACAGAGGCTGCGGCGAAGGCCAAGGCGGAAGACATCCTGAAGCAGATCAAGAGCGGCGGAAATTTTGCCGACCTGGCCGCGAAAAACTCGGACGATCCGGGCAGCAAGACGCAGGGCGGCGAGCTGGGCTGGCTGGACCGGGGCAAGACGGTTCCTGAGTTCGACAAGGCGGCGTTTACGCTGGCGCCGGGACAGACGTCGGACCTGATCAAGACGCAGTTTGGATTCCATATTTTGCAGGTCGAGGATAAGAAGACGGCGCATCTCCGTCCGTTGTCTGAAGTGAAGGCTGAGATTGTGCCGGTGTTGGAGCAGCAGAAGTCCGGCGCTGCGCTGCAGACGTTTGCCTCGCAGATTGCCGCGGATGCAAAGGCGAACGGCCTTGAGAAGGCTGCTGCGGCGAAGGGTCTGCACGTTGTGACGACTGACTACCTTGCGAAGGATGGTGTGATCGCCGGATTGGCTGATGGCGCTCCACTGCTGACACAGGCGTTTGCCGTGACGAAGGGTGCGGCTGCGGCTGCGGTTTCGACCGGCGATGGATTTGCGGTGTTCGAGGTGAAGGACATCAAAGCGGCGCATGCGCCTGACTTTGCGGATTACAAGCCGCATATTCTGGACGACTATCGCGAGCAGCAGGTTCCTCAGTTGTTGAACACGCAACTGAACAAGCTTCACGATCGCGCCAGCGTGCTGAACGATCTGAAGAAGGCAGCAGCCGAGATGAACATCCCGGTGAAGACGAGCGATCTGGTGGGCAAGGATGGACAGGTACCGGACCTGGGCGCGATGAGCGGCCCCGGCGCGGTGGCGTTCTCGTTGCCGAAGGGTGCGATCTCCGGACCGATCAATGCGGGCCGTGTGGGTGTGGTTCTGAGCGTGTTGGATAAGCAGGAACCGACTGCCGAGGACATTGCGACCCACTTCAACCAGACGCGTGAGCAGTTACTGGGAGAGCAGCACGAGGAGGTCTTCCGCGTGTATCTCGGCAACCTGACGGAGAAGTACGAGAAGGGTGGAGCGGTTCGGTACTCGAAGAAGCAGCCGGCTCCGGGATCTTCTCCTTTCGGTAATTAGTTCGTTGGTTGGTTAATCTAAAACACCCCGGAGGATAGTCCCTCCGGGGTGTTTTGTTTTGTGGACGCTACGTCATTTGGAGAATTTCAGCTTACCGAGAAACTCAAGTATAGCGGCGTTGAATTGCTGAGGTCTCTGCAAGGGAGCGAAATGACTGACGTCTTTGAGGAGGATGAATTCAGCGTTTGGAATGGACTGGGCTAGATATTCTGCATGTTCGCGCTTGATGAATTCGTCATGCTCGCTTTGTGCGATCGTGACCGGCACGCTGATCTTCGCGAGATCGTGCGCGGAGTAGTTGGGTTGCGTTCGCTGCATCAGGCCGACGTCTTCGACGAAGTCTTTGAAGTGGTCCGGTGTAGCCGATAGTTGGGCGTAGTCCTTCACATGTCGGGCGAAGCAGCGATCGAGAGTTGGAGTAGCTTCAAAGGGTTTTACGCCGCTCGGGTCCATGTTGCAGGCGAAGAAGAATACGCCCGCGATGCGAGAGGGTGTATTTGCGGCAAGGATCAATGCGGTGCATGCGCCATCGCTCCAGCCCACCAGGGCGGCTGTTTCGAGATGCAGCGCATCCATCACGGCGAGGATGTCGGATGCCATCAACTCATACGTATAGGGTCGAGAGTCGCGCGTGCTGCGGCCATGGCCACGGCTGTCGATCAGAATGGCGCGATAGCCGCTGTTAAGTAACGCTGGAAGTTGATAGCCCCAATTGCCACTATGACCGAGGCCGCCGTGGAGCAGGATTACGGGCGAGCCGGATCCGTAGGCGGCGTAGAAGATTCGTGCGCCCTCGTGTTCGACGTAGCCTTGATCGCTCGTGGCTGGCAGAGGTGAGGCGCCGTCTGCTTCGAACTGTTTGAGGTCGTCATCGTAAACATCCATTGAGCGTTGATCTCCCACTTCGTCCTGCTGGTCTTGAGGAACTGGATTTGATTGCGCGATTATTTTCGCTTTTCGGCTTTGATGCGGGCGATCTCGTCCATGCGCTGGGCGAGGAGTTTCTCGCGGCCTTCGGTGGTGGGCTGGTAGTATCGGCGACCGGCGAGTGAGGGTGGGAGGCACTCCATGTCGGCGACGCGTCCTTCGACGTCGTGCGCGTATTGGTAGTCACGGCCGTAGTCGAGTTCCTTCATGAGTTTGGTGGGGGCGTTGCGTAGATGCAAGGGCACCGGTTCGGCGGCAGTGGCTTCGATATCGCCGCGCACGGTGTTGTAGGCGGTGTAGACGGCGTTCGACTTGGGAGCGAGTGCGAGATAGACGACCGCCTGTGCGAGTGCGAGTTCGCCCTCGGGGTGTCCGAGGAAATGCATCGCATCTTTTGCGGAGAGGCAGAGGTTGAGGGCTTCGGGGGCGGCGAGGCCGATGTCTTCGATGGCCATGCGGACGATGCGGCGGGCGCAGTACATGGGGTCTTCGCCGGCTTCAAGCATGCGGCCGAGCCAGTAGAGGGCGGCGTCGGGATCGCTGTTGCGAACGCTTTTGTGTAGCGCGGAGATGATGTCGTAGTGCTGCTCGCCTTTTTTGTCGTAGAGCAGGACGCGGCGCTGCAGGGCTTCGGCGGCGAGGGCTTTGGTTATGGTGTGGTCGCCGCGGCCTTGTGCCAGCTTGGCTGCGACTTCGAGAGCGTTGAGTGCGTTGCGCGCGTCGCCGCTTGAGTAGGATGCGATGGTGTCGAGTGCATCGTCGTCGGCTTCGACTCCGGCGGCGCCAAGGCCACGTTCTGCATCGGCGAGGGCGCGGCGTAAGAGCGAAACTACTTGCTGCTCGGTCAGGCCAACAAGTGTGTAGACGCGGCATCGAGACAGGAGGGCGGCGTTGATTTCGAAGGAGGGGTTTTCGGTTGTGGCGCCGATGAGGCGGATGGTTCCGCGTTCGACGTAGGGGAGGAAGGCGTCCTGCTGGGCCTTGTTGAAGCGGTGGATCTCGTCGACGAAGAGGATGGTGCGCGAGCCGAAGCCTGCGGCTTTTTCGGCTTCCACCATGACTTGCTTGATTTCTTTGATGCCTGAGAGGACGGCGGAAAATTCGATGAAGCTGGCCTGGGTCATACGGGCGATGATCTTGGCCAGGGTTGTTTTTCCTGTGCCTGGAGGACCCCAGAAGATCATTGAGGTGGCGTCGTCGCTTTCGATGGCGAGGCGGAGAGGCTTGCCTGGGGCGAGGAGGTGCTCCTGCCCGACGTACTCGTCGAGGGTTCGCGGGCGCATTCGTTCGGCGAGCGGAGCCAGTTTTGCGCGACCGCTTGCGGCAGCGATTGGACTGGCGTCGAACAGGCTCATCGTGTGGACCTCTGGCGTGAGGCTTCGTACAGCAGCAAGGAGCCTGCTACGGCGGCGTTCAGACTTTCTACGGGGCCGGGGCAGGGAATTGTTACGCGCTCGTCCGCTATACGCATCCATTCCGCACCGAGGCCTGCGCCCTCGTTGCCGACGAGCAAGGCGCATGCGGTGGCGAAGTCGGCGTCCTGGGCTGGCGTTGCGCCTGTGCCTCCGACGGCTGCAAGCAGCCGTACTCCGTGGGTTTTCAGGCCTGCGACATCCTCTGGAGTGACGCTTACTACCGGCATACGAAATATGCTGCCTACGCTGGCGCGAAGTGCCTTCTGGTTCCATGCGCTGACGGTGCCGGGCGTTATAAGGACGCCGGCGGCTCCGAAGGCCTCGGCTGAGCGCACGAGTGTGCCGAGGTTTCCGGGGTCCTGAAGGCCTGCCGCGATCAGAATCAAAGGGGCTGCGCTCTTCATCACGTCATCGAGTTTATGGACGGGGGGCACGATCAGCGCGGCTACCCCCTGGGGGGACTGCGTCTCCACGACGCTTTCAAACACTTCTTCTGTGAGGCGGAGGACTTCAACCCCGCGTGGAACCATGTGGGGGATTTCGCGGTGGTCGCTTACGAAGACGGTCTTCAAGACCATGCCGCTGAGCAGGGCCTCTTCGAGCAGGTGGTCGCCTTCGATCGCTACCAGGCCGCCGCTCAGCCGCGCGCGGCCCTGAAACGCCGCACGCAACTGCTTGACCCGTGCATTTGCCCTGCTTGAGACCAACATTTCCGAGATAGCCATCTTCGCCAATCTTACGCTTGTTGCCGACCGCGGATAGGTGCGGAAGACACGGATTAAAGACAGGACGGGGTTTAAGGTTTTTGCGGCGAGGGTTGCTTCTCTATTCATGCGGGTTCGCTGGGGCAGGCCGCCGGGGCTTGTTCCTTGAGCCAGTCTCGTCACTATGCTATGGTGCGAGATGGTTGTACCACCGGAACAGGAGCCAGATTTTGACGGCTGAAACACTCCGTATTCATCCCGACGAGCCCGAACCAGAACTCATCGCCAAGGTTGTAGACAGCCTACATAGCGGCCAGGTTGTGGCTATGCCCACCGACACCTTCTATGGGCTTGCGGTCGACCCCGTGAATCTTCAGGCTGTCGACCGGATCTATGAGATCAAGTCGCGTGCTCGCCATAAGCCGTTATCGCTGCTGATCGACGAGGTAGCGCAGGCTTACGAGATTGCCCGGCAGCTCGATACGGCTTTCGACCGGCTTGCGGAGAAGTTCTGGCCGGGGCCGCTGACTATCGTCGTAAAGGCTGGTTCCAAGCTGCCGCTGCGGGTTACGGCCAATACCGGGAATGTTGCATTGCGTGTACCGGAGGCGGCTATTCCGAGAGCTGTTGTGGCTAAACTTGGACTGCCTATTACGGCGACGTCGGCGAATCTTTCGGGCTTCCCTGAGTGCACGTATGCTAACGGTGTCCGCGACCAGCTGGGCAACAAGATTCCGTTGATTGTCGACGGTGGGCCTACGGCTCGCTCTACCGCTACAACCATTGTCGATCTTTCGGGTGGGGGAAATTCGTGGATGATTCTCCGCGAAGGAGCCATTCCTACTCACGAGATCGCACTGACATTACAACGCTAGTTCTTTCGCTTGCCGGATACCGTAAACTCATCTTCATCCCGAATGACGACCCAGGCCCCCAACCGATACCGTAAGCGCCGTTCCTCTGCGGGCGGCATATTGCTTCGCTGGGGACTGGCGCTTTTTCTGATCGTAACTGTTGGCTGGTTCGTCTACGTATACCAGCAGATCGATGCGGTGGCCAACGAGGACGAGGCGCAGCCTGCTGACGCTATCGCCGTCTTCGGTGCAGCAGAGTATTCGGGACGGCCTTCTCCGGTTCTTCATCTGCGGCTGGATCATGCTGTAGAGCTTTATCGCAGGCAAGTGGCGCCGATCATCATTACGCTTGGCGGGGGACGCGACGCAGACTCCGGCAATACGGAGGGCGCGGTCGGTCGGGACTATTTGTTAGCGAATGGTGTTCCATTTGGCAACATCATCGCTGAGACGCGTTCCATCGATACAGAACAGCAGGTGCATCGACTGGCCGCGATCGCGCGCGAGAATAATTTCCGTCACATCGTGGTCGTCTCGGATGCGACGCATTTGTTTCGAATTCGCGAGCTCTGCAGAGACTCCGGGTTGGATGTCTATACTTCGCCGCGGGCTACGATTGGCCATATCAGCAACTACGATCTGGCGATGCGCTACTTTCACGAGATTCTCAGCTACACGTCTCTTCGACTCGGCCTCAACGTGAGCTGGCTGCATCGGTGGCTCGAGGGCAAAGAGGATTACTAACGCAGCGCAACCAGAAGGCTGAGCGCGAATACTGCGGCAAAGAGAGTCGAAGTAAAGTTCACAAGGTCATTTCCCAGCCAGCCACGCCGCTCCACGGTCGCTCCTAAAAGGCTGTCGAAGAATAATCCAGCGCACGCAGCCAGAAGCGCGATTGAAGCTTCGCGAATCCCGAGGCGAAGGGCCCACCATCCCGATGAAACTACTGCTGCAGCTCCGGCAATACCTGCTGCCGTTCCGGTGAGGCTTACGGCTCCGTCTGTTCCGGGATCGACTTTCTGCGGGGTGGTGAGCATGATGGGCTGTCCGCCGAATGCCTGACCGATCTCGGATGAGACGGTATCGGCTGTGGCCTCTGCCAGTGCGGCCAAGGCAATGACTCCTGCGAGGCGCACGGAGAGCATGTGGGGCGACCAGCCGAACAGCACACCGATGCCTATAAGTGAGGAAGATGCTGCGGGGACGCCTAGGTTCGCGATTATCTGGGCTGCATTTCTGCCTCTGCGCCCTTCAGCGAGACCGGCCTTTGTTTTTAGCTGCCTGCCCATCCGTGTCGCGGCAAAGGTGAGAACAAACAGAAAAATCAACGGGGTCAAGCCTGTTCGCAGGAGGGAGCCGGTAGATGAGCCCGTCCAGATGATTAGCAGGAGACAGATCATCGCTCCGGAAGCTGCACCTGCGATGGTTGCGGCTCGCAGCCCAAGGACAGCAAGGGCAAAAAATACGCTGATTCCAAACGATCCAAAGATGAAAGCGGGGAGGCGGTCCGCGAGCGGATACGCGATCACCATGGTCTGGACGGAGAGGGCGACCAGTAAAGCTCCGGCTCCGAAGGCCAGCGCCCGAGATTGCAGCCGGTCTCGATTGAGGGGGATCGCTTTCCGCCGGACCATTTCCGCGTCTATATACAAGTGTCATTCTCCACGGTGATTTACAATCAAATTTGAGAATAGCCAACACCAGTATCACGCGGGAGCAGTTTTGCACTTAGCAAGAATTGAAGCAGAAGATACCACCCAGCCACAGTCAAACCGGCGTCCCACGCGGTCTGCAGTGAAGTCCGTCTACTCATGCGTCCTTACAGCGGCTGCGCTGGCCTCTATCCTGGGCTGCGGCAACACTTATCGTCCCGTGGTCAGCGCCGTGAACCCTGTCGGTCCTGCCGGCCAGCCGACGAAGTACGCTATCGCGGTATCGAGCCCCAGCCTGACCAGCCCGGGCCTTGTCACGATCGTCGATTTTTCCGGTGACTCTGTTCTAATTACCGCTAACCTCGGGGTGAATCCCTATTATCTGGCGCTTAACAGCAGCGGTAATACGGGCTACACGCTCAATGGTGACGGCACGGTCACCAGTTTCGGTATCTCGACCACGCTGCAGACCAAGGACGTGCTGCAGACGACGTTGCTTTCCGGCGCGGCTCCGAACAGTATTCTTCCGCTGACTTCCTCGACTTATATCTCCGAGCCGGGCCGCAATTCCATTGCGCAGCTCACAGGCAGCCCTCCAGCACTGAAGCAGGAGCTTCCGGTCGACACAGGCTACACGCCTGTGTATATCGCCGGTGCGGCTGCTGGAACTCGCGCCTACGCGATCAGCCAGGCTACTGCTGGCGGTCCCGGACAGGTAGCGGCAATCGATATCGCCAGCAACACGATCTCTAACCGGATCAACGTGGGGATTGCGCCGATTTACGGCGTAATGACGGCCGATGGCCGCCGCGTCTTCGTCATGAACCAGGGCGACGGTACGGTCAGCGTGATCAACGCGCAGACCAACCAGCTCGATACGCCGCCTACAGGAAGCACGAATCCGATCGTCGTAGGGACAGCGCCTGTCTGGGCCGACCTCGCGCCCGCTCGCAATGAGATGGTCGTAGCTAACGCCGGGGACGGTACTAAGCCGGGATCTTTGAGCATCGTCAATATTCCTTTGTGCTCGGTGGTTACGCTGCCTTCGAACCCTGGCTGCGATGTCAACAACCCGGTCGATGCCGTAGGCTTCGGTCAGGTGCTCGCCACGGTTCCGGTGGGTGTCAACTCTTTGATGGTTGCTGTGCTGCAGGATATCGCCAACTCACGGGCTTACGTTCTCAATCAGGGAGATCTCAGCCAGCCGTGCACACCTCCCACGGCGGCTCTTCCAGCAGGCAATTGCAGCGTCTCGGTTGTTAATCTCACAACCAACACAGTCACGGCGACCATTCCAATTTCGGGCGGTCACCCTAATTTCATAGCGGCTACTAGTGGTACCCCTACCGGTAAGGTTTACGTTACATCTCCTGAGTCAAATGCCATGACAATTATTCGTACCGATACGGACACTGTCGAAACGACTGTTGATCTGCAGGGTAAGGGTGTTCAGGTTCGCGTCACAGCACCGTAATCAGGTTTAGACCAAAGCAAAGAGCCATCCCATTGGGATGGCTCTTTGCTTTTGGGTTTTGATCTTGAACTAACTTCCTGCAAGGATGATTGGCAGGGTGGGAGTTTGCGATCCGCCTTCATCTTCCACGGTTACGCCAAATGCCTTTGCTTCAATTCCTTTTGGCAGCGGTGGCATTATCACACTCGCGTTCCCGCGTTCGTCGGGATGGAATGTTCCCGCTGGAATTGGATCGCGCCCGTCTGCCGGAATCAGCCAAAGTTCGTAGACCTTGTAGGGTTGCAGCGGTTCCATGTTGCTGGCGAGAAAGATCAGCGCGCCCTTCTCGGAGACATACGTCGCGCGGCCCTGGGGCTCTGGAGGCGCCGAGGTAGCGGGCGCCTTCACCAGCGTCACGTGCCTCGCCGTTGGATCGGTCATGGCATCGAGCATCTGTTTGGCGGCTGCCGCGTCCGCGCTTAGCCGGTCCATCTGAGTTGCCTGCGACCTGAGCCTGCCTTGCAGGACATCGCGATCGTGGTAAAGACTGACGGCAGCTACAGTGACACCGGCGGCTACGGCCCATCCGGCCCATGGCGCCAGTTTGCGAAAAGTGCTGCGTGCGGGCGGCTCTTCCACTTTAAGAGGAGCTCCACTGCCCAGGCCCGTTCGAAAGACCTGTTCGGTACGGCTTGGGTACGGGGCCTCGGCTGGAGCACGCTCGATGGGCACTACTTTTTTCTCGCGGGCCACTTGCTTCATCAGACGTTCGCGGGCAAGGGCCGGAGGCGAATGCATATCCACCGCGTGTGCGTAGACGGCCAGATCACCCTGCACCTCGGCCAGTTGCTGACGGCATTCCGGGCATTCTTCTACATGAGCCGCAACGGCCCTGGCCTCGTCCTTGCCGAGCAACTGCATGGCAAAGAGAGCCAGATCTTCCGGTTCGATATGTCTGGTCAAGCTCATGCCTGAAAGGCCTTTCTCAACGTAGTCAGAGCGCTGCGTATTCTTGTCTTCACGGTGCCTAGTGGATCGCCCGTCATCTCGGCGATTTCCGAGTGCGTGAGGCCGTCGAAGAACGCCATCTCCAGCGTCTTGCGCTGTTCCGCCGGCAGTTTGCCGATGACGCCGCGTGCTTTCTCCATCATGTTATTGCGCTCGGCCTCATTCGCCAGGTTGCAGGGTGAAGCCAGGCTCAATTCATTGACGGGATCCATCGGCTTCTTTCGCCGTAGTGCGTCGATTGACCGGTTTCGCGATACGACTGCGAGCCAACCGCCCAAACTGCCGCGGGTCGCGACAAACGTATCCGGATTCCGCCAAATCTGCATGAACACTTCCTGGAGTATGTCCTCAGCAGAGGCAGGATCGCGCAGTACCCGTAGCGCGACCGAGTACACCACTCTCGAGTAGCGATCAAACAGAGATGCCATCGCGTACTCGTCGCCTCGCTTTACAAGAGCCAGCAAGGTCGCATCATCTTGCGATGATTGTGGCGAAGCGTTCACGAGTCCCGTCTCTCTATACATAAAAACGCACCCAGCTCTACAACAGATTGCTGCAATCTCAACTATTTACAGCCGGCAGGGCAATCCATTCCTATCGGCTGCCAATCTTGCTCAATAGACGTCACCTGCAACTCTAAATCGAAACCTCGTTATCGGGAGGTATTCATTTGGCTTCTCCACTCCCTGTACTCTACAAGAAGGGAAGCGATCGGCCTTACCGTTCGCAACCGAAGCTCGTGATTATGAAGATTCGCCTCGACAAACTTCTTGTAGACCAGGGCCATGCCGCCTCCCGCGAGCGAGCACAGGCACTCATTCTTGCCGGCCGTGTTCTTGTGGACGAGCAGCGCATCGATAAGCCGGGCACACCGATTGTTGAAGGAGCTGCGATTCGGCTTCTTGGGAGCGATCTCAAGTATGTGAGTCGAGGCGGCCTCAAACTCGAGCATGCTCTCGCTTACTGGTCGATCGACCTTAGCGGGCTCGCCTGCGTCGATATTGGAGCTTCCACGGGGGGCTTTACGGATTGCATGCTTCAGAGCGAAGCCGCGACGGTCCTTGCTGTCGATACTGGCTATGGGCAGATCGCGCAGAAGCTTCGCGACGATCCCCGCGTTACCCTACGCGAGCGCACCAATGCACGCCTCCTTGCTGCCGGAGAACTGCTTACCCCCGGCGATCTCACCCCGGCATTTCTCTCGATGGATGTTTCCTTTATCTCAGCGACGCTTGTTCTGCCCGCGGTACTGGGAGCGCTCAGTACACCGGAGCAGCGCTGGCGTGGCACGGCTGTCATTCTGGTAAAGCCGCAGTTCGAGGCTGGACGCCACAATATAGGAAAGGGAGGCATCGTCCGCGATCCTGAGACCCGCAAGGAAGCTATCGAGCGAGTTCGCGAGTGCGCCATTGAACAGGGAGGCACCGATATCGAGGTCATCGACTCGCCTATCCATGGTATGGAAGGCAATCATGAATACCTGCTTCGCGTTCGATTTGAGTAGAGACTGTTTACGAATTGAGAATGTCGTTGTCGCCGGGCTTACTGTCCGCGTTTACACTAGAAAATAATGCTCCAGGCTGCCATCATCTCCAAACCGCAGAAGCCGGAACTCGCGGGCATTTTGCGCGAGCTTATTGCTTGGCTCGATGCACGCCAGTACCGCAGTCTGCTCGATCCACCTAGTGCCGCTTATATAGGCTCAAATGATGGAATCGAGCGGCCCGATCTTCCGAATTACAAGCCTAATCTCGTCATTGTTCTTGGCGGAGATGGCACGCTTCTGGCTGCGGCGAGAGCCTTTGCCCGCATGCCTGCGCCCATACTCGGAGTGAATCTGGGCTCGTTGGGTTTCCTCACGGAGATTCCGCTTGCAGAGCTTTATCCGACTCTCGAGGCGTGGTGTAACAACTGTGCCGGTGTCGAAGTTCGTTCGATGATGCACATTGAGCTGCACCGTGAGGGTAAAACGATCAACTGCTGGGATGCTCTCAACGACGTCGTCGTCGCTAAGGGTGCAATTGCGCGAATGGCAGACTTCTCTATCGATATTGATCAGCAGTTTGTGGCGGCTATGCGTGCCGATGGCATCATCGTCTCCACGCCGACGGGCTCCACTGCCTACAATCTTGCCGCCGATGGCCCGATTGTGATGCCCAGCGTTAATGCACTCGTCGTGACGCCGATCTGTCCGCATCTGCTTACGATCAGGCCCATTGTTGTGCCGGGCGATTCCACTATTGCCATTCATATTGAAGGCGTGCCCAATCTTACTTATCTGACTGTGGATGGGCAGGAAGCTGTTGAGCTCTTTCTTGGCGATCAGGTGACCTGTTGCCGCTCGGAGCAGAGCGTTCGCTTGCTTCGTCCGCGGCCCAACGGACTTTTTAATGTTCTTCGCAGCAAACTGAGCTGGGGCGAACGTTAGAGGTTACTCGTAGCGCAGGGCTTCGATGGGGTCGAGATTCGCGGCCTGGATGGCTGGGATCATGCCGCTGATCATGCCGACGAAGACGAGGATCGTCGTGGCGACAACAACGATATTGGGTGAGATCAGCAGGCGGATATCGGCGGCATCGGCGTTGGATGCGATGGCGCTGTAAAAGGTGATGCTCCCTACGCTGATGCTGATGAGGTATGCGAGCACGACGCCACCAAGGCCACCGACCCCGGTGATGACCAGGGCTTCTGCGAGGAATTGGAAGAGGATGTGACGCTTGCGCGCGCCCAAGGCTTTTTCTACGCCGATCTCGCGAGTTCGCTGCTGCACACTGACAAGCATGATGTTCATGAGGCCGATGCCTGCGATGCCGAGGGTGAGTGCGCCGATGAAGAGCAGAAGGGCCTGCAGGCCGAGCGAGACGATGCGGAACTGCGAGAGCTGCTCCATGATGTTGGCGACGTAGATGGCGTTACGGTCAGAGGGGCGAAAGCTGTGAGCGGCGGCGATGGTGTTGCGCAGAGCGCGCTCGACGGAGGTATGGTCTCCGTTGAAGTTCATCCAGATACCGTCGATGTACTTGATGTCCTTGAGATCGGACATGGTGCTGAAGGGAACGTTGACGATGCGGTTGATGTTGTCGTCGCCCTCCTGCATTTTGGGCTTGAGGACGCCAACGATCTCGAAGGTAATGCCGTTGAGACGGAGTTTCTGGCCGATGGGGTAGATGCCGGAGAAGAGCTTGCTTTTGGCTTCGGAGCCAATGACCGCGACGTGGGCTCGAGTTTGCATATCGGCGGCGGTGATGAAACGGCCTGCGACGACCTCCATCTTTTGAATGTCCTGCAACTCGGGTGTGATTCCATCGACCTCCCAGGTGTAGGTGTGGAGGTCGTTCTGGACCGGCACTTGCTTCCACATGACCGGGGAGACGTGGAGGATGCCGGGGACGGTCTCCTGGATGCGTTCGACGTCGTCCTGCTGGAAGCGGACCTGTACGCCGGCCTTTGAGCCGCCGGCCTGCTCGCTGGTGCGCCCTGGGAAGACGCCGATCATGTTGGTGCCGAACTGCGCGAAGATGGTCTCGAACGCTCGCCCGAAGCCGGCGCCGTAGGCGAGCAGGAGAACAACGGTAGCGATGCCCCATGCCATGCCAAGGATGGTGATGGCCGTGCGCCGTCCATTGTGCCGCATCGCTTCCAGTGCCTGGCCAAAGATGTCCTTGAGCATTGCGCTATTCCTTTCGCAGAGCTTCGACTGGTTGCAGTGACGCGGCTTTGCTGGCTGGGTAGAGGCCGGCAACGATTCCGCAGAGTGTCAAAGTACCCATCGCCATTGCGGCGGACCAGGGAACAAGGCGAGGTGGGTCGAAGCCCATCTGATTGTTGCCCATGGCGGCACCGAGAGCGATCATCAAGGCAGCCGCACCGACGATGCCGATCACTCCGCTGAGTCCGGTCAGCAACAACCCTTCGAGGAAGAACTGGAAGAGGATGCTCCGATTGGTGGCGCCGAGTGCTTTCCGGAGGCCAATCTCGCGGGTGCGCTCCGTTACGGTGACGAGCATGATGTTGACGATGCCGACGGCACCAAGAGCAAGGGTGACGATGCCCACACCGCCGAGGAAGACGTCCATCGCGGTGAAGATGACGCCGACGGTGCGCTGAGATTTGATGGTGTCCCACTCTTCGAACGCATCTGTCATGGATGGATCGAAGCCGTGGCGCTCGCCAATGATTTTATGAACCTCGGCCTTAGCGGTCTCATTGAGTTCGGGGGTGAGGGGCTGGTACTGAATGGAGGTGATGGAGTCGTGAGGGATGTTCTCGCCTTTGAGGGCGAAGAGGTCGAGCATGGTGCTGAGGGGGATGTATATCTTCTGGTTATCGCCGTCAGCATTGCCGCGGCCGATCCTTGCGGCTACACCGATAACCTGAAAGCGATACCCGTTAAGCGTGATGAAGGACCCGACGGAGGGGCGGCCGGGAAAGAGGAGCTTGTTGTTCTTCTGGCCGAGGACGACCACCTGCCGGCGCTGGGCTAGGTCGTCCTCGTTGAGGAAGCGACCTTGGGCGATGGGGAGGTGGCGGATCTCGGGGAAGTTGACCTCGACGCCCATGACAGCGCCGCTGGAGCTGGAGTATTCGCTGACCTCTTTGAGATCACCGCGATTGATGAGGGCGGTGGTGTTGCGGACGTGCGCTGCTTGGGTACGGATGGTGTCAGCGTCAGAAAGCGTCAGTTTATAGGGCTGCATGCCGGTGTGCTGGCTGGGCAGGGCGGGAATGGTGCCGCCGAACATCATGATGAAGTCGGTGCCGAGCTCGGAGAGGCCGCGTCGCTGTCCTGAACGGAAGCCCTCACCAAGGCCGATGAGCAGGAGGAGCGAGGCTACCCCCCAGGCGATACCGAACATGGTAAGAAAAGAGCGCAGCTTGTTCGCTCCGATCGAGCGGAAGACCTGGGCGAAGATGTCGTAAAGCGCGCGCATGGCAATAATTGGACTACGGTATTGAGATTCAGTTACGCAGGAATTAAGAAAACAGTTCCGTATTGTGACGAAACGGCAGATTTGCCTGTTAGTGGGTGGAGACTGGGGAGTTTTTCATCAGCATCGGAACATCAGGATCAGGTTCGGTGAGTACTTTGAAGCCGAGAGCGCGCAGGAAATCTTCTGTCGCCGCCAGCATTGATTTGGCGGCACGGGCCGGGTGAAGCAGACGGATCTCTCCGGCTGTGGCGGTCAGATCTCCGCGTAAGGCGATGCAACGGTCGGGACGGTAGACGCAGGAAGCCAGATCGGTGATGCTGAGCGCATAGCTTGGGGTACAGAGGATTGTTTTGGGCGGGGCCATGCGATCGATCATGCTGAAGATTTCAAGTTTCGATTCCAGCTCATCCGGAACGAAGTCAATGGCTATGTCGGCCTCGCGGACTGCTTCTTCCACGGTCGAGGCAAGCTGCAGTGCACCACGTGGGCTGGCATCGGCGTATTCGGCTTCCGCACGGCGCAGATTGGCCGGCATTACATCCTCGAGAATGACGAGGAAGCCCGCGGAAACACAGGCCAATGCAAAGCTGCGCCCCGCCACCCCGGCTCCGATGATGGCAACTTTTGTGATCTGGAAGGGTGGCTGGGGCGCTGCGGGTTCGGTCACTTTTTGCTGGCCACGGCCGCGATCACTGAGTCGTAGCTAGGCTCCGCGTGCTTGATGTGTTCGGAGACGCGCTGCCGCTCATCCTCAGTCAGCGACGGCAGAACCGCGAGGATGCGGCGCAGCGTAACCGAGATGTCGTCAACGTAATTCATAGTGCGGATAGCTTCGCCAGAGAGAGGCATGAGTACTCCTGAAAAGATTTTGAAAATACTTTCTCCAGTCTAAACGCTGGCGGCCGACTGCGCCTGTTTCTGAGATTCACCTGCTTCTTTGCCTGCTTCGAGGGCTGGTTTTGATTCCTCGTCTTCCTTTGGGGGCTCGTAGCCGTCGCGGTCGGTCATCTCCATCAAGGCTGCGAGCTGGATCGCGAAGTCGGGATGCAGGGCGTTTGAGTGGTAGCGCCAGGTCCAGTTGCCGTCCGTAGCTGCCGGAATGTTCATGCGGGCCTCGCCGCCGAGATGGAGAACATCCTGAAGGGGGAAGATGCAGAGATTGGCGACAGAACGAGCCGCGGCTCGGATCATCGCCCATACGATATCGCCTTCGTGTTCGATGGTCTGAAGATAGTTCTGAACATTTGCGCGTTCGTTTTCGCTGACTTCGTGACGCCACCATCCGAGCGTTGTGTTGTTGTCGTGGGTTCCGGTGTAGACGACGGTGTTGGGCACGAATTTATGCGGTAGGTAAAGATGGCTTGGTCGATCGGTGAAACCGAATTGAAGTATCCTCATGCCGGGCATGTTGAAGTGTTCGCGTAACTCATTGACTTCGGGGGTGATCAGGCCGAGGTCTTCGGCGACGAATGGAAGGCTGCCAAAGACCTCCTTGAGACGCTGAAAAAGCTCGTGACCGGGAGCCTTGACCCACTGGCCGTTGATCGCTGTGTGTTCCTCGGCGGGAATGGACCAATAAGCCTCGAAGCCGCGGAAGTGATCGAGCCGCACGATGTCGTACAGTGAGAGCGAGCGACGGATACGCGCGACCCACCAATCGAAGCCGCGTTCCCGTAGCATTCCCCACTTGTAGAGGGGGTTGCCCCAGCGCTGGCCGGTCTTCGAAAAGTAGTCAGGGGGAACACCGGCGACACGAATGGGCCGTCGTTCTTCATCGAGTTCGAATATCTCCGGATGGGTCCACACGTCGGCACTGTCGTAGCTTACGAAGATGGCAACGTCACCGAGGACACGAATCTTGCGCTCGGCGCAGTAACTTTTAAGGGCGCACCATTGCTCGTTGAAGAAATACTGAATCGCCTGCTCGACGGCGAGTTCACGCCCGTAGCGATTCAGCGCAGCCGTCAGTGCATCGTGCTTGCGCTGGGCGTATTCGGGGGGCCACTCGTTCCAGCTTGTGTAGTTGTATTGCCGTCGCAGCACATTGAACATCGCATAGTCGGGAAGCCAGGAGATGTTGTCCTTGCAGAACTTCTGGAAGCGGGCTCGTTTATCGTCTGGCGCGTGGTCGAGAAAGTTCCTCGCTGCTTCTTCTATCAGCGGCAGCTTTAACCGGGTGGCGCCTTCGAAGTCGGCAGGGCCATCATGTCCGGGCAGGCCCGCGATACGCTCCCACGCGATCCAACCGTTTTGCGCGAGGCGTTCCAGGCTGATCAGAAGGGGATTGCCTGCGAATGCCGAAAGCGCTGAGTACGGAGAGCTGCCATAGCCTGTGGGGCTAAGCGGAAGGACTTGCCAGAGCCGTTGTTTGGAGGCTGCAAGAAAGTCGACGAAGGCATACGCGGCGGGGCCGAAGTCACCAACGCCACCGTAGGACGGAAGTGAAGTTACATGCAGCAGAACCCCGGATAACCGCTCCTGTTTGCTTCCGTCACCGCTCATCGTTCCCCCTTGTCCAGCTCAACCGTATGATGCCCAAATGATACGTCGTCGCTATGAGTGGGAGATAAAGATGGGGGTTAGTTTTCGCTTCGTTGGCACGAGTAGGGCTTCTGCATAAGGGCGCGGGCCTCGTTGACGGCGCCCTGGGTGTTGTCGTTGGTCTGGACGGCGAGGCGATACTCGTTTACGGCACGGTCACGCTGGCCGGTGCAATCGAAGATGCGGCCCAGTTCGATGTGGCTCCAGACCTCGACCCACCTGGGGTCGCCGTCGCCGCGGAGGGAGTCGCGGAAGGAGTTGGCAGCGGACTGGTAGTTGCGCTGCATGAGGAAAACCTCGCCGATGCGATAGGACGCGAGTGAGCTGTTCTTGTTGGCGTCGAGGGCCTTCTGGTACTCGATGAGACCGGCGGTGAGGTCCCCCTGAGCAACTTGCTGCTGGCCACGCAGGACAGCTACACGGACGGCGAGGTCGGGCGTGCTCTTAAGTAGCCAGTTCTGCGGGTCGATGGTGATGCGACGCGGGCGGCCGAAGGTTTCGACAGAGTAGTGGCTATCGGTGCCGGTCACATCGACACGGCGGATTTCCGTCTTGCCGTCCGTTTCAATGCGAAGCTCGACTGGCATACGGAAGAGATCGAGATCCTGATCGACAGAGCCTACGGTGCGGAAGCCTTTATTGTCGCCGAGACGAAAGACCGTAAATTTGTTAGTGAACGAAGGGGCGCCGGTACCGTCGAGCCATTGTGCAAAGAATGGCGTCAACTGGAGCTGCGATTGGGCTTCGGCGACGGTTTCGACGTTGGCGCTGCGGACGGACTTGTCGGTGTACTGCGAGAGGAGGCCGCGCAGGAATTTGATGAAGGCATCGTCGCCAAGCTCCCAGCGGAGCATGTGGAAGACCATGGCTCCCTTTTCGAGCGTCATGGATTGAAACTGAGGTGAGAAGGGATCGAGCCGACCGATGGTGGTGAGGGGTTCGGTGTCGTAGGCGAGCGCGCCGGCAGAGATGTCTGTGACTGCGCTTTCGAAGGCGGTCTTGCCTGCGGAATCTTCAAGGTACATCAGCTCGGCGTAGCGGGACATGCCATTGGTGATCCAAGCGTCGTTGAGGGTGGCGGGAGAGATCTCACTGCCCCACCACTGATGGGCGAGGGTGTTTGAGAGGAGGCGCTGCTCATTGCGGGCGGCGATGCGGTTGCCGGCGATGGCGGCGATCTCGGGAGCCCAGGCGGCGGAGACAGTGTCATCGGGAAGCTCGACGAGGTTGATGCGCGTGGACTCAGGCTGACCGAAGGTGCCGGACATGAAGAGAAATTCGCGCTCGGCCTGGCTGGCGAAATCATGGGCGTAGTCTTTGTGCTTTTCGGTGACGTAGACGCGCATGTTGCCGGCCGTAATCGGATCGATGAACTTGCCTGCGATGATGGTTCCGGGGAAGCCGGGTTTGGCCCAGTTGAAGGTGTACTCGGTCCTGTTGCCGGGGACGCTCTTTGCGGCGGCAATCCCGCTGCCGCTGCCGACGACTCGCTCGTCACTAGGAACGCGAATGTGCATCTCGGCGGTGAAGCGGTTGGTGAAGAGGCCCACCATGGGGAACCAGCGGCCAGGGTAGAGCAGGATGCTGATGGGACTCTCAATGGAGGCGAGCTTGATGCCTTCGACAGGGCTGGTCTCTGCGCCCTTGAGGGTGCCGGAGTATTCGAAGTAATACGTGGTGCTGGTTCCTTTGGGGATGGGGTTGGCCAGGCTGAAGCGGACGGTGGAGTTGTTGGTCAGGCGCTCCGCCTCGAGAGGCCTTTTGTTGGCGTCCGTAACCTTGGTGATCTGCAGGCCATTGTTGAGTTCGAAAATAGGTGCGGTGAGATCTTCAAGTGCGGTAAAGGTTACGGCAGCGGTGGCGGAGAGGCGATTGACGGAGGGATCTAGATCGGCATTGATGACGTAGCCCGTGACCTGCAGCTGCGGTCTGGCGGGGGCGGCCAGAAGGGGCGTTGCGAGCAGGCAAAGAGAGAACAGAGCTGCAATCGTAGAGCGTGGGGAGCGGGTCAGGAGGTGCATGCAGGCTAAGGTCCTCAAAAGACTATGGTACTGCCGTCGTACTATTAGACGCGTGTGGCGGGAATTCGGCCACACCTGTAGGAAGGAGGGTTTCTACGGTGTCGCAAACCTGGGTTATAGAGCTGAATTCGGATTGCAGGAGACGGCGGACTTCGGCCAGGTCGGCCACCATTTGGGCGCGTTCTGAGGTGTTGCGCAGCAGGGGCCGCAGAGCGGCGGCTACATTGGCGGCGGTGAAGTGCTGCTGGATCAGTTCGGGAACGATGCGACGGCCGGCGATGAGATTGACCATAGCGATTGGCAGGTTGCCGTAGGCGTCGGGCTGAGCGGGGATCTCGGCCGGGTAGCGGATGAGGCGTTTGGCGAGCTTGTAGGTCAGTGAAGAGACCTTGTAGACCACAATAAAAGGGTTTCCGATGACGGCGGCCTGTACGGTGGCGGTTCCGCTGGCTACGATGCTGGCTCGGGCGTGGTGGAGGGCCTCGCGAGCGTCGGGGACGAGGTGAATGGTTAGGTTAATAGGCAGGAAGCTGTGTATATAGTTGGTGTCGACGGTGGAAGCTACGGGGAGAAGAAATTCGAAGGATTCGCCGATGGACACGGTTGAGACTGCTTTGAGGAGTTCTGGCAGGTTGAGATGCACTTCTTTGCGGCGACTGCCGGGGAGGATCGCGATCCAATCTTTGTCTGGGTTGAGGCCATGCTGGTGCGCGTAGTCTTCGCGGGTAGTGATGGGTAGAGGAAGCTCAGCGAGCGGGTGGCCGACGAATTTGGCGTCAACTCCTCGGGCGCGATAGAAGTGTTCCTCAAAAGGGAAGATAACCATCATGCGGCTCACCCGTTCCTGCACCCAGCGAAGGCGTTTGCGCTTCCATGCCCAGAGCTGTGGGCTGACGAAGTAGATGACGGGAATATTGAGCTTTTTGAGCTCGCGGGCAAGGCGGAAGTTGACGTCGGGGAAGTCGATGAGGACGGCTACGTCGAGACGGCGATGTCTGATGGAGGTGACGAGTTTGCGATATTGGCTGTAGATGAAGGGGGCGTGCCGGATGACCTCGGTGATGCCCATATGGGCTACATCTTCGGCACGGACGATGCGGTCCTGGCCGGCTTCGGCCATCTCCTTGCCGCCGAGGCCGAAGAACTTGGCTTGCGGATTGCGTGTGCGAAGCTCGGCAATGATCTGCGCGCCGTAATGGTCTCCACTGGCTTCGCCCGCAGAGAGAAAGATTCGCGGATTGGGTTTCGTTGCGATGGAACCAGTGTAGATTTTTCTCGGAGGGATTGCATGGCGGGAGTTGCAGCGAAGCGATTCAGGACGGTGTTGGAGCATCTTGGAGGGGAACTGGGGTGGACGGTTGCGCGCGTACCATTTGACGTGAAGACGGCATGGAAGAAGATGGTGCGTCTGCGGGTGAAGGTCGAGGTCGCGGGAGAGATCCATCGAACGTCACTTTTTGCCGACAGTGCGCATGGCGGTTACTTCGTTCTGGTGAACAAGAAGATGCAGAAGGCTGCCGGAGTGAAGCTGGGAGGGATGATTGATCTTGCCGTCGAGCCTGATCTTGAGGAGCGCGAGGCATGGGTGCCAGCCGAACTTGAAAAGCTCCTAAAGGAAGAAAAGGCGTTATCGAAGTGGTATGCAAAGTTGAGCGAGCCGACACGGAGGGAGATCGGCAAGTATATCGATGGCGTGAAAGGTGCTGAGGCAAGACAACGGCGCGCAGAGCATATGGCTGAGCGGCTGATGCTGACGATGGAGAGCGAAAAGGTGCTGCCGCCGATATTGGAAGCGGCTTTCCGCGAAATACCTGCGGCGCGAAAGGGCTGGGATGTGATGACAGTCACACAGCGGCGCGGCCATCTGCTGGGCGTGTTCTATTACCAGAGCCCCGAGGCCCGGGAAAAGCGGGTGGGGAAGCTGTTGGACGATTGTTTGAAGGTCGCTGAGGCTAATCGGCGCTGAGAGGTTGAAGAGGAATGCCTGCTTCGACGCCGGTTCCGAGCTCCTGGTCTTTGTACTGGAGCTGGTAGAGCTTCCAGTACAAGCCGCGTTGGGCTAATAGCTCTTGGTGGGTGCCGCGCTCACGGAGCTGGCCTTTGTGCATGACCAGTATGGTGTCTGCGGTCTGGATGGTGGAGAGGCGGTGCGCGATGAGAACGGAGGTGCGGCCCGTGATCATGCGCGAGAGGGCCAGGCGGACGCGAAGCTCTGTGTCAGTGTCGACGGAGCTGGTGGCCTCGTCGAGGATAAGGATGCCGGGATCGTGCGCAAGGGCGCGGGCGAAGCTGATGAGCTGTTTCTGGCCGGTGGACAGAGTAGCACCGCGCTCACGTACAGGCTCAGCGAACTTCAACGGCAGCGAACGGATGAAGTCGCCTACGTTCACCTCATCCGCGGCGCGTTCGAGGCGCTCATCGGTGATCCATTTGGAGCCAAGACGGATGTTGTCGGCGATTGTTCCGGTGAAGAGGAATGGGTCCTGCAGTACGACGCCGAACCGGCGACGAAGATGGTTCAGGTCCTGTTCGCGGACATCCACTCCGTCGACAAGAATCGAGCCGCGCTGGATATCGTAGAAGCGCATCATCATGCCGGTGATGGTGGTCTTACCTGCGCCGGTATGGCCTACGATGGCGGCGGTCTCATCGGGCTCGATGATGAAGCTGACGCCGCGCAGGATCCACTCGATGTCGGCGAAGGTATTCAGTTCTTCATC
>Ga0193753_10000102_pt1 | contig 76806 bp, 60 predicted proteins | sample H1c2metaG_FD_144925 | JGI IMG/M metagenome (GOLD analysis project Ga0193753, IMG submission 144925) | Soil microbial communities from a riparian zone of the East river system, Colorado, United States - H1c2 | ecosystem: Environmental > Terrestrial > Soil > Riparian zone | place: USA: East...
CGGCTGGAGATCCGCCACCCCCACGCCGAGTCGGTCTTCCCGATGACGGCGGTGGTTCGGCGGCGCAGCGCTCAGCCGGTCGGCATCGGGATCGAGTTCATGGGCCTGGACGACCGGCGCCGGCGCCAGTTCTTCGAGTTCCTCCACGCGCCCGAGCCGGACGACCCCGACGTCGAGATCGAGATCATCGACGGGGACTGAGTCGGTACCCCACCACTCCCTGTGGCGGGGTACCAGGCCGGCCCGGTCGGCCGATCAGCGGAAGTCGACGCTGATCGCCATCGCGAAGCCGTGGTCGGTCGGGTAGCCCCACATCCCGATCGTGCCGAACGAGTTCAGGACCATCGTCTCACCCGGGCTGAGACCGGTGGAGCCGGTCGCCTTGGTGATCTTCTCGACGATCTTGGCGTAGTCGTAGGCGATGTAGAAGAGCGGCGAGGCGCCGGTCCGGCCCAGCGAGCGCTCGGCCGCGTCTGACCCGCGCGCGCCGACCGCCGCGACCAGGGCGTGCGGCTTGATGGCGGCGCGGATCGCGCCCAGGCCGGGGACCGCGCCCTCGGGGACCACCTGGTGGTACTGGCCGTCGGCCGCCAGCTCCGGCACCGCGCCGGGCGGCGCCTGCTCGCGGACGAGCTTGACCAGCGCCGACGGGTCGTCGGCCGCCACCACCGCGAAGGCTTCGACCGCGCGCGGCTTGCCGTCGGGACCGAGGTCGCCGTCGAGGACCGAGACCATCCCGCCGCGGATCTTGTCCAGCCCGGGCGGCAGCGGCTGCGACAGCGAGGCGCGCGCCTGGGCCATGTCCTCGGTCGCGGAGGCGTCGCCGCACGCGGTGCCGATCGCCTCGATGGCGGTGACCGCGTCGAGGGCGAGCAGTCGGGCCTTGTCCAGGTCCATGCCCAGCCCGAAGCTGCCGATCGCGGGCTCGGCCGGCGCACCGGCCAGCAGGCCGGGCACCTCGACGACCAGCTGCTTGAGCCGCGCGGTCAGCGCGGCCTCGGTCTCGAGCACGAACCGCATGCCGACCCGCTTGTCCGAGATGTCGTCGTAGCCGAACGCGAAGCGGGGGAAGCGGCGAGCCATGGCGCCCATCTGCTCCACGCACGCCGGCGGCACCGGGTTGTCCGGGCGGAAGAAGCTGGCCGCGGTCAGCACCTTCAGCAGATTGGCGGAGTCGACGTATGCGATGCCGTAGCCGGCGAAGCCGTGCTGCGCGGCCACCGCCTTGATCGCGCCACCGTCGGCCATGCTCGGGTTCGGCTTCTCGATGCCGAGGATGATCGGCAGGACCTTGTCGACCATCGCGGTCGGGCCGCCCGCCGCGATCAGCTGCCCCTCGCTGACCGCGACCACGACAACGCCCTTTGCGTCGCCGAACCGCCAGTAGGAGCGCCCGCTCACGCTGGCGGTGGGCAGGGCCAGGCCGGACTCGCGCTGCAGCCGCTCGACGGTGGCCAGGAGCGCCTTCTCGTCGGCCAGCTCGATCCGCATGACCGGCACGATGCCGACCCCGTAGATGGCGAAGCGCATCTTCGCGTCGATGCCGAGCAGCTTGCGCAGGCCGTCCTGGCTCATGTTGGCGCGCAGGTCGCGCAGGAGCGCGATGGCGAAGCGCGCGGGCGGATCCTCGGAGGCGGGCGGCTGGGGAACCGAGTCGAGCAGCGTGCGGACCATCGGTCCCCACTTCTCCCAGTACGACAGCGGGATCGGCTCGAAGCTGGCCATGGCGTACGGCGTGTCGGCCGGGATGTTGGCGAACAGCGGCGGGGCGGTGAGCTTGGCCGCCTGCTCGCGGCGCTCGGCCGCCTGGGCCGGCTCGGCCGGGCTCTGCTTCTTCGACTCACTCTTGCTGCACGCCGACGCGCCGGCGAGGAGCGCCACACCCAGCGCCACACCTGCCACCGCCGACCGCCCAGCCCCACTCACTCGCATCGCCATGGATCGCCTCCGTTGGAGAATGAGCGCGCGAGTATACTCTGGCGCATGGCCTCCCACATGTCTGGAAGCGCCAGCGCGAGGGGACGCAGGGCTTCGCGGCGCGCGCGGCCGGGCGCACCGCGCCGGGTCACTTCGGCTGGGCGATGTGACGCTGTCCTCGATCGGCCCTGGCACAAGGCCGGATTTCTGGCCTTCGACCCGCACGTCCGGCTCTGCTATATGCTCGCCGCATGATCGCGGCGATGAAACGATCTGGCACTCTGTCCCTCGCGCTGGCGGCGGCGTGCGCGTCATGCGGCAAGACGCCGCCGGCGAGTGAGCCGGCCCAGCCCGACGCGCCGGTCGCGACCGCGCCGGAGGCGCCCACCGCCGGCGCCGGCGCCGACCACCGCGCCGACATCTACGCGTCGGTCCGCCTGACCGCGGATCTGGCTGGCCTGTCGGATCGCGACCGGAATCTGTTGTCGGTCCTGGTCCGGGCCAGCCAGATCATGGACGGCCTGTTCTGGCAGAACAGCTACGGCGACAAGGCCGCGCTCCTGGCCCGGATCACCGATCCCGGGATGCGCCGGCTGGTCGAGATCAACTACGGGCCGTGGGACCGGCTGGGCGAGGACGCCCCGCTCCTGCCCGGGATCGGGCCCAAGCCGCCCGGCGCCGGCTTCTATCCGACCGACATGACCAAGGAGGAGTTCGAGGCCGCCGACCTGCCCGGCAAGGTCGGCCTGTACTCGCTCATCCGGCGCGGCCCCGACCGCAAGCTGCGCGTGGTCCCCTATCGAGAGGCGTACGCGGCCGAGCTGGGCAAGGCGGCCGCGCTCCTGCGCGAGGGCGCCGGCCTGGCCGACGACAAGGGGCTGAAGAAGTACCTCGAGCTCCGCGCCCAGGCGCTGGTGTCCGACGACTACGAGGCCAGCGACATGGCGTGGCTCGACATGAAGTCGAACCGCATCGACGTGGTCATCGGGCCGATCGAGACCTACGAGGACGCGCTGTTCGGCTACCGGGCCGCGTTCGAGGCGTATGTCCTCCTGAAGGACATGGACTGGAGCAAGAAGCTGTCGCGCTACGCCCGGCTCCTGCCCGCCCTCCAGAGGGCGCTGCCGGTCGGCAACAAGTACAAGCGCGAGAAGCCGGGCACCGACTCCGACCTCAACGCCTACGACGTCCTCTTCTACGCCGGCCACGCCAACGCCGGCGCCAAGACCATCGCCATCAACCTGCCCAACGACGAGAAGGTGCAGCTGGCCAAGGGAACCCGCCGGCTCCAGCTCAAGAACACCATGCGGGCCAAGTTCGACCGCATCCTCACGCCGATCGCGCGCGAGCTGATCGCGCCGGAGCAGATCGGCAACGTGACCTTCGACGCGTTCTTCGCCACCGTCATGTTCCACGAGGTGGCCCACGGGCTCGGCATCAAGAACACGATCAACAAGCGCGGCACGGTGCGCGAATCGCTCAAGCAGCACGCCGGCGCCCTCGAGGAGGGCAAGGCCGACATCCTGGGCCTGTGGATGATCACGCGCCTGGTCGACCAGGGCGAGATCCGCGACGGGAAGCTGCTCGACTACTACGTGACGTTCCTGGCCGGCTTCTTCCGCTCGGTCCGGTTCGGCGCCAACGACGCCCACGGCAAGGCGAACATGGTGCAGTTCAACTTCCTCGAGCGCGAGGGCGCGTTCGTGCGCGACGCGACCAGCGGCAAGTACACGGTCGACCTGCCCAAGATGCGCCGCGCGGTCGAGGCGCTGGCCGCCCGGATGCTGGTGCTGCAGGGCGACGGCGACTACGAGGGCGTCGGCGTGCTGCTCGGCGAGATGGGCATCATCGATCCCGAGCTGAAGGGCGACCTCGGCCGGCTGGGCAAGATGTCGATCCCGGTCGACCTGGTGTTCGAGCAGGGGCTCGGCGTGCTCGGCCTGCCCGGGTCGTAGCGAGTCGACCGGGCGGCCGGCCCGACCTCCTGCCCGTCACTGCTTGCGCGGCGCGACGGTGAAGCTCGCGACCGCCTGCCAGCGGGTCTCCTCGCGCAGCTTCTTGCCCTCCTCCTGGATCATCGCGCTCATCGCCTGGCGCGCGCAGGTGGTCGCCTCGGTGGTCGCCGGGTCATACGCCAGCTGGCCGGGCGGAAGCTCCTCGGGCAGCTTGATCCACGACGACAGGTAGGTCTCGTCCTCGTCCCAGGCCGAGCCGTACTGGAGGGGCAACGCCACCGCCAGCGACTCCTTGCGGGTCTTCTCGAAGTACGCCTTCCAGCACGGGGTCAGCGCGGCGCGCAGGTCGGCCTTCTCGAGCGACTCGGTCAGCTTGCGCACCGAGCGCGCGCGCGAGCGGCTGTCGAGCTTCACGTGCACCTCGATCGAGTCCGACGCCGGGGCCGGCGCCGCCGCCGGCGCGGTCGGCTTGCGGGTCAGGTAGAGGTCGGCCGGCTCGCGCCGGACGAGGAGATCCGGGTCGAGCCCGTGCTCCATGAGCCCGGCCAGGTCGCCGAGCGCGCGCTGGCGCAGGAACGAGCCGGGCGGCGCCCCGCTCAGGCAGCGGTGGAGCAGGCGCGCAGCCCGTTCGAGCTTCTGTGGATCGGCGCCCGGTTCGCTGGAAAGGGCGCTGCCCTGCGCGCAGAGCAGCGGGGCGGGCGGCTCCAGCTTCTCCTGCTCGTAGCGCGCGACCGCCTCGCCGTACGCGGTCGACGCGTCGGCGATCTTGCCGGCGGTGAGCGCGCGGTCGCCGACCGCGGTGTAGAGGTCACCGAGGACCGACAGCTTGCTGCGCCGGCAGACCCCGTCGAAGCAGCGCAGGTCGCCGGCGCAGTCGGCCGAGCGCGAGCAGGTCTCGTGCTCGCGCGAGTGCCGGTCGAGCCCACCCTGCTCGCCCACCCCGCCGACGCCCTGCGAGCCAGTGTCGCATGCGGCGAGGATCGCCAGCGCGGCCAGCGCCGCGGTCGTGCTCGTTCGCATCACATCCTCCTCTCGGGCCGGCCCGGCGCCAGCGCGCCGGCCAGCCGCTCCATGGTCTCGTGGAACCCGACCGCCGGCGCGAAGCCGAGCTCGACCGCGGCGCGCCGGACCGGCACCGGCGGCCCCGACGCGAGCAAGGTGACCGCCTCGCGCGTGAACAGCGGCCGCCCGCGCCGGCGGGTCAGGCGCCAGGCCGCCTCCATCGCGACCGCGGTCGCCATCGCCGCGCTCCCCGGCATGCGGAGGCGCGGCGGCCGCGCCCCGGCCACCCGGGCCAGCTCGGTGAAGTAGCGGGCCCAGGTCACCCCGCTGCCGTCGTTGGCGTTGTAGACCCGGCCGGCCGCGGCCGGCGAGCGCGCGGCCAGGACCAGGAGGTCGACCAGGTTCTCGACCCAGGTCAGCGCCGCGTCGCCGCGCCCGCCGTCGATGAGCGGCAGGCGCCCGGCCCGCAGCATCGCGACCGGCATGTCGACCCAGTTGATCGAGCCGGGCCCGAACACGTTGCCGGGGCGCACCACGGTGACCGGCACCCGCCCGAACCGATGGAAGTCGAGGGCCAGCTCCTCCTGGGCCCGCTTGCTGCGGCTGTACGGGCCGCAGCCGTGCTCGCGGGGCAGGTCCTCGTCGCACACCTCGCGGGCCAGCTGCGAGCCGTACACCACGACGCTCGACACCACCACCACCCGCTCGACCCCGGCGTCGGCGGCGGCGCCGAGCAGGTTGCGGGTGCCGGTCACGTTGACCGCCTGGTACAGCGACTCGGCGCCCCAGTCGCCGACCACCGCGGCCAGGTGATAGACGGTGCGCACCCGGCGCAGCGCCGGGGTCAGCGTCTCGGGCCGGGTGACGTCGCCGCGCGCGATCTCGGCGTCGAGCGGGGCCGCCTCGCCGGGCAGGACCAGCGCGCGCACCGCGTCGCGCTCGCGGCGGAGGCGGGCGACCAGGCTGCGCCCGATGAAGCCGCTCGCGCCGGTGACCAGGACCGTCATGCTCGCGCCGTCCTCAGCAGCTCGTCGAGCGCCTCGCGCACCGCCGGGTTGGTCTCGATCTGGGCGTACTGCCTGACGATCGGCAGGACGTCGGTGTTGTCGAACGCGGCCAGCGCGCGCTTGGCGACCTCGCGCAGCTCGCCCTCCTCCTGGCGCACCACCATGAGCAGGAACTCGCCCGCCTCCACGCTCTGGATCTTGCCGATCGACTCCAGCGCGGTCGCCTTGACCCGCGGCTCGTCCGCCTCGCGGTAGATGCGGGCCAGCGGGTTGAACGCGTGCGGGAAGTGGAGCCCGCGCAGCGCGTCGATCGCCGCGTCGCGCACGGTCGGGTCAGGATCGGCCAGCCCGCGCCGGATCAGCACGAACGAGCGCTTGAAGAACAGGAAGCGCAGCGCGCGCACCGCCGCCCGCCGCACCCGCGGCTCCTCGTGCTCGTACAGGCGCTCGAGCGGGCTGAGCGCGGCGTACGACTGCAGCTCGCCGAGCAGCTCGGCCACCTTGGCCAGCGTCTCGGGGCGGTTCTCGTCGTGCCGGCTGGCCGCGTCGGCCAGGGTGAGCACCACCACCAGGGCGCGCCGGCGGATCCCGTCCGGGTAGCGCAGGTCGCCGATGATCGACGCCGCCACCCGGTGCGGATCGCCGGCCAGCTCCCACTCGATGAGGTCGACGAACCAGATGTCGGCGTAGGCGTGCTGCTGCTTGAGATACTCGGGGAACTCGGGCGCGTCGCCCAGGTCCGGGTGAGCGGCCGAGTAGCGCCGCGCGATGATGGCGTAGCGGGCTCGCTTCTTGTCGCCGAGGTCGAGCTCGGCCAGACGCTCGAACATGCCGCGCACCTGCACGTAGTTGCCGACCGCCGAGTAGGACGCGATCGCGGCCAGGAGCGCGTTCTCGACCAGCTCGATCGGCGCGCCCTCGGCCAGGTAGCGCTCGGCGAAGCGAGTCCAGGTCTCGGCCGCCTTGCCCTGGTAGTGGCGATCGTAGGGCAGCCCGGTGCGCGCGGCGTAGTCGGCCGCCTCCTGGTAGAGCGACGCGGCCGCGTGCAGCTCGGCCCGCTGCAGGGCCAGCTTGATGAAGTCCTCGTAGTACTGCAGCACGTAGAACTTGAGGTTGTCGTCCTTGAGGACGCGGATGCAGTTGAGGTAGCCCTCGGCCAGGTTCTCGAACTGGCCCGACTCCTTGCCCAGCTTGAGCAGGATCTGGTAGCAGTCGAACGCACGCTCGCGCTCGCCGCGGGTCTCGAAGTCGTCGGCGACCTGCTCGAGCCGGCGCTGGCTGTCGACCAGCGCGCGCCGGCCGACCACCGCGTCGCCGCCCTGGCGGTCGATCGCCATGCCGTAGTTGAAGTGGACCAGGGCCTGCTCGTAGGGGCGGTCGCGCAGGGCCGGGCTGCGCGTCAAGGACTCCCAGGTCGACGCCGCCGCCTTGTACTGCTTGGCCCGCTCGAAACCGACCGCCGAGTGGACCGACATCACCTCCTGCGCGTAGAGCTCGGCCGCCTCGGCCCAGCGCTTCTCGACCTCGAGCACGCGGGCCCGCTCGGACGCGCCCTCTCCGCCGGGGAAGCTGTCCCGGGCCAGATCGAAGTAGTGCAGGTACAGATAGACGTAGCCGGCCTCGCGCCGGCGCTTCAGGTGGCGGTAGATCTCGGCCAGCCGACGAAGCCAGTCGTCGTACTCGTAGTCGATGACGTGGGTCTGCGCGATGAGCTCGCGGTAGGCGCGCTCGGCGTCGGCCAGGCGCCCCTGCGCGACCAGCCCCTCGGCCAGGGCGGCCGTGCTCTCGATCGAGCCGAACCCGTCACGCGCCACGGACCGGGGCCCCCTCGACCCGTGCCGCCGGCGGCGCAGCGCCCGTGGACGACGTATCGCCGACGATGTCGAGCGCGCGCTCGCGCCGGCCGGCCCGCGACGACAGCGCGGTGGCCTCGACGATCTGGTGGCGGTGGAGCAGCGGCAGGAAGTCCAGCGTCACCTCCGACGACGGCAGGATGATGATGCCGTACAGGTACGCCTGCTGGGCCATGGCCGCGACCAGGTCGGGCGCGATGTGACACTGGCCGTGAGTGATGATGTAGACCACCACCTGGCGGCGGTTGTCGCGCCGCACCCGCGACAGCTCGAGCAGGAGCTGGCGGAACACCTTGGCGTAGTTGCGCCCATGCTCGGAGCGGAACGACAGCAAGTACGGCACCGGCAGCGCGCCGGACCGGCCGACCTTGACCAGCTCGTGCAGGCGCGAGTCGAAGAAGCGGAGCCAGATCTCGTCACCCTCGAGCGAGAGCTTCTTGGCCAGGGTCAGGGCCAGCCCGCGCGCGAACACCTGGCGCTTGCCGCGCATCGAGGCCGACGAATCGACCAGGATGTACTGCAGGCGGCGCTCGTCCTCGCGCTGGCGCTCGTGCCCGTAGTAGAGCAGCTCCTGGTCGACCACCTTCTGCTCGAAGATCTCCTGGTCGTAGGACAGCTCGGACAGGACCAGCGAGTCGAGGTTGCCCTTGCGCTCGATCGACGCGTAGCCGTCCACCGCGAAGGTCTGCACCCCCGAGGCGCGCTTGGTCTCCAGCACCGACGGAAGCAGGTCGAGCGAGAAGTTGGCCACGTCGTTGGCCTCGGTCGAGCCGAGCGCGGCGAACAGGTCGACCAGGTCGACCGACGCGCCCAGCGCCTCGGAGCCGGTCGCGGTGTCCTCCTTGAAGAGGCCCAGCAGCTTGACCGTGTCGAGGTCGATGAGCTCGACCGAGGTGTAGATGTGGAGCGACTCCCGGGCCAGGTGCTCGAGGAACCCCCACAGCGGCTTGGGGTCGAACTCGCGGAAGTGCTCGGCCGGGTCGACGTCGGCGTAGATGCCGAGGTCGAGCGGCAGCTCCTCGGAGCCGGCCGCCTTGGCCGGATCGCGCCAGCGGTTGTAGGTGTCGCCCAGCGCGCGGCACAGGAGCACCGCGACCAGCTCGTCGCGCAGCCGCCAGCCGGCGACCTTCTCCACCACGTCGGAGCCGGACAGGTTGCGGAGCAGCTCGAGGTACTGGTCGATGAGCGCGCGCACCGGCGGCGGCGGGTTGATGCGGGCGAGCGCGGCGCGGCGCGGGCCGAGCGACCAGCCGGTCGGGCCGCGCGGCGTGGTGAACAGCAGCCCGACGTCGTGCACCACGAACAGCGGCAGGTGGATGCCGAGCCGCGAGATGGTGTTGAACCAGACCGCCGAGCGCATCGGCGCCATCGGGCTATCGACCTGCACCTGCGACAGCGCGAGCGTGCCGACCTGGCGGGCCAGAAACGAGCGGCTGCGTTCGGGCGGGATCGGCATCGTGCCGAAGGATGGCTCAGGACAGCTTGGGGGGCGTGGGCGCGGTCTCGCCCAGGTGGACCAGGAACGAGCGGAGCTGCGCCTTCTGGCCGAGTGACTCGTCGGCGCCGGCCCGGCACATGGCGGCGTTGGCGGCCGGGTCGCTCGAGATGGCGACGATGCGCCCGGCGAAGCCGGACGCGCGCAGCTCCTCGATCGCCTGGGTGCCGCTCTTGCGGCCGCGCCCCATGGCGAAGTCCATGAACACCACGTCGGGCGGCCGCGCGCCCTCGCCGATCACGCGCACGGCGTCGTCGGCGTGAGCAACCACCGTCACCTCGAGCCCCGGGATGCGGAACGCCTCGCCCCGGGCCGCCACCACATCATCGAAGATGAGGACGTGAAGAGGTTGCATGGTTCCTTCGGGCTCAAATTCCGGCGCTCGAGCTCCGTGCTCAGACCCCGAACTTGGACGACGCGAAGACACTCTCGAGGAGCTGGTCCACCTCTCGGATCATGCGCTGGGCGGTCTCGTTGTGGATCGCCGCCAGGGCCGCCTTGATCTCGTTCAGGTTCTTCAGCTGAGAGAATAGCTGGATGTCGGACAGCTCGCCGCCGGCGGTGAGCAGCTCGCGGATGAGGCTGAGCTCGCCGAGCAGATCCTCGAGGCTGGCCTGCGGCCCGATGAACCGCCGCTCGTCCGGGTGCTCGCGGTAGTAGGCGTCGACCACCGGGTTCACGATCTCGGACAGGAGCTCGGCCTGGTCGAGGTTGTTCCAGATGTGGCGAAGGATGAAGAAGTCCCCGTCGCACACGCTGGGCCGGCCGTCGAACACGGCCGAGGCGGCGAACAGCTTCAGCAGCTTCACCGCGCGCCGGTCGGACACGGTCACACCCTCGGACCGGATCTGGAAGATCAGGCCCTTGTACTTGGCCATGAACTCGTCCGGGAACACCATGAACCGGTCGAAGTTCTGCTGCAGGTCGCGCAGCTGGCGGGCGCTGATGATCGGCCGGATCGAGTCGGGTCGCCCGGGAGCGGTGCCGCCCTCCCGCCCGGTCATGAGCCGGATCTCGTTCGCGACCCCGCGGGCCAGGAGCTCGTGGAAGTGATACGAGTCGAGGTTCTCCGACAGGACCCGGAGCAGGAACCGGTCGAACATGGCCGACAGGTTGTCGTCGTTGGGCGCCTCGTTCGAGGCCGCGAACAGCGAGATGAGCGGGACGTCCATCACCTGCGGGCCGCTGGTGAACTTGCGCTCGTTGATGATGGTGAGGAGCGAGTTCAGGATCGCGGAGTTGGACTTGAAGATCTCGTCCAGGAACACGACCTCCGCGCTGGGGAGCATGTTCTCGGACCGCCGGATGTAGCGACCCTCGCGGAACTCCTTGATATCGACCGGGCCGAAGAGCTCGTTCGGCTCGGTGAAGCGGGTCAGGAGGTACTCGAAGTAGCGGGCGTCCAGGAGCCGCGCGAACATCCGGATGATCGCGGACTTGGCCGTGCCGGGGGGCCCGATGAGGACCATGTGCTCGCCGGCGATGGCGCTGATGATGAGGAGCCGGATGATCTCCTGCTTGTCCAGGAAATGGGCGTTGAGGGTGCGCGCCACCTCCTGGAACTGGGCGCCCAGGCGGGCGGTATCGCCGCCCAGCTTGGCCGTGTATGGGGGACTGACCATGTCCGGGTTTTCCGCTGCCTCGGGACTCTAAATCGAAGCACCACAAACCGAAACAGTCGACCTCCGAATTGCTCGGGGGCCGGGCTGGACGGGGGGCGAGGCACGCGCGTTCCGCGCGCCAGCACCTACCCGAAGGGTGCTCAGATGCCGTGGCGCGGGGTGGACTTCGGCGACGTCTTCACGGTGAAGCGCCGAGCTCGCCGGCGCATCGATCGATCTGCCGATGGGCCGCCGATGGGCCGCCGATGGGCCGGGTCCTCCGGTCCATCCGCCAGACGAGTGACCCCCGAGGTGCGCCGACGCGAGGTCGAGCGCGTCCATCGCCGCGATCCGATCATGTCGACGACGCGCTGCTCGAGCCGATCGCTCGACTCGCCGCGCGCGTCGATGACGATCACGCGTGGTGGATGCGAACACTCTGTCGACGCATGACGCATGCGGGGCTCCCCCGTGAGGTGTGGTGCTCGACGTCGTCCGACGGTGCGCGCGCATCGCGGATGGCGCGCGATGCTCCGATATACTGCGATCGAAATGAAGCGCGCGATCCGCGCGTCGATCACCGGCGCCCTCGTCCTCGCCGTCATTCCGGCGGTGGTCGAGGCGAGCAGCGCGAGCCGCCGCAGGAGCGACGCGCGGCAGAGCCGAGGCCGATCCGCCGAGCAGATCGGCAGCCCGCCGGCGCTGGCCGCGACCAGGCGGACCATCCGCATGGACCAGACCATCCGGTTCCACCGGCTCGGCCTGAGCGAGGGCCTGCCTCAGTTTCACGTCACGTCGATCGCGCAGGACCGGGTCGGCTTCATGTGGTTCGGCACCGAGGAGGGCCTGGCCCGCTACGACGGCGCGGCGTTCGTGGTCTACCGCCACCAGACCGACGGCCAAGGCCCGCTGCCCTCGTCGTCGGTCACCGCGCTGGCGATGGACCACAAGGGCAAGCTCTGGATCGGCACCGCGGCGGGGCTGGTCTCGTACGACCCGACCACCGACTCGTTCGCGCCGCTCGCGCCGCGCCCGGCGACGGTCGATCCGACGGCGCGCCCCGGCCGCGACCCGTTCGAGGTGGTGGGCTCGCTCCTGGTCGACCAGGGCGCGCTCTGGGTCGGCTACGGCGACGGCAGCCTCGACCGGATCGACGTCGCCACCCGGGCGGTCACCTCGCTGGGCAAGCCGGCCGGCAGCAAGGCCAGCGCCCCGATCAGCGCGCTGGCCCGCGACCACGAGCACTCGCTGTGGGTCGGCACGCAGGGAGACGGGCTGTTCCGGATCGATCCGTCGGGCAAGGTGACCGGTCACTACGGCGCCGAGGCCGGCGCCGCCAGCCTGTCGAGCGATACGATCAACGCGCTGCTGGTGACCGCGGACGGCGCGCTGTGGGTCGGCACCGAGGAGGCCGGCCTGGCCCTGATGGCGCCGGAGGGCGGGTTCGATCGCATCACCGGCGGCGACGGAGCCCGCCAGCTGACCGACTCGCGGGTGACGTTGCTGCTGGAGGACTCGAGGGGCAGCCTGTGGGTCGGGACCAAGAACGGCCTCAACCGGGTCGACCCGGTGAGCCGGCTTGTCGACCAGATCCTGGCCAGCCAGCCGCTCGACCCGGGGGCGCTGTCGTTCGGCTGGCTGACCTCGGGCGCCATCGGCCGTGACGGCGTCATCTGGATCGGGACCTTCGCCAACGGCCTCAACAGCTTCGACAGCCTCGCCACGCGGTTCCACTTCATCGACCCCAACCTGCCGGCCACCAGCTTCTGCGAGGACCGCGACGAAGTTCTCTGGATCGGCACCTACCCCGGCACGCTCATCCGCTTCGACCGGCGCGCGCGCAAGGCCGACGTCTACAGCCACCTGGTCACGTACGACGGCCGCGACATCGATCTGATGCCGACCCGGATCAACCGCATCCACGTCGCGCGCGACGGCACGGTCTGGATGCTGGTCGGCGGGACCGGCCTGGTCTCCTTCGATCCCACGACCGAGCTCGCCCGGGTCTACTCCGACGCGGAGACCGAGCTGGGCGCCAGCGGCGGCTGGGGCCTGGCGGCGGCCGAGGACGGCGTCCTTTGGCTGGCCACCTGGGGCGGCGGGCTGGTCAAGTTCGACCCGCGCGACAAGAGCTTCGTCCGCTACAGCGCGGCCGACGGCCTGTCGGGCATCCCGACCGATCAGCTCTACACGGTCGCGATCGACCGGCGCGATCCGAGCATCCTCTGGCTCGGGACCGCCAAGTCCGGCCTGGTCCGCTTCGACAGCAAGACCGAGACCTCCCGGATCTACCGCAACGTCCCCAGCAGGCCGGACAGCCTCAGCCACGATGACGTGCTCTCGATCTATCAGGCCGCCGACGGGATCCTGTGGATCGGCACCTACGGCGGCGGGCTCAACCGCTTCGACGACCGGACCGGCCGCTTCGAGCGCTTCGCCGAGAACGTCGGCATCTCCAGCGGCACGATCTACGGGGTGGCCGGCGACGACCAGGGCGTCCTGTGGATGAGCACCAACGGGGCCGGCCTGGTCCGCTTCGATCCCGCCACCCGCCGCGCGATCGCGTTCGACGCGCGCGACGGCGTGCCCAACGAGTACGGCCAGGGCTCGCCCTATCGCGGGCCGAGCGGCCGGCTGTACTTCTCGGGGCCGCCCGGGTTCGCCTACTGGTTCTTGCCCGAGGAGATCCAGCTCGACACCGCGCCGCCGAAGGTGGTGCTGACCAGCTTCCAGGTCAACAACCGCACGCCCGTCCTGGCGCGGCCGGTCTGGTTGGGCCCGGACATCGGCCTCCGCCACGACGAGACGCTGCTCGCGTTCCGCTTCAGCGGGCTCGGCTACACCAGCCCGCAGAAGATCCGCTACCAGTACCGGATCGACGGCTTCTCGGACGACTGGGTCGACGCGCCGGCGTCGCTGGTCACGGTCAGCCTCCCGTCCGGGCGCGGCGACTATGCCCTGCGCGTGCGCGCGGCCAGCCGGCACGGCAGGTGGGGCGCTCCGGTCGAGCTGGCCAGCCTGGCGGTGTCGCCGGCGCCGTGGAGGACCTGGTGGGCGTACGCGATGGACGTCGCCGGCGGGCTCCTGATCGTGTTCGGCTTCATCCGCCTCCACGGCCGCCGGGTCGCCCGCCTGCACCAGGCCAACCGCCTGGCCAAGGTCGAGCGCGACCTCGAGCTGACCGGCGCGGTCCAGTCCGGCTTCCTGCCCAGGGACAACCTCATCGTCAGCAACGGGCTCGAGGTGCGCGGCTTCTACCGCCCGGCCGGCACCTGCAGCGGGGACTGGTGGTGGTACGAGCTGACCGAGGACGGACGCCACCGCCTGCTGATCGGCGACGTCACCGGCCACGGGCCCGGACCGGCGATGGTGACCGCGGCGGTGGCGTCGGCCTACCGCGCCCAGACCGAGCTGGTCAGCGCGCTGCCGCTCGAGCGCCGCCTGGAGGCGGTCAACCGGGAGGTCCTCCGCGTCGGTCAGGGGACCTATCAGATGTCGCTGACCGCGATCGAGATCGACGTCGCCGGCGGCGAGCTGCGCGCCTTCAGCGCCGGCGGGCTGCCCGCCGTGGTCCTGTCCGACGGGCCGGCCGAGGTGGTGGTGTGCCGTGGCACGCCGCTCGGCACGCCCGCCTTCCAGCTGGGCAAGGCCTCGCGCCGGCTGCAGCCCGGCTCGCGCATCTTCCTCTGCACCGACGGCGTCATCGAGATCGAGCTGGCCAACGGCCGCTCGTTCGGGTTGCGCCGGCTCATCAAGCTGCTGGAGAGCACGTACCGGTCGGATCTCACCGAGACCACCATCGCGCTGTCGCAGGAGGCGAGCGCCGCCAACGGCCGCGCGATCCAGAAGGACGACTGGACCTTCGCCATCGCCGACTGGGAGCGTCGGGCCAGCTGATCAACCGGCGCGCGCGGCGCGCTACATCGAGACGTGCTCGGGCAGGACCGCGGTCAAGTGGCGGCGGAGCCGGCCGGCCAGGGTCTCGATGACCGCCTCGCCCACGCCCTCGACCACCTGGGCCCGGTGCCGCAGCCAGCGATCGGCCAGGAGCGCGTCGGTGGCCACGCCGGGCGGGACGCCGAGGCGCGGGTCGATCTGGGCGAGCGCGGCCGGCAGGGAGAAGAAGGTGGCCAGCCCGCGCTGGCGCTGGCCGGCCCGCTCGGGCGAGAGCACCGCGGACAGGAGCGGCGAGCGCGGACCGATCTCGCGGTCTCCGGCCTCGCCGACCACCAGGAGCGCGTTGAGGTGGACCAGGAACGCGGCCACCGCGCGCACGTCCGACTCGGCCGGGGCGCGCTCGAGCATCTGCTCGAACGCGGCCGCGAAGCGGGCCGGCGCCGCCACCACCTGGCGCGGCTCGGAGCCGCGCAGCGAGCGGTAGGCGACCGCGCGGGCCAGCTCGGCGTCGCGCAGGAGGAACACCGCGTCCTCCCAGTAGAGCGGCGGGCCGTCGCGGGTCATGGCGAGGAGCTGGGTCAAGGGCGCGCGGCGGAGCAGCGCGGTCACCACCGGCGCCACCTCGACGGTGCCGAGCAGATCCTCGTAGCTGGCCACGCTCTGCTCCTCGCGAACCCGGCGGACCGAGCGCCAGGTGCGCAGCCGGCCGGGCGGGCGCTGGCCCAGGTAGGTGGCCGACCCGGTCCACCACGAGATCTTGGTGTCCATCCGGGTCAGGCGAAACAGGTTGTGGAGCAGGCCGTGGCGGGCGAGGACCCGGCTCCGGCTCTGGCTCAGCGGGCGCGCGGCCATCTCCTGCGCGGTGTCGAGCACGCGCATGCGAGCCGAGGTCGACACCGCCCAGCTGTCGGCGCGCGGGTGGACCAGGAACAGGAGGTTGTGCACGCATGCCGCCAGGCACAGCTCGTCGGCCTCGAACACCAGCGCGGGCGGGCGCACCACCAGCTCGGCGATGACCTCGGTGCGCGCCTCGTCGACCGCGACCAGCTGCGGGGTGACGTGCGGGATCTGCGCCTCGAGGTCGCCGAGCGCGTCGATCGCGATCGGTCGGCCGACCACCAGCTCGCCGCCGCTGACCAGCGGCAGGACGAAGCGCTCAAGCAGCTCGCCGAGGTCGCTCCAGCCCATCCTGGTGGTCCTAGTCTCCCCGGCCGGGCGCGCGGAAGCCCCACAGGGCGAAACGACCGACCGGCTCGTTCACCACCGCCGGCTCGGCGGGCGGCTCGATGCGCGCGTCCAGCACCTCGGCCCCGCCGATCTCGATGCGGGCCAGGGCGCGCCGCTCGAGCGGCGCGAGCGCCGAGTCGCCGATCTGGAAGGCGGCGCCGCTGGGCGGGAACACGGTGTAGAGGCCGGCGTTGTGGCCGAGGCTGCGGGCCAGCACGTCGGGCGCGACCCGCGGGACCAGGTCCCAGCCGAGCGGCACCAGCAGGCCGGGCGCGACCTCGGCCAGCGGCGTGCCGAGCGGGATGACGTCGACGTCGGGGCTGGCCACGATCAGGATGCCGCGATCGGTCAGCGCCATCCGATGGCCGCGCAGGCTGGTCTGCGGCAGGAAGTAGATGAGGCGCTTCAGCCAGCGGGCCTGCTCGAGCGGGATGAGCGAGCCGACCACGCGGCGCGACGGGTTGAGGGACGGGGCCAGCTCGAGCGGCACGCCGACCGCATCGAGCGCGGCGATCTGCAGCGTGTCTCCCGAGGTGGCCTGGTCGAGCTGGATATCGAGCCGGGTCAGGTGCTCGATCCCGCTCAGCTCGAGCGGCGCGGCGATGGTGTCGACCTGGTCGCGCTGGCCCCAGAACAGGAAGAAGCGCGACGGCTCGAACAGGCTCTGGCACGAGGCGAGGTCGATCGGGTGGGCGTAGCCGACCTCGACCGCCACGTTCTCGGTCAGCGGGCGGAAGATGTCGATGCCGGGGGTGGACCGGAACAGGTCGAGGATGCGGGCCGGCAGGTCCTGCACGCGGAAGAGCAGGTGCACCCGGGCCCGGCTCTCGTCGAACGCGCTCTTGCGCTCGGGCGTGACCAGGCCGACCCGGCCGACCACCCGGTTGCGCCACAGGTAGCGGATCACCCCCTCGCCGAGGCCGTGGGCCACGACCAGGAAAAGCTCGCGCCGCTCGTCGGGGCGGAGATCGGCGCCGCCCGGGATGCGCCGGCGCGACAACCGGAGCAGCAGCCGGTCGAGCGGCAGATCGCGCTCGCGCGCGTAGGTCTGGGTGAAGTCCTCGCCGTGCACCATGATCGAGGCGTCGGGCGGCAGCGGGGTCAGGTCGGCAGCGTCGTAGCCGTACGGCGAGCGGTCGTCGCGGTACTTGACGAAGTGCTTGGCGGTGCCGGTGTAGGTCGCGCCGCCGACCAGGAGCGCGCAGCGCGCCGCGCGGTCGACCACGTAGCTCGAGATGGCCGGGATCCGGACCGCCATCTCGCGGCTGCCGAGCGGCGTGCGCACCTGGCTGATCTCGAGGGCGGCCAGGAGCTCGTCGAGGGGCGACTCGGCCGAGTACAGCCGGAGCCACGACACCACGCCTTCCAGGGTCGGGAAGATCAGCAGCCCGTAGCGGCCGAGCAGGATGCCGCGCGGGTCGGGCGCGACCCCCGGGGTCATGAAGCGCGACTGGCCGAGCGACACGTGCTCGAGGCCGCCGCGCCCGGGCGCCGTCGAGCGAGCCCAGTCAGGTCCGGTCGAGTCGCGGGGGCTCATGACCGCGCAGAATAGCATCCCGGACGGCGCCGCCGCCGCGCCGCGCGGGGCGGGCTCGGTCGCTATAATCGGGCCATGGGCTTCTTCAAGCGCCTGTTCTCGGCCGACTACCGCGCGGCGGTGGCGGCGGAGGCGGGCGGCGACTTCGAGCTGGCGGCCGAGCGCTACGCGCTGGCCGGCTATCGCGAGGCCGCGGTGCGGGTTCATCTGGCCCGGGCCAGCCGGGCGCAGAGCCGCGCCGACGAGATCAGCGCGCTGCGCGACGCGCTGCACTGGGCCGAGGAGGCAAGCCCCGAGCGCCACCGGGTGGTGCGCGCGCTCGGCCACGCGCTGCTGGTCAAGACCCGGGCCGAGGGGATCGCCACCGACCGCGACCGCGAGCGGGTACGCGAGGCGGCGCTGTTCCTGCTCGAGGCCGGCGAGCACCGCGCCGCCGGCGAGGCGTTCGAGTCGCTCGGCGACGAGGGCGCCGCCTCCACCGCCTACCGGCACGGCGGCCTGCTCGACCTCATGGAGCAGTCGATGGGGCGCGACGAGGAGCGGACCGACCGGGCTCGCGAGGTCCGCCAGTCGTTCGCCGACTACGAGCTCCACCTGCGCGGCGGCGCCCGCGACGGCGCGCTCGAGGCGATCCGCCGCTGCGTGGCCGCCGCCGACGAGAGCGCCGAGTACCGCCGGCTGCTCGACGAGCTGGAGTCGCGCATGGTGGCGGGCGGGCGGGTCGCCATCCACGTCCGCCGCGGCGAGCGGATCACCGTGGCCGCCCTGCCCTGCGTCGCGATCGGCCGCGATCCGCTGTGCGAGGTCGTGCTGCGCTCGGCCGGGGTGTCGCGCCGCCACGCCGAGATCGAGGTCGCGCCGGACGGCGCCGACGGCGCCCTTCGCTTCGCGCTGCGCGACGCCGGCTCGCGCAACGGCACCCGGCTGGGCGGGCTCCCGCTGGCCGGCTCGGTCCCGCTCAGCGGCGCGGGCAGCTTCGCCCTGTCCGACGACTGCGCCATCGAGTTCGCGGCCGGGCCGGAGCTCTTGACCCTGCGCATCGGGCGCGGCCTCGACCGCGGCAGCACCGCGCTGGTCGGCGGGACCGGCCGCGCCATCTCGCTGGCCGCGTTCGGCCCCGAGGTCGAGCTGCGCTTCGACCGCGGCCGCCCCATCCTCCTCCACCCGCCCGGCGCCGCGCTGGTCCTCAACGGCGAGCGCCTGATGGCCGGGGACGTGCAGCTCATCCACCGCGATCACATCGCGGTCGGCGCGCACGAGATCGAGGTGCCATGAGCGAACCGAGGAGCGCGGCCCGCCCGCCGCCCGGCCCGGCCGGTGGAAACGGCTGGCGCCGCCTCATCGCGTGGCTGCGCGGCGACGGTCCGGCCGAGCCGGCCGCGCTGCCGCCCGGCGATCCGCCCGAGCCGGCCCTGCTCGGGGTCAAGGAGGAGCTGTGGCTCGGCCAGCTGGCCGAGGAGGCGGCCGAGGGGCGCCGGCTCGACACCATCGCGGGTGACGAGTTCATGCAGCACATCGACTCGCTGTGGCGGTCGGGGCACGAGCGCCTGGCCCTGCAGTGGATGAGCAAGTTCCTGTCCATCCCGTCGGTGACCGGCGAGCGCGCGGTGTCGCTGCGGGTCTACCTGGTCGAGCTGTGCGACCGCCGCGGTCAGCTCGGCGAGGCGGTCGTCCACCTCGAGGCGCTGGTCGCGATCGACCAGCACGCGGCCCGCGCCCACTTCCTCCTGGCCGAGCACTTCCGCCGCGCCGGCGACGAGACCGGCGCGCTCCGCCACTACGAGGCGGTCCTGGCCCGCGACGTCGACTACCCGAACGCGCGGGTCCGGCTCGACCGCCTGCGCGCCCAGCGCGGCGTCGTCGCCCCCGCCCCGCTCGGCGCCACCATCGCCGGGGTCGACGCCGCGCACGGGGCCGGCGCGGCCACCGGCGCGCGCTACCTCCTGGTCCGCGAGCTCGGGCGCGGCGCGACCGGCGTGGTCTACCTGGCCCGCGACCGCGAGCTCGATCGCGACGTGGCGGTCAAGCTGCTCCACCCGCACCTGGCCGCGGCCGAGCGGGCCGAGGCGTGCGCCCGCTTCTTCGCCGAGGCGCGCCTGGCCGCGTCGCTCCGCCACCCCAACATCGTCGCCATCCTCGACCTCGACGAGGACTCGCGCCGCATCGTGATGGAGCTGGCCGCCGGCGGCACCATGCGCCAGGTCCTGCGCGAGCGCGGCCCGCGCACCCTGCGGCGGGCCCTCGACCGCCAGGTTCAGATCCTGTCCGCGCTCTACGCCGCCCACCGGCGCGGCATCGTCCACCGCGACCTCAAGCCGGCCAACCTCATGTTCCGCCGCGACCCGGACGCGCCCGGCAGCGAGGTCATGCTCGGCGACTTCGGCGTCGCCCACCTGCCCGGCGTCGGCGACGCGGCCCGCACCGACGCCGAGCAGGCCCGCCGCCAGCGCGACGCGGTCGGCACCCTGGCGTACATGGCGCCGGAGCAGCGCAAGGCGGGCGAGGCCTCACCGCGCTCGGATCTGTACTCGTCGGCGGTCGTCCTCTACGAGATGCTGACCGGCCGCTACCCGTGGCCGCCCCACATCCTGCTCAGCGGCGCGCGCAAGCGCGGCGACTTCCTCCTGCCGACCCACCTGCGCGAGGCGGCGCCGCCCGCGCTGGTCGCCGGGCTGCAGGAGCACCTGGATCAGCTGGGCGATCCGGACGTGTCAGTGCGCCCCGACACCGCCGAGGCCCTGAGCCGCGCCACCGAGCTGCGCGATCGGGCGGTCCTCGAGCTCGTCTGAATCCTCGAGCGGTGAATCCTCGAGCGGTGAATCCTCGACCGGCCGCGCCGGCGCCGGCCGGCGCGCATAAACCCGGCGCACCCAGTCGACCAGATCGGCCGCCTCCAGCTCGAGCGCGCGCCGGCACATCTCGCGCACGTGGAGCGGGAAGTCCTTCTCCAGGATCCACTCCAGATAGGTGGCGTCGGGGCCGCGGGCCAGCTCGCTCAGCGGCACGCCGGCGTGCTTGCCGAACCCGAGCACCAGCCGACCCTCCTCGTCCCAGCGGATGTGCCGGCTCGAGCCGACCCACGCGTCTCGCTCCGGCTCGCACACCTGGGCGATCTGGGTCCAGTCGCCGGCCAGGTTGAAGTGGGCCAGCATCCCGCGCAGCACGCGGCCGGTGGCGGCCACGTCGGCCGACGCGCTGTGGGCCGAGGTGAACTCCTGGCCGACGAAGCGGCGATGAGCGTCCTGCAGCGAGCGCGGCTCGCACCGCTGCCACAGGCGGAACGGATCGACCAGCTGCTTGCCGACCAGGCACATCGGCGGGGCCCCGATCCGCCCGAACTCCGCCTGCAACATCTCGATGTCGAACGCGAGGTTGTAGCCGATCATGACCAGCGCGCCGTCGAACACCTCGCGCACGTCGCGGGCCACGTCGCCGAAGCTGGGGCAGCCGGCCAGATCGTCCATGGAGATCCCGTGCACCGCCTGGGCCCCGGGGCTCATCGGGCACGACGGGCGGATGCGCCAGACCTGGCTGGAGCCCCCGTCGGGCCCCTCGAGGCCGAACTGCACGCAGAGCTCGATCACCTGGTCGTGAGTCCGGTCGGTGCCGGTGGTCTCGACGTCGAAGACCACGATGTCCCGCTCACGAGGAGGCTCTCGATCCATGTTCTTCCAGACTAATCGGCCGGTACGACACCCGGGCCGGCCGGCCTTGCGACCGGCCGCGGAGCGAGGGTAAATCCCGCCATGGCCAAGACGCGCGGCGAGAGCGACACCCTGGGCGTGGTCCAGGTCCCGTCCGACCGGTACTGGGGCGCCCAGACCCAGCGGTCGCTCGAGAACTTCAAGATCGGCGGCGAGCGCATGCCGGTCGAGGTCATCCGGGCCATGGCGGTGGTCAAGAAGGCCGCCGCCCTGGTCAACGTCGAGCTGGCCGGCCTCGACCGCAAGCTGGCCGACGCGATCGCCGCGGCCGCCACCGAGATCATCGACGGCAAGCTGGACGATCACTTCCCGCTGGTGGTGTGGCAGACCGGCAGCGGCACCCAGACCAACATGAACGTCAACGAGGTGGTCTCGAACCGCGCCATCGAGCTCCTGGGCGGCGAGATCGGCTCCAAGAAGCCGGTCCACCCCAACGACCACGTCAACATGTCGCAGTCGTCGAACGACACCTTCCCGACCGCGATGTCGATCGCGGCGGTGGTGACGATCGAGGAGCGCCTCCTGCCCCCGATGCGGCGCCTGGCCGCGGCGCTCGAGGCCAAGGCCAGGGCGTGGAGCGACATCATCAAGATCGGCCGCACCCACCTCATGGACGCCACCCCGCTGACCCTGGGCCAGGAGGTGAGCGGCTGGGCGGCCCAGGTGCGCAACGCGCTCGGCCACATCGAGGCCACCCTGCCCCACCTGCGCCAGCTCGCCATCGGCGGCACCGCGGTCGGGACCGGGCTGAACGCGCCGGCCGGCTTCGCCGAGCGCATGGCGACCGAGACCAGCCGCCTCACCGGCCACACCTTCGAGTCGGCGCCCAACAAGTTCGAGGCGCTGGCCGCCCACGACGCCGCGGTCGCCACCTCCGGCGCGCTCAAGACCGCCGCCGCCGCGCTCATGAAGATCGCCAACGACGTGCGCTGGCTCGGCTCGGGTCCGCGCTGCGGCATCGGCGAGCTGGCCCTGCCGGCCAACGAGCCGGGCAGCTCGATCATGCCCGGCAAGGTCAACCCGACCCAGTGCGAGGCGATGACCATGGTCTGCGCCCGGGTGATGGGCAACGACGCGACCATCGGCGTGGCCGGCGCGAGCGGCAACTTCGAGCTCAACGTGTTCAAGCCGGTCATCATCGACAGCCTGCTCCAGTCGGTGCGCCTGCTCGGCGACGCGTGCGGCTCGTTCACCGACAACTGCGTCGACGGCATGGAGCCGGACCGGCGGCGGATCGAGGACCTCTTGCGCCGCTCGCTCATGCTGGTGACCGCGCTCAACCCGGTCATCGGCTACGACGCGGCCGCCAAGGTGGCCAAGACCGCCCACCAGAAGGGCATCACCCTGCGCGAGGCGGCGCTCGAGCTCGGCGTCATCGAGGGTGACGCGTTCGACCGCGCGGTCCGTCCGGAGGACATGCTGGGGCCGCGGGGCGCGAAGTGACGCGCGGGCTGGCGGCGGTGCTGGCGGCCGCGGCGCTGGCCGGCGGGTGCAAGCAGAAGGACGCCGACGAGCCGGCCCCGATCACCGCCGCGTGGACCGACGACTTCGAGCGCTCCGACCTGGGCAGCGACTGGCGCGCCACCTCCGACGTCTATCAGCTGGTCAACGGGGCCCTGAGCGCGCGGGGGGCCCACAACCACCCGCTGTGGCTGCGCCGCGCGCTGCCGCGCGACGCCGTCATCGAGCTCGACGTGTGGTCCAACACGCCTGACGGCGACATCAAGGTGGAGCTCTACGGCGACGGCCGCTCGTTCGACAAGGACGGCGGCCGGTACACCTCGACCGGCTACGTCGCGGTCATGGGCGGGTGGAGCAACTCGAAGTCGATCCTGGCCCGCGGCGACGAGCACGGCACTGCGCTGGTCGAGCGCCGCTCGCCCAAGGTGGAGCCGGGCAAGCGCTATCACTGGAAGCTGGTCCGCCGCGGCGGTCGCATCGAGTGGTTCGTCAACGACATGACCTCGCCGTTCCTGACCCTGGGCGATCCGTCGCCGCTCGACGGGCCCGGCCACCGCTACTTCGCCGTCGACAACTGGGAGTCCGATTCCTGGTTCGACAACCTGCGCATCGCGCCGTTCGAGGCCGAGACCCGGGTCCCGGCCGGGCAGCCCGCCAAGCCGTAGTCGGCGCAGTCGATGGCCGACGATCGATCGGGGAGCGTGGTCGACGAGCGCGGCGCGGTCAGCCCGGCCGAGGCTCGCTTCGAGGCCCGCCTGCGCGCGATCGGCCTGTGGCTTGGCCCGGTCGCCGGCGGGCTGACCGCGCTCCTCACCCACGACCTGTCCACCGCCCAGCGCACGCTGTCGGCGATCATGGTGTTCTGCGCGGTCTGGTGGCTGACCGAGCCGGTCCCGATGGCGGTCACCGCGCTGGTCGCGACCGCGATGGCGGTGGTCTCGGGGGTGGCGCCGGCCCGGCAGGCGTTCGCCGCGTTCGGCAACCCGCTCCTGTTCCTGTTCATCGGGTCGTTCTTCATCGCCGAGGCGATCAAGGTGCACGGGCTCGGCCGCCGCCTGGCCGGGACCCTGGCCCGGCGAGCGCGCGGGCGCATGTCGCTGGTGGTCGCCCTGTCGGCCAGCACCTGCGCGCTGTCGATGTGGATGTCGAACGTCGCGGCCACCGCCATCGCCCTGCCGATCGCGATCGCCGCGGCCGAGGCGACCGGCGATCGGAAGCTCGGCACCGCGCTGGTGCTCGGGGTGGCGTGGGGCGCGTCGGTCGGCGGCCTCGGCACGCCGGTGGGGACGCCGCCCAACCTGATCGGCATCGGCGCCCTGCGCGAGGCCGGCCACCACGTCGGCTTCCTGCCGTGGATGGCGCTGTGCGTCCCGCTGGTGATCGTCATGATGCTGGCGCTGTGGCTCCTGTTCGCCGCCGTGCTCGGGGTGCGTCCCGGCCAGCCACTGGTGTGGGACGGCGGCGCGCCGGGCGGCCGGGTGCCGTGGAACCGGGGCGAGAAGGCGGTGGTCGCCGCGCTCGGCGCCGCCATCGTCGGCTGGCTCGCGCCCGGCCTGCTCGAGGTGACCATGCCTGGCGCGGCCGTGACCAGGTGGGTCACCGGCCACGTCACCGAGGAGGTCGTCGCGCTGGCGGCCGGCTGCGCCCTGTTCGCCCTCCCCGCCGGGCCGGCCGGCCCGGGCGGAGAGCCCCGCCGCGCGCTCACCTGGAGCGAGGCCACCCGCATCGACTGGGGGGTGATCCTCCTCTTCGGCGGCGGCATCATGCTGGGCGACCTCGCGCGCACCACCGGGCTGGCCGCCACCTGGGGCGAGACGATGGTGTCGTGGACCGGGGCGAGCTCGCTCTGGGGCATGACCGCTCTCTGCATCGCGGCCGGCATCGTCCTGTCCGAGGCGACCAGCAACACCGCGACCGCCACGCTGGTGGCGCCCCTCGCGGTCGCCCTGGCCCAGGCGGCCGGGGTCTCGCCGGTCCCGCCCGCGCTCGGCGCCACCATCGGCGCGTCGTTCGGCTTCATGTTGCCGATCTCGACCGGGCCCAACGCGATGGCCTACGCGACCGGCCTGGTCCGCGTGCGCCAGATGGTGCGGGCCGGGATCGTGTTCGATGTGGTGGGATTCGCGATCATCCTCGGCGGCCTGCGCCTGCTCCTGCCGCTCCTGGGGCTGGATTAGGGCCGCGCGCGATCGCGACCGAATCAGGCTCCTGGAAAACCGGGCGCGAACCGCCGTAAGCTGCGGATCGCCTCGGCGGTCATGGAGCAGTTCGGCAAATACCACCTCATCCGCCGCATCGGGTCCGGGGGGATGGCGGAGGTGTTCCTGGCCCGCACCCAGGTGGCCCAGGGGCTGTCCAAGCAGCTGGTCATCAAGAAGATTCACCCGGCCTTTGCCCGCTCGCGCCAGTTCGCCGCCATGTTCGTGGACGAGGCGCGCATCGCGCTCGGCCTGAATCACCCGTCCATCGTCCAGGTGTTCGACTTCGGCCAGCTGGGCGAGAACTACTTCCTGGCCATGGAGTACGTCGAGGGGCTCGATCTCCTCCGCGTGATGCAGGAGGTCAGCCGGCGGCGCACCTTCGTGCCGCCGGGGCTCTGCTCGTACATCGTGCAGCAGGTGGCCAAGGGGCTCGACTACGCCCACCGCAAGACCGACGACTTCGGCGAGCCGCTCGGCATCGTCCACCGCGACATCTCGCCCCAGAACATCCTGGTCTCCTACGACGGCGCGGTGAAGATCGTCGACTTCGGCATCGCCCGCGCGATCGACGTCCACGAGGAGGAGGGCGTGGTGAAGGGCAAGTTCGCCTACATGGCGCCGGAGCAGGCGCGCGGCGAGCTGGTCGATCGACGGGCCGACGTCTACTCGGCCGGCGTGGTGCTGTTCGAGCTGGCCACCGGCCGGCCGCTGTTCTCCGGCAAGGGCAAGGACGTCCTGGCCCAGGTCAAGGGCGGCGCGGTGCCGCGCCCGCGCGATCTCAACCGCGACATCCCGGCCGAGCTGGAGGAGATCATCCTGCGCGCGATCGCGTTCCACCGCGACGACAGGTTCCAGACCGGGCGCGATCTGCAGACCGCGCTCGGCCGGTTCCAGTTCGCCATGGCCCGCCAGACCGGCGAGCCGTTCGACTCCGGTACCCTGGCCCAGTTCGTCGCCAACGCGCTCGAGCCGCCCGATCGGCGCGCGCGCCAGCGTCCGCCGAGCAGCCCGCCGGTGCCGGTGGCGGCGCGCGGGACCGAGCCGGAGCGTCCGCGCTCGCGCGAGGTGCGCGAGTCGACACCGGCGGCGATCGGATCGTCGGGCGAGCCGGCCCGCGAGTCGCGCGAGCGCCGCCACGTGGTGGTGCTGGAGGGGCACATCGCGGGCGGCCCGGCCCTCGAGCGCCGGCTGGGCAACCGCGAGGCGCTCCGCCTGCTCGAGGAGTTCCTGACCGTCGCGCGCGACATCGCCTTCAAGCACGACGCCTACGTCCACCGCATGGACGAGGCCGGCCTGACCTGCGTCATCGGCCTGCCGATTTCGAGCGAGGAGGACGGCTCGCGCGCGATCCGGCTCGCGCTGGCCCTCATCGACGCGCTCGACGGCATCGGGCTCGACGTCGAGCCGGAGCTGCGCCTGGCGATCGGCCTGCAGCGCGGCGTCGCGCTGGTCCGCCGCAGCCGCGAGGTGCGCGCCGGGTTCGAGCTGTCGGCCGCGACCACCGGGATGGCCCGCCGGCTGGCCAGCGAGGCGCAGGGAGGCGACATCCTGTGCGGCGGCGCGGTGGCGCGGGTGGCGCGCGACGACTGGACCTTCGAGGAGCTGGCCACCATCGACCTGACCGGGGCCGCGGCCGAGGGCGAGGTCGAGTGGGACCCGAACGCCAGCGGGCAACGGGCCCGGATCTACCGGGTGCGCGGGCCCAAGGAGCGGGTCCAGCGCCTGCGCGAGCGCGGCGAGGCGGCCACCACCCTGGTCGGGCGCGAGCTCGAGCTGAAGGCGCTGCGCGACGCCTACCGCGACGTGCTGGTCCGCGGCGGCCACCGATACGTCATCGTGCTGGGCGAGGCCGGGGTCGGCAAGGGCGCGCTCATCGGCGCGTTCCTGGCCCCGATCCCCGACGGACAGGTGCTCCTGGTCCACGCCGCCGCGCGCGCGGCCACCTCGCTGACTCCGCTCGGGCTGCTGGCCGATCTCGGCCGCGACCTGCTCGGCCTGGCCGACGGGGCCGAGCCGCACGAGGTCCTGCGCCGGCTGGAGGCGGCGGCGCGCCTGTTCTACTTCGACCCGGCCGACGACACCGAGCTGCGCGCGGTGGTGCGCGCGGCCGCGCCGCTGTTCGGCGCGCGGCTCGAGGACGGCCCGGACATGGACGCCGAGGAGCGGCGCGACCGGATCAAGAAGATCATGGTGCGGATCGAGCGCCACTTCTCGGCCGACAAGCCGCTCGTCATCGTCACCGAGGACGCCCACTGGGCCGACGATCAGAGCATGGAGCTGTTCCGCGAGATGCTGGCGGTGCCGGCCTCGCGCCCGCTCCTGGCCATCTTCACCGCCCGGCCGGACCGTCGGGTGCAGGAGCTGGCCCGCGCGGCGCGCGGCGAGATCATCCGGCTGGAGGAGCTGGACGACGTGGCCCGGCTCGAGCTGCTGCTCCGCCGGTTCGCGCCGGACGAGTCGATGCGCGAGCTGGCCCGCCACGTCCTGGCCCGCACCGGCGGCAACCCGCTCTTCATCAACGAGATGATCGACTCGCTGGTCGACCGCGGCATCCTGGTCGCCGACCCGGGCGAGGGCGGCCTCTTGCGCTGGATGGTGCGCGACGCGGCGCTGCAGGTGCCGGCCACGGTCGAGGCGCTGCTGGTGACCCGCATCGACCAGCTGCCGCTGCTCGAGAAGGAGGCGCTGGTGTGCGCCGCGGTGCTGGGGCGGCGCTTCTCGACCGCGCTGGTCGAGGAGCTGACCGGCCGGCCGGCCGCGGCAGCTCTGGACGGCCTGGTCGAGCGCGGGCTGCTCGAGCGGCACGGCGCCCACCAGCTCGCCTTCCGCAACGACCTGACCCTGAGCGCGGCCTACGGGCTCCTGCCCGACGAGGAGCGCGCCGCCCTGCACCGCTCGGCGGCCGATCGGCTGAGCGCCTCGCCGTCGTACCGGACCGGCCAGGACGACGCGCTGGTCGCGCGCCACCTGGAGCTGGCCGGCGAGGCGACCGCCGCGGCCGACGGCTACGCGCGCGCGGCGGCCCACGCGGTCGATGTCGGCGGCACCCAGGACGCGTTCCGCCAGCTGACCCGCGCGTTGAAGCTCCTGCCCGCGCACGAGCACGAGCGCCGCTTTGCCGCGCGCGGCCAGCGCGAGGAGGTCCTGCGCCGGCTGGCCAGGCGGCCGGCCCAGCTGCGCGAGATCGACGCCATGCGCAAGGAGGGCGAGGCGCTGGGCGACCCGGGCCGGCTGGCCCTGGCCCACTCGCGGCTGGCCCAGTTCTACATCGACGTGCGCCGGCTGCCCTCGGCGCTGCGCGCGGTCGAGCCGGCCCAGGCCTACGCGCGGCAGGCGCACGCGCCGCGCGCCGAGGCCGAGGCGCTGCGCCTGCGCGCGGAGATCGCCCGCCAGTCGGGGCAGAACGCCGAGGCGCTGGCGCTGTGCGATCAGGCGCTCGCGCTGTGCGGCGACGCCGGCGACGACCTCGAGGCGCGCGCGGTCATCCTCAACACCCGCGGCAGCGTCCTCTGGAACACCGCCCGGCTGCACGAGGCGCTCGACGCCTACGCCGAGACGCTGGTCATCTACCGCATGCTCAAGCTGACCCGGCTGGAGGCGCGCGCGCTCAACAACATGGGGCTGGTCCTGGCCGCGCTCGGCGAGGCCGAGGAGGCGCTGGCCCACTACAAGAGCTCGCTCAAGCTCGATCAGGCGCTGGGCGATCGATCTTCCATCGCGCTCAAGCTGGGCAACATCGGCCAGTGCTACGCCGACGTGGGCGAGATCGAGCGCGGCGAGCGCTACCTCAGCAAGGCGCTGGGGATGTCACGGGAGATCGGCGAGCGGGCCAACACCGCCGACGTCCTGGTCTCGCTCGGGCAGGTGAAGCTCCAGCGCGGCGACCCGGCCCGCGCGCTCGAGCTGTTCGAGCGCGGCCTGGCCCAGGCGGTCGAGGACAACGACAGCTACCAGCAGGTCCGCGCCCTCATCTATGTGTGTCTGGCCCAGCTCGAGTGTGGGGTGCCGGCCGACCGGGTGCTGGAGGCGGCGCGCTCGGCCACCCAGATGGCGCACGCCACGCTGATGGCGATCGGCGAGATCTACGGGCTGGCGGTGCAGGGCATGGCGCTGGCCCGGCTCGGCCGCGCGGCGGAGGGGGCCGAGCTGACCGGGCGAGCGGTGGCGTTGCAGGGAGAGATCGAGCAGCCGGAGGGGTCCGAGCAGATCCTCCACTTCCACGCCCGCGTGTGCGAGCTGGCCGGTCGGCTCGAGGAGGCGCGCGACGCGCTCCGGCGCGGGCGGGCCGAGGTGGAGCGCAAGGCGGCCCGGCTGCACGACGCCGCGCTGCGCGCCACCTATCTCGCCGCCCAGGTGCCGCGGATGATCGCCGACGGCTACGCGCGGCTGGTCGAGCCGCGCGGCTGATCGTCGGCGCCGATCGCGCGGCTCACAGCCCCTCCTCCGGATCGTCGGACGGCTCCATGTGGATCGTCACGTCGTCGATGGCCGGGATGGTCGCGCGCAGACGGTCCTCGACCGCGTGGGCGATGGCGTGGGCCTCGCGCAGCGGCAGATCGCCGTCGACCAGGAGGTGCAGGTCGAGCTGGGCGGCCACCTCGGTGCCGCGCGAGCGCACCCGGTGCACGTCCTCCACCCCGTCGACCGCGCGCGCCACCGCCGCCACTCGCTCCGGGTCGATCACCGCGCGATCGATGAGGACCGTGATGTTGGACTTGAGGATGCCCCACGCGATCCGGCCGACGAACACGATGATGGCGAGCGCGCCGAGCGGATCGGCCCAGCCCGCCCCGAAGTAGGACGCGGTGAACGACGCCGCCACCCCGGCGGTGACCAGCAGATCCGACGCGGTGTGGGCCGCGTCGGCGGCCAGGAACGCGCTGTCCAGCTCGCGCGCGCGGCGCGCCTCGTAGCGCGCGACGACCAGGTTGACCAGCCAGGTGCCGCCGACCACGGCGAAGCCGACCGCGGAGGTGTGCGGCGCGGGCCGCCCGGTCAGGAGCGCCTCGATCGCGTCCCAGGCGAACTTGAACGCGGCGATCCCGACCGAGACGCCGATCGCCGCCGCCGCGACCACTTCGAGCTTGCGGTGGCCGTACGGGTGGCCCTGATCGGGCGGCGCGTGGGCGAAGCGGAGCACGACCAGGCCGATGACGTTGGCCGCCGCGTCGAGCAGCGAGTGGACCGCGTCGCTGGCGATGGCGAGCGATCCGGACCAGACCGCGTAGGCGGCCTTGGCCGCGAACACCGCCGCGTTGAGGACCAGGATGCCGAGCAGCACCCGGCGGACCGCGCGGCCGCGCTCGGCCTCGGTCGTGGAAGGAGCGGTGGCCGGGCGCGCCACCCGGTGGCCCCGCTCACGCCGTCGGGGGCCGGCCATCGTCTCCCGCGATCGCGGTCCGCTCGTGCGCCACGATCACCGAGCAGGGCGCGTGGCGCACGGTCGCCTCGGCCACGCTGCCGAGGATGAGCCGGCGCAGGCCGCGCCGCCCGTGCCCGCCGATCACGATCAGGTCGTGCCCGTCCTGGGCGCGCTGGTCGATCGCGTGGGCCGGCGAGTCGTTGACGATCGTGCACTCGATCCGGGCCCGCGGCCGACCCAGCCGCGCGACCACCGCCTCCGCCTTGGCCCGCGCGCCCACCTCGAACGACGAGCGGACCGGCGCCAGGGCCTTCTCGCTGATCGCGCTCGGCACCAGCGAACCGGTCAGGGCCGGCAGGCTCCACGCGTGGAGCAGCTCGATCTCGCCGCCCTCGGCGAGCAGATCGAGCGCGATCTCGAGCGCGTGATCGGCGCGCGGCGAGAAGTCGGTCGGGACCAGGATGCGGCGGTAGCCCTCGGCGCCCGCGCCCCTGGGCCGGGCCACCATCACGTGGCGCCGGCACAGGCGCACCACCCGCTCGGCGACGCTGCCGAGCAGGAGCCGCTTGATCCCGGTCCGGCCGTGGGTGCCGATCACCACCAGATCGACGTCGAGCTGGTCGGCCGTCTCGCTGAGGCTGGTGTCGGGGAAGCCGTCCATCTCGCGCTCCGACGCGGCCACCCCGCGGCCGCGCACCCGCTCGACCAGCTGGCCGAGCTGCGCGCGGTTGGCGGCGGCGTGCTCCGATACGATCCGCTCGTACTCGATCAATGCCGCGCTCTCCGGGGCCAGCGCGGCGTCGGCGGTGTCGATGGTGGTGCCGGCGTGGGCCAGGATCACTTCACCCTTCACGTGGCGGGCGATGCCGACCGCGTGCTCGAGGGCCACCTCCGACTCCGGCGAGAAGTCGGTTCCGACCAGGATCTTCCTCAGCTTCATCGTCCGACTATCGTCCGACCTGCACCTCTGTGTCATCCTCACCAGCGGAGGCGAACCCGTCCAGTGATCTTTCGGCAGCTGTTCGACACCGGCTCCAGCACATACACCTATCTGGTGGCGTGCCCGGACAGTCGCGAGGCGCTGCTCATCGATCCGGTGCTGGGCCGCATCGACGACACCTGCCGCCTGATCCGCGAGCTCGACCTTCGCCTGATCCTGGCCGCCGACACCCACGTGCACGCCGATCACATCACCGGGCTCGGCGAGCTGCGCGCGCGAACCGGCTGCGCCACGATCATGGGCGAGCAGGCCCAGGTCGCGTGCGCGTCGCGGGTGGTGAGCGACGGTGATCGCATCTCGATCGGCGGGCTCGAGCTGCTCGCCCGCTACACCCCCGGCCACACCGACGACTCGTACTGTTACGTCATGTCGGATCGGGTGTTCACCGGCGACACGCTGCTCATCCGCGGCACCGGGCGGACCGACTTCCAGAACGGCGATCCACGCGCGGCGTATCGCAGCCTGTTCGATGTGCTCTTGCGGCTGCCCGACCAGACCGTGGTCTACCCGGCCCACGACTATCGCGGGTGGACGTCGAGCACCATCGGCGAGGAGCGCGCGCACAACCCGCGCCTCCAGGTCGGCAGCGCGGACGAGTACGCCGCGGTGATGGAGAGCCTCGATCTGCCCAGCCCGGCCATGATGGACGTGGCGCTGCCGGCCAACCGCGCCTGCGGCCAGCCCGGCCGCTCCACACCGTAAGGCGAAGCCCGGCGCGAAGCCCGGCGCAAAGATGCGCGCCAGGCGCGGCGCGCGCGGGCCACGTCGCCCCGGACGTGCTATGGGGCCTGTCGTGGACGCGCGCGTGGAACGAACCAACCTGCGCACCATGGTGACCATCGGGATCGGGGCGCTCGTCGGCCTGGCGCTGGTCGCGGCGGTGGCCCTGGTCGCGCTGACCGGGATGCTGGAGCGCTCGGCCCGCGACATGGCGGTCGCCAGCCGCAGCGCGCAGATGGCGGAGGAGCTCGAGCTCGCGCTCCTCGGCCTCGACCGGACCGTCGATCCGGTCGCGCGGCGGAGCCGCGCCCGCGAGCTCGGCCGCCGGTTCGCGCAGATCGAGATCCACGTGGCCGACGACCACGAGGCTGCGCTGCTCGAGCGGGTGCGGCGCGCGGCCGGCGCGTACCTCGCGGCCAGCCCCACCGACGCGGACGGTCCGGCCCGCGCGGTGTTCGGCGAGCTGCGCGAGCTGGTCTCGCTCAACGGACGTCAGGCCGAGGAGGCGGCGGCGCGGGCCGGCGAGCTGCACCGGGTCGCCACCTGGCTGGGCGCCACCATCGCGGGGCTGCTGGTGGCCGGCACCGCCGGCCTGCTGTTCTGGCTGCGCCGCCACGCGCTCGCCCCGCTGCTCGACCTCGGCGAGGCGCTGGATCGCTACGGGCGCGGCGATCGCTCGGCGCGCGCCCGCGAGGAGGGGCCCGCCGAGCTGCGCGAGATGGCGCGCCGCTTCAACGAGCTCGCCACCGGGCTCGACCGCCAGCACGTCGCCCAGCTGACCTTCCTGGCCGGCGTGGCCCACGACCTGCGCAACCCGCTGGCCGCCATGCGCAGCTCGGCTGATCTGCTGTCGAGCGGGACGCCCGGCGAGGAGCGGGTGCGCCAGGTCTCGCGCATCCTCCATCGCCAGGTCGACCGGGTCGACCGCATGCTCGGCGACCTGCTCGACGGCGTGCGCATCGAGGCGGGCGAGCTGGAGCTGCGCCGCGAGCGGTGCAGCGTGCCGATCCTCGCCGAGGAGATCGTCGACCTCTACCGATCGACCACCCAGAGCCACGTGATCGAGCTGGTGATCGCCGGCGAGGGAGCCATCGTCCAGGCCGACCCGGCCCGGCTCACCCAGGTGCTGACCAACCTCATCTCCAACGGCATCAAGTACTCGCCCGACGGCGGGCGGATCGCGGTCGCGGTCGGGGTCGACGGCGACCACGTCGCGATCTCGGTGGCCGATCCGGGCATCGGGATCGACGCCGCCGATCTGCAGCGCATCTTCGAGCCGTTCCAGCGGGTCGGCCTGACCCGCGACCAGGTCCCGGGCACCGGGCTCGGCCTCTCGGTGGTCCGCCGCATCGTCGAGGCGCACGGCGGCGAGATCCGCGTTCTCAGCGAGCCGGGCCGCGGATCGACCTTCGAGGTGCGCCTGGACCGGCTTCGGGACGCCGTTTCCGCCGTCAGTCCGACCACATAGCGCCCCGCTGGACGCCGCGAGCGACCTTCCGCTACCTTCGAGGTCGATCAGTTTTTCCCTGGTCTGTCGTCTAGCTTGAAGAGTCCCCTGAAGCAGGAATGGACCGTTTACCGGTTCGCAGTCGTGGTGTCCCTCCTGTGGGCCACTGCCTGCGGCGGGGACGACGGTGGTGAGCCGGACGCAGCGTCCGCTCTGGATGGCGCGCCGCCGGGCGACGCGTTTCTGGGCGACGCCGCGGTGGTCGACTGCTCTGGCGATCACCGCGAGAGCGCCGACAGCAGCAACGATCCCTTCTCCGACGGAAAGAACGGATCGCCGGAGCGGACCAACCTGTCGCTCGGGGCCAGCGGGCGCGGCTTCACCGTGTGCGGACAGCTCGACCCGGCCGAGGCGACCGGGCAGGTCACCGACTACGACTCGTACGTGTTCGAGGTGGATGGACCGGCCCAGGTCAACCTGCGCATCGAGCTCCGCGCCACCGCCGAGGCCGGCCAGATCGGGCTCGACCTGTTCCGGGTCGAGGACGGCCTGCCGGTCCCGGTCGCGACCGGGCCGTTCCTCAACGGCTACGCGCTGGTCGCCGGCGTGGTGGTGGCGCCGGGCAGCTACTGGGTGAGCGCGGTCGGCTGGCCGCCGGCGACCGACGGGCCGATCGGCTACGCCATCTCGGTGGCGGAGAACCTCGACAGCTGCCCGCCGGCCGAGGGCATGCCCGACTACTCGGAGGCGGCCGACGCGGACAGCCGCGGCAACGACACCGTCGCGATCGACTACCCGGCTCCGCCGCGAGTGACCGAGGCGGACGACCAGCCGGAGCCGACCGCGCTGGTGCTGACGGCGGGCACGGTCGCCCTGGTGCACGGGCAGAGCGGCGCGGTCGAGTCGGCTGGCGACTCGTACCTCGACCGCGACGCGTACGAGATCGAGACCGGACCGGACACCAGCGAGCTCGAGCTGCGGCTCGCCTGGGAGGACGGCGACGTCGATCTCGACGTCTATCTGTTCGAGGCGGGCGATCCGGGCAACGACTACAGCGTCGGGCTCGGCACCTCGATCGGCGGCAGCGGCGACGAGCTGCTCACCGTCAACGTGGATCCCGAGCAGCGCTACTGGCTGTGGGTCGGCGCGTTCGACAGCACCGCCCAGGGCGGCGGCACCGACCTCCCGCGCGACTACGACGTGACGCTGTGCCCTCGCCAGCACGCGCCGTCGCTCTGACCGGGGCCGCGGCTCGCGGCCGTCACCGGCGCTGGCCGGCCAGCCACGCGGTGTAGTGGGCCACGGCCCAGACCTGGTCGCTGCCGAGGTGACCGTAGGCCGGCATCGGGCCCTGCATGCCGTGCGCGATGATCTGGTAGAAGTCGGCCGGGGTGCGCGACAGGCGCATCGGGTGGCGCAGGAAGTCGGGCGGCACGAGGACGGTGCGGTAGGAGGCGGACCAGCGGGGCACCGGGTCGCGCGGTGCGGTGAGCCGCGGCCGGGCGCGCCAGGCGGCCAGCTCGGTGGCGCTGGCGTAGGTCGGATGGCACTGGTCGCACTGGAAGACGGCGTGGTAGAGGCGCGCGCCCTCGGCCCGGCCGGCGGCGGCGGTGGCCTCGGCGGCGTACGGATCCGGCGGCAGCGGCGGGCGGGCCTGGCGGCGGCGGCGGTCGCGAAAGCCGCGCCGCGCGGGCGAGAAGCTCTTGATGTAGTCGATCACCGGGCCGAGCTCGGCGTCCGGCATGTGCCAGGGAAGCATGGCCGTGCCGGTCAGGCCGTCGCGGATCACCCGCGCGATGTCGGCGTCGGCCGGCAGATCACCCTCGGCGGCCGGCGCGAACTTGAAGGTGGCGGTGCGGAGGTCGCGCGGCGGCGGCCACAGGAAGACCGCCGCCGGGCCGAGCCCGTCGCCGCGCTCGCCGTGGCAGGTCGCGCAGTAGCGCCGGTACAGGCGCTGGCCGCGGGCGAGGCGCTCGGCCGGGATGCGCGCGCCGCCGAGCAAGACGGCGCGGCCATCGTCGTCGGTGCACGCCGCCCCGACGACGGCGACGACGGCGACGACGGCGACCACGGCGACGGCCAGCGCGGCGGCGCGGCTCATGCGGCGCGCCCGGCCACGAGCAGCACCAGCCCGATCGCGGCGGCCGCCGCCATGTGCCAGCGGGCCAGGGTCGGCGCCGGCGCCCGGCGGGCCGCGAGCAGGACCGCGATACCGCCGGCCGCGACAAAGGCGAGGTGGAGCGCGGCGAGGACGAGGAGCGGGGCGGCGGCCGGGCCCGGGGGCCAGGATTCCGTCCCGGCCAGGATTCCGGCCAGAGCGGCGGCCGCGGCGATCGCGGTCAGCACGGCGGCCATCGCGAGGCGGCGGCGAGTGACCGGCAGGAACAGGACGGCAGCGCCGGCGGCGACCGCGGCCACGGCCAGCGCGTCGGGCCACGACGGCATCGCCAGCGACGGCAGGCCGCGGGCCACGCTGGCCAGGATCAGGCCGCCACACAGGATCGACCACGAGGCGAGGTAGATCGCGGTGGCGACGGCGTCGGCCAGGCTGGCCGGCGGAGCGCCGCTCGCCTCCGCGCCGCTCGCCTCCGCCGCGCTCGCCTCCTCCCACTGGCCGACCCAGTCGCGCCCGAGCCGGGCTGCCGCCTCGCCGTCGCCCAGCTGGTGCGGCCCGCGCGCGACTCGCGGCGGCGCGGCGAAGCTCTCGGCCGGCGGCGGCGACGCCACCGACCACTCGAGGGTCGGCACCTGCCACGGGTTGGCCTCGGCGCGCCGCCCTCGCCGGAACGACCACACCAGATTGGCGAAGAAAAGCAGCTGCGCCGCGCCCAGCGCGAAGCCGGCCCAGCTCACCCAGCGGTCCAGGTCGCGGGTCCCCTCGAGGAACGCGAACCCGGCGGTGTCGTAGTAGCGGCGCGGCTGCCCGGCGTAGCCGACCGCCAGCATCCCGCCGAAGGTCGCCACCGCGCCGACCAGCGTGCCCCAGAAGTGAGCCACGCCGAGCCGCTCGCCCAGCATCCGCCCGGTCATCTTCGGGAACCAGAAGTGGATCGCCGCGAAGCTGCCCATCAGCGTCGCCGCCGCCATGATGAGGTGGAAGTGACCGACCACCCACATCGTGTCGTGCAGGTAGATGTCGAGGGTGATCGATCCGAGGAACAGGCCGCTCAGCCCGCCCAGCCCCAGCACCGCGATGGTGCCGAGCGCGAACAGCATCGGGGTCGACAGCCGCAGCGAGCCGCGCCACAGGGTGGCCAGCCAGTTGACCATGAGCACCGTCGCCGGCGCGCTGATCGCCAGGGTCAGGAGCTCGAACCCGGCCCCGACCATCGGCGACAGCCCGGCCCGGAACATGTGGTGCCCGTAGACCAGCGCCGACATCGACGCGATCGAGATCATGGCCAGCACCGAGCCGAGGTACCAGAACGCCGGCCGGCGCGAGAAGAACGCGACCAGGTCGCCGACCACGCCCCAGACCGGCAGGATGAGGATGTAGACCTCGGGGTGGCCGAAGATCCAGAACAGGTGCTGGTAGAGGATCGGATCTCCCTGGCCGGCGGCGAACACCGCCGTGCCGACCACCCGATCGACCAGGAGCAAGAGCGTGGCGGCCACCAGGATGGGCGCGAACAGGGCGGACAGCGCCGACGCCAGGAGCACGCCCCACACCGCGAGCGGCAGGCGCAGCCAGGTCATCCCGGGCGCCCGCCGGGCCACGACCGTGGTGACCAGGCCGATCGCGCCGAGGGTGGCAGCGGCCCCGGCCAGGAGGATCGCGACCATGATCAGCGTCTGCCCCGCCCCCGGCGCGCCGTCGCCGGTGGCGAGCGGCGGGAAGCTGGTCCACCCGGCCGACGGTGCGTAGGCCGGCGCCACCAGCGCGGCGACCGCGGTCACCTGCGCCGCGGCGGTCAGCCAGAACGACAGCGCGGTCAGCCGCGGCACCGCCATCCCGCGCGCGCCGATCGCGAGCGGCACGACGTAGTTGCCGATCCCGCCGAGCAGGATCGGCGTGACCGCGAAGAAGATCATGATGAGGCCGTGGCTGGTGAACAGCGCGGTGTAGGCCGGCGGGGTGACCGCGCCGCCCGCGCCGGCGAACAGGATCCGGCCGACCAGCGGGACCGGCTCGCCCGGGAAGGCGCGCTGCCAGCGGATGACCATGGCCAGGGCCCCGCCCACCGCCAGGAACAGGAGCCCCGAGCACAGGAAGCGGATCGCGATCACCTTGTGATCGGTCGCGGCCAGCCGCCGCCACAGCGCCGCTGCCCCCACCCTGCCCCGCCTCATCGGCCCGCCCGCGCCCGCCACGGCCAGCCCCACCGGCGCGCGTCGGCCGGATCCGCGCCGGCCGCCACCCCGTCGGGCCGCTCGCGGGTCGGCTCCTCGGCCCGCGCGCGCGCGTCCTCGGCCGCGATGGCGAGCGCGTCGCGCGAGCTCTGATCGACCCAGCGATCGAACGCCGCGCCGTCCATCACGGTGACCACGCCGCGCATGAGGTAGTGGTGGACCCCGCAGTGCTGCGTGCACGCCATCTCGAACGCGCCGCGCTCGACCGGGCGAAACCAGGTGGTGGCGATGCGGCCCGGCACCGCGTCCAGCTTGACCCGGAAGTGGGGCAGGAACAGCGAGTGGACCACATCCGACGAGGCCAGCTGCACGATCACCGGCCGCCCGACCGGCACCCGCACGTCGCCGGCGGTCACCACGTCGTCGTCGGTGGCGAACCGACCGTCGCGCCCGGCGAGGCGCGCGTTCCACACCCACCGCTGCGCGTTGATCTCGATCCGCACCGCGCCCGGGTCGCGCTCGGCCCGGTCCACCGCCAGGAACGCGCCGTCGAGGTCGCGCATCGACGTGACCAGGAGGTTGCCGTCGACCGCGGCGAAGATCGCCGTGGTGATCCCGAGCGGGACCAGGATCGCCCGCCAGGTCGCGGGCCGCGCCGGCCTCCCCCGGCCCGGCCGCTCGCGCCAGCGCAGCGCGGCGAACACGAGGAAGCCGATCAGGAGCGCGGCGAGGCCAGCGGTCATGAGCCCGGTCGCGTGGAGCAGCTGGTCGATGCGCCAGCCGTCGGCGGACGCGTCGGTCGGCAGCGCCGCGACCAGCGGCGAGGTCAGAGCCGCCATCGCCGGAGCAGGCGCCCGATGACCAGGCCAGCCACCGCCGCGGCGGCGAGCGGAAGGAGGATCAGGGCGCCGATGAACAGCATGCCCCCTGTGGTGCCCTCCTGCCCCGTCGCGCACGCCGGGCACGCGACCCCGATGAAGGCAGTGCCGGCCACCGGCGGCGATGGTAAGGCGCAGCGGGTTTGAAATCGAGCGATCTCGCACTAGGCTTCCACGGTGGCGCGCCGACCGCGAAGCACCATCGACGCGGCGGTCTCCGCCGCAGCGGCCGCGGCGATCGCGCTCGTCGCCTTGGCGCCAGCCGGCTGCCGCGACCGCGCCGATCCGGACGCCGCACCGCTCGAGGTGCTGGGCGTGGTCCCCGACTTCGCCTTCACCGATCAGACCGGCGCGCCGGTCCGCGCCGCCGATCTGCGCGGGCGGGTCCACGTGGTCAGCTTCCTCTTCACACGCTGCCCGACGATCTGCCCGGTGACCACGCTCAAGATGGAGCGGCTGGGCGAGCGCCTGGCCGGGCGGGCCGACCCGGGCGCGGTCCAGCTGGTCTCGTTCAGCGTCGACCCGGAGCACGATTCCCCGCCGGTCCTGGCCGCGTTCGCCGCGCGCTACCACGCCGACCCGACCCGCTGGAGGTTCCTGACCGGCCCGCCGGCCGCGGTGAAGGCCGCGGTCGAGAGCGGATTCCGCATCGCGGTCCAGCGCGGCGCGGCGACCGCCGACGGCGCGCCGAACATCGTGCACGGGACCCACTTCGTCCTGGTCGACCGCGATCTCCGGATCCGCGGCTACTACGACTCCGACGAGGCGGCCCGGCTCGATCAGCTGGTCGCCGACGCCGTCACTCTGACCCGGGAGCCCTGAATGCGATCGTTCACCCGCGAGCTCACCTTCAACGTCCCCGCCCGCATGGACTTCATCAACATCACCGGCGCGGTGGAGGCGGCGCTGGCCGAGAGCCGGGTCAAGGAGGGGCTGTGCCTGGTCAACGCCATGCACATCACCGCCAGCGTCTTCATCAACGACGACGAGCCCGGGCTACACGACGACTACAAGCGCTGGCTGGAGAAGCTGGCGCCGTTCGATCCGAGCCCGGACGTGTACCACCACAACCGCTCCGGCGAGGACAACGGCGACGCCCACCACAAGCGCCAGGTGATGGGGCGCGAGGTGGTCGTGGCCATCACCGAGGGGAAGCTCCACTGCGGCCCGTGGGAGCAGATCTTCTACGGCGAGTTCGACGGCCGCCGGGCCAAGCGCGTGCTGGTCAAGATCATCGGGGAGTGAGGCCGGCCGGCTGCGCCTGCGCCGGCTGCGCCTGCTCGGGCTCGGGCGGCGGCGCGGCCGGGACCGGCCCGCAGTGCTCGCGCAGGAAGCGGAGCAGGCGGTCGATCGCGATCGGCTTCTGGAGCACCAGAGACGCGGTGGTCGGCGCGTGGAGGGCCACGCCGGACAGGACGCAGATCGGCAGCGCACCGCTGCGCTCGTCGCGGCGGACCCGGTCGACGAACTCCCAGCCGTCCATGACCGGCATGGTCAGGTCGACCACCGCGGCGCTCGGCGCGTGCTCGGTCACCGCGCGCAGCCCGCGCTCGCCGTCCTCCGCCTCGACCACGGTGTAGCCCTCGCCCTCGAGCAGGAAGCGCAGCGTCTCGCGCAGGACCCGGTCGTCGTCGATGATGAGCACCGGCCGGGTCGCCTCGCCGTCCGCCGCCGCCGGGCGGCGCGGCATGCGGAACCAGAACGTGCTGCCCTGGCCCGGCGCGCTGTACACGCCGACCGATCCGCCGTGCGCCTCGACGATCTCGCGCACGATCATGAGGCCGAGCCCGGTGCCCGCCACCGGCCGGCTCGGATCGATCGCGCGCACGTAGCGCTGGAACAGGTTGGGCAGCACCTCGGGGGCGATGCCGCGGCCGGTGTCGGCCACCGCCACCTCGACCTGCCCGCCCCGCTCGCGAACCTCGACGGTGATCGTCCCGCCCTCGGGGGTGAACTTGACCGCGTTGGAAAGCAGGTTGGACAGCACCTGGGACAGCCGGCGCCGGTCGCCGGTCACCCCGGCGTCGAACCCGGGCACCTCGAAGCGCACCGATAGCCCGCTGGCGTCGATGAGCGGTTGAAGGTCCTCGATCGCCTGCCCGACCAGCCCGCCGACGTCGACCAGCTCGCGCCCGCCGCTGTACGCGGTCCCCTCGAGCTGGGCGAGATCGAGGAAGTCGTTCACCAGCGCGACCATCGTGCGGATGTTGTTCTCCATCTTGCGCAGGTCGCCGATCACCGCCGCCGGCAGCGGGCCGCGGTGACCGCGCAGGAGCATGTCCGCGCGCAGGAGCAGGCTGTTGAGCGGCGAGCGCAGGTCGTGGGCCACCACCGAGTAGAAGTCGAGCCGGCGCGCCTCGGCCCGCCGCCGCGAGGTGACGTTGCGCATCGCGACCGTGGTGGTCGCGGCGAAGTCGGCCGGCAGGCGGCGCGCGGTCGGCGCGTAGACCTCCTCGCCGATCTCCACGTCGGGCAGCGGCAGGAGCGCGGCGCCGCCCTCGGCGCCGCGGACCAGCGACAGGTCCAGATCGGGCAGGATCTCGCTGGCCGGCCGGCCGACCAGGCCGCCCGGACCGACCAGCATCGGGTTCAGCACCCGCTCGGCGTCCTCGTTGGCGTAGGTGATGACCCCGCGCTCGTCCAGAGTGAACAGCACATCGGGCACCGTCGCCAGCAGGCGGCGGATGTGCTCCTCGGTGCGGCTGACCCGCTCGAGCAGCTGGCGCGCACGGATGAGGTTGTCGACCCGGGCGCGCAGCTCCTCGTCGGCGTACGGCTTGGCAAGGTAGTCGTTGGCTCCGGCCGACAGACCATCCACCAGCTGGGTGGTCTCGTGATGGGCCGTCAGGAGCAAGATCGCGAGGTTTGGCGCGGGGCTGCGCGAGGAGCGGAGGAAACGACAGACCTCCAATCCGGACACCCCCGGCATCATCCAGTCGAGGACCAGGACGTCCGGCAGGCTCGATCCGCCGGCCAGCTCCTCGAGCACGACCGATCCGTCGTGGAAGACGCGGACCTCGTACGGCCCGGCCAGGGCGCGGTCGGCCCGCTCGGCGTCGAGCGGGCTGTCATCGACCACCCACACCAGCCGCCTCGGGCCGCCATCGGACACCCGGTCACTTATGGATAGACACGGAACAACTGTCAATCTAGAAGGACAATATAGGGCTTCCTCGCCGCTGGCCCCGCCCCTGGTGAAACGACGTGCCGGAGATCCTCATCGTGGACGACAGCCAGGTGATGCGCCAGATGGTGATGGCGTGCCTGCGGGCGGAGGTCGGCCTCGCCTTCACCGAGGCGGCCAGCGGCCTCGAGGCGATCGAGAAGCTCTCGCTCGGCCAGTTCGCGCTGGTCGTGCTCGATCTCAACATGCCCGACATCAACGGGTTCGAGGTCGTCGAGTTCATCCGCGGCCAGGACACGCTGCGCGACCTGCCGATCCTGGTGGTGACCACCCGCGGAGACGAATCGTCGCGCGCCCAGGCGCTCGAGGTCGGCGCGACCGCGTTCATGACCAAACCGTTCACCCCCGAGGAGATCCTCGCCCAGGTGCGCGCCCTGCTCGGCCGCGAGCGGCGCGCCGTCTCGTGAGCGGCCCGCCGTGAGCTCTCTCGATCTCAAGGAGTTCCTGGCCGGCTACCTGATCGAGGTCGATGAGCACCTGCGCGGCGCCACCCGCAACCTCATCGAGGTCGAGCGCCTGGCCGCGGCCCACCAGTCGATCGCGCGGCCGGTGCGCGAGCTGTTTCGCTCCATGCACACGGTCAAGGGCCTCTCCGCCATGGTCGGGGTCGATCCGGTGGTGGAGCTGGCCCACGCGATGGAGACGGTGCTGCGCACCGCCGACCGCGCCGGTGGTCACCTGGACGCCGACGCGGTCGACATCCTGGCCCGCGGCGTGCGCGCGGTCGAGGTGCGGGTGGCCGCGGTCGGCGCCGGCAAGGAGGTCCCGGCCGCGCCGCGCTCGCTGGTCGACGCGCTCGCCGCGCTGACCGTGACGGCCGCCGCGCCCGCGGGCGGACCGGTCGCGCTCGAGCTGCCCGACGAGCTGCGCGGCAAGCTCAGCCCGGCCGAGGCCGAGGAGCTGGCCGGCGCCGTGCAGACCGGCCGCCGCGCAGTGCGAGTCGACTTCGTGCCGTCGCCGGCGCGGACCGAGCGCGGCCTCAGCATCACGACGGTGCGCGAGCGGCTCGGCCAGCTCGGCGACCTGGTCAAGGTCGTCCCGATGTCGGTGGCGCGCTCGCCGGACGCGCCCGGCGGGCTCGCCTTCGCCCTCCTGGTGGTGACCGGCGCCGACGACGCCGCGCTGGCCGACGCGGCCGGTGCCGAGCCGGCCGCGGTCGTGACGCTGGTGGCGGCCCGGCCCGACCCGCTGGTCGAGCTGGCCGACGCCGGCGACTCCGGCTCCCTGTTCCCCGACCAGATCGATCTCGTGGGCGAGCCGGGCGGCGTGGTCCGGGTCGCGGTCGCGCGGCTCGACGACGCGCTCGAGCGGCTGTCCGCGCTGGTCGTCACTCGCTTTCGCCTGATCCGGGCCACCGCCGACCTGGCCGCCAGCGGGGCCGACGTGCGCGAGCTGCGCCACATCGTGCAGGAGAGCGGGCAGCGCCTGCGCGACCTGCGCGCCGCCATCATGCGCGCGCGCACCATCTCGGTCGCCGAGCTGCTCGAGCGGGTCCCGCTGGTCGTGCGCGGGCTCAGCCGCACCACCGGCAAGGAGGTCCGCCTCGAGGTCGACGCCCACCGGGCCGAGCTGGACAAGGCGGTCGGCGAGCGGCTGTTCCCCGCCATCCTCCACCTCATCCGTAACGCGGTGGATCACGCGATCGAGCCGCCCGCCGAGCGCGTCCGCCTGGGCAAGCCGCGCGAGGGCCTCATCCGGGTCGAGTGCCACGAGCGGGGCCAGAACCAGCTCGAGCTCATCATCTCCGACGACGGCCGCGGGATCGACCGCGCCCGGGTCGCCGCCCGGGCCGGGCGGCCGGAGCCGGCCACCGACGAGGAGCTGCTCGCGCTCATCACCACGCCGGGCCTGTCCACCCGCGACGAGGTCACCACCACCAGCGGGCGCGGGCTCGGCATGGACATCGTCAAGCGCATCGCGGTCGACCAGCTGCGCGGCGACCTGGTCCTCGCCACCGAGCCGGGCCGCGGCACTCGCTTCACCGTGCGCGTGCCGCTCTCCATCACCATCGTCGACGCGTTCTCGTTCTCGTGCGCCGGGCAGTCGTTCGTGGTGCCGGTGTCGATGGTGGACGAGATCATCGAGGTCGACCGCGCCAGCGTGCGCCGGCCCCCGGAGCCGTCGGTGAGCAGGCGCGCCCCGATCGGGCTCTTCGATCGGCGCGGCGAGACCGTCCCGATCTGCGACCTCGAGTCGTGCCTCGATCTGGGCGTTCCGGGCGCAGCCCCGACCAAGGCGATCCTGGTCCGCCGCAACGGGCGCCCGTTCGCCTTTGCGGTCGACCGCATGATCGGCCAGCAGGAGGTCGTGGTGCGGCCGGTCGACGATCCGCTGGTCCGCGTGGTCGGGGTGGCCGGGTCGACCGACCTGGGCGACGGCCGCCCCACCCTGGTCATCGATCTCCTGGCGCTGAGCGCGCGCATGAGCAGCGCGGACAGGGCGATCGCGTGACCAGCCTCTACGTCCTCTTCCGGGTCGGCGATTCGGAGTACGCGCTGCCGGCCGCCGAGGTGGTCCAGATGGAGTCGTACGAGGGCGCCACCCGGGTCCCCGGCGTCGCGGCCCACGTGATCGGCCTGGTCCAGATGCGCGGCCGGGTCGTGCCGGTCATCGACCTCCGCCGGCGCTTCGGCCTGCCCGCGGCCGAGCCGACCCTCGACTCGCGCGTGGTGGTGGTCGAGCGCGGCGGCCGCGTGGTCGGCCTGCTGGCCGACTCGGCCCGCGAGGTCATCCAGCTCGACGAGTCGACCCTGGAGGCCCCGCCCGAGGTGCTGACCGCGCACGGCGACGGGTTCGTGAGGTCGGTGGCGCGCGCGGGCGGCCGGCTCGTCATGTTGATCGATTTCCAGAAGGTGGTCGGGGAGGAAAGCACCAGCCATGGCCAGTAACGGGAACGGACAGAACGGGGTCGATGCGGCGCTGGCTCGGGCCGAGCAGACCGCCGCGTCGCTCCATCGCACGGCCACCCAGGCGCGCTCGATCGAGGAGTCGGCCACCCGCCTGGCCGCCAGCGGCAACGAGCAGGCCGCGGCCACCGATCAGGTCCGCGCGGCGATCGAGGCGATGGCCAGCGCGATCGAGGTGAACGCCACCACGGTCCAGTCGCTGGCCCGCTCGCAGTCCGGCGTGGCCGAGACCGCGCGCGACGTCCAGGCCGGGCTGAGCGGCGCCGCGGCCGGGCTGGAGGAGATGGCCGCGTCGATCGAGTCGGTGCGCAAGGACACCGAGCTCCTGGCCACCTCGGCCGAGGGCGCGGCCGCGACCATCGAGGAGACCGCCCGCTCGGTCCGCGCGGTCGCGGTCAACGCCGAGGAGCTGTCCGCGGCCAGCGAGGCGCTGCTCTCCACCGCCACCGAGACCGGGGCCAGCATCGCGGACGTCAGCGCGCGCGGCGAGGAGAACGCGGCCACGGTCACCGAGATCGCCGGGACGATCGAGGAGATGGCCAAGGGCATCGCCCGGCTGACCAGCGACGCCAACGCGATGGGCGGCCGGATGACCGATACCGCCAGCGCGATCGCCGGCGCCACCCGCGCCAGCGAGGCGATGGCCGCCGAGGCGGCCGAGATGGCCGCCGCGGTCGAGCAGACCGCCAGCACCTCCGAGCAGATGGCCCGCTCGGTGGCCCAGGTGGCCGAGAGCGCGCGCCAGCTCGAGACCGCCGCGGCCAGCGCCGGCGAGAACATGACCGAGGTCGCCGCGTCGGTCGAAGAGGTGGCTGCCACCGCCGAGAAGAACGCGACCGTCATCGAGGGCAGCGCGGCGGCGATCGAGCAGTCGGCCCGCTCGGCCCAGCGGGTGGCGCAGAGCGCCGAGCAGATCGGCGGCCTCATGGCGCAGACCTCGGCCGCGTCGGGCCAGCTCGAGGCGTCGACCCGCCGGATCGGGGTGGTGGTGAGCGGGGCGCGAGCGACCGCGGACAAGGTCGGCGGCATCGCGCGCGACGGCGGGGTGACGCTGTCGCGATCGATCGCCGGGCTGGGCGGCGTCCGCCAGGCGATGGTCGGATCGGCGGCCGTCATCAAGGAGATGGGCAAGCGCGCCGAGGACATCGGCGACATCGTGCAGACCATCAACCTCATCGCCGACCGCACCAACCTCCTGTCGCTCAACGCCAGCATCGAGGCGGCGCGGGCCGGCGAGCACGGGCGCGGCTTCGCGGTGGTGGCCGAGGAGATCCGCGCCCTGGCCGACCGCGCGGCGGCGGCCAGCGCCGACGTCGCCAAGATCGTGCGCGGCCTGCAGTCCACCGCGCGCGAGGCGGTCGCCGCCTCCGACGACGGGCTCAAGGTGGCCGACGAGGGCTCGCGCCAGGCCAGCGAGGCCGAGCGCGCGCTGCGCGCGATCCTCGAGGCGATCGACCAGCTCGGCGGCGCGGTCCGCGAGGTCGAGGCCGGATCCCAGGAGCAGGCCGAGGCGGTCAAGGCGGTGGCCCAGGCGACCGCGCGGGCCAACGAGGAGTCGCGCGCGATCGGGCGCGCCACGGTCGAGCAGACCCGCGCGCTCGAGAGCCTGGCCCAGGGCAGCGCCGAGATGCGCCGGATGGCCCGCGAGACCCGCGAGGCCACCGCCCAGCAGGCGCGCGCGCTGCGCGAGGTGGTGCGCGCCAACGGCCAGCTGGCCGGCAGCGCCGAGAAGGTGTCGCGCGCGATGGCCGAGCAGGCCAACGGCTCCAACGAGCTGGCCAAGACCGCGCTGCAGATGCGCCGGCTGACCCAGCGGACCGCCGCCGGGCTGGGCGAGCAGAAGGAGTCGCTGGCCGGCGTGTCGGCGAGCGCCAGGGAGGTGGCCGCCGCCACCCAGCGGACCATCACCGGCCTGTCGGAGCAGGCCACGGGCGCGGCCGAGGTCGCCCGCGCGATGGAGGAGGCCCGCAAGCACGCGGCCGAGACCGCCCGCGCGGTGGCCGAGCAGACCCGCGCGGTCCGCCACATCGAGGCCAGCGCGCGCTCGGTCAATCGCCTGGCCAGCGAGGTGACCCGCGCGACCGGCGAGCAGGGCGCGGCGCTCGGCGCGCTGACCCGCGAGGCGGACGAGGTCCGCCGGGTGGCGCGCCAGTCGGCGCGCGCGGTGGCCGAACAGGCGACCGCGGTCGGTCAGCTCGCCTCCACCGCCAGCCGGCAGAACACCGCGCTGACCGCGCTCGCCCAGTCGGTCGCCGAGCAGGCGGTCGCCTCGGCCGAGGTGGCCCGCACCAACACCGACATGCGCGCGCGGGCGCGCGAGATCGCCGCGGCGGTGACCCAGCAGACCCGATCGACCGCGGCGCTGGCCGGCGATGTGGAGACCATCGCGGCCAGCGTGTCGCGCGTGCGGGCCGCCACCGCCGAGGACGCCGAGTCGATCCGCGCCATCACCGGGACCCTGACCGAGCTGGTCGCCAGCCGGCCCGCCCGTTCCTCGATCGAGACCTCGTGACCCGTCACGATGTGACCGCGCTGTCGCCCGCCGAGCTCCAGCGCCTGGAGCAGGTCGACCAGCTCGCCGCGCTCGGCGAGGGCGGCGTCGTGCCGCTCATCGAGATGCTGACCGACCCGAGCTGGGTGGTGCGGCGCGCGGTGGTGGCGGCGCTGGCCGCGCTGGGCGACGCCGCGGTCGAGCCGATCGCCGAGCTCCTGGCCGGTCGCCGCGACGACGAGGGTCAGCTGGCCGCGTGCGTCGACGCGCTGTCGGCGTCGACCGGCGAGGTCGACCCGGTCGCGCTTCGCCTGATCGGGCACGACAACCCGGCGGTGGTGGCCGACGCGGTCCAGGTGCTCGGCCGCCGGCGGTCGAGCGCGGCCCGGCCGGTCCTGGTCGGGCTGGCCGGCCACGCCGACGACAACGTCGCGGTCGCCGCGATCGAGGCGCTGGGCCGCCTGGGCGGGCGCGCCGCGGTCGAGTCGCTCATCCAGATCGTCGACGGCGAGGGCTTCTTCCGGGTGTTCCCCGCCATCGACGTGCTCGGCCGCAGCGGCGACCCTCGCGTGGTCGAGCCGCTCGCCCGCCTGCTCGATCACCCGCAGTTCGCGCCCGAGGCGGCCCGCGCGCTGGGCCGGACCGGCGATCCGGACGCGGTCCGCCCGCTCATCGGCCTGGCCGAGCGCGGCGGCGAGGCGCTGGTCCGGGTGGCCGTCCTCGCCCTGGCCGACCTGGCCGAGCGCCATCGCGAGCGCTACGGTGACTCGGCCGCGGTGACCGAGGCGCTGCGGGCGGCGTCGGGCCGCGACGTCCTGGTCCGCCGGATGGGCCAGAGCATCGCCGAGGCCGACCCGGGCGAGCAGGTCGCCGCGGCGCGCATCCTCGGCGCGGTCGGCTCCGACGACGCGGTGCCGATCCTGACCCGGCTGCTCGACGTGCACGACCCGGTGGCCAGCGCGGCGGCCGAGGGGCTGCGCCGGATCGGCGAGCGGGCCGAGGCCCACGTGGTCGCGACCCTGCGCGACGGCGACAGCGAGCGGCGGGCGGCGCTCCTGCCGATGGTCTCGCGCCGCGGCGCGACCGAGGCGGTGCTGGCCTGCCTGGACGACCGCGACCCCGGCGTGCGCGCCGCTGCGTGCGACGCACTGGCCCGCATCGGCCACACCTCGGTGGTGGCGCGCCTGTTCCCGCTCCTCGGCGACGCGAGCCCGCGCGTCTCGCAGGCGGCGGTCGGCGCGATCCAGTCGCTGGGCAGCACCGAGACCGAGGAGCTGTGCCTGGCGGCGGCGCGCTCGCAGCGGGCCGAGGTGCGGCGGGCTGCGTTCCGCATCCTGTCCTACTTCGGCTACTCGTCGGCGCTGTCGCTGTTTCGCGAGGCGCTCGACGATCCGGATCCGCGGGTGCGCGACGCCGCCATCCAGGGCCTGCCCTACGTGGAGGAGCCGCAGGCGCTCGACGAGCTGCTCGGGGTCGCCCGCCACGCCAACGAGCGGGTCCGGGCGGTCGCGCTGCGCGCGCTCGGCCACAGCCGCAGCGACGCGCGGGTGGTCTCGGTGCTGCTGCGCGCGCTGGCCGATCCGGACGCGTGGGCGCGCTACTACGCGGCGCAGTCGCTCGGCCGCCTCGGCGTCGAGCAGGCCGCCGCGGCGCTGACCCGTCTGCTCGACGATGGCGCCGGCCAGGTCCGGGTGGCGGCGATCGAGGCGCTCTCCCACCTGCGCGGCGAGCTCGCCTTCCAGTCGCTGCGCGCGGCGGCACAATCCGGCGATCCGGACGTCAGGCGGGCCGGCCTCATCGGGCTCGGCATCTCGCGGCGGGCCGAGGCGGAGCCGATCCTGCTCGAGTCGACCCGATCGCTCGATCCAGCCACCCGCCTGGTCGCGGTCTCGGCGGTGGCCGACTACGACTCGGACGAGGTGCTGCGCGCGCTCGAGCGCGCCGCCCGCGACCGCGACGACAGCGTCCGCACCGCGGCGATCGGCTTCCTGTCCGGGCGGTCGGGGGCCGAGGCGACTCACGCGCTGGTCAGGATCCTGCCCCGCTACCCCGAGCGCGAGCGCGTGGTCGAGGCGCTCTCGGTGTGGGTCGACGGTCGCGTCGACGCGCTGGTGGCCGCGCTGGCCCAGGCCGACGACGAGGGCGCCCCGTTCCTGGTCGCCGGGCTGGTCCGGATGCGCCGGCCCGACGCGTGGCGGGCGCTGGTCGGGGCGATGGCGCTGCCCAGCCCGGCCGCGCGCAAGGCGGTGGTCGCGGCGCTGCCGGCGGTGGCATCGCGCGAGGCGCACGCGGCGCTGGTCCGGGCCGCCGGCGAGGACACCGACGCGGAGGTCCGCCGGATCGCGTCGCTCGTCCTCGCCCGCCAATGAACACATCCCCCCAGCTCTTCACCATCCTCAGCGGACTGGTGGAGGAGCGCGTCGGCCTGCACTACGGGGCGGCCGAGCGCGACGTCTTCCTCGACAAGGTCGCGGCCCGCGCGCTCGAGGCCGGCTTCGACTCGCTGCTCGACTACTACTACCGCCTGCGCTACGACGACCCGGACGGGGCCGAGCTCGACGACCTGGTCGAGGCGCTCGTGGTCCACGAGACCTACTTCTTCCGCGAGCTGGACCCGCTGGTGATCGCGATCGAGGAGGTGATCGGCCCGCGGCTGGCAGCCGGCGGGCGGGCCCGCATCTGGTCGGCCGCCTGCTCGACCGGCGAGGAGCCGCTCACCGCCGCGATGCTGCTCGAGCAGCGCGGCTGGCTCGACCGGGTCGAGGTGGTCGCCACCGACGTGAGCCGGCGAGCCCTGGCCCGGGCCCAGCGCGGCGAGTTCTCGCCCCGCTCGCTGCGCGGGCGCAGCCCGGACGACCTGGCCAGCCGCTGGCTGCGCGAGCGCCCGCGCGGGGTCGAGTGCGACCGCGCGCTCATCGACGCGATCCGCTGGTCGCGGCTCAACCTGTTCGACGGTGACGCCGTCGCCCGGATGGGCTCCTTCGACCTCATCCTGTGCCGCAACGTGCTCATCTACTTCGCCGACCAGCGGGCCGCGCACATCGCCCGCTCGCTGGCCGCCGCCCTGCGCCCGTCCGGCGTGCTCCTGGTCGGGGTCTCGGAGTCGCTCATGCGGTTCGCCACCCCGCTCGAGTGCCAGGAGCGGCGCGGCGCGTTCCTCTACGCCAGGCCGGCCGGGACCGCGCCATGAGCCGCCGCGTGCGGGTGCTGGTGGTCGACGACTCCGCGTTCGCGCGCAAGGTGGTGCGCGAGAGCCTGACCCGCAGCCCGAAGATCCAGGTGGTCGACGTGGCCCGCGACGGGCTCGAGGCGGTCGAGAAGATCGCAGCGCTCCGCCCCGACGTGGTCACCCTCGACCTGGTCATGCCCAACCTGGACGGGCTCGGCGTGCTGCGCGCGATCGGCGCCCAGCCGGACCCGCCGCGCGTGGTGCTGGTCAGCATGTCCGACGCGACCAGCGATCTCGCCCTCGACGCGCTCGCCCTCGGCGCGGTCGACCTGGTCCACAAGCCGACCGCGCTGGCCAGCGACCGGCTCTACCAGATGGCCGACCAGCTCATCGCCGTGGTGCTGGCCGCGGCGGGCGCGCGCGCCCCGTCGAGGGCGGTCGCGCCGGTCCGCTCGATCGCGGGGCCCACCGCGCCGCGCGCCCGGCTCCTGGTCATCGGGGCGTCGACCGGCGGCCCGCAGGCGTTGACCCGCCTGGTGGCCGCGCTGCCCGGTGATCTGGCGGTGCCGGTCGCGGTCGTCCTCCACCTGCCGGCCGAGTACACGCAGGCCTTCGCCCGCCGGCTCGACGAGGCGGCCGCGCTCGCGGTGGTCGAGGCCGAGGACGGCATGTCCCTCGATCCCGGGCGGGTCGTCATCGCGCGCGGCGGGATTCACCTGGTGGTGAATCGCCGCGGCGAGCAGCTGGTCGCCCACCTCGACCACTCGCCCAGCACCTCGCCGCACCGCCCGTCGGTGGATGTGCTGTTCGAGAGCGCGGCGCGCGCGGCCGGCGGCGCGCTGGTCGGCGTGGTCCTGACCGGCATGGGCTCTGACGGGGTGATCGGCGCGCGCGCCATCCGTGCCGGCGGCGGCGCCGTCCTGGGCGAGGCGGAGTCATCCTGCGTCGTCTACGGCATGCCCCGCGCGGTGCGCGAGGCCGGCCTGTCCGACGCCGAGGCGCCGATCGACGAGATGTCGGCCCTCATCCTGTCGCGGCTCTGACGGGTTCACCCGCGCGGAGTCGGGCCCCGGTTCAAGGGATCGGCCCGCCCGGCCGACTTCATCGGGACGCATGCCTGTCCCGTCCCGCCGGTTCCTCCTCGCGTGCGCGGCCGCGCTCGCGGCCCTCGCCGCGTCGGGTCGGGCTGGCGCGGCCGGGCCGCGCGGCACCTATACCTGGGCGCCCCCGGATCGCGTGCAGACCGGCGCGCGCGGCGCCGGGTCGAACATCATCTACATGAACCGGTGCGAGGGCGGCTGCACCATCTCGCCCGGCTTCGAGGACTCGCGCACCGATCACTCGAGCATCGTCGACGCCACGTCGTTCCTCGACGAGTTCCCGTACGGCGACCTGGCCTGGGACTCGGTGGTCGCCTGCGTGCGCGACATGTATCAGCCGTTCGACGTGGTCGTCACCGACGAGGATCCCGGAAGCGAGCCGCACTTCGAGACCATCGTCGCCGGCGACCCGGAGGACATCGGTCAGCCGACCGACGTCGGCGGGGTGGCGCCGTTCAACTGCGCCGTCATCCAGAACGCCATCACCTACGACTTCGCCAACCTGTGGCCCGACATGCGCGACCTGTGCGAGACGGTGGCGCAGGAGACCGCTCACGCCTTCGGGCTCGATCACGAGCACCTGTGCCCGGATCCGATGACCTACCTGGACGGCTGCGGCGAGAAGGCGTTTCGCGACCAGGATGCGCCGTGCGGCGAGTACGAGGAGCGCCCGTGCGTGTGCGGCGGCGACACCCAGAACTCGTACGCGCTCATCGCGGACACCTTCAACTCCACCAGCACGTCGGCCACCGCCCCGACCGTCTCGATCGCCTCGCCCGCCGACGCGGCCCATGTGCAGCCGGGCTTCGCCATCGAGGTCGCGGCCGAGGACGACGTGGCGGTCGTCAGCGTGGAGGCGTACCTCGACGACGAACTGCTCGGCAGCGACGTCGCCCCGCCCTACCGGTTCACCGCGCCCGACCGCCTGCCGATCGGCGACATGGCGCTGCGGGTGGTCGCCACCGACGGGGCCGGCGACGCCGCGACCCAGATCATCCACGTCGTCGGGACGACGCCGTGCAGCGGAGCCGACCCGTGCAGCGACGGCCAGGTGTGCGCGAGCAGCGCGTGCATCGCTGGCCCCGACCAGGAGGGCGGGCTGGGCGCGCGGTGCGATGCGAACGAGGACTGCCAGACCGACACCTGCGGCGACGACGGCCACGACCGCTACTGCGCCGCCCCGTGCGACGACGGCGACTGCCCCGACGGCTTCCAGTGCCGCGGCGGCGGCGTGGCCGGCCTGTGCTGGCCGGCCGACCAGGACCCGGGCGGCGGCTGCCGCGCAGGCGCGACCGGCGGCGAGCGCGGCGGCGACGGCCTGCCCGGCACCGGGCCGGGCGGAACGATCCTGGTCATCGGCCTGCTCCTGGCCGGGCGGCGGCGCGCCCGGCGGCGCGCGCGCTGAGCTGTCGCCGACCGATCAGCCCGGCGAGGCCCCGGCGGCCGCGCCGCGCGACGAGCGGACCCGCTCGATGCGGGCAAAGGCGCGCTCGCGAGCGAGGTCGCTGGCCAGCCGGCCGCTGGCCCGGCTGGCGGCCAGGATCTCGCGCGCGGTGGTGCCGACCGCGTCGATGAGCGGCGTCGCGTCGGCCAGCCCCATCACACCCTGGCTGACCCCGCGGATGACCGCCCCGGACGAGGCCATCACGTCGGGCACGAACAGGATCCCGCGCGCGGCCAGGCGCGCCTCGGCAGCCGGCTCGGCGATGACGTTGTTGGCCGCGCCGCACACCGCCCACGCCCTGACCCGATCGGCCGCGCCGGTGGTGATGACGCCGCCGATCGCGCACGGGCAGACCAGATCGACGTCCTCGAACAGGATCGCGTCGGCCGCGACCACCCGCCCGCCGGTCTCGCGCGCGATCGCCTCGGCCCGCGCCGCATCCACGTCGGCCACCACCAGCCGGGCGCCGGCCGCGGCCAGCGCGCGCGCCGCGGCGGCGCCGATCGCGCCGCATCCCTGCACCGCCACGCGCAGACCGGCCACCCCGCCCCCGCCGGCCACCTCCGCGCATGCCTCGACGCAGCGGACCAGCGTCCGCGCGGTGGCGCCGGTCAGGTCGTCGTGCTCGGTGTTGACGAACGCGCAGTGGCGCGCCGCCGCGGCCAGATCGTCGATCGTCGTGCCGAGGTCGCCGGCGGTGCGGACCAGCCCGCCCAGCTCGGCGACCAGCTGACCGAGCCGCGCGAACCCGGCCGGCCGGTCGAGCCCGGGGTGATCGAGCACGACGATCTTGCACCCCCCGGCGTCGACCCCGCCCAGCGCGGTCTTGATCACCATCGCGCGCGCCAGCGCGGCCGCGTCCGCGATCGCCGCCGCGAGCGACGGATAGGCGCGAGTCCGGATGCCGCCGACCGCCGGGCCCAGCGTCATGTCGTCCACGACCAGGACCGCGCGCAGGCCGCTGGGCGGGTCGGACCAGAGCGTCACTCGCGCGCAGCCCAGCGCGGCGACCAGCTCGAACAGCGACGAGTCCTCGGCCCGTTCGCCCATGGTGATTGGCACTATAGCAGCGGCCCGTCCCGGCTCGAGCCCCCGCCGCGATGGCGCAGGTGCGCGAGTATTCGGCGCTCTACGCGCCGCGTCATCTGTATGGGCCAAAACTCCTTTACCTGCGCGGGTGACGCACGCCAACATGCCTCTCGCCGCGGGAAGCTCTCGAAGCCATGGAGGTACTCTGTCGTGATCCGTTCCGGTACCGTCGTCGCCGCGGCGACGCTTCTCGCCTCGTCCACCGCTCTGGCTGACCGACCGCGGCCCACCTATGTGCCGGCCAATCCAGACCTGGTCGAGGTGATCCCGACGGACGCGGCGCTCGGCGTCCCGACCAACGTCATCTACCTGAACGGCTGTTTCGGGCCGGGCGATTGCACCATCACCCCCGGGGCCGAGGACTCGATCACCAACCGCTCGAGCATCATCGAGCAGACCTCCACGGTGAGCGCGTTCGACGCCGGCGACACCGCGTGGGCGGCGGTGGTCGATTGCGTGCAGAAGGCATACCTGCCGTTCAACGTGGTCGTCACCGACGTGGACCCGAGCCCGGCCCCGCACTTCGAGGCGATCGTGGGCGGTACTCCCGACGAGATCGGGTTCGACGCCAGCACCGGCGGGGTCGCCCCGTTCACCTGCGGCGTCATCAACAACGCGATCACCTACAGCTTCGCCAACCTGTACCAGGGCTCGGTGCCCGACATCTGCTGGACGGTGGCGCAGGAGAGCGCCCACGCCTTTGGCCTCGACCACGAGTTTCTGTGCGAGGACCCGATGACCTACCTGACCGAGTGCGGGTCGGAGAAGTGGTTCCGCAACCAGAACGTGCCGTGCGGCGAGTTCGAGGCGCGCCAGTGCATGTGCGCCGGCGCGACCAGCCAGAACTCGTTCGCGACCATCCGGGGGCTGTTCGGGGCCGGCACCGACACGCCCCCCACGGTGGCGATCACCCAGCCGGCCGACGGCGACAGCGTGCGCAAGGCGTTCGTGGTGAACGCGACCGCGACCGACGACATCGACGTGGCCCGGGTCGAGCTGTGGATCAACAGCCAGCTGATCGGGACGGTGGCGAAGCCGCCGTTCGCCTTCACCGTGCCGCCGACCGTGTCGGACGGGGTGCAGCAGGTCCAGGTCAAGGCGTACGACATCTACGAGGCGGTCGCGACCGCCGAGATCGAGGTCACCCAGGGCGTACCGTGCGAGAGCGCCGACCAGTGCCTGGACATCGAGACCTGCGTCGACGGCCGCTGCGTGCTCGGCCCGGGCACCCCCGGCGGGCTGGGCGAGAGCTGCACCGGCAACGAGCAGTGCGCGTCGGGCCGGTGCGGCGACGACGGCGAATCCAAGCACTGCGCCGAGCAGTGCGACCTCGGCGGCGGCGGGTGCCCGGACGGTTTCGGCTGCCGCAAGGCCGGCGACGTCGGGGTGTGCTGGCCCGGCTACGACGACGGCGGTGGCGGGGGCGGATGCCAGGCGGTCGACGGCGGAGATGCCGGCGGCCGGTTCGCGCTGCTTTCGCTCGGGCTGGCCGCCGCGCTATCGTTCCGGCGCCGGCGCCGGCGCACCTGAGGCGCGGCATCAGCGAGGACGCGTGGCGACAGGATCGACCGAGGCACCCGCACCCGTCGAGCTGACCGGGCTCGCCCTCGCGATCCTGGCCGCCGAGACCCTCGACGGCAAGCTGGCCGCGATCCCGCCCGGCGCCCGCGATCATCGCCGCGAGCCGGCCCGGCGGATCGAGGCGCCGGCTCGCCCGCCCGAGCTGCGCGTGGTCGCCGCCCGCGCCGTCCGGGTGCCGCCGGTGACCGGGATGGCCGACCCGAGCCAGCGGGCCCGCATCCTCCACGCGCTGGCCAACCACGAGCTGCAGGCGGTGGAGCTGTTCGCCTGGGCGCTGGTCGCGTTCCCGGACGCCCCGCCCCGCTTCCGGCGCGGGCTGGCCGCGATCTTGAACGAGGAGCAAAGCCACATGCGGCTCTACATGGGGCGGCTGGAGGCGCTCGGCCGCCGCATGGGCGACTTCCCGGTCACCGGCCACTTCTGGAACCACCTGGGCCAGATGTCGACCCCGCTCCAGTTCGCCTGCGTGATGGGCCTGACCTTCGAGAACGCCAACCTCGACTTCGCCCAGGACTACGCCGAGGCCGCGCGCGCGATCGGCGACGTCGACACCGCCGCGGTGCTCGACCGCGTCCACCGCGAGGAGATCCGCCACGTGCGGTTCGCCTGGCGCTGGATCGAGCGCTGGCGCGGCGACCGCGGCTCCACCTGGCAGATCTACCAGGACAGCGTGGCCCCGCCGCTCGGGCCGGGCCGGGCCCGCGGCCGCCGCCTGTGCGTGACCAGCCGGCGCGCGGCCGGCCTCGACGACGAGTTCATCGCCGGGCTGGAGTCGTCGGTCTCGATCCGGCCGAGCGGCGCGCCGCGATGACCGGCGCCGGCGCCGCGCCGTCTCGCCTGCTGGTCGCCAACCTCGAGGCCGAGATCGACATGGCCCGCGAGCTCACCCCCGGCCCGCATCCGCGCCTGTCGGCCGCCGCCGCGCGCGTGGTCGGATCCGCCGCCAGTCACATGGCGCTGCTCGCCCGCCCCGGCGACCGGCTGTGGCTGCCCGCCCCGGTCGCGCCCGAGGAGGCGTGCGCCGCCGCGCGCGATCGCGGCCTGGTCATCGAGACCGGTCCGCTCGACGAGGTCGGGCCGGCCGCGGCGATCTGCGCGTGGGCCGAGACCGGGGCGGTGGCCCGCCTGCGCCTGGGCCGGTCGCCGGCCGCGGCCGCGCCGTCCGTCGATGCGCTCGCCGCCGGGGTCGGCTGGCGCGACGCGCTCTGGCACCTGCAAGCCGATCCGCAGGTGGTCGCGCGCGCCAACCACCGCGGCTTCGCCCTGGCGATCGCCGCGGGGCGCGGCTGGGCCCTGCCCGGCGCGACCATGGTGCGCGACCTCGATCAGCTGGTCGCCCACCTGGGCGCCGACGGGGCCGGCGCCGGCCACGAGCGGGCCTGGGTGGTCAAGGCGCCGCTGTCGGCGGCCGGGCGCGAGCGCATGCGCCACCGCGGCGACGAGCTCGGCCGCGGCGACCGGGTCCGCATCGACCGGCTGTTCGGCCGCTTCGGCGAGCTCCTGTTCGAGCCGTGGGTCGATCGGATCGACGACCTGGCCTGCGCCGGGCTGGTCCATCCCGGCGGGGTCCATCTGTTCGCGCCGCACCGGCTCGACAACGACCCGCGCGGTGTCTTCCGCGCGGCGATCATCGATGACGCGGGAGGCGGACCGCTCGCCGACCACCGCGAGGAGCTCGAGCGCTCGGCAGCGGCGGCCGGCGACGCGCTCGCCGCGGCCGGCTATCTCGGGGCGTTCTCGGTCGACGCTTACACCTGGCGCGCCCGGGGCGGCGCGGTCCATCTTCAGCGCATGAGCGAGATCAACGCGCGGCTCTCCTTCGGCCTGCTGGCCCGGGTCGCGGCCGAGGACGCCGGCGCGCCGGGCGGGCCGTTCGAGCTGCGCCCATGACCGAGGAGCCACGACGATGAGCAAGAAGGCGACCAGTCCGTTCAAGCTGGACAGCTTCGACCACTCGACCTACGACGAGGCCGAGGGGGCCAAGCTGGGCCGCGCGCGCATCACCAAGACCTTCACCGGCGAGGTCGAGGGGACCAGCGTGGTGGAGATGCTGAGCGCGCACAACGCGAGCGGTCCGGCCGCCTACGTCGCGCTCGAGCGGGTGAACGCCCGCGTCCATGGCCGCGCCGGCAGCTTCGTGTTCCAGCACTGGGGCGGCATGGGCGCGGACGGCGGCCAGGAGCTGCGCCTCGGCGTGGTGTCGGGGACCGGCACCGGCGAGCTCGAGGGCATCACCGGCACCGCGAACATCCACATCGACGCCCAGGGCAACCACACCCTGGAGCTCGACTACGATCTCCCCTGATCGGCTGCGCGCCGGGCTACGGCGCGGGGACGGCGCTGCGGCTGGGTAGCGGGCCCTTCACGGTCAGCTGCGAGTCGTCGCGCGTCACGCGCTCGATCAGGATCTCCACCGATTCCGGATCGATCTCGACGTACTTGCGGATGACCGCGGCGACCTCGGCGCGCAGCTCCTGCAGCCTGGCCCCGTCGATGCCCGCCCGGTCGTGAGCCAGGACCAGGTGCAGCCGGCCCTTGGCCTCGTCCCGGCTCGAGCGTCTGGTGCTGACGAAGAAGCTTTTTATCTCGTTCCACATGTTCGAGCCTCCGCGACGGTTGCCGAGGTCAAGCCGGCGAGAGGCCGAGCGCGCGCCCGAGACGGCCGAAGAAGCCGATCCCGGTCTCGCGCACCACGTCTGTGTCGGTCCCGGCCACGCGGCGCGCGGTGGCGTTGAACGCCTTTGCCGCCGGTGATTTCCCGTTGAGCGCGGCCGGCGTGCCCTTGTTGGTGGTCGCGACGATCTCGTCGTCCATCGGGATGGCGCCGACAAGCTCGAGCGCGAGGATCTCGATCACGTCGGCCTGCGACAGCATGTCGCCGCGCCTCACCATGTGCTGCGAGATGCGGTTGACCAGGAGGCGGGTCGGCGTGCTCTGGGCGGCCAGCAGGCCGACCACGCGATCGGCGTCGCGGATCGAAGACACCTCGGGGGTGGCCACGATGATCGCCTCGTCCGCGCCGGCGATGGCGTTGCGGAAGCCCTGCTCGATGCCGGCCGGGCAGTCGATCAGCACGTAGTCGTGGGTCGACTTCAACTCCATGATGAGCGCCTTCATCTGCTCGGGCGAGACCGTGTCCTTGTCGTCGGTCTGCGAGGCCGGCAGGAGGTGCAGGTTCTCGATCCGCCGGTCGCGGATGAGCGCCTTCTGCAGGGTGCAGCGCCCCTGCACCGCGTCCACCAGGTGGAAGACGATGCGGTTCTCGAGTCCCATGACGACGTCGAGGTTGCGCAGGCCGATGTCGGCGTCGACCAGGACCACGCTGTGGCCCAGCTGTGCCAGCGCCGTGCCCAGGTTGGCGGTGGCGGTCGTCTTGCCGACGCCGCCCTTGCCGGAAGTGATGACGATGGCTCGACCCATGACTGTCTCCTCTCAGGCAGCGGCGCCCAGGCCGCTCGGAAGTCTTCCCTGGTACCGCTCGACCACGATGGTGCGGCCGGTGGCGTACGCGATCTCCGCGCCCAACCCGGGGGCGTCGGACTCCCCCGCTCGCGCCACCAGCCGGCCGATGCGCAGCTGCTGGGGCTCGAAGCGGAGGGCGAAGATGAAGCCGCGCTCGCCGCCGACCGCGGCGTGAGCGACGCCGCGCAGCCGGCCGAGCACGATGATGTTGCCGCGCGCCTGGATCTCGGCGCCCGGGTTGACGTCGCCGACCACGATGAGGTCGGCCGGCGCCTCGAGCACCGCCCCGGAGCGGATCGGCCCGATGACCATGCGCGGCACCGAGACCGGCTCGACGGCCGGCGCGGGGGCCGGCGCGGGCATCGCCGCGGGATCGGGGGCAGGCGTCGCGTCTGGCTCCGCGCGCTCGATCTCGGTGACCTCGGCGACGGGTCGCCGCGGCGGCGGCCCGAACTCGACGATGCGGAGGTCGAAGCGCTGGGTGACCTCCTCGATCCGGCCCAGCGCGCCGACCGGCAGCCGGCCGCCCAGCACCCGCACGCAGGTGTCGTTGCCGGCGAAGAAGCCGGGCGATTGCTCGAGCCGGGACATGAGCTCGATCGCGATGTCATCGAGCCCGGCGCGAGCGTCGATCACGATCTCGAGCCCGACGCGGGTCCCCCGCAGGGTGACGGCCGGCCCCTCCGGCTCCGCCCCGTCGCGCTCCGCGGCGTCTTCGACGTCGCAGTCGGGTTCGATCTCGGCCTGGCTGGACTGCTGGAGAGGCATCATTCGTTTCACCGGTGCGCCGCGCGGCGCGTGCAGGTACCCCTTCGTGCCGTACCGCCAACCGGGCGGACGGGCAACTTTTCGACTGCGACGCCGCGCCGACGGCAGTCGGCGTCCGTCGGAGCGCCAGAGCCGCGGTCAGTCGCCGCGGCGGATGGAGCCAGGCGCCGCTCGACTCAGCGCGGCGCGGCGATCGAGCCCGAGCAGGTCTCGACCTCGAGCACGAGCGAGTCGAAGAAGAAGTGCGTGTTGAGGCTGGCGTCGGTCGTGGCGCGGACCTGCACCGTCACCGTCTGGCCCCGGTAGTCGCCGTTGGCGCGCGCCTCGAACTCCACGTACGCCCCCGGGGCGGTGGCGTCCTGGTTGGTGAACCGCGCCAGCTCCTCGGCATCCTCCCCGCCGGGCGGCTGGATCTCGACAAAGGCGTTGTCGAACGGCTGGTCCACGGTCTCCGAGGTGGCGATCTGCCGCACGCCGCGCAGGCGAACCCCGGTCGCGTCGGCCGGCAGCGTGACGTTCTCCTGCAGCGAGTCGACCGCGCTCGGGTAGCCGGCCAGGTACGCCAGGAAGGTGCCGCTGTCGGCCGGGATCTGGAGCGTGTCGGGGAACTCGTCGGCCCCCTCCTCCAGGATGATGGCCAGGCCCCCGCTCGACTGCTCCGTCCACGCGACCCCGGCACCGCTGTCGAAGTTTCCGTTCTCGAGCAGGTCGATGGTCTCGAGCGCGCAGCCGGCGTCGAGGCCGGCCCCACCGTCGACGCCGCCGCCGCCGCCCGACGCGTCCGGGAACCCGACGATGACCGCCGCGTCCGGGTTGCTGCCCGGCGGGGGCGGATCCTTGACCCCGGAGCCCGCGTCGTCCACCTCCCGAGCCCCCTGGTCGTCGTCGCCATCCACGCTCGCGGTGGCGCACGCCGCCAGCGGGAGCGAAAGAAATACGCAGAGTCGGACGGCCAGTGTCGTGGGAATCGTCAAGACCCCGAACTCTCCCAAAGGACCCGCGAAGGTCGCAACCCCAAAGTGCCCCGGGACGCGAAATGACCGGGTTCAGCGGCCCGAAGTGCGGCCCCTACCCAGCATCCCGGCGCGGCCGGGCCGCGCACACGATGACCGGCTCGCGCTTGCCCTTCACCTGGAGCGGCTCGTGCGCCACCAGCTCGATGGTCGGCAGCGCGCCGGCGCAGGCGCGCGCGACCGCCTCGGTGACCAGGACCTCGTCGGCGTCGGCGGCCGAGCACAGCCGCGCCCCGGTGTTGACCACGTCGCCGATGACGGTGAAGTCCATGCGCGCCTCGGAGCCCATCGCGCCGTGGACCACCTCGCCGCACGCCACCCCGACCCCGATCGCGAACGCCTCGCCCGCGACCCGCGCGTCGTGCACCGCGGCCACCATCGCGACCGCGCACTCGACCGCGCGCCACACCGCCCGCTCTCCCTCGAACAGGGCCATGAGCGCGTCGCCCACGAACTTGTCGATGTCGCCGCCGTGGGCGACCACCACCCGGGCCTGAGCGTCGAGCATGCGGTTCAGCATCTCCACGACCGCCTCGGGCGAGACCGTCTCCGAGAAGTTGGTGAAGCCGCGGATGTCGCTGAACAGCACCGTCGCCGCCCGCCGCTCGCCGCGCCGCGAGACCCCGCGCAGCCCGGCCACCTCGACCGCGTGGGCCGCCCCGCGCGACACGAACTTCTCGAGCTGGATCTTCGCGCGCAGCCCCGAGACCATGTGGTTCACCCGGGCGCCGAGCCGGGCCACCTCGTCGCCCCCGGCGTCGGCCCGCGCCACCGACACGCCGAGATCGCCCTCGCCGACCGCGTCGGCGACCTGGCCGATCTGGTTGACCGGGCGCAGGACGAAGTACTGGAGCAGCCCGACCAGCATGACGAGGATGGCGAGCAGCGTCCCGGCGCTGAACCAGGTGCGCTGCTCGATCGTCTCGGACCGCATGCGCGCCGCCATCGCGGTCGACAGGCTGACGCTGACCGCGCCGCGCAGCTGATCCGCGCTGCCGTGGCAGCGGCGGCAGCCGTCGTGGTTGAACAGCGGCTCGACCAGGAGCGAGCGCTCGCTCTCGCCCTCGCCCTCGAAGCTGGCCACCCCGGCCTTGCGGGTCAGCACCTCGGCCACCCGCGGCGGCGGGTCCTGGTGCCGGGTGGTCCAGTAGCGGCGCCCGACGTTGTCGTAGAGGTCCAGGCGGCGGAGCGCGCCGGTCTGGGCCGCGGCGTCGAGGAAGTCGGCGATGCGGCGGCCGAGCTGCGACAGCATGATGAAGCGGAGCGAGTGGTCGACCACCGCCTCGATCTCCTCGCTCTGGCACCCGCTGCCGGCCGGCGGGGCCAGGGCCAGGGCCAGGACGCCGCGCACCGGGCCCTGCTTGGGGTCATGACAGCCGACGCAGCGGTCCTGCATCGGCAGCGGCACCAGGTCGAGGGTGCCGCCGCCGCGCCGCGGGACCCGGCTCGGCCGCGCGCCCGGCGCGGCCGCCGCGCGCACCTGCTCGGGGCCGAGCCCCTCGATCGCCCCGCCGAACGCGAGCTCGCCGTGCGCGTCGAACACCGCCGCCGCGCGCACCCCGGCCGGACCGGAGGCCAGCTCGGCGAAGTAGTCGTCGAGCAGCTCGGCCTTGCGCGCGGTCATGATGTGGAGAAAGCCGTCCTGGACCAGACCGACCAGCGCGTCCTCGCGTCGGCTGGCGCACCCGGCCCGGTCGACCTCGATGGCCAGGAGCCCGCGCAGCGGCTTGCCGTCGCGGTGGCACTCGCGGCAACGCTCGTCGGCCGGGACCGGCCGGTAGATGACGTCGCCGTCGGTGCGGCGCTGGCCGTCGGCCAGCCCCTCGCGCACCCGGGCCGGCACGTCCTCGGGGCGCGGCGGCGGGGGCGGCGGCGCGAACACCTCGATGCCGCGCTGGTCGAACACCTGCACGCGCGCCTCCGGCGTGCGCTCCACCAGCTCCGCGATGAGCGACTTCACCTGGATGCCGTCGCCCTGCAGCATCGTGTGCTCGACCGCGCCGATGATCATGTGCGCGATCGTCTCGGCCGACTGGCGGGTCTCCCGCTTCAGCATGTCGACCTCGCGCCGGGTATCGCGCGCGGTCTGGTAGAGCAGCACCAGCCCCACCACCACCGCGACCGCCAGGAAGATCTTGGCGATCATGTGACGGGTGACGAATCCGAAAACGCGCACCGCTGGGCTCCCCGCGCGCGCCAGTATACGCCGCGACGGTACAATGCGTGCGTGACCGGCGATCTCGAGGCGAGGCTGGCGCGCGAGCTCGGCGGCGGCGGCGCGGTCGTCGCGCTGACCGGCGCCGGCGTGTCGGCCGAGAGCGGCATCCCGACCTTCCGCGGGCCCGAGGGCTTCTGGACGGTCGGCTCGCGCGTCTACCACCCGGAGGAGATGGCGACCCAGGCCGCGTTCCGCGCGATGCCGGACGAGGTGTGGCGCTGGTACCTGGCCCGGCTCGGCAGCTGCCGCTCGGCCGATCCCAACGACGCCCACCGCGCCCTGGCCGGGCTCGAGCGCGCGCTGGGCGATCGCTTCCTCCTGGTCACCCAGAACGTCGACGGCCTCCACCTCCGCGCCGGCAGCTCGCGCGCGCGCACCTACCAGATCCACGGCAACATCGACTTCATGCGCTGCGCCGGCGCCCACGACCAGGAGCTGGTGCCGATGCCGGACGGGCTGCCGCCGGTGCGCGACGACGCGCCGCTGGCCGACGAGGTGCGGCGCCGGCTGGTCTGCCCGCGCTGCGGCGGCCGCGCCCGCCCCCACGTGCTCTGGTTCGACGAGTACTACGACGAGGAGCTGTTCCGCTTCCAGAGCTCGCTCGCCGCCGCGGAAGGCGCGGCGGTCCTCGTCACCATCGGCACCTCCGGCGCCACCAACCTGCCCACCCAGATGGTGCTGGCCGCCAGCCGGCGCGGCGCGCTCCTCATCGACGTCAACCCGGACGACGGGCCGTTCGCCGCCGCCGCGCGCGCGGCGGGCGGGGTGTGGCTGGCCGGCAGCGCGACCGCCGAGGTGCCGCCCCTGGCCGACGCGATCGCGCGCGCCGCCGCGCCGAGCTGAGCGCCAGCGCGCGGCCAGCGCCTGAACCGCCCGCGGCGCGGAACTTGCTCCTTTTCGCCCCGAGGAGGCGATTCATGAGCGCGACGACGTCGATCTGGATGGCGGGCTCTGCCGGCGGCCGCCAGGACGAGGCCCGTGGCAACGGCGCGGCCGAGCTGCCGGCCGCGAGCGAGGCGGACGTGTGCGTCGTGGGCGCGGGTATGGCGGGCCTGAGCACGGCTTACCAGCTCGCCCGCGAGGGGGCGCGGGTCCTGGTCCTCGATCAGGGGCCGATCGCCGGCGGCGAGAGCGCGCGCACCACCGCGCACCTGGCGAGCGCGCTCGACGATCGCTTTCATCGGCTGGAGAAGCTGCACGGCGCCGAGGGGGCGCGGCTGGCCGCCGAGAGCCACGCCGCCGCCATCGACTCGATCGAGCAGATCGCGCGCGGCGAGGACATCGCGTGCGACTTCGCGCGAGTCGACGGCTACCTGTTCGCCACCCGGCCGGGCGACACCGAGGAGCTCGACCGCGAGCTCGACGCCGCCGGGCGGGCCGGCCTCGCCGTCGAGCGAGTCGACCGATCGTGCTGGCCGTGGTTCGACACCGGCCCGTGCCTCCGCTTCCGCCATCAGGCCGAGTTTCACCCGCTGCGCTACCTCCACGGCCTGGCCCGGGCGATCCGCCGGCGCGGCGGCCTCATCGTCACCGGCGTGCGCGCCGCCCGGCTCGAGGGCGGCAGGCGCTGCCGGGTCATCACCGCCGACCGCCGGGTGATCCACGCCGGCGCCCTGGTGGTCGCCACCGGCTCGCCGGTCCACGGCGTGGTCGCGATCCACGGCAAGCAGGCCGCCTACCGCTCCTACGTCATCGCCCTCGAGATCCCGGCCGGCGCGGTCGGCCACGCGCTCTACTGGGACACCGGCGATCCGTACCACTACGTGCGGGTGGCCCGCTCCGAGCGCGCCACCCTCGAGTGGCTGGTGGTCGGCGGCGAGGACCACCGCACCGGGCAAGCCGACGACGGCGAGGAGCGCTTCGCCCGCCTCGAGGCGTGGACCCGCGAGCGCTTCCCGATGGCCGAGCGCGTGGCCATGCGCTGGTCCGGACAGATCCTCGAGCCGGCCGACGGGCTCGCCTTCATCGGGCGCAGCCCGGGGCTAAACCCGAACCTCTACCTGGTCACCGGCGACTCGGGCAACGGCCTCACCCACGGGGCGCTGGCCGGCATCGTGGTGGCCGACCTCGTCCTCGGCCGCGAGAACCCGTGGGCCGCTCTCTACGACCCATCGCGGGTGAAGACGCGCTCGCTCGGCGGCCTCCTGCGCGAGAACCTCAACGTGGCGGCGCAGTACGCCGACTGGCTCACCCCGGGCGCCGGCAAGGGCGAGGTCGCGCTCGAGCCGGGCACCGGCGCGGTGGTGCGGCGCGGCCTGCGCAAGGTCGCCCTCTACCGCGACACCGGCGGGGAGCTCCACCAGCTCTCGGCCACCTGCCCGCACATGGGCGGCGTGGTGGCGTGGAACTCGGTCGAGGGCTCGTGGGACTGCCCGTGCCACGGCTCGCGCTTCGACGGGACCGGGCACGTCCTGAGCGGCCCGGCCCGCCGGGACCTGGCCCGCGAGGAGTAGCCTCGGCTCAGTTCTTGGCCGGCGGAGGAGGCGCGGGTGGCGCCGACGTCGCGGCCGGCCCGCCCCGGGTGGACTTCGCGAACGTCGCCTCGACTCGCAGCTTCTTCCCGTCGCGCTCGATGGTGAGGATCGTCTTCTGGCCCGGGCGCGCGTCCTGCAGCACGTAGACCATCTCCTGCACCGATCGCACGTCCTGGCCGCCGATCTTGAGCAGCCGGTCTCCCTTCACCAGACCGGCCGCCTCCGCCGCGCCGCCCGGCCTCACGCCGTCGAGCAGCACGCCCGGCTTGTCGTCAGTGTAGCTCGGGATGGTCCCCAGCGACGCGTTGAACGAGCGCCGATCGCCGACCGGCATCGAGCTCGGCACCGCGCGGTAGGTCAGCACCCCGCCCATCGCCGACGCCGCCACCGCGATGTCCGCCGCCGCCGCCGCGATCTGCGCGGTGCCGACCGCGTTGATCCGGTCCGCGTCGTCGCTGGTCTTGTGGTAGTCGGCGTGGTTGCCGGTGAAGAAATACAGCACCGGGATCTTCTCGCTGTAAAAGGACGTGTGATCGGACGGGCCCAGCCCGCCGACCTCGCTCATCTCGCACTGGATGCGCGCCGCCTCGCACGCCGGCCGCACGAGCGATTTCCACTCCGCCGCGGTGTCGGTGCCGAACGCGGTGACCGTGTTGCCGCGCATGCGCCCGACCATGTCGAGGTTCACCATCCCCATGAGGTCGGTCGGCTTGAGCCCGCCCGGCAGGTGCTCGACGAACTGCTTGGACCCGATGACGCCCAGCTCCTCGGCAGTGAACGCGACCAGGTAGACGTCGCGCTTGAGCCGGTCGCGCTGGGCTACCAGCCGCCGCCCGATCTCGAGCAGCGCCGCGGTCCCCGACGCGTTGTCGTCGGCGCCGTTGTGCGGCGCGCTCACCCCCGGCTCCAGCGAGCTCTCCCCGCCCATGCCGAGGTGGTCGTAGTGCGCGCCGACCACCACCACCCCCGGCATCGCGTCCTTGGCCCGGTTCTTCACCACCCCGACCACGTTGCGGGTCGCCTGCCGCTTCACCTCCAGCCCGACCTCGAGCGAGACCTGCGCGCTGCCGCGCAGGAGCGCCTCGCCGACCGAGCGCTTGACCGTCACCACCGGGATGCCGACCTCCTTGATGAGATCGGCGGCCAGGAGCGGCGGCAGCGGCGCCTCCTCACCGCCCCCCTCCGGCGCGTCGACCACGATGAGACCGATCGCGCCGTGCTTGCGCGCCTCGACCGCCTTGCGATGCGGGTCGCCGCCGCGCTGCTCGTCCTCGCGGCTCTTGAACAGCCCCTTGGGCACGAAGCGGCGGACCACCGCGATCTTGCCGTTCAGCTTCTTCTTGCCCCACTCGTCGCGCCCGCCGGTGCTGATGCCGTAGCCGACCGCGACGGTGCGCCCGCGCACCGCCTTCTGCGCCGAGAACCCGGCCGGCACGAACGCGTCGGCCGGCGCCGCCGCCCCACCGACGGTGAGCGAGGTCTTCGCGCCGACCCCGACCGCGACCGGGACGTCGAACGGCTGGAAGTAGCCGCCGTCCACCCCGCCCTCGATGCCGGCCTGCTTCATCTGTCCTGCCAGCCAGTCGGCCGACGCGTCGATGCCGGCGGTCCCGACCCCGCGGCCCTGGCGCGCGTCGTCGGCCAGCCAGCCGATGTCGGAGGCGATCCGGTCGGCCGGGGTCCGCTCGGCCGCGTGCACCTCCCCCTCGACCCAGTCGGCCACGTAGAGGTCGGTCTGGCCCTCCACCGCCTGGTGGCGGTTGGACGCGAAGGCCAGCTTCTTGCCGTCGGGTGAGAACATCGGGAAGCCGTCGAAGCCGGGCGCGTAGGTGATGCGCTCGAGGTCGGTGCCGTCCACGTCCACCGCCCAGATGTCGAACTCGCGCCCGCGCGGGTCGCCGTAGTTGGACGAGAACACGATGCGCTTTCCGGACGGGTGGAAGTACGGCGCGAACGACGCCGAGTCGAGGTAGGTCACCTGGTGCGCCTCGGTGCCGTCGGCGTTGCCGACGTAGAGCTCGAGCTTGGTCGGCCGGACCAGCCCCTGGCCGAGCAGGCGCTTGAAGTCTTCCAGGTCCTTCCCCTGCGGGCGCGAGGCCCGCCAGACCAGCTGCGAGCAGTCGGGCGAGAAGAACGCGCCGCCGTCGTAGCCGGGCGTGTTGGTCAGCCGGGTGACGTTCTTGCCGTCCTTGTCCATGCGGTACAGCTCGATGTCGCCGTCGCGCGTCGAGGTGAAGACGATCGATCCGTCGCGCGGGCAGATGGTCGCCTCGGCGTCGTAGCCGGGCGTCTGGGTCAGCCGGCTCAGCTCGGACCCGTCCGGCCGCGCGGTGAAGATGTCGTACGAGTCGTAGAGCGCCCAGACATAGCCCTGCGAGTGGTCCGGCTCCGGCGGGCACGCCTCGCCGCCCAGGTGGGTCGACGAGTAGAGGACCTTCTGGTCGCCGGGGAAGAAGTACGAGCAGGTGGTGCGCCCCTTGCCGGTCGACACCAGTGATGGGGGCGCCGATCCGTCGGCCGGCACCCGGAAGATCTGGTCGCACTTGTACGGGGCGCGCGCGCTCTGGAAGATGAGCTCACGCCCGGACGAGGACCAGTACGCCTCTGCGTTCTCGCCCTGGTTGCGGGTGAGTTGCACGATCCCGGCCAGGTGCGCCTCCTCCTTCAGCCGAAGGCGATCACCGCTCCCCTTGCCGTCAGCCGCGCCCGGGCCGCCCGCGTTCTCCACCGCGGCGCCGCCGGAGCCGCCGCACGCCACACCGGCCAGCACAGCCGCGCCGGCCAGCGCGCGCATCCGGTTCCATCTCGGCTGTCGATTCGATCGTCGGTCGACTTTCATGGGGGCGCAGTTTAGCGTTCGTCAGCCCATGAAAGCCATCCGCGCCCACCGCCCTGGCGGCCCCGAAGTCATGGTCCTCGAAGAGCTGCCGACGCCGGCTCCCGGCCCCGGTCAGGCCCTGATCGCCGTCGAGTACGCCGGCGTCAACTTCATCGACGTCTATCACCGCACCGGCCTCTACCCGATGCCCACGCCGATGCCGCTCGGCCTGGAGGGCGCCGGCGTGGTCCAGGCGGTCGGATCCGGCGTGGCGCTCGGGCCCGGCGCTCGGGTGGCCTGGACCAGCATCCCCGGGTCGTACGCCACTCACGTGGTCGCCCCCGCCGATCGCCTGGTCGCGATCCCGCCCGGCCTGTCGTCGGCGCAGGCCTGCGCCGCGATGTTGCAGGGCCTGACCGCTCACTACCTGACCCAGTCGACCTACCCGCTCTCGCCCGGCGGCACCTGCCTGGTCCATGCCGCCGCCGGCGGGGTCGGCCTGCTCCTCTGCCAGCTCGGTCGCCGCGCCGGCGTGCGCGTCATCGGCACCACCTCGAGCGACGAGAAGGCGGCCGCGGCCCGCGCCGCCGGCGCCGATGCGGTCATCCGCTACGACCAGATCGACTTCGCGGCCGAGACGCTGCGCCTCACCGACGGCGCCGGCGTCGACGTGGTGTACGACTCGGTCGGGGTGACCACGTTCGAGGGCAGCCTGCGCTGCCTGGCCCCGCGCGGCATGCTGGTCCTGTTCGGCCAGTCGAGCGGCCCGGTCCCGCCGGTCGACCTCAAGCTGCTGGCCGCGCGCTCGCTCTTCCTCACCCGGCCGACGCTCGTCCACTACACCGCGACGCCGTCCGAGCTGCGCACGCGCGCCGACGACCTGCTGTCATGGGTGACCAGGGGCGAGCTGCACCTCACCATCGACCGCGAGCTGCCGCTCGAGAGCGCGGCCGAGGCCCACCGCCTGCTCGAGAGCCGCGCGACCAGCGGCAAGCTCCTGCTCGACATCTGAATCGGAGCCGCGGCGCGAGGCCAGATTTTCAGCCTCGAGCTCTCGGTGCCGAGGGTCGGACTCGAACCGACACTCCCGTGAGGGAAGGGGCTTTTGAGACCCCCGAGTCTACCATTTCTCCACCCCGGCAAATCCGGTCGCGTTTCTAGTCCGAAGCCTCCAGCGCGGCAAGCGCGGCGAGGATCTCGCCGCGGGCATGCTCATCGCCGCGGCGGGCGCTGACCTCCGCGCCGCGCCGGTACACGTCCGCGGCGCGCGGCGCGTCGCCGTTCGATGCCAGCGCATTGCCGTACATGAGATAGGCCGGCACGTAGTCTGGCAATTTGTCGACAAGCTCCTGAAACACCTGGCACGCCTCGGCGAGCTCGCCGCGGCCCACGTGCTCCATGGCGAGCCCGTAGCGGGGGAACGGGTCGTCGGGCGTTCGCGCGACGAACTGGCGCAGCACGGCTAGTCGATCCATCTGGCTACTCGCGCCTATGATACAACCTGACGAGTTTCCCGCCCCTTGGGGCACGGCCAAATGGCGCACCCGTACACCACATTCGTCGGCATCGACCTCGGCGGCGGCCGGGGGAAGAGCACCGCGGTGGCGCGCCTGCGCTGGAGCCCGGGTGGCGCCGGCGGCGGGGCCACCGCGTGGGTCGAGGAGGTCTCCACTCGACACCGCGGCGGCGAGCCGTGGTGCGACGGCGCGCTGGTCGACTACCTCACCTCGCTCGGAGAGGGCGTGGTGGTCGCGATCGACGCTCCGCTCACGGTGCCGGCATGCCTTCGCTGCCAGGTGCCGCGCTGCCCCGGCTACCGCGCGTGCGAGGTGCCGGCCACGGTGTGGCTGCGCACCGTCGGTGAGGAGCTGCAGGCCGCCTCGATGGCCGGCTCGATGTTCGACGATCGCGATCGCATGGCCGCCGCGCCGTCGTCGGGGCCGTCGCGCAGCATCGGCACCAGCGCGGGGGCGGCGCCGGTCTCCAAGCAGCGGCTCGCGCCGTACACGCATCGCTGCACCGAGGTGATGCTGCACTACACGCGCAACCTGGTGCCGCGCGAGAACCTCAGCCAGGGAGTCGGCCCGGTCTCCGCGCGCGCCGCGCACCTTCGCCGCGTGCTGGCCGGGCACGGCTTCGAGCTCAACCGCAACTTGCTCGAGGTCTCGCCGCGCGGGACGGTCCACGCGCTGTTCGATCGCCGCCGCGCGCGCGGCTACAAGCGCGACGCCGATCCGTGGAACACGCGCGCGCAGATCATCGAGGAGCTCGGCGAGCGCATGCGCTTCGCCCCCTCGAGCCGCCTCTCCAAGGAAGAGGTGCTGCGCAACGACCACTGCTTCGACGCCCTGATCAGCGGCTACACCGCGGTCCTGTGGGCGCAGGGCGAGTGGAAGCTGCCCGAGGGCGGCGGCGAGCCATTCGCCACCGACGGCTGGATCTGGGTCCCGCCAGAAGAAGGCTGAGCCCTGAACAGGCTCAGGCGGCGTCGACCGCCGCCACCCAGCCCAGGTAGTCGCGCCACGACTCCGGCAGCTGGGTAGCACCCAGGTTCAGCGCGAACTCGATCGGCAGGTGCTCGGGCCGGTCGGGCCGTCGGCGCAGCTTCATGCGCGCCTGCTCCGGGGTGCGCCCGCCCTTGCGCCGGTTGCACGGCCCGCACGCGGTGACCAGGTTCTCCCACGAGGCGGAGCCGCCCTGCGAGCGCGGCATCACGTGATCGCAGGTGAGCTCGCGCGCCGGCAGCCGGCGCAGGCAGTACTGACACTGGTAGCCGTCGCGGTAGAAGATGTTCCGCCGCGACATGGCGATCCGCATGCGCCGGCGGCGCACGAACTCCATCAGCCGCACCACCGCTGGGGTCGGCACGCTCCAGGTCCGCGACCGGAGCACAGCGTCGTAGTTACGAATGACTTCCACCTTGCCCAGCACCAGCATGGTCACGGCCCGCTGCCAGCCGATGACCTTGACCGGTTCGTATGTGCTGTTCAGGAGGAGCGTGCGCGAAGCTACCACTTTGGATCTAGGATAACCGGCGGTCGCGACACCGGCAAACACCGACCGAGTGGCCCACGCGGGGGACCCTCCGACGCCAGGCGTCACCTACATCGGCGCCACATCACAAGGGCGCGACTCGCCCGCGGGTTCCGTCGCCTCAGACGTCGCGGAAGGGCATCCCGTGGGCGCCGCCCGAGGCGCGCGCTTCGCCGCTGGATCCGGCGGCGTGGCCGCCCTGGCCTCCCCGCGACAGCGAGGATGGCGAGTCGTTCGGGTCGTCGTCGTCGGACAGGTCGGCCGCGTCGAGGCCGTTCAGCATCTGGCTCCCGCGCTCGCGCAGGAACTCGAGAAACGCGATCGCGCTCGGCAGATCGATCGCCGCGATCCCGTCGATGACATCGCGGGCCTGGCGGCGCAGCGCCTCGCCGGGCGCCTCGGTGCCGTGCACGACCGGCATGCCCTCGACCTGGGGCAGCTCCGGCGGCGGCTTGGCCTCACCCCAGGGTGGCGGCTCGCCGGCCTCGACCCCCGCCTCGGTCAACCAGTTGTGGATGTGCCAGTGGAGCAGGTCCGAGCGGTAGCTGAACCAGCGCTCGCGCTCGGCCGGATAGGCCAGAAGGACGTCCTTGAAGCGGCGGAACGCCCCCTTGCCATCGATGGAGATGATGAGGCGCTCCCTGAGACCGGGGTCGGACACCGACGAGACAAAACGCTCCATCCAGCGGTACTGCTCGCGCGACGAGGCCGGCTCCACACGCACGTAGTTCTGAATGTTCTCTGCGATCTGGCGCTTGCGCAGGGGCGCTTCCGGGTCCCCCGCCACCACCGTCAGCACCTGGCCGTTGGAGCGGTCGAGGAAGCTCTCGGTGTCCGGGGCGTTGCGCTCGACCGCGGTCTCGAGCGCGTCCCAGTCGACGGATATCGATGTCGGACTCATTTGGTGTGGCCCTCGTAGGCCTCAAATCCCCAACAGTAGTACCGCTTTGCACTCATTGCAAGGCGCCTTGACAGTGGGAGGACTACCGCTAGAATCCCCGGGCCCATGGCACGTGTAACTGTCGAAGACTGTCTGGAAAAGGTTCCCAACCGATTCGCCCTCGTCGTGCTCGCCTCGGAGCGAGCGCGGCAACTCGCACGCGGCGCCGAGCCGCTCACCGATTGCGACAACAAGCCGGCGGTCACCGCTCTGCGCGAGATCGCCGAGGAGAAGGTCATGTTCCGCGAGGACGTGACCGACACGGTGAAGGACTTCATCGCCGAGCGTCGCGACGCAGGCTTCATGTGATCTCTGATCGGCGCCCGCAGCCGGCACCAGGAGCCCGCCCTCCCCGACTCGACCCCGCCCGCCATTAAGTTGCCCTCTCGGCCCGGCTGAGGACAGATCCGGGAGGTGCGCAACGGGGCATCGACCGGCTCGCCCAGCTCGCCTCCCTCCTCCGCCGAGAGGCTGGCGCGCGGTGACTTCGTGCGGCTGGTCTACCGGCTGGCTCGCACCCACGCGACCGGCGTCCTGACCATCTTCCCCGGACCGCATGTCGCGAGCGGCACCGGCGTGCGCGCGGCCGGCCGCGTCCTGGTGCTCCGGCGCGGCCACCTCATGGCGGCCGACGCCGAGGCCGGCAGCCGCGCGACCGCGCAGCGGCTCGAGCGCCTGGCCGCGCTCGACAGCGCGCGCTTCTACTTCGACGGCGGCGTCGCCGCGTATCCGCCGGGCGCCCTGCTCCGCCAGTACAACCTGGCCGCGTGGGCGCGCAGCCACCTCGAGTCGCAGCTCGACGCCGCCCGCGCTCACGCGATGATGAGCGAGCTGGCCGGCATCCGGCTGGCGCTGCGGCCGGAGCTGGCCCCGGAGCTCGGCTGGTGCGACGACACCGACCGGCGGATCCTGGCCGCGATGGCGGTGCCGCGCCGGCTCGACCAGATCGGCGCGCTGGCCCGCACCGCGCGCTTCCGGCTGCTCTCGTTCCTCTACTTCCTGCGCGCGGTCGGCGCGGTGAGCCTGGGCGGGGTGGCCGCGCCATCGCTCGCGCCGCGCTCGCACGACGACGAGGCGTGGCGCCTGCTCGGGGTGCCGGCCGGCGCCGACCGCGAGACGGTCAAGCGGGCCTACCGCCGGCTGGCCCGCGCCCTCCACCCGGACATGCATGGCGGGTCCAGCGACGAGCGGCGGCGCCAGCTCGAGCGCAAGCTGGCCGACGTCAATTGCGCCTATCGCCGGCTGGTCGACGCGGCATCTGTCTGAGCGGATCCGCGCCCGCCCGAATCGACCCGTGACGGCGAGTTGTGTGCGGAGGCCGGCTACACTAGGCTCGGTGAGCGGATGGCTGCCGGCTCCGCCAAGCTGGTCTGCTTCCTCCTGCATGGGCAGGAGTACGCGGCCGACATCGCCAACGTCGTCGAGACGCTCGCCGTCCGACCGGTCACCCGCGTGTTCCTGACCCCGGCCTGGCTGGCCGGCATCATGAACCTGCGCGGCGACGTGGTGGCGGTGCTCGACCTGTCGCGCCTGCTCGGCATGCCGCCGACGGTGGTGACCGACGAGAGCCGCATCCTCCTGACCCGCCACGCGGGGCGCCGGGCCGGCCTCCTGGTCGATGGCCTGGCCGAGCTCCGCGCGTCGCAGGAGCGGCTCGAGCCGCCCCCGGTCACGCTGGCGCCGGAGGTGGCCGAGCTGCTGAGCGGGATCATGACCTTCCCGGCCGGGGAGGTCGTCCGCGTCCTCGATCTGGCGGCGCTGTTCGAGTCGGACCGGCTGGAGTCTCTCAGCGGAGCGAGGAGCTGATGGTGCGTTTTCGTTTCCCGATGTTCCTCAAGTTCTGGATCGGCTGCACGCTCCTGGCCACGCTGCTCATCGTCGGCGGCCTGCTGGTGGTGCGCAACGAGACCCGGACCGCCACCCGTGGCTCCTTCATCGAGCGCCACTACGAGCGCTACATGAAGTACCAGGAGGGGCTGGGCCGGGCGGTGGCCGCGGTGGCCGACTTTCTGGCCCACGATCCGCGCCTGGCCCGGGCCCTGGCCGGATCCGGGGCCAGCGCCGGGGCGGCGGGCGCCGCGCCGGGCGAGGGCGCCGCGGACGAGGCCAGCGCGGTGAAGGTGGCGGAGTCGATGTACGAGCAGCTGGCCGGCAGGAGCTCGCTGCGGCCCGGCGTGTTCCTGGTGTTCGACGAGCAGGACCTGGTGTTCGCCTCGCCCGACTCGCCGATCGACGCGGCCGACCTGCGCGAGCTGGAGCCGGTGACGCGAATCCGCCAGGGTGGTGCGTTCTTCAACGAGGTGCTCATCCACGACGGCCAGGCGCTGCAGGTCACCGGGGTCGCCGTGCACGCGCCCGGCGAGAAGCGGGTGGTGGGCGGCCTCCTGATCGGTATCCCGGTCGAGCGGTACATGGACGAGTACCGGGAGCTGAGCGACACCCGCAAGGAGTCGCAGCACCGCATGGTGCTGCTCCACAAGGGTCGCGTGGTCGCGTCGGTGTTCCCGACCGCCGACTGGGCGGAGCTGGCCGAGCAGCTCCAGCCGACCAGGTGGATGCAGGAGAAGGAGAACGGCGAGGAGCGCACCTACGTGCGGCTCAAGCAGGGCGACTTCGAGTTCTACCGCGGGACGGTCGATGGGTTCGCCGGCGTCACCGCCGGCGTGGTCGGCGAGCTGTTCCTCCTGCGCACGCGCCGCAGCGTCGAGGTGCAGGACCCGGGGCTGCCGATCAAGGAGCTCATCGTCGGCGCGATCCTGTCGCTGGTGGTCGCCTCGCTCCTGGCCATGTGGATCACCCGGCCGATCAAGCGGTTCGTGCGCCAGTCGCAGCGCATGCTCGACGGCGGCGCCGACCTGGCCCAGCGCATCGAGATCCGCTCCACCGACGAGGTCGCCGATCTGGCCGGCAACATCAACCAGGTGTTCGCGCGCCTGTACCAGCTGGCCGGCGAGGTGCAGGGCGCGTCGTTCCAGGTCGGGGCGTCGTCGGCGGAGATCAGCGCGGCGTCCAAGCAGATGCTGGAGGGGCTGCGCGACCAGACCCTCAAGATCGAGAGCTCGACCGCGGCGGTGACCGAGCTGTCGGCGTCGATCCAGCAGGTCGCGGCCAACGCGGTCGAGGCAACCAAGGTGGCCGAGAAGTCGAACCTGGCGGTGACCGCGGCGGTCGACCGGATGCAGCAGATCCGCGGCTCGGTCGAGGAGGCGGCCGAGCGGATGCACGAGCTGGGCGAGTCGTCCAAGCGGATCGGCAACATCGTGGAGGTGATCCGCCAGATCAGCGAGCAGACCTCGCTGCTCGCGCTGAACGCGTCGATCGAGGCGGCCCACGCCGGCGAGCAGGGGCGCGGGTTCGCGGTGGTGGCCGACGAGGTGTCGTCGCTGGCGCGCCGGGTCGGCCAGTCGGCCAAGGACATCGAGTCGCTCATCCAGACCATCAAGGAGCAGACCGCCGACGCGGTCGGCTCGATGCAGGTCGGCTCCCGCGAGGTCGAGGGCGGCACCGAACTGGTCACCAACACGCTCAACGACCTGCAGCAGCTCATCTCCGTGGTCAAGGACACCGCCGCTGCGGTCCAGGAGCAGGCGCTGGTCTCCGACGAGATCGCGCGCAACATGGACGCGGTGCAGAAGATCGCCGCCGAGATGGTGGCCGGCTCGGAGGAGGCCGTGCTGCAGGGCGAGCAGCTGCACGCGCTCGCGTTCAACCTCGAGCAGTCGGTCGGCGGCTTCAACATCGACGGTGCGGGCGGGGCCGCTGCGCGATCGGCTTCGGCCCGGCCGACCGACGGGCTCGGCCGGCCGCCGGCGCGCCCCTCGCCGTCTCAGCCGCCCGCCTTGCGCAGCTCCAACCCGGAGCGACGGTCATAGCCCCGGGCGGGCAGCAGGAGCCCGGTAGATGCGCGCCCTCGAGCCCGACCTCCTCCGGCGAGTCGGCCACAGCCTCGCCGACCACGCCGGGCTGCGCCCGCCCGGCTGGGTGCTGGAGGCGCGCCTGACCCGGCGGATCATCGCGCTCGGCCTGGACAGCGGCGAGCGCTACGCCGAGCTCATCGAGTCGCCCGACGGCGCGCCGGAGCTCGAGCTCCTGGTCGAGTCGCTGCGGGTGGGCGAGACCCGCTTCTTCCGCCACCGCGCTCACGTGCAGGCGGTGACTGACGTGGTCATCCCGGCGCTGGCGGCGCGCGGCGGCGGCCGTATCCGCGCGTGGAGCGCCGGCTGCGCCAGCGGCGAGGAGCCGTACACCCTCGCCATCCTGCTGGCGCGCGGCCTGCCCGCGCCGACCTACCAGGTGAGCGTCCACGCAACCGACATCAGCAAGGAGGCGCTGGAGGCGGCGCGCGCGGGGAGCTACCCCGGCTCGGCGCTCGAGCATGTGCCCGACGCGGTGCGGACCGCGTTCGAGCAGGCCGGCGACGGGCGAGTGCGGGTGGTGCCGGCCCTCGCCGACCTGGTCGACTTCGAGCAGCACAACCTGGCCGACCCGAGCTACCCGCGCCAGCTCGACCTGGTCTGGTGCCGGAACGTGCTCATCTACTTCTCGCCGGAGGCGCGCCGGCA
>Ga0193753_10000104_pt1 | contig 75920 bp, 60 predicted proteins | sample H1c2metaG_FD_144925 | JGI IMG/M metagenome (GOLD analysis project Ga0193753, IMG submission 144925) | Soil microbial communities from a riparian zone of the East river system, Colorado, United States - H1c2 | ecosystem: Environmental > Terrestrial > Soil > Riparian zone | place: USA: East...
TCATGGAGTAGATGCGGAAAATGCTGTCCTTTTGCATCGGCGCATTGGCGGCGATGTCGCGCTTGCCGGCGGCATCGAATTCCACCACCTTGCCGTGGCGTGAAACCATGGTCACGACGCCGGCGAGGCGCCCGCTGTCCACGAGTTCTTTCATGCCGGCGCTCAAGCGCGCGAGGCGCTCCGCCGACATGCCCGCGCTTTCGGCACTGGCCGTGGGCAAATCGTGTACGGCCGCGAGTGCGGGCTGTACGGAGAAGGCGGCCAAGGACGCTATGGCCAGTAAACGCGGAAGATGCATGCGAAGACTCCCAATTAGATGTTGTTTATAAGACGCCGGGTACAGTGTATTCCAAGGAGCGATTCCCTTGTAGCTTCTAGCGCCGCTCGAGCATCCAGCGCGACATCAGATCGAACAGCGCGCTGCGCGCGTCCGCGTCTTCATTGTGGACTTCGTGAAGCAGGTTAGGGTAGATGATGATCTGCTTGTCGGGGGAGCCCAAGGCGGCAATGAGGGCTTGCGAGCCGCTGACCGGACAGACCTTGTCGGCGCCGCCGTGCACGGCGAGCCATGGCGCGGTAATTTGGGCGGCGTTCATGTAGCTGGTGCGGCAGGCATCGGCGAAGCCGTACAGCAGCCGCAGGCTGGCGGTGCGGGGCACCAGCGGATCCTGCATGTGATGCTGCTGTTCCTCCAGCACCTGCGTGAGCGCCGTGGCATCGATGCCAAGGCTGATCCTGAGCCGCGGCGCGAGCGCGGCCGAAACCCGCAGCGCCCCGCCGGCAATACCCTTGAGTTTCGGCATGGCGTCAAGCGCGCAGCCCGTGGTGATGAAACCGCGCGACCAAACGGTGCCGCGGATGGCGGCGAGCGTGACGATGATCGAACCCATGCTGTGCCCCCAGGCAAACAGCGGCAGCCCGGAAAAGCGTCCCTGCACGTTCTCGCCGATCATCTGCAAGTCGCCCGTGAAGTCGGCGAAGTCCGCCACATGCGTACGGGTGCCGGGATATTCTCCGTGGCCGCGCTGGTCATAGACAAAACTGGCGATGTTTCTGTCGGCGAGCGCGGCGGCGACGTGGCGATAACGGGCACTGTGCTCCGCAATTCCGTGCACGATGATCAAGCCCGCTTGCGCGCCGCGCGGCACAACTTCGAAGCCGGGGAATTGCGTGCCGATCACGGGCTGATCTCGGCCACGGGGTTCTGCTGCGCCTTCGTGAGCAGCCAAATTCCCGCCAGCACCAGCACGGTACCCAGCGCCACCCAAGCGGTGAACCGCTCTCCGAGCAGCATGACCGCCAGCAGAATGGTGGACAGCGGTCCGACGGTCCCGGCCTGCGCCGTGAGCGAGGCGCCGATCCGCTCGATCGCCATCATGACCATGAGTACCGGCGCGAAGGTGCACAGGGTTGCGTTGAGAACGGAGAGCCACAGCACCGGGGCGGCAACGGCCATGCTGCTGACCGGCCTTAGCAGGAGAAATTGCGCGATGCAGATGAGGCAGGCAACACTGGTGGCAAGGCCCGTCAGCCGCAGGGCGCCGAGCCGCTTCACTTCCTCGCCGCTGTACGACAAATAGACGGCGTAGGCCACGGCACTGCCGAATACCAGCGTGGCGCCCAGGGGCACATCCGCGCCCTGCAAGGACATCTCGCGTCCGAATACGCACAGCACGCCGCAGTAGCTGACGGCCAGCGCGAGAATCTGCGGCCGCGTCACCTTCTTGTGAAACAGAAATGCGCCGAGAGCCAGCACCAGCGTCGGATTGAGGTACAAGATCAGGCGCTCCAGACTGGCGCTGATGTAGTGCAGTCCGGCGAAGTCGAGAAAACTGGCCAGGTAGTAGCCGCAAAATCCCAAGCCCAATACACTCCTGGCATCGCGCCAGGTCAGCGCAGGCTTGCCGCGCCCAGCCCACCACGCCAACAGCAGAAATAAGGGCAAGGCGAACAACATGCGGAACATGATCAGCGTCACCGCATCGACACCGTAACGGTACGCGAGCTTCACGATGATGGCCTTGCCGGAGAAGGCGACGGCGCCCAAGCCCGCCAGGACCAGGCCTTCGCGTCGGGCAACCGGTTGAATTTCACTTGCAGGGGATAGCGCACTCACGGCAGCCGATTCTACGGGCTCGAGGCCACGCGCGGTCAGGGATTTATTACGCCTCGCGCAGTCGAAACAGCTTGCTCTGTGTGCGATCGATGTCCGACTCGCCCTGATTCATCAGACGCGCGCTATCGTCGCGTACGAATTTCTCGATCTGTGCGGCCGGTACCGCGGCGCTGCGAAAGAAGCCTTGGTATTGATCGCAGCCCATGCGGCGCAGGATGCCGAGCTGCTCCTCCGATTCCACGCCCTCCGCGATCACCTTGAGGCGCAATCCATGAGCCAGGGAGATGATCGCCCTCACGATGGAGGCATCGCCGGCGTTCGATGCCACATCGCTGATGAAGCTGCGATCGATTTTCAGCTTGTCGATCGGAAAACGCTGTAGATAGCTCATGCTCGAGTAGCCCGTGCCGAAGTCGTCGATGGCGACCACCACGCCGAGTTCGCTCAGCTGCTCGAGCAGCGCCACGGAAGTCTCGGCGTTGTTCATCAAGGTTGCTTCGGTCAATTCAATTTCGAGATAGGTCGCGTCAAGCGAGTGCTCCTGAAGCGCCGCACGAACTTTTTTGACGAAGTTGGCCTGCCTGAATTGCAGCGGCGAGACATTGACCGCAATCCGCAGAAACGGCATCTGCCGCTGCTGCCAGGCGCGCGCCTGCCGGCATGCCTCGCGGATGACCCAGTCGCCGATTTCAAGAATCAGGCCGCTTTCCTCGGCGATCGGAATGAATTCTCCCGGCAAGATGCTGCCGCGGGTCGGATGCTGCCACCGGATCAACGCTTCGACGCTGCGCATCTCGCCGGTCGCGATGTCGATCTTCGGCTGGTAGTGCAGGGTGAGCTGGCCTTGTGCCAGCGCGCCGCGAAGTTCCGCCTCTATTTCCAGCCGCTCGCGCGAGAAACCCATGACGCTGGCGTCGAAGAAGCGGAAGGTCTTGCGGCCGCTTCGTTTGGCGAAATACATGGCTTCGTCGGCGCGCGCCAAGAGTTCTTCGGCGCAGGTGCCGTCGATGGGGAAGCGGGCGATGCCGATGCTCGGGCTGACGTGCAGCTCGAGGCCGGTGAGCATATAAGGCTGCGACAGCGCCGACATCCAGCGCGCGATGAGCGCCTCGATTTCCTCCGCGGAACCCACATTTCGCAACAGCAACAGGAACTCATCTCCGCCGGCGCGCGCGACGATGTCGCTCGCCCGAACGATGGACAGCAGGCGGTCCGAAACATGCTTGAGCAGGGCATCGCCGGCACCGTGGCCGAGTGAATCGTTGATGATCTTGAAGCGGTCCAAATCAAAAACGCAGACCGCGAAAGGCTGCCGGTCGAACACGGCGTGATTGAGGCGTTCGATGAACAGCACCCGATTCGCGATGCCGGTCAGGGCATCGTGGGTTGCCTGACGCTTTAATTCGAGATTGGCGTTGGCCAGGGATCGATCGCGTTCCTTGAGCATGTGAACCGAATCGCGAAGCTGCTGCCGCCGGTCATGCAGCCGAAGCCGCAGCATCCGGCCGAACACGCCGAGCAGAATGCATCGACCCAGCGTGGCAACGAAACACAGCCAGACCAGGCCCCGCACCAGCGGCGTGTCCTGCGGGATGGAGATCCTGGCGTTGATCGAGGACATCACGACGGCTGCCGCGACGGCGACGCCGATCCAGGCAATCGCAGATTGTCTTTTCGACAACCCCAGGCTCGCGCAGCCGAACACAATGAACAGCACGGCAAAGAAATAGAAAGCCAATTGCGGCACAAACGCCGCGAAGACCATCTGGATGGAGCTTGAAGCGATCACCTGAGCCAGCGCGAAGTCGCTATCGTTGCGCCGGTACTTGACGGCCCAGGCACGCAGCAAGAGAAAGATCGAACTGTCGAACAGCCCGATGGCCGTGTAGGCCAGGGGCACGGTGTGCGTAACCGTGCCGGCAACCGCGAAGCCTGTCAGCAGCACGCCATCGATGACGTAGCTCAGCGCGACGGCCAGAATCATTCTAGTGCCGAGGTTGTTTTCCGACACCAGCTTGACGGACTTCATGGCCGCCGTAGTTTCCAGCCTTTGAGGGCCGCATACCGCGACTTGGTTCAATAAATCAGAGGCTTAAGCGCTATTTGGGCGCGGAAACTTGCGGATTCTCGACGAATTCGCGGTCCGTGAGGCTGCCGAGAAATGCCAGTAAATCGGACCGCTCATCTTGCGTCAGCGCGAGTGGCCGAACGCGGGGATCCTGATGCGGACTTGTTCGGCCGCCGCGCACGTAGTGTTCCAGCACGGCATCCAAGGTGGGCAGGCTGCCATCGTGCATGTAGGGCGCCGTGAGCGCCACGTTGCGCAGGGTGGGGACCCGAAATTTCCCCATGTCCGTGGGCCGACGCGTAACCTCGATCAACCCTCGGTCGCTTTGGGGATAGGCGCCATGTCCATCCACATTGTAGAGCCCGGTATTGGCGAACAGTGCCTGCTCTTGTTCATGACCCTCGTAAACCAGCGCTCCTGAAAAGTTCAGGCCCGAATGACACTGTGAACAGCCGGCGCGGGCGGAATAGAAAAGCGCCATGCCCCGCTTGGCGGACTCCGACAGTGCCGTGCTGTCGTCGTCGAATATATAGCGATCGAACGCCGATCTGCCGGAGATCAAGGTACGTTCAAACGCCGCGATCGCCTTGATGATGTGATCCATCGAGATCGGTGCGGGGCCGTCGAATGCGGCGGCAAATTGCGTGCGATAGGTCGGATCGGAGGAAATGCCGTTTACCGCGGAAGGCTGATTGACTTTAAGGCCCATTTCCACAGGATGTTCATTGAACAGGGGCTGGCGCATTTGCGCTTCGAGCGAGCGCACCCTGTTGCTGCTCCAGGTAAATGCAGGATTGTAGGCGACGTTGGCGAGACTCATGGCGCTGCGCCTGACGGTCTGGCCGGTCGCACCCAAGGCCTGTGCCCGGCCGTCCGTGAAGGCGAGTTCGGTCCGATGGCAGCTCGCGCAGGCGTATCTGCCTGATGACGACAAGCGCGTGTCAAAAAATAGTCGACGGCCCAGTGCGACTTTCTCCGCGGACATCGGGTTATCCGCGGGCACCGCAGGCCGCGGGAATCCCGGGGGCAGCTGCCATTCATAACGTTGGATCGGAACCGGGTCGGCGGGGTGCGCGGCATCGATCGCCGCGCACGCCGCCAGAGCGAGGAGTAGCGAGCGAATTTACCGCAGCCCCTGTCTCCAGGGTTGTGCCGCGCCGATGGCGAGCGATGCAGTCTGCGCAGCGATACCGGCGCGCTCGTCCATCCACTTGGCGAATGCTTCGACATCGGCCGACGAGAGGCCTTGAGCATCCTTGCGGCGCTCGTCCGCCCAGCGATGCATGGCCACCATCAGTTCGTCGGCGAGCGGCCGCGAATCGCGGAACAAGGCCATGTACGCGCCCTTGGCCTCTTCGATCTGATTCAAGCCCAGGTAGGCTTCGCCGCGGTATTCGATCGCATCAGGATAGTTGGGATTGATCTCGAGCGCCTTGGCGTACGATGACAAGGCATCGTCATAATTACCCAGGTGGCGATTCGCGAATCCGAGGTAATTCCACGCCTCATACATTTTATGGTCGGCGCCCACTGCGTCGATGAACGACGACACCGAATCGCGGTAAGCCTTTTGTGCCTTATCGTGTGCTTTGGCCGCTTTTTCCGGTGTCGACGCCTTGGCCGCGTCGGCGTCGTACTCCAGCGCTTTCTTGATGTTGCGCACGCCCGCGTTGTATGCCGACTTGGCGGCATCGACCGGGCTGCGCGGCGTCGCCGTTGCCATTCCTGAAGAGCCGCCGGGGGAACCGCCGCCGTGCGCGAGGGCGATACCTACGGGAGCTACCGCCAGCGTGGCCGCGAAAACCATATGACCGAAAAAGCTTCGCATGAGAACCTCCGTTTCAATGGCTCAATTATCTCTCGCTGTGAGTACCGATCTGATTCAACTTGGTTAAAGGGTGCTTCGATTCTGTTCTATTGCGGCCCAATGAGTTCCGCGGCCGGGTGTGGCAGCGCCGCAACCTGTTTCGCCGTGACTTGCGGCTTGTAGGTGTTGCCAAAATGGCTGCGCACGTAATTCACCACATCCGCGATCTGCGCATCGCTCAGGTGCGGCGGCCCGGATTGCATGTCCTGACCCGACGGATACCCAAACGGTGGCATGCCGTTGCGGCCATTCAGCACCGTGCTTGCCACAAACTGCCAAGAGACGAAATTCTTATCGGCGGCGAGCTTGGGATAGTGCCCGGCGCCGACCGCACCCTGGCCGCCCGGCATGTGACATCCCTGGCAGATGTGCTCGTAGATTTGCTCGCCGTTCAATGCGGGAAGGGTGGCCCGTGAGGTGAATAAAGGGCTCTCCGCGAAGGCGCTTGCCGCGGCGCCGATCGACAGCAGCAAAAGGAGTTTTCTCATGCCTTTTCCCCTTGTGCGACGGCACGCCGGTGCATTCGGCCGATGGCGTCGAGCGCCGAGGTTACCGCCCCTTCCTGCCAACCGCCAAGATAGGAGGCGTGCTCGCCGGCGAGGGCAATTCGTCCCTCGATCTGACACAGGTCCTCATAGTGCTTGGCTCGGGTCTCGCTCGTCCAGTTCCCAAAGCAACCCATGGCGAAGGGTGTGCGATGCCATGCCACCGCCACCCCATTCTCGAATTCCTGATGGTATTGCGGGTGAATCTGGCTGCCATAGTCAACGACGCGCTGCACGCGTTCCTGCGGCGGCATGGCGGTGAATTCCATGGCCTTCAGACCCCAAATATAGGCGCCCAACAGCACGCCTTTGCCGCGGCTTTGAAATCCGGTGTTCGGATAGCCGATTGTCTGGATCGGCAGATCGGTGTAGGTAATGCCGCCGTAAATCTGTTCGTCCTCTTCCCAGAAGCGCCGTTTGAATTGCAATCCTGCCTTGATGGCCGGTGCAGAGGGCACCGCCGAGATGGCCGCAGCCATGGACTGACTCACGTTCATCGGAATTTGAGCCAGGATGGGCAGAGGAATGGTGCATAGGCACCAGTCCGCCCGAGCAGTTTGCGGTGCGCCGGCTTCCTGGCTGCCGATGAAGGTCACGGTCACGCCGCGATCATCCTGATGGATCTCCGTCACCTTGGCGTTGTAGCGAATCAGCGGCCCCAACTCGCGGCCGAATGCCTCGCCAATTCGCCCCATTCCGCCGGCCGGTTGGAACAACGCCGTCTGCATGTCAAAGGCATCGCCGCTGGCGACTCCCGCCCAAAGACCCGATTCCAAGAGATCATGAAGCGCCACCGGCGTCGAGTGAACAGGCTTGCCGCTCAAGCCCCCGCCCGGACTTTTCTCGAAGCCGCGCCGATCGCTGGCGTGCTCATTCGCAACGTAGGTGTAATTCTTGTCGAGCGCGCCCCATTCGCGCAGCGACTCCAGCAAAATTTGTTGGTCTTCGCTGCTGACCGCCGCATCCAGCGCCTTCTGTCGTGTTGCTTTGGCCAACAACTCGGCGACATGACCCTGATAGTCCGCCTTGACCTCGCGGAAGCGTCGCGGTTTGCCGCCAAATGCGCGGCTGCTGTGAATGTAGGCGTTGTAGTTGACTTGGAAAAAGGGCTCCAGCGGAATGCCGAGGAGTTTGGTGTAGTGCATCATGCCGTGATGGTGATAGGGAATTCGCCAGGGGCCCGGATTGATGTACAAGTCCTTGTCGAACTCGCACTGCTGCGTGAGACCGCCGAGTTCGGTATACCGGTCGCCGCCGCGCAGCGTCCAATTTCGCCCGCCGGGTCTGGCGTTGTATTCGAGTACCTGAACCTTGTAGCCGGCGTTGCGCAGCTCATACGCGGCGGTCAGCCCCGCCATGCCGGCGCCGAGGATCAGCACCGAGGCATTGCGCGGTGCCCCCTGTAGATCAATCGGACCCTTGTAAGGCGACTCGGCGGCAAATCCTAAGCTGCTCATCGCCTGGTACATCGCCGCGGCCCCCGCGGTTGCGCCGACCATGTGCAACAGCTGCCGTCGTGTCAACGAACACGAACCATCCCCGTTTTCCATAGTGTTCCCGCGGCCTTTCCCGCGTTGAATACTGTTGAACTGCCGGTAATTGCGCAAGTCTTATATAATTGTGCCGTTAACGTCATTGAAGGACTTTAGGTAAGAATAGGTCGCGTCATGCAAAACCCAAGCAAGTTCCGATCATTGACCCTTGCGCTGTGCGCGAGCATGGCGCTGGCAGCCGGTGCACCCGCTTTCGCACAACATGCCGGCGGTGGTCATGTGAGTGCCGGCCGCGGTTTTGGCGGCTGGCATGGTGGTGGTGGCTGGCGTGGCGGCTATGGCGGATGGCACGGCGGATATGGTGGCTGGCATGGCGGCTACGGTTGGCGCGGCGGATATTGGGGGCCATGGGGTTGGGGATTGGGCGGCTTAGGGCTCGGCCTGTATTTCGCAACGCTGCCTTACTACTACTCGACCTATTATTGGGACGGGGTTCCTTATTATTACGCCGACAACACTTACTACCGCTGGAATGCCGGCGTTGGCCAGTATGAGACCGTGGCGCCGCCGGCTGAGTTGCGCAGTCAGGCGGGGGGCACCCAAGGGACGGCGGCCCCTGCTGAACTCATTGCCTATCCAAAGAACGGCCAAAGTCAGGAACAGCTGGGTAAGGATAAGTTCGAGTGCCACCGATGGGCCGTGGGACAAACCGGGTTTGATCCTACTCAGCCGGGGGGCGGGGCCGCGCCCGGCAACCGTTCCAACTATCAACGCGCTCAGGCCGCCTGCCTCGAAGGTCGCGGTTACAGCGTCAAATAGGCCGATTGCCGGCTGGCCGGCGTTTGGACCTCCGGCGGGGAAGGGCTAAGGACCGCTTCGCGCTTTTTTTTCGACACGCCAGGCTCGCCATGGCAAAATACCCGGCTTTTGACCCGGCCCTTGAGGCCCCCTAAAACTTTTACGGAATTTTCGCTATGGCCCGCACAACCCCGCTCTCCGATATCCGCAATATCGGCATCATCGCCCACGTCGACGCCGGCAAGACCACGACGACGGAGCGCATCCTGTATTACACGGGGCGTAAGCACACGATCATCGATATTCACGATACCAAGGATCTGAAAACCTCCACGACCACGGATTATCTGGAGCAGGAGCAGAAACGCGGCATCACCATTCAGAGCGCCGCGGTGTCCGCCTTCTGGCGCGACAAGAAAATCAATCTGATCGACACCCCGGGACACGTCGACTTCACCATCGAGGTGAATCGCTCGCTGCGTGTGCTCGACGGTGCGGTGGTCGTATTCGACGGCGTGGCCGGTGTCGAACCGCAATCCGAGACGAATTGGCGCCTCGCCGATAACTACGGCGTCCCGCGAATTTGCTACGTGAACAAAATGGACCGCAGCGGCGCCAATTTCTTGCGCTGCGTGGACATGATCAAGAAGCGCCTCGGCGCAAGGCCCTTGCCGGTGCAGATACCGATAGGCTCGGAGGACAATTTCAAAGGCATGGTCGATCTGGTTGAAATGAAGGCTCTCGTCTGGGAGTCCGATGACAAGGATGCCGAATGGAAAGTGCTGGACGTGACGCCGGATCTGGCGGAGAAACTGCACATCACGGTGCCGAGCGACGTCAAGCTATTGGGCAGTGTCGCGCAGTTCCGCACGGAATTGGTCGATACCTGTCTCGAACAGGATGACGAAGCCATGGAAGCCTTTCTGACCCATGGCACGATGCCTTCCGCCGATATTCTGCGGGCGTGCTTGCGCAAGGGAACTTTGAACTCCGCCTTCACGCCGGTGCTCTGCGGCTCTTCGTACAAGAACAAAGGTGTGCAGCAGGTTCTCGACGCGGTGGTGGATTATCTGCCGGCTCCGACCGATGTACCCTCCATCAAGACCGTGGACGCGGACGGCCATCCGATCGGCGAGCGCAAGACGTCCGACGATGAGCCCTTCTCAGCGCTGGCCTTCAAGGTCATCAACGATATTTACGGCGCCCTGACCTTCATCCGGGTTTATTCGGGCGTGTTGACCAAGGGCGCTTCAGTGATGAATTCCACTCGCGGCAAGCGCGAGAAAATCGGCCGCATGGTCGAGATGTTTGCCAAGGAAGCCAATCCGGTCGAAGAAGCACGCGCGGGCGACATCATCGCCCTGGTCTCGCTCGCGGATACGGAAACGGGAGATACCCTGTGCGATGCGGCGCACGAAGTGGTGCTCGAGCGCATGCGGTTTCCCGAACCCGTCATCAGCGTTTCGGTCAAGTCCAAGGTCAAGGCAGAGCAGGAAAAATTCGGCAGCGCCTTGGGCAAAATGGTGCGTGCCGATCCATCGCTGCATCTGGAAACCGACCGCGAGACCGGCCAGACGATTTTACGCGGCATGGGCGAGTTGCACCTCGAGGTGACGCTGGATCGCATGCGCACGGAGTTCGGCGTGGAAGGCATCATGGGCGAACCGCAGGTGGCGTACCGAGAGACCATCACCAAGAAAATCACCGAACAATACATTCACAAGAAGCAGACCGGCGGTTCCGGGCAATTCGCCGAAGTATGGATCGTGTTCGAGCCCCTGGAACGCAGCTCGGGATTTGAATTCGTCGACGAGACCGTCGGCGGCTCGGTGCCGCGCGAATTCGTGCCCTCGGTCGAGAAGGGCCTCAAGGTACAGAAGGAAGACGGCGTGCTCGCGCACTACCCCACCGTGGACTTCAAGGCCACGCTGATCGACGGCAGCTTCCATGATGTCGACTCCAACGCCATGACGTTCGAGATCGCCGCCAAAGCCGCTTTCCGCGAGGGTATCCGCAAAGCCGCGCCGATCCTGCTCGAACCGGTCATGAAAGTTGAAACCGTGACGCCGGGAGACTATCTCGGCGATGTGATCGGCGACATCAACCGCCGGCGCGGAGCCGTGCAGGACCAATTGGAGCGGGGCACCAATATTGCGGTCGTCGCGATCGTGCCGCTCTCGGAGATGTTCGGCTACATCGGTCAGTTGCGCGGCATGACGAGCGGCCGCGCGTCGTACACCATGGAGTTCTCACACTACGAACCGGTTCCGCGCAACGTGGCGGACGAAGTGATCGCGGAAGTGGCGAAGGCCAAGGCGGCGTTGACGGCGTGAGAAGATTTGCCAAGGAGTGATTTTGTGCTTTACAGCAGCGAAATCCCGGTTTATCTTCCGCGACGTTTCCGGTCATAAAGGTCGACCTTGTGAGTTGTTGTTCGAGTGGCAATCAACGCCGCAGACGCGTGCGCGCTCTGGCTCGATAACGCTTAAGGTTCGCCGTTAGCGTCGTCCTGCCTTTTGACGCGCGGGACGATTCCCACATCATCATCGATCGATTCGACGGCGGCTCGGCTCGAGGCCGGGCCGCTTCCATTCGTTCGTATGTTCGCATCAACCGCGAGTCGTACCTCTTTGGAGAACGACGATGGTTAAACTGCTCAAAAGCTTCGCAGACGATCCGCGGGTCAAACAGTTGGGACCGGGCCTCATCACGGGCGCGGCGGACGACGATCCGAGCGGCATTGCGACCTATTCCCAGGCCGGAGCGCAGTTTGGCTACAGCATGCTGTGGACGGTCCTGTTCACCTACCCGTTGATGGTGGGCATCCAAATGGTCAGCGCCCGTCTTGGGTTCATCACGGGCAAAGGCCTGGCCGCGAACGTGAAGGCGGTGTTTCCGCGGCCGGTGCTTTACGGCATCGTCGGCCTCTTGTTGATCGCCAACACCATCAACATCGCCGCGGATATTGCGGCCATGGGCGAGGCGCTGCGCCTTTTGTTGGGCGGCTCCGCGCACCTGTACTGCGTGTGCTTCGGCGCGCTCTGTCTCGTCCTGCAGGTGTACCTACGCTATGAGACCTATGTCCGCTACTTGAAGTGGCTGACCCTGGCGCTGTTGTCCTATGTCGCGGTGATTTTCACGATTCACGTGCACTGGGCTGCCGTCATCAGTGAAATGATCGTGCCGCGGCTGTCCCTGAATCACGACACCATCACGATGATCGTCGCACTGTTCGGTACCACCATCAGCCCCTATCTCTTTTTCTGGCAGGCCGCGCAGGAGATGGAGGATTTGCGGGCGACGAATTCCCGCAACGGCGGCGTGTCGATGCTGCCGCACACCTCCGATGTCGCGCGCGGGCACCTGCGGCGCATCCGATGGGACACCTATGTGGGCATGGGGTTTTCCAATCTCATCGCCTTTTTCATCATCCTGAGCACGGCGGCGACCCTGCATGCGGCCGGTACCACGGACATTCAGACTTCCGCGCAGGCCGCAGAAGCGCTTCGCCCCCTGGGAGGGCCGATGGCATTCCTGCTGTTCAGTCTGGGGATCATCGGCACCGGCATGCTGGCGGTGCCGGTGCTGGCCGGGTCGGCGGCGTATGCGGTCGCCGAGAGCTTTGATTGGCAGTCGGGCATGGATCGAAAGTTGCCGGAGGCTTTGGGGTTCTACGGCATCATCGGCATCGCGACCATCGGCGGCGTCGCCCTGACCTTCACCCACTTGGATGCGGTGCGCGCGCTGGTATGGAGCGCGGAAATCAACGGTATCATCGCGGTGCCGATCATGGCCGTCATGATGATTCTGGCTTCGCGTGCGGACGTCATGGGCAGCTTCGTGATCCGCCCGCGCCTGCGCCGTTTGGGATGGGCGGCCACGGGCGTGATGGCGGTGACGGTGGTGGCCATGATGAGCACCGGTTAGACGGGGCGATGCTGCGGAACCTGTACACTAGAGTTCCGTGACCGGCCCGAAATCAACCAGCAATCCTTCAGCAACCGCGGCCGCAGTGACCCCCACCGACGAGCGCAGCAATCGCCTGAATACCAAGGCTGCGGGCATCATCGGCCTGGCGGTCATGTGCAGCCGATTGCTGGGACTGGTGCGCGAGCAGATTTTCGCGGCGCTGTTCGGCGGGGGCATGGCGATGGATGCCTTCACGGCCGCTTTTCGCATACCCAACCTGCTGCGCGACCTGTTTGCCGAGGGTGCGCTGTCCACGGCGTTCGTCACGACATTCAGCAAGACGATCGCACGCGGCGGCGACGAGGATGCCTGGCGGCTGGCGAACAAAGTAGCGACCCTGACGGCGTTCGTATTGGGGCTTTTGTGCGTGGCAGGAATGGTGTTTTCCGAGCAGCTGGTCGCGTTGCTGGCGCCCGGATTCGATGCCGAGAAGGCCGCGTTGACCGCGCGTCTGACGCGCATCATGTTTCCCTTCATCCTGCTGGTGTCGCTGGCCGCCCTGGTGATGGGAATGCTGAACGCCAAGAACCGATTTGGCGTGCCGGCCATGGCGTCGAGTTTCTTCAACATTGGGTCCATTGTCGGCGGCGTGGCGCTCGGCTTTTGGATCGATCCGCATTTTGGTCCACGCGCGCTCATCGGGTTGGCGTTTGCGACCGTGATCGGCGGCGCTCTGCAGCTCGCCGTGCAGCTGCCGTCGCTTGCGCGTTTGGGCTATCGCTTTCGCCCCGACATTCACTGGCGCGATCCGGGAGTGAAGGCGATATTGCTTCTGATGGGACCGGCTGTGATTGCCGCCAGCACGACGCAGTTCAATGTCTTGATCAATTCCATGTTCGCGTCGACCCTGGGTGATGGCGCGATTTTCTGGCTGGCGGTGGCATTTCGATTGATGCAATTGCCGCTCGGGCTGTTCGGCGTCGCCTTGGGAACGGTCACGCTGCCGTTGTTGTCGCGATTGGTGGTCGCGGGACGCATGGATGCATTTCGCAGCGAACTGGCGCGCGCAATGCGATGGGCGATGCTGCTCACGCTGCCCTCGATGGTGGGGCTCATGATGCTGGCCGAGCCGATTATTTCAGTGTTGTATCAGCATGGGAAATTCGATGCCTACCAGGCCGCGCAGGCCGCCGGCGCGCTGCGCTTCTACGCCATTGGCCTGGCCGGCTACGCGGCGCTCAAAGTGCTCGTCAATGCCTTCTACGCGTTGGACAGACGCAAGACACCGATGCTCGTGAGCTTCCTGGCGGTCGGGCTCAACCTGCTGCTCAACTGGCTCTTTACCTTTCGATTGGGGTGGGGGCATCGCGGCCTCGCGTTTTCCACCGGATGCATCGCGACCGTCAATTTCGTGCTGTTGTACTTGTTGATGCGGGCGCAGCTCAAGGGCCTCGAATCGCGGCGCTTCCTGATATTGCTGGCGAAAGTGGCCGCGGCAAGCGCTGCGCTGATTGCAGTGTGCGCGGCCTCGTCGCGTTGGCTGCTGGCGGATTGGCAGCATCAGGCGCTGCTGCCGAAAATCGCAGCGCTGCTCGCGACGGTCATCGCCGGCGCCGGCGTGTTCGCCGCCTGCGGCATATTGCTGCACATCGAAGAGCTGAAGGAATTGCGCGACGCCTTCAAGCGGCGCTTCGCGCGCTAGCCGGCGAAATTTCTCTCAGGGATTTCGCTGCGGAATCGTATTGCCGCGTTGCACCGCCGGGCGCATCGAGAATGCGTTCAGCGCCCGCGTGACATGCGGGAAGGCAGTAATTCCTACAAGATCGCCGGCATTATAAAAACCGGTCAGGTTGCCGACCCAGGGAAAAGTACTGATGTCAGCGATGCTGTAGTCATCGCCCATCAGCCACTGGTTTTGGCCTAAGCGTTGGTCGAGCACGCCGAGCAGGCGCTGAGATTCGCCGACATAACGCTGCAGAGGACGCTTATCCTCATAGTCCTTGCCGGCAAATTTGTGGAAAAACCCGATCTGACCAAACATGGGCCCGATTGCGGACATCTGGAACATCAGCCACTGCAGAGTCCGATATCGTCCGGCAGGATCGCGCGGCATGAATTGCCCGCTCTTTTCGGCCAAATAAAACAGGATCGCGCCGGATTCAAACAACGCCAGGGGTTCCCCTCCCGGCGCGTTGGGATCCAGGATGGCGGGTATTTTGCCGTTGGGGTTAAGCGACAGAAACTCCGGCGTTTTCTGATCCTGGGTGTCGAAGCTGACGAGATGCGGCTCGTACGGCAGACCGGTCTCCTCCAACATGATCGAGACTTTGACCCCGTTGGGAGTCGGCAGCGAATACAGCTGAATTCGCTCCGGGTGGCGCGGCGGCCACTTTCGGGTGATGGCAAAGGAAGAAAGGTCGTTCATTGCCGCGGCTCCTCGAGCATTTGCGCCCTCGCTGACACGATAAGTGAATATTGTAAAATCGCTCACCGAAGCCACCCGAAGTGGTGCCGGCAAGATCAGCTATGATAGCGGCGATCGCATCGACTAGCCGGAGGGTGCCATGAAGTTACACCTGCCATTGATGATTTTGCCGACGCTGATGGCTTGCACGCTGTGTGCATCGCTGGCCGCCGCCGTGCCGGTCTCTCGTCTCGAAGTTCGCGTCGTAACCGGTGCGGCGGAACTGAGCGCCGGCAGCGACTTGGAATTGCGAATTTACGAGGCCGGCAAAAGCGTACGGCGGCTGCCGCTCGTGCATGGCGAGGCGTGGCTGCCGGCGTCCACGCATTTGATTCCGGTTAAGCTCAACGATGCGCTCGAGCCGCGCAACGTGCAGCGTTTTGCACTGTACTACCGTGCGGGCAGTCCCCTGGCGCCGGCATGGGAAGTCGTCTCCGCCGATGTTGAATTGCCCTCCGGTCAGGGAGCTCCGAAACGCTTGCTCGACACGACATTGTCCGGCGTGATCTCCAAACAAGGAGAACTCGCCACGGTGGAGCGCGACCAGGCTTCCATGGCCTGCAGCAGCGATGCGGATTGCGATGACCGCCGCACCTGCAACGGCAAGGAGCGCTGTGCACCGCGTACGGCCGGCGCCGATGCGCGAGGGTGCGTCAAGGGCACGCCGGTGGTCTGCCCCGTGAACCAGATTTGCGGCGAGAGTGTCGGCTGTCACGGCACAACCGCGCTAAAGACTTTCACGCCGGACGCCGACCCGCCCAAACCGGACGCTGACCCGCCCAAACCGTGATCGATCTGCGCAGCGACACGGTAACGCGGCCGACGTCGGGCATGCGCGCGGCCATGGCGGACGCCGAAGTCGGTGACGATGTATTCGGCGATGATCCGACCGTAAACCGGCTGCAGTCGGTTGCCGCGGAGCGGTTTGGATTCGAGAACGCCTTGTTCTTTCCGACCGGCACGCAGAGCAATTTGGCGGCCTTGATGGCTCACTGCCAGCGCGGCGATGAATTCCTGGTGGGACAGGAAGCGCACACATATAAATACGAGCAGGGCGGGGCGGCCGTCCTCGGCAGTATTCAGCCGCAACCGCTCGAGCACGAGCCTCATGGCGGCATATCGCTTGCGCGCATCGCCGCCGCGATCAAATCGGATGACTATCATTTCGCGCGCACCCGACTGCTGGCGCTCGAGAATACGATCGGAGGCCGCGTGCTACCGCTGGATTACCAGCAGCAGGTCACGGAATTTGCGCACTCCCGCGGCCTTGCCACGCATCTGGATGGCGCGCGTATTTTTAATGTCGTCGTCAAACTGAAAATCAACGAACGTACGGCGGTCGCGGGTTTTGATTCGGTCTCGGTTTGTTTGTCGAAGGGCCTGGGTGCTCCTGCCGGATCGATATTGATGGGCTCCCGAGCTTTCATTGCCGATGCGCGGCGCTGGCGCAAAGCGTTGGGCGGCGGTATGCGGCAATCGGGTGTGCTGGCGGCAGCAGGCCTGTATGCCCTGGAAAATCACGTGCAGCGCCTCGCCGAGGATCATGAAAATGCCGAATATTTGGCTGCGGGTTTACGGGACGCCGGATTAAAGGTCGCGCCGCCCCAGACCAACGTGGTCTACCTCGAAGTCGCCCCGCTGCAAATCGAAGACCTAAAGGGACATCTTAAGAAACGGGGAATTCTCGCATCCATTGCTGCCCGAACGCGCTTGATGACGCACATGGACTTGCCGCGCGCCGGCATCGATGCGGCCGTAAGGGCGTTTCGCGAATATCCGCACTGGTCGTAAGTCCTAAGATCGGTAGCGGCGCCGGACATTGTGAAGATCCTCCGGGGTATCGACGTCGGCCGCCGCCGAGGGCAGCTCCACCAGCACCCGCTGCTCAGCCGCCAATTGTCCTACCAAGTGCCGTAGCCCGGCGTCTCCCTCGATCGTGAGGGCTCGGCCGTAGAGCCAGCGCGGCAGAATTAGAGGTATCCCTCCTGAACGATCGATGCGTCGAGCGACCAGGCGGCGCGGCGATGCCTGCCAACGATGAACGAGGCGCTCAAGGTCCCGGCCCTTAAGATTGGCCAGGTCCGCCGGCATGATCAAAATCCCCGCCGAATGGCGTGCTGCGGCTATTCCTGCGCGCACCGAACTGGACAAGCCCTGCGCGCGCCGCGTGTTGACCGCCCAACGTACCTGCATGCCGTGCGCTTCGCGGCGGTACCCCGCCGCCTTGCTCGGGATGACCACGGTGATGCGTGGTCCTTTGAGACCGGCGGCCGCGATCAGCGCTCTGCGCAACAAACTAATCCCATGGACGCGGGCCAGCGGCTTGCTTTGGCCCATGCGGGACGAAAAACCGGCTGCCAGAACGATAATTTGCAGCGTGCATAAGGGATTCACATTCATTGCTAGAATGGTGGCATGAAAAGCGAGCGCGCGAATGTTCGTCGCAGACCGTTCTTGATGCCGGTTTGGTTGACCGCAATCGCGGCATTTGCGCTTTTCACGGTTGCGGTACTCGCGATGCTGGTGTGGTTCACGGCGAACTCGACCACGGTCATCGTCATTCGTCATGCGGAAAAGGAGTTGGTCGAGCCCGATCCGGCTTTGTCCGAGGCCGGCCAGGCGCGGGCGATGCTGCTGGTGCGGATGTTCGGCGCGGTTCAGGGAGCGGGGCGCCTGGACGTCATTTACACTTCCCCGACTCTTCGCAACCGCCAGACCGCGGCGCCCTTGGCGGCCCGGCTTGGGCTAACTCCCATCGTCGCTCCGGCGGACAATCCCAAGGCGCTGGCGCATCGGGCATTGCGGGACAACAGCGGCAAGCGCGTGATGATTGTCGGACACAGCAACACGGTACCGGAATTGGTTGCGGCCCTGTCCGACCGGGATGACATACCCAAGATGGACGAACACGACTTCAGCACCATGTACATCGTGACGGTGCCGAGCGTCGGCCGGGCGAATGTCCTGCGCTTGAGCTATTGAGGAGGATTCGCGCTGCGCAGCGCTACGGCCTTGCGCACGAAATCCGCATGCCGCGCGATCATGAAATCGGCCAGGACAGAATCGCGAATACGGCGGCTCCCATCGACGAGGTATGACGCCCGGCGAACACCGAATCCCAAGGGTCCGTTGACGGCATACATTTTGATGACGGCCTTCTGCTCGTCGGAGAGCAATACGAACGGCAGGTTGTACTTGGCTCTAAATCGAGCATGCGACTCAGGGCCTTGAGGGCTGATGCCGACCACGCGCAGGCCGGCTCGCTGCACGTCGTCGTGCAAATCACGCAATACACAGGCTTGTCGCGTGCAGCCCGGGGTGAAGTCGGCGGGATAAAAATACAGGACGATCGCACCGGAACTGAGCAATTCGGTTAGGGATCGATCCGTCCCCGTATCATCTGGAAGAGTGAATTCCGGCGCTCGTTCGCCCGCTTTCAGCATATTTTTTTCTCCTGCGCAACATCCTAGCCTAAGCTTTGGACCCCCATACGCGATTCTTTGGCAGAACGAGGCTTTGCTGCTAGTATTCTTCGCCCTTTTAGGGGGAGTAGCTCAGTTGGGAGAGCGTCGCGTTCGCAATGCGAAGGTCGAGGGTTCGATCCCCTTCTCCTCCACCATCAAAAGAGGCCGGTAGTCCGACTCCGGCCTCTCTTTCCTGCCTCGGTAGCTCAGTGGATAGAGCGAGTGCCTCCTAAGCGCTAGGTCGCAGGTTCGATTCCTGCCCGGGGCACTCTTTTTATAGGCATTTGCTGTGCTTCGATACATCCCTACTGTCTAATAAATCCCAAGTTTGTCTAATAAAAACACAAAGGCTGACCGTTAGATAGGGCCAATTGTCTTGGCCATTTCTGCCGCTACCAAACTCGTTAGGTCTTCTGCATACGCTCTGAATTCAGAGTACAGATCCTTAAGAAGATCCAGTTCCACGGCAGGAGAGCCCCCTTCGTAATCTATCGCGTGCATCCGAATGGCTACGAGTGCTGTGATGCCTTGGTCGTAAAACGTGCCGGCTCGTTCTTTCAAAACTGGGAAATAAGTTATTGCGATGACATAGGCCCGAGTTCGCTTCAGCGAGAGTTCCGCAATTTCGGTAAGCAGTTCTCTGTCTGTTCGGGGTTGCCAACTAGATAAGTCGCTGAGCAGCCCAACCAACTCTTCACCTTTTATTAGTTTGGAGCGCTCACGTTCAAGCTTGGCAGACTGACTCAGATTAGATTTTGAAACCGACAGAGTGGTTAAGCGCCTATTAATGCGCCTAAAAGGGCAAAAAGCCCTGATGTAATCGACTGTAGATAAGTCAAAAAGTCCGCCACTGGCGTTTACTTGCGTGCCTTTAGGTGGCTTTGATCATGATCGGTCTGATGATCATGCTACCGCTTCATGCTCTCCAGTTTGCTCTAACGGTTCAATTTCACGCACGGCGCGTCTGGTCTCCGCCGAGCGTTCAGCTTTGCGCAAATCGTATATGGTCTGCAGGTTCAACCAAAACTGAGGATCCCCGCCGAAGTAGCGAGCAAGCATAATAGCGGTATCTGCGGTAACACCGCGGCGCTCAAGGACGATGTCGTTGATGCGCGAAGGAGTTATATGCAACGCCTTAGCTAGCGCATTAACGCTCATATCCAAGGGTTCAAGATACTCCTTGCTGAGCACTTCACCCGGATGAACTGGGCGCATTCCGTTCTTGAAAGTCATGTTTCTACTCCTTCACGCGTAATGATTAGTGATTTCAACGTCTATCGGACCTGCATCAGTCCACCTAAAACAAAGGCGAAATTGATCATTAATCCTTATGCTGTGTTGACCCACCCTATCTCTGGTTAGTGCCTCTAATCGATTGCCAGGCGGCGACTTCAAAGACTCAAGGCTTGTTGCAGCCTGTAGCATAGAAAGCTTCCGTGTCGCCGCTTTGTGTATCGCTCCAAAGCGCGCCGAGCGATTTGTTTCGAACAGCTCCTGCGTCTCCGCGCAACTAAATCCCTGAATTGCCACGGACCGAATATATACCGTTTACCGGTAAACGGCAAACACGTTGGAAAGACGTGTTGTAGGTACTATGTATATGCATACAGTAACGCGTTGTTTGGTGTATTCTTCAGTTTTTACCAACGGTGGGGCGTGGGCGATAGCCAATGTCCCGTCGTGCATGATGCTCGGCGGAAAACAAACTCACGAGGCCAGCCGATCCGGCATCTGCGACGTAGTAGGCGTCTACTAAAGCGATTACGCCGCCGACACTCTCGCCGCCAGAGCGGTTGCACTAGAGACCGCTCCTTCATCCCTCTATCCCTTGTGCGATGACGATAGAACGGCAATTCTCTTGATTGCCGACTCTTCCTCGCTACGATCCGTGCTGTTAATCGTAACCGAAGTTTCATTGATCATTTCTAGCTCACTTATGCCGCGCTAGCCTCCGAGACTCTACGAACGATTCCTCCACGGTGTAATTCGGATCAGCGCGCATCATGGCGCTACCCGTATTTCTTGCGATGCGCGCAACGCGCAGGGCAGAGCCAAATTCTTGGACGAACACCCGCCCAACACAAAATTTGCGGTTCGCTCGATTTTCGAGGCAATCGAAATCCTTGCGCGTTTGATGGACTCTCCGAGCAAGAATCTGAACGCGTTTCAGGTTAAAAATAAATTGTTGCCGATAGCATTGAGCCAAACGACCGATGCGATTGAACAACAAAGCACGAAGCATTTGTTCGATGGGTTGGCTGATTGGGTCGATGCGATGCACCCGTATCGTCATGGCCAAGGGTTGCCCGATCCCGTTGAGCCATCGATTCAATTTGCGGTGTACGCGCTATCGACCGGTGCTGCCGCGTTGCGCATGTTGCTCGGGATCGACCGCGCGACAACAGCAGCGACCCCGTAAACGGCCGAGCTGGAACGGAACCTTCGGCCGATCCAGGTGATTGACGTGGCATTGGGCGTCCGGATCGGTGATCGCCGGTTGTGGAGCGTCCAGCTCGGTCGGCTCACGTCACAATGCCATCGGGGTATCTAACGGGGTATCCGATAATGTGCATCGCCGAATACACCCGTCAAATCATAATGTTACCCCGGTTTAGTGATTCCTGCCCGGGGCACCATCATTTCGCGACGACCGCGGGAATGATTCCCGGCACCACGAACTGCTGAATGATCACGATCACCACCAACACCAGCGTCAAAATGATGCTGTGTATGAAGGTGCGCGCGAGAACCGCGCCCTCCTGGCCCTTCAAATTGGTGACCGACACGCCGGTCGCAATATTTTGCGGCGAAATCATCTTGCCGAGGACGCCGCCGGAGGAATTGGTTGCTGCGAACAGCACAGGATTCAAGTCGAGCTGTCTCGCCGCCACCACTTGCAGATTCCCGAACAGGGCGTTGCCCGAGGTATCGCTGCCCGATAGGAACACCGCGATCCAACCGAGGAAGGGCGAAAACAGCACGAACCAATGTCCGGTCGATGCGACGGCAAGGCCGATCGAATAGGCCAATCCGGAGTAGTTCATCACATAGGCCAGCGCCACGATGAGCATGACCGTTATGACGGCCTGCCAGATTTGGCGGATCGTGCGCACGGCGCATTGAACCAGATCGGAGACCGAGATCCGGACCAACAGCGCAACGATGAGCGCAGCGACCAGAATGGCCGTGCCTGTGGCCAGGGGCTGGAAGGCCCAGACCGCCGCGTAGACCTTATCCTTGTAAAGCGTGATTGCCACGGCCTTGTCCAAGTTCGGCCAGGGAATGGACTGCGCTCCTACCGTGGCGACCTTGAAATAGGTCCACACGATGACGACGGCGGTCACCACCAGCCAGGGCATCCAGCCTTGCCAGGCGGGTACATTCTTAAAGGCCGGATTGGTATCCTCGCCGGACTTCTGGACGATCACAAATTCGGGATCAGGCGCCGGCCGCCACACTTGCAGGAACAGCAGCGTGACGGCCAATGAGGCCAGCGCCGCGAACACGTCCGTCAAGGTGTAATCGAGATAGTTGGATGCGCCAAATTGCGCCAAACCAAAACTTAGGCCGGCGACGGTGAGCACCGGCCACAATGACTTGATCGAGCGCCAGCCGCCATACAGGCCCATGACATAGAAGGGCAGTATCGCAGCCATGATGGGAAGTTGGCGGCCGATCATTTGGCCCAGTTCATGCGCCGGGAGTCCGGTGACCGCAGCCAGTACGGTGACCGGGGTGCCGAGCGCGCCGAACGCCACCGGCGTGGTGTTGAAAATCAGCACGAACACGATGGCCTCGAGCGCCGGAAAGCCGCACATGATGAGCAGCGATGAAGTGATCGCAACCGGCGTGCCGAATCCGGCAATGCCTTCGAGCAGCGCGCCGAAGCAGAAGGCGATGACGATGAGCACGATGCGCCGGTCGTTGGGCAAATGCTGGATGATCCATGCGCGAAACGCATCGAAGCGGCCGGAGCAAACCGCGATGTTGTACACGAACAAGGCTGTGATCACGATCCACATGACCGGCCAGAGCGCGAACACGGCGCCATTGGATGCCGCGGCGAACGCGGTTTTGACCGGCAGATCCCAAACGCCGACGGCGATGATGAGGCCGACGATCAGACCGGCCAACGCGGCCTGCCAGGCCGGACGCCTGACCACGCCGAGAAGGATGAGGACAGTTAAGATCGGCAGTATCGCGACCAAAAACGACAGTCCGAGACTACCGCCGACGGGAGTTAGTATCTGATGAAACATCGTGTGCCCCTATTGCGGTTTGTTACGCCACCGCATTGCCTTCCACCGAATCCTACCCTAATAATCGGAAATCCGTAACAGGGCAAGAGATGTAGGAATTGCGTGCTCGACGGCGCGCGACCGCTGGGCAGACGCGTCACTAGGTGCATAATAATAGAGGTGAGCGTTTCAACATCCCTCGTAGGTCAGGAAGTGCAAAGGCTGCAGCGTCAACATGACGTCGTTGCCGCACTGATTAAGGTTTTGCCGCATGAGGCAATCCTATTTCGTCACGAGGACACCGCGCCCTTCGAGTGCGACGCGCTGACCGCCTACCGAACCTCGCCCATGGTGGTCGTCCTGCCGGACAGCGAGGCTCAGGTCGCGGCGATACTCCGCACCTGTCATAAAATGGGTGTGCCGGTCGTGGCGCGCGGCGCCGGCACCGGATTGTCGGGCGGGGCGACACCGCACCACACGGGCGTCGTCCTATCGCTCGCCAAGTTCAACAAACTGAAAATCGATCCCACGTCGGGCACGGCAATCGCCCAGTGCGGGGTGCGTAACCTGGCGATCAGCGACGCGGCCGCACCCTACGGTTTGTACTATGCGCCGGACCCCAGCAGTCAAATCGCCTGCACCATCGGCGGCAACGTCGCCGAAAACTCCGGCGGCGTGCACTGTCTCAAGTACGGTTTGACGCTGCACAATGTGCTTCGAGTACGGGGCTTCATGGCGGACGGCGAGCCGGTGGAGTTCGGCTCGCAAGCGCTGGATGCGCCGGGTCTGGACCTGCTGTCGATCATCATCGGCAGCGAAGGCATGCTGGCGGTGACCACCGAGGTCACCGTCAAACTGATACCTAAGCCGCAACTGGCCCGCTGCATCATGGCAAGCTTCAGCGACATCGAGTCGGCGGGCGCGGCGGTGGCCAGTGTGATTGCACACGGCATCATTCCCGCGGGCCTCGAGATGATGGACAAGGCCATGACGGCCGCCGTGGACGCGTTTGTACACGCGGACTACGACCTCGAAGCGGCCGCCATTCTACTGTGCGAAAGCGACGGCACGCCTGAAGAGGTGGAGGAAGAAGTCGCGCACATGGAGGCGGTTCTCAAGGCCGCCGGCGCCTCGCGAATCGAAGTCAGCCGCGATGAAGCGCAGCGCTTGAAATTTTGGAGCGGCCGTAAGAATGCCTTTCCGGCTTCCGGCGGGATCAGCCCCGACTACATGTGCATGGACTCCACGATTCCCCGCAAACGCCTGGCGGAGATGTTGCGCGCCATTCAGCAAATGGAAGCGAAGTACCGGCTGCGCTGCGTGAACGTGTTTCACGCCGGCGACGGCAATCTGCATCCGCTGATTTTGTTCGATGCCGAGGATGCCGACGAAATGCGCCGCTGCGAACAGTTCGGCGCGGATATTTTGGAGACCAGTGTGCGTCTTGGCGGAACCGTCACCGGCGAACACGGCGTCGGGGTGGAGAAGCTGAACTCGATGTGCGTGCAGTTCTCGCCGGGCGAGCGCGCGCAATTTCTTGGCGTGAAGAGCGCCTTCGATCCGCTCGAGCTGCTCAATCCCGGAAAGGTCATTCCCACGCTGCAGCGCTGCGCGGAGTACGGAAAGATGCACGTGCACCGCGGCATGCTGCCCTTCCCCGAGCTGCCGAGATTTTGATGCACGCCTCGGATGCCACGCTCGCGCGCCTCATTGACCAAGTGGACGGTGCCCGCGCGCAGCGGGCGCCGCTCGAAATCCGCGGCGGGGGCACAAAACGGTTCTACGGCGAAGCGCCCGTCGGCACGCCCCTCGATGTGACGGAGCTCTCCGGAATCAGCAGCTATGAGCCCACCGAACTGGTGGTGACCGCCCGCGCCGGGACTCGGCTCGAAGAATTGGAGGCGGCGCTTCAGGAACACGGTCAGTGCCTGCCGTTCGAACCGCCGCGCTTCGCGCCGGGCAGTACCGTGGGAGGCATGGTGGCGGCTGGGCTGTCCGGACCTGCGCGTGCCAGCGTGGGATCGGTGCGCGACCATGTACTGGGTGTCACGCTCCTCAACGGACGCAGCGAAGTCCTCACTTTCGGCGGACAGGTTTCTAAAAATGTGGCCGGTTACGACGTGTCGCGATTGCTGGTGGGATCGTTAGGTGTTCTTGGCGTCATTTGCGACGTGTCGATCAAGGTATTGCCGGCAAGCGTAGCCACGGCAACGCTGACCTTTGACTGGGACGAGCAGCAGGCGCTGGAAAACTTAAGCCGTTGGGGACGGCAGCCTTGGCCGATCAACGCCACTGCCTGGCACGCGGACCGGTTGTACCTGCGTCTGGCAGGGGCGCGCGCCGCCGTGTCCGCGGCGTGCGAGCGGCTCGGCGGCGCGCGCATGGATACAGCCGCCGCCGATGCATGGTGGCTGAGCGTGCGCGATCAGAGCGCGGAGTTCTTTTCGCTCGACGCGGCAAGTTCGGTCCGCGGCGAGTCGCTGTGGCGCTTGTCCGTGCCGGCCGTGGCGGCCTCCCTCACGTTGCCGGGACAACAATTCATCGAGTGGGCCGGGGCGCAGCGTTGGTGGCGCACCACGGCGCCGGCTGCGGAAGTCCGGGATGCGGCCGCGCGCGCCGGCGGTCACGCAACCTTGATCCGAGGCGCGGACAGAACCCGTGTATTCGCGCCATTGAACACCATTCTGATGCGCATCCACCAAGGTTTGAAAAAGGCGTTCGATCCCGACGGCATCTTCAATCCCGGCCGCCTGTACGCGGGGCTTTGAGCCTTATGCAGACGCACCTCGCTCCAGAATTTGTCGGGACCGACGCGGGCAAGGAAGCGGCGGCAATCCTGCGCAAATGCGTGCACTGCGGCTTCTGCAATGCGACGTGTCCCACCTACCAATTGACCGGCGATGAATTGGATGGGCCGCGCGGGCGCATCTATCTCATCAAGCAGCTGCTCGAAGGCGCGGACGTCACGCGCAGCACGCAGCAGCACTTGGATCGTTGCTTGACCTGCCTCAATTGCCAGACGACCTGTCCAAGCGGCGTCGCGTTTGGCCATCTGGTTGAGATCGGTAGGACTTTGGTGGAGGCGCGAGTGCCGCGCCCCCCTCTCGAAAAGGCGGCGCGCTGGTCGTTGAAGGAGGGGCTGACGTCAGGCTGGTTTGCGCCGGCCTTGCGGCTTGGGCAAATGTTGCGCCCGCTACTGCCCAAGATACTCAGGGACAAGGTGCCGAGGCGCAGTGCCATGCCGGCCGCGGACGCGGCGCGCGCGAGCCGGCCCCGCAAGGTGCTGATGCTGCAAGGCTGCGTACAGCCCGCGATGCTGCCGAACATTGATCGCGCAACCATTCGCGTGCTCGATGCAGCGGGTATCGAAACCATCCATGCGGCCGGTACGGGCTGTTGCGGCGCCCTGCGCACGCATTTGAGCGACGCCAAAGGCGGCCTCGATGACATGCGGCGCAATATCGATGCCTGGAGTACGCAGCTGTCATCAGGCGGCATTGAAGCGATTATTTCGAGCGCCAGCGCGTGCACCCTGGCCATCAAGGAGTACGGACATGCGTTGGCGCACGACGCCGCCTACGCCGAACGGGCGGCACGCGTCAGCGGATTGGCGCGCGACTTGAGCGAGTTGTTGCCGCTGCTCGTCCCCGCCCTCAAGGATAAGGTGTGCGGTGCCGCCTCGCGGCGTGCCGCGTTTCACGCACCCTGCACGCTGCAGCATGGGCAAAAATTGCGCGGCGGCGTCGAATTGCACCTGCGGGCGCTGGGTTTCGATGTGTCGGCTGCATACGAGGAAAGTCATCTGTGCTGCGGCTCGGCCGGGACATACTCGATCTTGCAGCCGCAGCTCGCGCAGGCACTGCGCGACCGCAAGCTGACCAATCTTGCCAAGCTCGATGCGGAATGCATCTTATCCGCGAATGTCGGCTGCATTCAGCATCTGCAATCCGGAACATCAACGCCGGTGATGCACTGGATCGAAATGCTCGAAGGTGCATTGAATTGATGGACGCCGTGTCGACCCAGCTGTGGTCCGCGCAGATCAAGGCCGAGGCGCTGTTCGACGAGATTGTGGAGAGCGGCATGGTGAAGGCGGGCAAGCTCGAAAGCGAGCTTACGGCGGAGATCCATGCGCTGGCGCAATCGCGATTCGGCGTAAGCCGCCATTGGCATAAGCGGATTGTGCGCTCCGGACCCAATACCTTGCTGACTTACCACGATCCGGACAACGACCGGCGCATCACCGAGGACGACGTGGTGTACCTGGACTTAGGGCCTGTGTTCGAAGCGTGGGAAGCCGATTTTGGCCGAACCTACGTGTTGGGGTCCGATCCGATCAAGCATCGCCTGGTCGGCAACCTCGCCGAGGCCTTTGCGCGCGGCAAGCGATTGTACGAGCAGACGCCGGCGCTCACCGCAGGGCAGCTGTACGACTTTGTCGCGGGCCTCGCCGCGGAATACGGATGGGAGTTCGGCCACAGCGCCGCCGGACATTTGATCGGGCACTTTCCGCATGAGACCCGGCCGCAGGATCCGGATCACCTTCGGATACGGCACGGCAATTCAATCTCGTTGCGCGAACCGGACGACAACGGCTTGCCGCGCCATTGGATTCTAGAGATCCACTTCGTCGATCGTGCGCGTCAAATCGGCGGCTTCTTCGAGGAGCTGTTGACCGTCGGCGCGCCCGGCTAACGCGCGCGCCGGCCAAGGCGCGCCCGACTAACGTGCGCCCGGGCTAAGGCGCGGCGCGATGATTCAGTGCCCAAATGTAGGCCGACACCGCCATCACCTGGTCGCTGCTGAGCTGTGCTCCGCCCATCGCCGGCATCGGCGAACGATAGTTCTTCGGCTGTGCAACGCCGGCGGCAACGGTGGCGGCGATCCCCGCATAGCTGCCGTTGCTCCACAGCCATTTGTTGGCGGTGAGGTCCGGACCCAGCGGCGAACCCTTTGCGTCAGCGCCGTGGCATCCGGTACAAGTCGCTCCACCTGCCTGGCCGTGATAGACGCGATTGCCGAGGGCCACCATGGATGGCGTCGTGCCCGGAGGCGCCGTCAACCCGCTGGTGTCGGAGCCTGCGTCGGGATGCGTGCCTTCCGGCGGGCCGGCTTGGGCGGCAGCGATGGAGCCTGGGGAGTCGGTCGCGCTCGGACAGGGCACTGTCTGACCAGCCGCATCCGCGCCACCCTTGTAGACGATGCGGTAGATTCGGCCCGCCACATCGTCGGTCACGAAAAGCGCGCCGTCCGGTCCGATCGCCAAGCCGTCGGGGCGATGCGCCGCCTTTTCAGGCGACTTGTCCGCGCCGGCAAATCCGTCGGCGAAGATTTCGCACTTGCCCGACGCCTTGTCGCCGGACAGCGCTTGGTACACCACGTTGTAGCCGCCTTGCGCATACGGAGCGCGATTCCACGAGCCGTGGAACGCAATGAAGAGGCCCTTCTGGTAGCGGGCGGGAAACTGTTTCTGGTCGTACAGCACCATGCCGTTCGGCGCCCAATGTGCCGGGAAATAAGCCACGGGGGGAAGCTTCTGCGCACACAGGCCCGCCGTCTTTCCATCGCCGCCATATTCGGGTGCGAGCACCAGGCCTGGTAGGAACGGATCGTGATAACACATCGGCCAACCATAATCGCCGCCTTGCTGCAGCAGCATCACTTCTTCGGATGGCAGCGTGGCCTCTTTGTCCGCGTCCTTGATGACGTCCGGCCAGTTGGTGTGCAGCTGGTCCCGGCCGTGCTGGGTCACGAAAATGTGATGCCCGATGGCGTCGACCGCAAAGCCTTCGCCATTGCGGATACCGGTCGCATAGCGCTCCTTCGGAGAAAAGACTTGATTGGTCTTCTTTGCGTCGTAGCGCCATACGCCGCCGCGGGTTTCGAGTTCCGTGCAGGGATTGATGCCCGGGGATTTCAGGGTGCGGTTCTTCTCCTGGCAGGAGTTGGTCGCACTGGCGACATCGATATACATCTCCCCGCCCGCATCGATCGCGAAGGGGTGCATCGGATGATCGCCGCCCAAGGGCAATCCGCTGACCACGACCTGCGAATTTTCACCCGGCAGGAGGGAGCCTTTCTTCAGCGGATACTTGAGGATTTTGTCATTGAGCTCGGCGTACAACCAGCCTTTGTAGATGCCGATGCCCGTACCGCCGGCGCCGCCGCTTTGCACCGTCGCGCCGAATCGCTCGTTCACATCGGCTTTGCCGGTGCCCTTCGTGTCTTTGAGCGCCACTAAAAATCCGCCGTCATGGGGCTTGTCGTTGCCGTAGTAGCGCCCCGACCAGGTATTCACGTACACAGCGCCGTCGTCGGCGACGACTACATGTCGCGCATGTCCGATCCCGTCGGCGAATATGGTCGCGCAAAATCCTGCGGGTAGCTTAAGACCGCTGTCATCGCGCTCGCAGGCGCCGGCGTTTGCCGCGCGGCTGTCTTGAGCCGCACCGAGGGAGAGGGCACAACACGCCATGGCCGCGGCGACGCTGCAAAACACTTGATTCTGCGATCGGTTCAGGCGCATCTCACTCTCCCCAAAATTGAAGCGGTTCGTTGCCTTCAAGTGTATATCGCGCTCCGCTCGGCAGGCAATCCAGGTGATACAGTCGAGCGCAAGGAGTTTGAATGTGCTTGATATTGATCGCGTGGCAGGGCCACGCGAAACATCGATGCGTCATCGCCGCCAACCGCGATGAGCTGCATTCGCGTCCGACGGCTGCGGCGCAATGGTGGCCGTCGCAGCCGCCCATACTCGCGGGGCGAGACCTGTCGGCGGGCGGGACCTGGCTCGGGATTACTAGGACCGGCCGATTCGCGGCGCTGACGAATTACCGCGGCACCGCGGAGCGACGCGCCGATGCTCCGAGCCGCGGCACACTGGTCGCCTCAATCCTGACATCCGCCGACAGCACCTCCCGGACCTTGGAATATTTACGCAGCGTGAGTGCTGACTACAACGGCTTCAATCTGCTGTTTTCCGATGGCGAACGCCTTGCAGTCTACGAGAGCATGCGCGGTGCCGGGCGGGAATTGGAGCCGGGAATCTACGGGTTGTCGAACGATCTGCTGGACACCCCCTGGCCGAAAGTGCAAATGGCCAAGTCGCGCTTGTCGCAGGCGCTCACCAACCTGGAAACCACCGACCCGGTGCTCGCACTGCTGCGCGACGACTCAGTCGCGCCGGACGATCAATTGCCTCGAACCGGCGTCAGCCTGGAATGGGAGCGGCTGCTCTCGAGCGCCTTTGTCCGCGCTCCCGACTACGGCACCCGCTGCTCTACCGTGGTGCGCATTGATGAAAGACGCCGCGCATGCTTTGATGAGTGGAGTTGGGACGCGACGGGCGCCGAGACCGGGACGGTGAGTCTGCGATTCGATTTGGAGTGATCGCATGTTCAAGCGCGTGCTGCTTTGCTACGACAGTACGGAAGCGGGCCGGCGGGCACTGCGCCGCGGCGCGGAGCTGGCGGTGCTGCTTGGCGCGCAGGTGCACGTCCTGTCCATTGCCACCGATGATGCGGTCAATCCCACGGTGCTGGCGGGTGCGGCGGGACAGGCCTGCATCGTCGATGAGGCGGCCCGGTATCGGAAACTCTTGACTGAGTCCATCGATTGGCTGAAAGCGCGCGGCGTCAGCGCGGAGGGCTCCCTGACCAGCGGCGACTACATCGACGAGATCATTGCGTTCTCCCATCGGCTGAACATCGATCTCATCGTGCTCGGTCACTATCCACGTCCGAGCGGAGGCTCGTGGTGGTCGGGATCGAAGCGCGCGTCGCTGGCGGACAGGGTCAAATGCTGCGTCTTTGTTGCCGTCAACGCCGCTGATGAGCCTGGCTCTGTGCCAAAATGAGGCATGGCACCCGCCGACAACACCGTCCCGCTTAACTCGCCGATTCGCGACAGGGCGTTGGGGATCATTTCGACGGCGACGCTGCTGGCCTTGCTGTACTTCGCGCGCGATGTACTCGTGCCGATCACCCTGGCTTTCATACTGAGTCTTTTGATTGCACCGCTGGTGCGCGGATTGCGGCGCATCGGCCTGGGACAAACGTTGTCGGTGATCGCGGCGGTGCTGGTGCTGGCGCTGTCATTCGGCGCGGTCGCCGCGGTCATCGGTACGCAGCTGGTGCACATGTCCGAAAGCCTGCCGAATTATGAACGGACGTTGGAACGCAAGGTCGAGACGCTGAACAACCTCACGCTCAAACGCGTCAGTGCGTTGACGGCGCAGGCTCGAAGGGTCCTCAATAGGAATCCCGGGGTACAGCAGGCCCAAACGACGCCGCAGACCGACGCCGCGGGCCCGCAAATGCCCATTCCGGTCGAATTGCACGAGGCGCCGGCCAATTCTTTGCAAGTCATCCAGCGGGTATTGGGCTCCATCTGGGTATACATCGAGACGACCGGCATCGTCGTGGTCGTGCTCATCTTCGTGCTGCTCGAGCAAGAGGCGTTGCGCGATCGCTTCATTCGCATCGCCGGCGGCACGGATATTCGGTTGACGACGCTGGTGCTCAACGATGCCGGCGACCGCTTGTCGCGTTTCTTCGTATCGCAGTTCGCCGTCAATTTCGGCGTCGGCATCCTGGTCTGGTTGGGCTTGAGCGTCATCGGCTTGCCGCACCCAATAGTCTGGGCGGCATTGACGACGCTGCTGCGCTTCGTTCCCTATGTCGGCGTCTGGATAGCCGCGCTGTGCGCCGCGCTGCTCGCCGCCGCGGTCGATCCCGGGTGGAGCGTGGCGTTGGCGACGCTCGGCTTGTTCGTCGTCGTCGAGCTGGTCGCGGCGCAACTGGTCGAGCCGCAGCTGTACGGGCATACCACCGGCCTATCGCCGCTGTCGGTGGTCATCGCCGCCATTTTTTGGAGCTGGCTGTGGGGGCCGATCGGTTTGATCGTGTCGACGCCGTTGACGCTGTGCCTGTTGGTTGCCGGGCGCCACATCAAGGCGCTGAGCCTGCTCGATGTGCTGTTGGGCGACACCCAGGCGCTGACCATGCCGCAACGCTTCTATCAACGGGCGCTGTCCGCGGACTCGAATGAGATCATTGCCAGCGCGCATGAATTCCTGAAGCGCAATTCCTTCGCCAACTATTGCGACCTGGTGCTTCTGCCCGCTTTGCATCTCGCCCGGCTGGATCTGTTGTCCGGCGCGATCAGCCAGGAGCAGCAATCGCGGGTTCGCGCTGCGATGGTGGCGGTGATCGCCGCCATCGGCGGCGATAGTCCCAAGCTCTTGCGTCGCCGCCTGAGTTCCAGCGTCCTTGACCATTCAACCGCGGGCCGCCTGTTGCGCCAACAACGCCAACAGGTCAGCGGACGCTGGCAAGGACCGCTGCAGGTGCCGGCGGGCTCGGTGATCGTTTGCGTGGGGCTGGGTTCGATGTCCGATGATCTGGCCACGGAGCTGCTGGTGCGCATCCTGCGAGATCAGAAAATAGACGCACGCCATATGTTGCTGGAGGATTTGGAGGCGGCCATGCCGCCCAATGCCGCCGAGGCCGTCTCCATCGTGTATGTGGTCAGCGCATTCCCCAGCGAGGAACGCAGCCTCGGCGATGCTGCGGCAGAGAAGCTGCGGCTGCGGTTCTCCAACGCCTGCATCGTTGCGGTATTTCTCCCCGGCATGCTGCTGCAGGAAGGTGAAGAAGACGCGGCTTCAACCATGCGCGGCGCCGACAAGTCTGCCGGATCCTTGGGCCATGCGGTGCAGATCTGTCTCGACATGCAGTCCAAATCGGAGCACGCATGACGGCTTCGATGAAGACCATTCTGATCACCGGCGCGGCGCAGGGCTTGGGACTGACGGCCGCGGCGCTCCTCGCGCAGCGCGGGTGCCGGGTCATTCTCGTGGATATTCAGGCAGTCGAGGAGCAGAGCGCGCGGCTGCGCGCGCTGGGCGGCGATGCGCACGGCGTTTCGGGCGATGTCTCCTCGGAGTCCTTCGTGCAGCAACTGGCCAAGACGATTGGCCGCGACTACGGCGCCCTGGACGGATTGGTGAACAACGCCGGCATCAGCTTGATCGTGCCCGCCGAGCAGACGAGCGCGGAGCAATGGCAGCGCGTAATGGCCATCAACCTTTTCGCGCCCTTTCTTCTGTGCCGCTATCTGGGTGCGCAGATGTTGGATCGCCGACGCGGCAGCATCGTCAATGTAGCCTCAATCGCGGGGCTCGCGGCCGTCAGCCATCGCAGTGCCTACAATGCCTCGAAACATGGGCTCATCGGTCTGACCGAGACGCTGGCCGCCGAATGGGGCGGACGCGGCGTGCGCGTGAATGCCGTTTGCCCGGGATGGATCAAGACCGAAATGGACGCGGCAGACCAGGGCGCAGGCGCGTATAGCGACCGGGACATCATTGAGCGGGTGCCTCTGGCGCGGTTCGCGCGTGCAGAGGATGTGGCGGAGGCCATCGCCTTTCTCCTGGATGCGGATCGCAGCGGATTCGTCAATGGGGTCAGCCTGCCCGTGGATGGCGGCTGGATGGCGGATGCGAGCTGGACCAGTTTGCGCCTGCGCACCCGCGCTTGAACGCGGCCGCACGGGTGCATTAGATATGTGGCTGCAAACGACGACGACTCAGGAACGGCGCGCGCTGCTGGCTACCTACGCCGGCTACGGTTTGGATGGCTTTGATTTCATGATTTACAGCTTCGTCATCCCGTCGTTGCTCGTGCTTTGGGGTATGAGCAAGGCGGAGGCGGGCTACATCGCGAGCGGCGCATTGGTCACCTCCGCCGTGGGTGGTTGGGCCGCGGGCGTACTGGCGGATCGCTACGGGCGCTCGCGCATTTTACAGCTCACCGTGGTGTGGTTCGCCGTGTTCACCTTCCTGAGCGGGTTCGCCAATTCGTTTGGCCAGCTCTTTTTCACACGTGCCATGCAGGGCTTCGGATTCGGCGGAGAATGGTCTGTGGGGTCGGTATTGGTCGCCGAAATGATTGACGCACGTCATCGCGGCAAGGCGACCGGCCTCGTGCAAAGCAGCTGGTCTGTCGGGTGGGCGGCGGCCGCGCTGGCGTTCTGGGCGGTCAGTTTGCTGGTGCCTGCCGCGATCGCGTGGAAAATCCTGTTCTGGCTCGGCATCCTTCCTTGTCTCCTGGTGATCTATATCCGCCGCAACGTACCGGAGCCGCAAATATTCATGCAGCTGCGCGCCGCGCGTGCAGCCGCCGCGGGCGCGGCAGGACGCCGCGGCGGTTTCTTGGATATTTTTCGTCCGCCGTTATTGCGCACGACCATTCTGGCCACGACGCTGTCGACCGGAATGCTGGCCGCGTATTACTCCATCACCACCTGGTTGCCGACCTTTCTTGCCACGGAGCGCCACCTCTCTGTGGCGGGTACGACGGGGTACCTGCTGATGGTCATCACCGGTTCGCTGGCAGGCTATCTCGTGAGCGCGTGGCTGACGGATGCGATCGGACGCCGCCGCAGCTTCATCCTGTTCGCCGCGGGAGCCACCGTGTTGATCGTGCTGTACACGCACATGCCGGTCACCGGCGGCATGTTCCTGATCGGCTTTCCGTTGGGATTCTTTGTGCTCGGGATTTTTTCCGGCATGGGCGCATGCCTGGCCGAATTGTTCCCGGGTGCGGTGCGCGGCTCGGGACAAGGATTCACCTATAGCGTCGGCCGCGGCATCGGCGGCTTTTGTCCTTCGTTGATCGGCCTGCTCAGCACGCGCATGGCCCTGGGCGATGCCATTGCCGCGTTCACCGTCGCCGCTTACGCAGTGGTCATCGTATCCGCCTGGGCGATTCCGGAAACGCGGGGCCGGGTGCTCATCGAGAGCGCCGTCGAGACATGAGCCTCTGGGAGTTTTGGATCGATCGCGGCGGTACGTTCACCGACGTCATAGGGCGCGCGCCGGACAAGTCGCTGCACACCTTGAAGCTGCTGTCGGAGAATTCCACGCAATATGATGACGCCGCCGTCGAAGGCATCCGGCGATTGCTGGGTCTCAAAAGCCCGCAGCTGATCAGCCCGGAGCAGGTCGCCTGCGTGAAGATGGGCACGACCGTCGCCACCAATGCCCTGCTGGAGCGCAAGGGCGAACGGACATTGCTGGTGATCACGCGCGGTTTCCGCGATGCGCTCAGGATCGCCACCCAGGCTCGGCCACGTTTGTTCGACCGTCACATCGTGCTGCCGGAATTGCTCTACGAACGCGTGATCGAAGCCGCCGAACGGGTCGGCGCGCACGGCGAAACCATTCAATCCTTGGACGCAGAGGCGCTGAAATCGCAGCTGCAGAATGCCTACGGCGATGGATTGCGATCCTGCGCCATCGTTTTTATGCACGGCTACCGCTACGTCCATCACGAGCTGGCCGCGGAAGGTCTGGCCCGCGAGGTCGGATTTACGCAGGTGTCCGTATCGCACCGCGTGAGTCCGCTGATGAAGCTGGTGCCGCGCGGGGACACCACGGTGGTGGATGCGTATCTGTCGCCGATTCTGCGGCGCTATTGCGACCGGTTGACGGATCTCATGCCGGGGGTGCCGCTCTTCTTCATGCAAAGCTCCGGTGGACTGACGCAGGCTCGCCGATTCAACGGCAAGGACGCCATTCTCTCGGGACCCGCCGGCGGCATCGTCGGCATGGTGCGCACGGCGCAAGCACTGGGGCATGACAAGCTCATCGGCTTTGACATGGGCGGCACGTCCACGGACGTGAGTCATTTCGCTGGGGAGTACGAGCGGGCATTCGATACGGAAGTCGGCGGCGTGCGGGTTCGCGCCCCCATGATGAGCATTCACAGCATCGCCGCCGGAGGCGGGTCCATTGTTCGCTTCGACGGCGCGAGGCTGCGGGTCGGACCTGAGTCTGCCGGCGCGAATCCCGGTCCGGCAAGCTATCGGCGCGGCGGCCCGCTCACCGTGACCGATGCAAACGTGCTGCTGGGGCGGATTCAACCGGAGTTTTTTCCGCGGGTGTTCGGGCCTGCGGCAGATGAATCGTTGGACGGCAAGATTGTTGCCGATCGATTCGCGGAAATGGCCGCCAGCATGGCGAGCTCCGGCGGACGCCCGATCACGCCGGAAGAAGTCGCCGCCGGGGCGCTGCGAATTGCGATCGGCAGCATGGCCAATGCCGTGAAGCGCATTTCCGTGATGCGCGGACACGATGTCAGCGGCTACACATTGCAATGCTTTGGCGGAGCCGGCGGTCAGCATGCCGGTCTCGTGGCCGACGTATTGGGTATGAAGCGGGTGTTCATTCATCCCTTGGCCGGCGTGTTGTCCGCGTATGGCATGGGGCTTGCCGATCAGATCGCCACGCGCGAATCGGCCGTCGAGCGCGAATTGGACGTCGAGGGCCTAAAGGCAGCGGCGGCACTTGCCGTGCGGCTGCTGGACGAGGCGGCTGCCGAGCTGCGAGCGCAGGGGCTGGCGGGCGAGGCCCTCAATCGCGTTGCGCGGATACACATTCGCTATCAGGGCACCGACACGGCGCTGCCCTGCGCGCTGCCGCTGACGTTGCCGCTCGCCGCAGCGCTAACGGCGGTGCGCGAGGAATTCGAAGTCGGCTACCGGCGCCGCTTTGAGTTTGTGGTCCCGGACCAGCCGCTGGTGATCGAGGCGGTCGCGGTGGAATGCGTTGCACTGGGTGCGGAATCGCCCGCTGCAACCGCGGGCACAGAAGCGGCACCCTACGAACCCGCCGCCCATGCCGATATCGCCATGTACTGTTTGGCGGACGCGCAACCGGCGGGTTGGCGCCGTGCACGGCTGTACCGCGCCCCGGATTTAAACAACGGCGCGCGCATCGCCGGCCCGGCCATTCTCGCCGACCGCAACGCGACCACGGTCGTCGAGCCGGGATGGGAAGCGCGCGTGGTTGCCGGCGGCTGCATCGAGCTGCGGCGCGTTCAGTCTCGAGCCGGCGAACTGGGGCTTGGCGCGCACGTCGATCCCATCATGCTGGAGCTGTTCAACAACATTTTCATGAACATTGCAGAACAGATGGGATTGCGCCTGCAGAACACGGCGTACTCGGTCAATATCAAAGAGCGCTTGGATTTCAGCTGCGCGCTGTTCGACGGCGACGGTGCCTTGATCGCCAATGCCCCGCACATGCCCGTGCACCTGGGCTCGATGAGCGAATCGATTCGCACGGTGATGGAGCGCAACCCAGGCATGCGCAGCGGCGATGTCTATGTCTTGAACGATCCATATCACGGCGGCACGCATTTACCTGACATCACGGTGGTCACGCCCGTCTATTTGGAGGCGAGCGATGCGGCGCCCAGCTTCTACGTGGCCTCGCGCGGGCATCATGCCGATATCGGCGGCAGCACACCGGGATCGATGCCGCCGTTCTCGACGCGCATCGAGGAAGAAGGGGTTTTGATCGACAACTTCAAGCTGGTCGAGGGCGGATCGCTGCGCGAGGCGGCCATGCGCGAGCTGCTGGGCAGTGGGGTTCACCCCTCGCGCAATCCCACGCAAAATCTCGCCGATATGCGCGCGCAGATCGCCGCCAATGCAAAGGGCAGCGCGGAGCTGAAGGCGCTGGTGGGGCAGTATGGCGCCGGCACCGTGAGTGCCTACATGCAGCACGTGCAGGACAATGCCGAAGAATCGGTGCGCCGCGTCATTACCTCGCTCAAAGACGGCCATTTCGTCCTGCCGCTCGACAACGGTGCACGCATTGAGGTGACACTGCGGGTCGACACCGCGGCCCGCAGCGCCCGCATCGACTTCAGCGGCACGAGCGCGCAGCTGCACGATAACTTCAACGCGCCGCGCGCGGTCACGACCGCGGCGGTGCTGTATGTGTTTCGCACGCTGGTCGATGACGACATCCCTCTGAACGCCGGATGTCTGAAGCCGTTGCAGGTGATCCTGCCGGAGGCCTGCATGCTCAATCCGCGCCCACCGGCAGCAGTGGTGGCGGGCAATGTCGAAACTTCCATGTGCGTGACCAATGCACTGTACGGCGCTCTCGGCGTCATGGCCGCGGGTGGCTGCACCATGAGCAACTTTACGTTCGGAAACGGCCGGTACCAGTATTACGAGACCATCGCCGGCGGATCGGGGGCAGGCCCTGAATTCAACGGCACCAGCGTGGTCCAAACTCATATGACCAATTCGCGCCTCACGGACCCAGAAGTCCTCGAGTTCCGATTTCCGGTGCGCCTCGAGTCCTACGAAATTCGCGAAAGGTCCGGCGGGCGCGGGCGTTGGCACGGCGGCGACGGCGGCGTGCGGCGGGTGCGATTTTTGGAGCCGATGACCGCCTCCATTTTGAGCAACGGCCGCGAAGTCGGCGCGTTCGGTATGGCGGGAGGCGAAGCGGGGGCGGTGGGCGCAAACTACATTGAGCGGGCCGACGGCAGCCGCGAGAAATTGGCGCATATTGGCCAGGCTGAGGTGCGGCCCGGCGACATCATGGTGATCTGCACGCCGGGCGGCGGCGGCTACGGACAGAGCAATAAATGAGTTTATATAATCGCTGTAATATATTGATAAATAAATATTTATGTTCGGATTAGAACCAACATGGAAGTCAAACTTAAAGTGATTTCTAGTTTGCTTTAAACTGATTCGACCGCATTTAGGACTTCAAGATGGCTGAGATTGAAATTGTCGAAGTGGGTCCGAGAGACGGGTTGCAAAACGAATCCGTACTGTTCAGCACCCAACAGAAACTGGACATGATTCAGCGTGCCGTCGATGCCGGCGTTCGCCGCATCGAGGTGGCGAGCTTTGTGAATCCGAAGCTGGTGCCGCAAATGGCCGATGCCGATGCGGTGTCAGCGGGGCTGATCCGCCGCGACGGTGTGATCTATATCGGCTTGGTGTTGAACAAGCGCGGTGCGCTGCGTGCGATTGAGGCGGGGCTTCAAGAACTCGGCGCCGTGTGCGCGGCGTCCGATGGCTTTGCGATGCGCAATCAAGGCCAGACATCGGAGGAATCGCTGGCGATGTGCGTCGAGGTGGTGCGCCTGGCCCGTCAAGAAGGGCGGCGCGCGCAGATCACGATTTCCACCGCCTTTGGATGTCCGTTCGACGGCGAGGTCGATCCGCAGCGGGTCATCGATATGGCCAAGGCGGCTGCCGCGGCGGGCCCCGTCGAAGTCGCCCTCGCCGATACCATCGGCGTTGCAGGTCCTCGCGACGTTGCCAATCTCGTGACCGCGGTGAAGGCCGCGATTTCGCCGCTGCCGGTTCGCGTGCATTTTCACAATACCCGTAATACCGGCTTGGCCAATGTCTGGGCGGCCGTGACGGCGGGAGCCAGGACGGTCGATGCGTCGTTGGGAGGTCTCGGCGGCTGCCCGTTCGCGCCGCGCGCCACCGGCAACGTGCCCACCGAGGATGTGGTCTACATGCTGGAACGCTCCGGATACCACACCGGACTCGAGCTTGACCGTGTGATCGTGGCGGCGGAATGGTTGACCCAAAATATGGGACGCGACTTGCCCGGGATGGTCAGCAGGGCCGGAAATTTCCCCGGCGCCCTAGCGCGGCACCGAGCCTAGCCGCACCTAGCCGCACCGAGCCTAGCGGCGCTGAACTAGCGAGGCGCGGAACCTGGTGGCTGCCCCAGGCAACGCTTGAAGCGATCATCGACACGATGCGCGTACCAGTCCGTCGTTAGTTTGCGTTTGATTTTCGGTCCACCCAGCCTGATGCTCGGTACCAGTCCGCGCGGCAGCGGATGTCCCGCCTGCTGTTCGGCCAGCGCAAACACCCGCTGATACAGCGTCGTGGATTCGAAGCTTTTGCTGCGCCCGTCAGCCAACGCGCTGTGAATGCTGCCGTCGCTCATTTTGAGCTGTCCCGCCAAAGTGCGCAGTACGCGTTCGGTGGCGCCGGGATTATTGGCATCGCTGTCATGGGGCAACAGTGCGCCGTCGGTGAGCAGGGGAATGCCCGCGGCAATACTGGCGGCGCTCTGGAAAGCGGCGTTGCGGCTCGCGTACTGTCCCGCATTGAAATCCGCGAAGCGGTACAGGTATTGATCATACGGCGCGCGATAGTCGAGCAAGTGGGCGATGCCGAAATACACGCTGCCGCGGCGCGTGAAGAGTTCATCTGAAATGCTTGATTGAACCGGGTAGGGATAAGTCGCCGCCGAGGAAAATTGTTCTGCGAAAGCGACATTGACCTGCATCGGGCCGCGGGTGCGAATGGGATTGCGTTCCGCGAACAGCGTACGTCCCAGCGGCACTGCCCCGATCAGGTCCTCGTACGCGTCGCTCAAGTCCTTCTCGGTTCGGGCGGCCTCGATGCGCTCGCCGTAGGTGCGCCCGTTGGGTGACTTCAGCTCCAGCACGCCGTCCACCAGTATCGCGGGCACGTGCGCCCGCGCTGCGCGATCGTAGATCTCTTTTTTAGCGGTGACGCCGAGACCCGGGACAACAGGATCGACGCGAAATCCCGATTCCTGTTCGATCACGGCAACCGCGGCGCAAATGTTTTCGTGGCTGGGCGTTACCGTCAATGCGCGAAAAGCAGCGTAGATGTCGGTCGTCCAGCCGGATCGGTCCTGCACGTAACGAGGCAGAGACTGTTGAACCTGCGCTTTCGCCTCGGCGGCGGCCAGGGGAGGGGCGGTGGTGCGCTGCTCGCCTGCGCAACCGCTCAGCAGCAGCACAGTGGTCAGACGATAAATGAAGGCTTTTCTTTGATGCATTGCGGGCGTCAGGTATATCACGTGCCGCATGGTGTTGACGCGCGGCACAGCGTAACCTTAAATCAAGGGTCTTGATAATTCGAACATTGAATCCTTAAATTCGAGGAGGCGGCCATGGCCATCAACGAATCAAAGCTCAACGAATTTCTCGGCAAGGCGGTCGGCGATTTGGGCGCCGCCTTGAGCGCCACACTCGTGCTCGTCGGCGATCGCTTGGGACTCTACAAGCAACTGGCGCAGGGTGCGCTGACATCCGTGGAACTCGCCAAGCGAACGGGGACCAATGAACGTTACGTACGCGAGTGGTTGGGAAACCAAGGCGCAAGCGGCTACATTCAATACGACGCGGCGAGCGGCAAGTGGTCGATGACCCCTGAACAGGCGCTGTGTTTGGCGGACCCCAATGGCCCGGTGGATGTGCCCGGTGCATACAACATCGTCGAGGCAACGTTCCATGCTCTTGGACGCACGCTGGAGAATTTCAAGAGCGGCAACGGGATGGAGTGGGGCGAACATCATCCCTGCTTGTTCCATGGCACCGAACGGTTTTTCCGTGCGGGCTACAACGCGAACTTGATCACCTCCTGGCTGCCCGCGCTCGAAGGCGTCGTGGACAAGCTCAAGCGTGGAGCGCGCGTCGCGGATGTGGGATGCGGCCACGGCGCCAGCACCGTCTTGATGGCCAGGACGTATCCCAAATCCACCTTTGTCGGCTACGACTACCATGGCGAATCCATCCGCGTCGCCCGCGAGCGGGCCGCGGCGGCGGGAATCGCCAATGCACAGTTCGAGATGAGCGATGCGGTCAGCTACTCAGGCAAGGACTTCGATGTCATCGCTTTTTTTGACTGCCTGCATGATATGGGGGACCCCGTCGGTGTCGCGCGGCACGCGCGTCAAGCGCTCAAGCCCGACGGTACGGCGATGATCGTCGAGCCGTTTGCGAATGACAAGGTCCAGGACAATCTCAATCCGGTGGGCCGGGTCATGTATGGCGCATCCTCGCAAATTTGCGTGCCGGTATCGCTGGCTCGCAAAGGTCCCGCGCTTGGCGCACAAGCCGGTGAGGCGCGCCTGCGAGAGGTCGTGGTGGGCGGCGGCGGATTCGCAAGATTCAGGCGTGCGACGGAAACTCCGTTCAATCTCGTGCTGGAGGCGCGTCCCTAGCTTTTCGAGGGCACTCCGATCATTTTCAGAACCGCCCTCGGCAGGCGACCGTCGATGGCGGCCAAGCCGACGCCGATCAACAGCATTCCCATCAGCGCCTGGGCGGTGAATGATTCGTTCAGAAAGGCAACACCCAGCAGGATTGCGCTGACCGGAACCAGGAATGTGACCAGCATGACGTTGGTGGCGCCGGCGCTGGCGAGGATCCGGAAATAAATGATGTAGGCGAGCGCCGTGCTGAACACGGCCAGAGCAATCATCGCGAGCCAGGCATGCGCGTTGGGATTCGGCAAAGTCCACGGCCGGTCAATCAGCAGGGACGGCAACAGCAGTATCGTGCTGGCCGTGATTTGACCGGTCGCCACGGTGAGCGCCGGCATGTCCTTGAAGCGACGTCCATAGATGCCGGCAATGGCATAGGTCAGTGCCGTCATCACGCAGGCAAGCTCCGGTAGCAATTGATCGCTGCCCGCGCTCAGCAATATCGAAGGGCCGATCAAGACGAGCACGCCGAACAGTCCGAACAGCACGCCCAATCCCTTGCTCCAGTTGAGCCGCTCATGAGTGGTGAGAAAATGCGCGGCCAGCACTGAAAACACCGGCGTCGTGGCATTCAGAATCGAAGCGAGACCGCTCGAGATCTTGGTCTCCGCCCATACCAGGAGAGCGAAGGGCAATACATTGTTGAGAAAGCCCATGACGACGAATTCGCCCCATCGCTTGAGGGTGGTGGGCATGGCGCCGCGCCTCGCGAGCATCACGAGATTCAGCAATACGGCTGCCAGCAGGGCGCGAGAAAATACAATGGTCAGCGTCGGTAATTCGGCCCCCAGAACCTTGAAGAAGAAAAACGACCCGCCCCACAGTATCGACAGCAAGAAAAGCAGCGACCATTCGCGGGCGCCCATGAGGGACGCAGCCGAAGCGGCGGGCATTTAACGGGGCTGCATTCTGACGGCGCCGTCCAATCGGATGGTTTCTCCGTTCAGCATGACGTTCTCGAGAATTTGCACCACGAGCGCGGCAAATTCATCGGGCTCGCCAAGCCGGGGCGGGAAGGGAGTCTGCTTACCCAGGGAGTCCTGGGCTTCCTGCGGCAGCCCTTTCATCATCGGTGTCGCGAACAAACCGGGCGCCACGGTCATGACGCGAATCCCGCTGGATGCCAATTCCCGGGCCATGGGCAGTGTCATGCCGACGATGCCGCCCTTGGACGCGGAATAGGCAATCTGTCCGATCTGTCCGTCGAAGGCCGCAACCGATGCGGTCATGACGATGACTCCGCGCTCGCCTTGCGAGTTCGGTGTATTGGCCTGCATCGAAACGGCGGCCGCTTTGGCGACCAGCACAGTGCCGAGCAAATTGATTTCGATCATGCGTCGAAACGAGCTGCCCGCCATGGGGCCCTGCCTGCCGACCAAGCGGCCCGGCGTCGCAATGCCGGCGCAATTGATGGCCGCAGTGATGCTGCCCATGGCTTGGTGCGCCTGCTTGACCGCGCTGTCCACGGCCGTTTCGTCGCTGACATCGGTTGCGATGAAGGTCGCGCGTCCGCCCAAGGCAGTCGCCGCGGCGCTGCCTTGCGCAACGCTCAAGTCTAAAATCACAACCTTGCCGCCCGCCTGCACGATTCTGTTCGCAACCGCGTGGCCCAATCCCGAGGCGCCGCCGGTGACGATGGCATTGACTTCCTTCAACTGCATGCAAGAACTCCTTACGGTTTGAATTCCGCGGCCGCGCCGCTCCGCCGATCATACCTAGAACATTGCCTCGAGGGATGCGGCAGTGAGAGCATAGCGTCACACCTGCCCGGCTGCTGGAGGCTGCGATGAATACGTCGAGCGTAGAGGACAATGTCACGCCCCTGGTTTTGCAGCAGCAAAAGGGCGCCGTCGCGTATCTGACGCTGAATCGGCCGGCGCAGTACAACGCGCTCTCCGAGGAAATGTTGGCCGCGGTTGAGGCTGCACTGGACAAAGTTGCCGCCGATCCGGCCACGCGCGTGGTGGTGCTGGGCGGCGCCGGCAAGGCCTTTTGCGCCGGACACGATCTGAAGCAGATGAAGTCGAAGCCAAGCGTGGACTATTACCGGCGGCTATTCGCCGACTGCAGCCGCTTGATGATGCGAATCCAGTCATTGCCGCAACCCGTGATCGCACGCGTGCACGGCATCGCCACCGCCGCCGGCTGTCAATTGGTGGCCACGTGCGACATCGCAATCGCCGCCGATGACGCGCGCTTTGCCGTCTCCGGCATCAATGTGGGTCTGTTCTGCGCGACGCCCTCGGTTGCACTGTCGCGCAACGTGGGGCGCAAGGCGGCCTTTGAAATGTTGGTGACCGGCGAAATGATCGACGCCGTCGCCGCCGCGCAACGCGGGCTCATCAATCGTTGTGTGCCGGCGGATCGCCTCGATCACGAGGTTTCCCGCATTGCGGCAGCCATCGCCGGCAAACCGCCGTCCGCCATCGCGGCGGGCAAAGCGCTCTTTTATCGCCAGCTGGAATCGGGCTTGGGCGCAGCTTACGAGATGGCAGGCGAGGTGATGGCCTGCAATATGATCGATTCGAGCGCGCAGGAAGGGGTGGCGGCGTTCATCGAGAAGCGGCCGCCCAATTGGGGCGCCGATTAGCCCCTGGGATGTTGCAAATTCGCGCAACTGAGGCGACGGTTTTGGCCATTTGTTTCGGTGTGCAGGTTCTCTAAACTTGCCTGTTAGGCCTGTTAATCTGGCTACCTAGCCATTACCTGAGCAGATCCTATGAGCGCCGTATCCATCGCCGCCAAGCCCAGCCCCTACCAACCCGCGAACAAGGTGCGGTTCGTGACCGCGACGTCCTTGTTCGACGGACATGATGCTTCCGTCAACATCATGCGCCGGGTGCTGCAGGCGTCGGGCGCCGAAGTCATTCATCTGGGGCACAACCGCTCAGTTCAGGAAATCGTCAATGCCGCCTTGCAGGAGGACGTGCAGGGCGTCGCGATCACGTCCTATCAGGGCGGCCATGTCGAGTTCTTCAAGTACATGATGGACCTGCTGCGCAAGAGCGGCGGTGAGAACATCAAGGTGTTCGGCGGCGGCGGCGGCGTCATCGTGCCGGCTGAAATCCGCGAACTCATGGACTATGGCGTGACCCGCCTGTATTCCCCTGAGGACGGCGCCAAGCTTGGGCTGCAGGGCATGATCGACGATGTCATCCGCACCAGCGACTACGATCTGTCTGCGTTGGCGCCCGAGGAAGGGGCGGCGCTGGAAGCGCTGCGTTCGGGAAACCGGCGCCAGCTGGCGCGAGTCATCACCGCAGTCGAAAATCGCACCTATCCGATGCGCATCCGCCAAGGCATGCTGCAGGCGGCCGTCGGAATCAAGACGCCGGTCTTGGGGATCACCGGAACCGGCGGCGCCGGCAAATCTTCGCTGACCGACGAACTCATCCTCAGACTGCGCCTGGATCAAGAAGATCGTCTGCGGATCGCCGTCATCTCGATCGATCCGTCGCGCAAGCGCACCGGCGGGGCGTTGCTCGGCGATCGCATCCGCATGAACGCGATTGAATCCGACCAGATTTTCATGCGCTCGCTCGCGACGCGCGATACCGGCACGGAACTGTCCGCCGCGCTGCCTGAAGTGCTCGCCTGCTGCAAGATCAGCGGCTTCGATCTGATCGTGGTGGAGACCTCGGGAATCGGGCAGGGCGAATCGGCCATCGTGCCGTTGGTCGACACGTCGGTGTACGTCATGACGCCCGAGTTTGGCGCGGCCTCGCAGTTGGAGAAAATCGACATGCTCGATTTTGCCGACTTTGTCGCCATCAACAAGTTCGACCGCAAGGGTTCAGAGGATGCGCTGCGCGACGTGCGCAAGCAGTATCAACGCAATCACCAATGGTTCAACCAAGCAACCGACTCCATGCCGGTCTACGGCACCATGGCCTCGCGCTTCAATGACGACGGCGTGACGGCGCTGTATCAGGCCATCGCGCCGCGCCTGCAGGAGAAGGGTCTGAAGTTGGGCGCGGGCAAACTGCCGCAGGTCGCGGTCAAGTCTTCATCGCGCGGCCGGGCCATCGTGCCGCCGGAACGGGTGCGCTACCTGGCGGAGATTTCCGGGACGCTGCGCAACTTTCACCGCTTCGTTGGCGATCAGGCACGCATCGCGCGCGAGCGGCAGTCGCTCGGTACCGCGAAGGACCTGTTTGCCGCCTCGGGCCGCGCGACTGCGGGGTTTGACGAACTGATCGCCGCGAAGAACGCCGAACTCAATCCGGCCGCGGCGAAGCAGTTGGCGCAATGGCCCAAGCTGCAGGAGTTGTACGCGCAGCCGGAGTATGTGGTGAAGATCCGCGACCGCGAGATTCGCACGCAGCTCACCTACGAGTCGTTGTCGGGCAGCAAGATCCGCAAGGTGGCGCTGCCGCGATTCGAGGATGAAGGCGAGACGTTGCGATTCCTGTTGAAGGAAAATGTTCCCGGTTCATTCCCCTATACCGCCGGCGTCTTCGCTTTCAAACGCGAAGGCGAGGACCCGACCCGCATGTTCGCGGGCGAGGGCGATGCGTTCCGGACGAATCAACGTTTCAAACGAGTTTCCGAGGGCATGCCGGCGCATCGGCTGTCGACCGCCTTCGATTCCGTGACGCTGTATGGATGGGATCCGGATCCGCGGCCGGATATTTACGGCAAAGTCGGCAATTCCGGCGTGTCGATCGCGACGCTCGACGACATGAAAGTGCTGTATGCGGGATTCGATCTGTGCGCGCCGACCACCTCGGTGTCGATGACCATCAATGGTCCGGCGCCGATGATCCTGGCCATGTTCATGAATACCGCCATCGATCAGCAAGTGGAGAAGTTTCAGCAGCAGAACGGCCGCGAGCCGACCGCCGACGAGCAGCAGAAGATCAAAGCCTGGACCCTGTCCACGGTGCGCGGCACGGTGCAGGCGGATATCCTGAAGGAAGACCAGGGCCAGAACACCTGCATATTCTCAACCGAGTTCGCGCTCAAAATGATGGGCGACATGCAGGAATACTTCGTGCACCACCAGGTGCAGAATTTTTATTCCGTCTCGATCTCCGGCTATCACATTGCCGAGGCCGGCGCGAATCCCATTTCGCAGCTGGCCTTCACGCTCGCCAACGGCTTTACCTACGTCGAGTCCTATCTGGCGCGCGGCATGCACATCGACGACTTCGCACCGAATCTGTCGTTCTTCTTCTCCAACGGCATGGATCCGGAGTATTCGGTCATTGGCCGCGTCGCGCGCCGCATCTGGGCCGTGGCGATGAAGAACAAGTATGGCGCGAACGAGCGCAGCCAGAAGCTCAAGTATCACGTGCAAACCTCCGGCCGCTCCCTGCACGCGCAGGAGATGGCGTTCAACGACATCCGCACCACACTGCAGGCGCTGTGCGCCATCTATGACAACTGCAACAGCCTGCACACCAACGCCTATGACGAGGCGGTGACGACGCCCACGGAAGAAAGCGTGCGGCGGGCGATGGCAATCCAGCTCATCATCAATCGCGAGTGGGGCTTGGCCAAGAACGAGAACCCCAATCAAGGCAGCTTCATCATCGATGAATTGACGGATCTGGTCGAGGAAGCGGTGCTGAAGGAGTTCGATGCCATCGCCGAGCGCGGCGGCGTGCTCGGCGCCATGGAGACCGGCTATCAGCGCGGCAAGATCCAGGAGGAGTCGCTGTTTTATGAGCGAATGAAGCACGATGGCTCGTATCCCATCATCGGCGTCAACACCTTCCGCAGTCCGCACAGCGACGCCGCGCAGGAAAAGATCGAGCTGGCGCGATCGACCGACGCGGAAAAGCAGTCGCAGCTCAAGCGCCTCAAGGCGTTCCAGGATGAGCATGCGCCGCAAGCGCCCGAACTGCTCGAGCGTCTGCGGCGCACCGTCATCGACAACGGCAATACCTTCGAAGTGCTGATGGACGCCGTGCGCGGCTTGTCCTTGGGCCAGATCACTCACACTCTGTACGACGTCGGCGGCCGCTACCGCCGCAACATGTAGGATCGACATGCACGAATATCAGGCGCCGCTAACCGACATGAAGTTCGTGCTGCGCGAATTGGTGGACTTGAAGCGACTGGCGCAGCTGCCCGGATTTGGTGAAATGACGCCGGATGTGGCGGACGCCGTGCTGGATGAAGCCGCGAAATTCGCCGGCGCCGTGCTGTCGCCGCTCAATCGCAGCGGCGATCTGGAAGGCGTGCGCTGGAAGGACGGCGCCGTGCTCACCGCCGCCGGCTGGAAACAGGCCTATGACCGGTTCGCCGCGGACGGCTGGAACGCGCTTTCCTGCCCCGCGGATTTCGGCGGCCAGAATCTGCCGCGGGTGTTGTCGGCGCTGATCGAGGAAATGTGGAACGGCGCCAATGTGGCATTCGCGCTGTGCCCGATGCTCACGCGCGGGGCCATTGATGCGCTCGAGCTGCGGGGCACGAAGCAGCAGCGCGAGACGTATCTGCCGAAGATGGTCACCGGCGAGTGGACCGGCACCATGAATCTGACCGAGCCGCAGGCGGGCTCGGATCTGTCGGCGGTGCGCACGCGGGCGGTGCGCACGGACGATGGCCGCTATGTGCTGACCGGCCAGAAGATTTTCATCACCTACGGCGAGCACGACTTGACCGGCAATATCGTGCACATGGTGTTGGCGCGCGTTACCGGGGCGCCGGAGGGCGTCAAAGGCACGTCGCTATTCCTGGTTCCAAAATACCTGGTGAAGGCCGACGGCTCGCTGGGGGCGCGCAACGATGTGCACTGTTTGTCCGTCGAGCACAAGCTCGGCATTCACGCCAGTCCCACCTGCGTGCTGGCTTTCGGTCAGAACGGCGGCGCCATCGGTGAACTCATCGGCGAGGAAAACCGCGGCTTGGAGTACATGTTCATCATGATGAACGCCGCGCGCTACTCGGTGGGGATCGAGGGCGTGGGTCTGTCGGAGCGCGCATACCAAACCGCTTTGAGCTATGCCCGCGAGCGCATTCAAGGCACCGAGGCCGGGATACGGGGCGGTGCACGCGTGGCGATCCTGCGCCATCCTGACGTGCGCCGGATGCTGATGCTCATGAAGTCTCAGACCGAAGCGATGCGGGCGCTCGCAGGCGTGGTTGCCGTGTCGCTGGACGTCGCGCGTTTGCATCCGGACGCCGAGGAGCGCGAACGGCATCAAGCCTTCGCTGATCTGATGATTCCCGTCGTCAAGGGCTGGTGCACCGAAAACTCGGTCGAGATCGCCTCGCTTGGCATCCAAGTGCATGGCGGTGTGGGCTTCATCGAAGAAACCGGCGCCGCGCAATTATTGCGGGACGCGCGCATCACGCCCATCTATGAGGGTACGACCGCCATTCAGGCCAACGATCTGATCGGCCGCAAGCTCGCGCGCGATCGGGGCCAGGCGGCGCAGACGGTCATCGCTGAGATGCGGGCATTGTCGAAGTCCCTGAGCGCCGAGCCGCAGGCGGCCGCGCTGGCGCCGGCATTCTCCTCGGCCATCGACGCGCTGGAACGGGCGGTCGCCTATGTGGTGGAGACCTACGCCACGGACATCCGTGCGGTCTCCGTGGGCGCCGTACCGATGTTGAAGCTGCTCGGTATCGTCGCCGGCGGCTGGCAGCTGCTGCGCTCTGCGTTGATCTCGCAACAGCGGCTGGCCGCGGGCGGCGCGCTTCCTGCCGATGCCGAGTTTTATACCGCGAAGCTGTCCACGGCGCGCTTCTATACCGATTACGTCTTGTCGCAGGCAGGCGGGTTGGCGCACGGCATCGTGCACGGCGCGGCCGGGGCGCTCGCCGAGGGCGCGCTTTAGGCGGACATGGACGGTCGTTATCCGCGGCGTATCGTTTGCCTGACCGAAGAACCCACCGAGGTCCTCTACGCGCTTGGGTTGGAGGACAGGATCGTCGGTATTTCGGGTTTCACCGTGCGCCCCGCGCGGGCGCGCCGCGAAAAGCCGCGGGTGTCGGCATTCATCAGCGCCAAGGTCGACCGCATTCTGGCGCTCAAGCCGGACTTCGTTGTCGGTTTTTCCGACATTCAAGCCGATATTGCACAGGCATTGATCAAGCACGGCATCGAAGTCTGGATCAGCAATCATCGCTCCGTCGACGGGATCTTGGGCTATGTGCGCCGGTTGGGCGCGTTGGTGGGCGCGGCCGAGCGCGCCGAGGCGTATGCACTTGAACTCGAAGCGCATATCGAAAAGGTTCGGCAGCAGGCTGCCTTGCTGCCGCGCCGACCGCGGGTCTACTTCGAAGAATGGGATGAGCCGCTGATCACCGGCATTCGTTGGGTGAGCGAACTGATCACGGTTGCGGGCGGTGATGACGTTTTTCCGGAGCGCGCGCTGTGCGCGCTCGGCAAGGACCGCATCCTGGGGGATCCCAGCGAGGTCGTTCGGCGGGCCCCGGACATTATTCTCGGTTCTTGGTGCGGCAAACGTTTCCGGCCGAATCTGGTTGCCGCTCGCGTCGGTTGGGATGCAGTACCCGCCGTGCGTGACGGCGAGCTGCATGAAGTCAAATCGCCCATCATTTTGCAGCCGGGTCCGGCTGCCCTGACCGATGGTCTCGATGCAATTCACCAGGTCTTCAGGCAATGGTCGAGCCAACACTGAAGCCTGCCGGCGTTGCCGAGGACTCCGGGGTTGCTCAGGGCGCGGGGGTTGTCTCGCCCTGCGTCAACATTTGCCGGCTCGATGCGCAAGGGTTGTGCGTCGGATGCCGCCGCACCTTGGGCGAAATTGCCGAATGGTCTCGAGCCGGCGACGCGCGCCGCCTCGAAATTCTGCGCGCACTTCCGAGGCGATCGCCGCGCGCTTAACGTCTGCTCGCGGCGAACGATTCCAGATTGGCCAAGGGATGCGCGGCGGCGGACCAACGCTCGCGGAAAAAGGCCTCGATCATGGCCTCCGTGACATCTTCGATGCGGTTTGGCTGCCAGCGAGGCGAATTGTCCTTGTCGATCAGCACCGCGCGCACGCCTTCGAGGAAGTCGCCCTGTTCAAAGCTGTGTGCGGCCATCCCGAGCTCCATGCGAAAGCAGTCCGCGAGACTCGAGCGCGCGCCGCGCTGCAGTTGGCGCAATGTCACGCTCAGCATGGTCGGCGAGCGGCTGCGCATGAGCTTGGCGGTTTGATGCGCCCAATCGACATGCTCGGCGCGCGTTTCCTGCTCCAAGGATGAGACGATGGTACTGACGGTGGCTTGAGAGAAGTGAGTATCGATGCTTGCGCGCAGCGCAGCCAGCGGCGCAGGCGACCCGACAGGTCCCTTAAGCTCGTCAATGCAGCGGCGCAGATCGGCAGCGGGGGTCTCGCTCCAACGCAATTGCGCCAGGGAGTCGCTCAAGGATGCAATGGCAGACGGCGCCAGATAGACATCGGCCAGCCGGCTGTATAGCGCATCGGCAGCGCCGATCTGCAGGCCCGTCAGGGCCAGATACACCCCCAGCTTGCCCGGCATGCGCGACAGGAAATAGCTGCCGCCCACGTCGGGAAAGAATCCGATCCCCACCTCCGGCATGCCCATCCGGGTGCGTTCGCCAACGATGCGAACGCTCGAGCCTTGCGCAATTCCCATTCCGCCCCCCAAGGTGATGCCGTCCATCAAGACCAGGTAGGGCTTGGGATACGAATACAGCAGGTAGTCGAGCGGATATTCCGTCGCGAAAAACTCCCGATGCAAAGAGCCTGAGCTTCTGAAGCTTTGATACAGGGCGCGAATATCACCGCCGGCGCAAAAGGCCTTCTCGCCGGCGCCGCTGATGAGCACGGCATAAATCTCCGGATCCGCCGCGCTGCGGCCTAGCAGTTCGCGCAGTTGCAAGATCATGTCGAGCGATAGCGCATTGAGCGCGGCGGGCCGATTCAGGGTGATGAACGCGACATGATTGCGAATCTCGCACAGCACTTCCATGGGATTGTCGCGGACCTTACGGGTGCTTGTAGAGATTGACGATGGCGGAGAAGTCCTGCGTGCCTGAACCCCGGGCGCTCCACAGCTGGTACAGCTGCTGCGCCATCGCACCCATGACCACGGTCTGTCTCGCTTGCTTCGCCGCGTCGGTTGCGAGCCCGAGATCCTTGAGCATGAGGTCGGCGGCAAAGCCACCGCTGTAGCCGCGCGCGGCGGGTACATTGTCCATGACGCCGGGATAGGGATTGTAGGTATCCGAACTCCAGCAGCGGCCGCTCGAGGTGTTGATGATGCCCGCCAGCACTTTGGGATCGATGCCGAGCGCGACCCCGAGACTCATGGACTCGGCGACGCCGATCATGCTGATTCCCAACAGCATGTTGTTGCAGATCTTCGCGACTTGTCCATTGCCGGACTCGCCGCAGTGGACGATGTTCGCAGCCATGGGCTCGAGCACAGGCTTGATGCGCTCGAACAGACTGGCTGTCGCGCCAACCATGAAGGTCAGCGTGCCGGCACCGGCGCCGGCCGTGCCGCCGGACACCGGTGCGTCGGCCATGGGATTGCCCTGCTGCGCGGCGATCGCGGCGACTTCGCGCGCCGTGTGCGGATCGATGGTGCTCGAATCGATGAGCGGAACGCCGCTCTGCACCCCCGCGAGCACGCCGTCGGCGCCCAGGTATGCCGCCTTGACGTGCGGCGAAGAGGGCAGCATGGTCAGCACCAAGTCGGCCTGTGCGGCCGCCTGCTTGGCTGAAGGCGCGGGCGCGGCGCCCGCTGCCGTCAACGCGTCCACACTGCGTTTACTCAAGTCAAACACCGTGAGCGAATGGCCGGCCTGCAACAAATTTCGCGCCATGGGCTCGCCCATGTGGCCCAAGCCGACGAAGGCGATTTTCATTTCAAACTGATGGTGGTGTTCACGCCGCCGGATGTGCCGCCGTCATCGAACCAGCGGGAGGTGACCGTTTTGGTCTGCGTGTAAAACTGCACCACCTGCTTGCCATAGGGACCGAGGTCGCCGAGCTTGGAGCCGCGCGATCCGGTAAAGCTGAAAAAGGGCACGGGTACGGGGATGGGCACGTTGATTCCCACCTGGCCGACGTCGATCTCGCTTTGAAATTTCCGCGCGACCGCGCCGCTTTGCGTAAAAATTCCCGTGCCGTTGCCGAACGGATTGTTGTTGATGAGGGCGATCGCCTCATCCAGGGTATTCACAGACACAATCACCATCACGGGGCCGAATATTTCCGTGGTGTAGATCTTCATCTCCGGCGTGACGGCGGAGAAAATCGTCGGGCCGATGAAATTGCCGTGCTCGTAGCCGGGCACTTTGATGCCGCGGCCGTCCAACTCGAGCTTTGCGCCTTCCTTGATGCCGTCTTCCACCAGACCGAGAATCCGCTGCCTTGCGTTCTTCGACACCACGGGACCCAGATCGACATTCTTCTCGACCCCGGCGTTGACCTTCAGTGTCTTGGCCTTGGCGACGATATCGGGAATCCACCGTTGAGCTTCGCCGACCAGTACCGTCACCGAAGTGGCCATGCAGCGCTGGCCCGCGGCGCCAAACGTGGCTCCAACCAATGAATTGAGGGATTGTTCCTTGTTGGCGTCCGGCATGACCACCGCGTGATTCTTGGCGCCCATCATGCATTGCACCCGCTTGCCATGCGCCGAGGCCAGGCTGTAGACGTGCGTGCCGACTGCGGTCGAGCCGACGAATGAAACGGCGGCAATATCCGGGTGGGTACAAATTGCATCGACCACGCGCTTACCGCCATGCACGACGTTGAAGACCCCGGGAGGCACGCCCGCCTGCAGAGCGAGTTCTGCCAATAACATGGGGGTCAGCGGATCCTGTTCCGAGGGTTTGAGCACGAAGGTGTTGCCGCAGACAATGGCCATGGGAAACATCCACAGCGGAATCATCGCTGGGAAATTGAACGGAGTAATACCGGCACACACGCCGATGGGCTGGCGCAGCGTGTAGGTGTCCACGCCACCGGCAACGTTTTCGGCAAATTCCCCCAGCTGCAGGCTGCCGATCGAACAAGCGTGTTCGACGACTTCGAGGCCGCGGAACACATCGCCCTCGGCATCGGCCAGCGTTTTTCCTTGCTCGGCGCTCAAGGTTTGCGCGATGCGGCTCATGTGTTCGCGCACCAGTGCCTGCAGCTTCAACATGATGCGCGCACGCGCCGCCAGCGGCGTATTTTTCCAGGTCTTGTAGGCGTGCTTGGCCGAGGCGACCGCGGCGTCAAGCTCCGTCTCCGTGGCGAACGGCACCTGAGCCAGCACCTCTTGCGTTGCCGGGTTGACGACGTCTTGCCACTCAGTACTTCGCGAGTCGATAAACTTGCCGTCGAGCAGCATTTTGACGGTGGGCACGTGATTCGCGAGCGTTGCGGGTTTGGTTGTCATGGCAGTGTTGCGTCCTGAAGCGCGCATCTTGAAGGGGCGCCCTAGTTTAGCCGATACGGGATCCGTGAGTTGTGCGTATCGCGTAAACTACCGCGGTGCGAAATTCCCCTGACACCAGCGCCGTCAGTCGGACGGCGGCTTCCGCGGCCCGGCCCGCGGAACCGGGAACCATTGCCATCTGCTTCGTCGCGGCAGCACTTCAAAGTGTGCGCGGCCGCGATTTGAACGCGGACGAATTGCTGGCCAAGGTCGGATTGTCGGCGAGTTTGCTGCAGGTGCCGCAGGCGCGGGTTTCCGCGAAGCACTACGGCGCGCTGTGGCGAGCCATTGCGGCCGCCCTCGATGATGAATTCTTCGGCCAGGACTCGCGCCGCATGAAGGCGGGTAGTTTCGCCATGCTGTGCCACTTAGGTGTGGGCTGTAAGACCTTGGGCCAGGCATTGGAGCGCAGCCTGCGTTTCTATGCGCTCATCCTGGATGACATCGCCGGCACGATCGAGCGCGACGAGAGGGAGGCGCGAATCGTTTTGCAGGAGCGCACGACCGGCGCCAATAGTCGAGTCTTCGCCCATGAGCTCTTACTGATGCTGCTCTACGGCGTGTCCTGCTGGCTGGTCGGACGGCGCATTCCGATCCTGCGCACCGAATTCAGCTACGCGGAACCGGTCCACAGCGCGGAGTACCGGCTGATGTATTGCGCCGATCTGCGCTTCAACCGGCCCAACACCGTGCTCGCCTTCGAGGCAGCTTACCTTGACCTGCCGGTCGTGCAGAATGAGCGCTCCGCCAAGGAGTTTCTGCGCACGGCGCCGGAAAACATCTTGTTGAAATACAAGAATGTCAGTAGCCTCACGGCCCGGGTTCGGCGCCGGCTGCGGCAATTGCTGCCGGGCGCGGTTCCGGATTTTGAGAGGTTGGCCGAGGATATGGGCATGACGCCGGCGACGATGCGACGCCGTTTGCACGACGAGGGCGAGTCCTACCAATCGATCAAGGATCAGCTGCGCCGGGACCTGGCCATCAGCTACCTGAGCCATTCGAGCCGCAGCGTCATGGATATCGCGTTGGAATTGGGGTTTTCCGAGCGCAGCGCATTTCATCGCGCGTTCCGGAAATGGACCGGCGCATCGCCGGGCGAATTTCGGCGCACATTGCAAACTTAAACTTTCCGGAATCGAGGATAATCTGGTCATGGATTTATCGGGAAAAGTCGTAGCGGTGACCGGCAGCGATGGCGCCTTGGGGGGCGCCGTGGCCGCCACCCTGAGCGCGTACGGCGCCAAATTGGCGCTCCTGACGCGTTCAACCAAAGCCCCGAGCTCGCAGCTCGCCGATGCAGTGCATTACGGCGGTGTCGACCTGACCGAGGAGAAGGGCGTGCGCTCCACGATGCAGCGCATCGCCCAGGATGCCGGACGCTTGGACGGTTTGATCAACCTTGCCGGAGGCTTCCGTTGGGAGAAGCTGGTGGATGGCACACTGGAGAGTTGGGACGCAATGTACAGACTCAATCTAAGGACCGCGGTGCTTTCTTGTCAGGCGGCGCTGCCTTATTTGCTCAAGTCCGGCAACGGACGCATCGTCAATGTCGGTGCGCTGGCCGCGGTGAAAGCCGCCTCAGGGATGGGCGCCTACGCCGCATCCAAGGCAGGCGTCGCGAAATTGACCGAAGCTCTGGCGGACGAGCTGAAGGGCCGGGGCGTCACGGTCAATGCCATCCTGCCGAGCATTCTCGACACGCCGAAGAATCGCCTCGACAGCCCTGACGCGGACTTCACGCGCTGGGTTACTCCCGTCGAGGCCGCCGAGGTCATCGCATTTTTGATTTCGGATCACGCCAGCGCCGTCACCGGTGCGTTGTTGCCTGTTGCGGGGCGCGTATGAGCGCGCCGCAGTTGTCGGCCGGTGCGCGCCTGCGCGCCGCCGTCGCCGAGGAGAATCCGCTGCAAGTGGTCGGCACCATTAATGCGTATACGGCACGCATGGCCGCGGCATGCGGATTCAAGGCCATCTATCTGGCGGGCAGCGGCGTCGCCGCGAATTCGCTCGGTATCCCCGATTTGGGGATCAGCACCATGGATGACGTGCTCATCGATATTCGCCGCATCACCGACGCCTGTCCCCTGCCGATGCTGGTGGACGCCGATACCGGCTGGGGAGGGGCGTTCAATATCGCGCGCACGGTCAAGTCGTTCACCAAATTCGGCGCGGGCGGAATGCACATCGAGGATCAGGTGCAGTCCAAGCGCTGCGGTCACCGGCCCGGCAAGGAAATTGTCTCCAAGGAGGAAATGGTGGACCGCGTGAAGGCCGCCGTGGACGCGCGCACGGATTCGCAGTTTGTGATCATGGCGCGCACCGATGCACTGGCGGTTGAAGGCATGGACAAGGCGCTGGAGCGCGCCAACGCCTGTGTCGAGGCGGGCGCGGACATGATCTTCCCGGAAGCGATCACGGAACTCTCAATGTATAGGCGCTTCAAGGACGCGGTCAAAGTGCCGATTCTTGCCAACATCACCGAGTTCGGCCAAACGCCCTTGTACACACGCGATGAACTTGCGACGGTCGGCGTCGATATCGTGCTGCATTGCTGTTCCGCCTATCGAGCCATGAACGCCGCGGCGCTCAATACCTATCAAGCCATTCGCCGCGACGGCACGCAAAAAAATGTGCTTGGCAGCATGCAAACGCGCGCGGATCTTTACAAGTATCTTGACTACTATGCATATGAAGCCAAGTTGGACGAACTATTTGCCGAAGGAAAAGAAAAGTGAGCAGCAATTCCGAGACCCCGTCTCCCGGGGCATTCAAACCGAAGAAATCTGTCGCGTTGTCGGGTGTCGTCGCGGGCAACACCGCGCTGTGCACGGTCGGCAGGACCGGCAACGATTTGCACTATCGCGGCTACGACATTCTGGATATCGCTACGCAGTGTGAATTCGAGGAAATCGCGCACCTGCTGGTGCACGAGAAATTGCCGAACAAAATCCAGCTTGCGGCCTACAAGAAGAAGCTCAAAGCGCTGCGGCCGCTGCCGGGTGCCGTCACCACGGTGCTAGAGCAACTGCCGGCAACGAGTCATCCGATGGATGTACTGCGCACCGGCGTATCGGCGTTGGGCTGCTGCAACCCTGAGGGCGCGGGGCACCCGGGCGAGGGCGCGCGCGATATCGCGGATCGGCTGTTGGCGTCCTTGGGTTCGATGCTCTGCTACTGGTACCACTTTTCAAAGAGCGGGATGCGCATCGAGTTGCAGACGGACGATGACTCCGTTGGCGCTCATTTTCTGCATCTACTGCACGGCCGCAAACCGTCGGCCAGTTGGGTGCGCGCGATGCACACGTCGTTGAACCTCTATGCCGAGCACGAATTCAATGCCTCGACGTTCACCGCCAGGGTGATCGCGGGCACCGGATCAGACATGTATTCCTGCATCACCGGCGCCATCGGCGCGCTGCGCGGCCCGAAGCATGGCGGCGCGAACGAGGTGGCGTTTGAGATTCAGAATCGTTATCCGTCTGCGGATGCCGCCGAGGCGGATATCCGCGATCGAGTGGCGAAGAAAGAGGTCATCATTGGATTCGGACATCCGGTCTACACCGTATCGGATCCGCGCAATCAGGTGATCAAAGAGGTTTCCCGGGTCCTGGCGCGCGAAGCAAACGACATGCTCGGATTCGAGGTGGCATCGCGGATCGAATCGGTCATGTGGGACATTAAAAAGATGTTTCCGAATCTGGATTGGTTCTCCGCTGTTTCGTACCATCTCATGGGGGTTCCGACCGACATGTTCACGCCGCTGTTCGTCATCAGCCGTACGTCGGGCTGGGCCGCACATGTCATCGAACAGCGCGAGGACGGCAAAATCATCCGGCCGAGCGCCAACTACATCGGCCCCGAAAACCTATCCTTTGTGCCACTCGCGGAGCGAATCTAAGACCATGTCCCTGTCCCACGATATCAAGTCGGCCGAAAGACCGGCTCCCGATGAAGTCCTCACCAAAATCGCAGACTACGCGCTGAACTATGAGATTGCCGCGGCACTGGCCTATGAGACCGCCGCGTACTGCCTGATGGACACCCTGGCCTGCGGATTCCAGGCCCTGAAGTATCCCGCCTGCACGAAGCTGCTGGGACCGGTGGTGCCGGGTGCGACCCTCACCGGAGGCGCACGAGTGCCCGGCACCGCGTACGAGCTGGATCCGATCAACGCGGCCTTCAACATCGGCGCCATGATTCGCTGGCTGGACTTCAATGACACATGGCTGGCGGCAGAGTGGGGCCATCCGTCGGACAATCTCGGCGGAATTCTCGCCGTGGCCGACTATCTGTCACGCTCAGGCAAGCGCGTGGTGGTGCGAGACGTTCTCACCGCCATGATCAAGGCGCATGAAATACAGGGCGTGCTTGCGCTGGAGAACAGTTTCAATCGCGTCGGTCTGGATCATGTGCTGCTGGTACGGGTGGCCTCCACGGCGGTGGTTACCGCAATGCTCGGCGGCACGCGCGAGCAAATCATCAACGCGGTGTCGAACGCCTGGGTCGACGGCGGCGCGCTGCGCACGTATCGGCATGCGCCGAACACCGGATCGCGCAAGAGCTGGGCTGCCGGGGATGCGACCAGCCGCGCCGTGCGCCATGCCTTGTTTGCGCTCAAGGGCGAGATGGGCTATCCCTCGGCGCTTTCCGCCAAAACCTGGGGATTCCAGGACGTGCTGTTCAAGGGCAAACCCATCGTCCTGCCGCAGCCCTTCGGCAGTTACGTGATGGAAAACATTCTGTTCAAAATCTCCTATCCTGCGGAGTTTCATGCGCAAACGGCGGTCGAGGCGGCGATGACGCTGCACCCGCAAATCAGCTCCAAGCTCGAGCAGATCGAGCGCGTGGTGATCGAGACCCAGGAGCCGGGTGTGCGCATCATCGACAAAACCGGACCGCTCGCGAATCCCGCTGATCGAGATCACTGCATCCAGTACATGGTGGCCATCCCGTTGCTATTCGGGCGGCTGGAAGCCGCTGATTACGAAGACCAGGTCGCGGGCGACCCGCGCGTCGATGCGCTGCGCGCCAAGATGCAGGTGAAGGAAAACGCCGCGTTTACGGCCGACTACTACGCTGCGGACAAGCGCTATATCGGCAACGCCGTGCAAGTGTTCTTCAATGACGGTTCGGCCAGCCAGCGGGTTGCGGTCGACTATCCGATCGGACACCGCAAGCGCCGCGCCGAAGGCACGCCGGTGCTGGTCAAGAAATTCGAGAACAGTGTGGCGGCCCATTTCCCGGCCAAGCAGAGCGAAATCATCAGGGGCCTGTTTACCGACCAACGCGCTTTGGCGGCGCTGCCGGTCAGCGACTTTGTGGCTAAGCTTGTGACCGCGACTTAAAAATATAGTCGCGCTGGAGGCCGCATTATGACGCATTCGGCTTGGCCTAAGGGCGGCAAGCCGGGATAGTGGGCGCGATGAAGGATGCGAGCCGCCCGGAGCGGATTAACGACTGGGTTAGCCAGCAACTAAAGGTGACCGCAGCACGACACCCTGAAGGGTCGGAACGCCGGCAGCGCTCCGATCGGCGGCGTCGAGCGCTGTGGGCGGTGCTTTACGGCAGTTTCAATCCGCGCCGCCGGCGGCCGGCGCGTCGCACCAACGACTCCCGCTTTCACCCGATCGATTGGTACTCGGCCCACCTGTTGGCCGTGTCAATCGGCATCTTGCTGTTGAGCGCGGCGGATGCCTTTCTGACCGGGATACTGCTGGTGCACGGCGCCGAGGAGATCAATCCCATCATGGCGGTACTGGTGTACCGCAACGTTGCGGAATTTGCTGCGTTTAAAATGGCCATGACGGGCGCCGGCATCGTGGTCATGGTGTTTCTCGCCCGCTATCGGTTTATGCGCGTCATTCGCGTCGATCTCGTGCTGTACGCAGTGTTATTGGTGTATGCGTGGCTCATCGGCTACGAGATCTCGATGCTGCCAAGCGCAGGCGACCTGTCGCCCTTGTAAATCTCCAGACGGTGCTTACATTCCATATTGTGCCGCCTTCGGCTAAACTAGGGTAGCAATTTGAGTGTAAGTTTCCCCTTCATCATATTGATGTACTTGAGGTTTTTCTAAAGACCTGCGTAGCTCATGAGCCAATCACTTGCCGACCAATTAGCCACCACGGCGCTGTCTGGCGGAAACGCCGGTTTCATTGAAGACCTCTACGAACAGTTCTTGAAAGACCCGAGCGGTCTCGATCCGGCTTGGGTCAGCTACTTCAAGGGTTTGCAGGGCAGCGGGGGCGAGATTCCCCATGGGCCCATTCGTGAGCGCCTGCTGGCCCGTATTCAACAGCCGCCGGCAGCCGCCGCGCCGTCCGGTACTGCCTCGGACGGGGCCAGCGCCAAGCAGGGCGCCGTGTCGCGCCTCATTCAGGTCTATGCGAATCGCGGGCACCTGATCGCCAATCTGGATCCCTTGGGATTGCAGGAACGCGCCAAGCCCTATGTGCTGGACCTGCAATATTTCGGTCTGTCCGACGCGGATCTCGAGACGGAATTCTTTACCGGCAGCCGCAATCACGCCATCCCTGAGCGCACCGCGCTCAAGAATATTCTCCGCGACCTCAAATTCATTTACACCGACACCATCGGCGCGGAATTTGCGCACGTCTCGGATACCGAAGAGCGCCTCTGGCTGCAGGACAGTTTCCAGGTCGGCAGAATGCAGCAGCGCTTCAGTGTCGCCGAAAAAAAGAACATCCTGTGGCAATTGACCGCCGCGGAAGGGTTGGAGCGTTATCTGCACACCAAGTACGTGGGTCAGAAGCGCTTCTCCTTGGAAGGCGGCGACAGCCTGATTCCGTCGCTGGATGAATTGGTGCAGCATGGCGGCAAGTGCGGCGTCGAAGAAGCCATCATCGGCATGGCGCATCGCGGCCGGCTCAACGTGCTGGTGAACCTGCTGGGCAAGTCGCCGAAAGACCTGTTCAGCGAATTCGAGGGGCAATACGATCTCGCCAAGCTTCGCGGCTCGGGCGACGTCAAATACCACAAAGGGTTTTCCGCCGACCTGAAAACCGGGTCGGGCAACGTGCATGTTGCGCTCGCCTTCAATCCCTCCCATCTGGAGGTCGTGAACCCGGTAGTGGAAGGATCGGCGCGCGCGCGCCAGGAGCGGCGCGGCGACGCGCTCGGCGACCAAGTGTTGCCGGTGCTCATCCATGGTGATGCGGCATTTGCCGGGCAGGGCGTGATCATGGAGACCCTGCAGTTGTCGCAGGCGCGCGGTTTCTATTCCGGCGGCACCGTTCACGTCATCATCAACAACCAGGTCGGCTTTACGACCAGCGCCCCGCGCGATGCGCGCTCCACCCTGTATTGCTCCGACGTCGCCAAGATGATCGAAGCGCCGATATTGCACGTCAACGCCGATGATCCTGAGGCGGTGTGCTTCGTCACGCGCTTCGCGCTTGACTACCGCAAGAAATTCCACAAGGACGTGGTGATCGATTTGGTCTGCTATCGGCGGCACGGACACAACGAGGCCGACGAGCCTGCGGCAACGCAGCCGTTGATGTATCAGATCATCCGCAAGAAACCGACCGTACGGCAGCTGTATGCGGACAGGCTCGCCGCCGAAGGCGTGTTGAACGCGGGCGAGGCAGCGGCAATGATGGAGCAGTACCGCAGCGGCTTGGATGAGGGCAAACCCCAGGCGCGGGCCGCTCTGGGGCTCATCGGCAACCGCTTTACCGTCGATTGGAGCGAATACTTGAGCGCCGACTGGGAGCCGGTGAAAACCGGCGTGGATATGGCGCGTCTGCGGGTACTGGGAAAGGCGATCACGACCTATCCCACGGATTGGACATTGCACCCCCGGGTGCTCGCCGTCATGCAGGCGCGCGAGAAGATGGTGAACGGCGATCTCGCCTTGGACTGGGGCTGCGCCGAGAATCTTGCCTACGCGAGCCTCATTCAGGACGGCTATCCCATCCGACTGACCGGCCAGGACAGCGGGCGGGGAACATTTTTCCATCGTCACGCGGTATTGCACGATCAGAGCACGGGACGCGCGTACGTGCCGCTGCAGCATCTCGCCACGAATCAGCCGAAGTTCACGGTGACCGATTCGGTGCTGTCTGAAGAAGCGGTCATGGGATTCGAATATGGCTTCTCCACCACCGAGCCGCGATGCTTAACCATCTGGGAAGGACAATTCGGCGATTTCAGCAATGGCGCGCAGGTCATCATTGACCAATTCATCAGCTCGGGAGAAGCGAAGTGGGGCCGGGTATCGGGTCTCACCTTGTTCCTGCCGCACGGCTATGAAGGCCAGGGGCCGGAACATTCTTCGGCGCGCTTGGAGCGCTTCTTGCAGCTGTGCGCCGAATTCAACATGCAGGTATGCGTTCCTTCGACCCCGGCGCAGATGTTTCATCTGTTGCGCAGGCAGATGCTGCGCCGCTTGCGCAAGCCGCTCATCATCATGACGCCGAAAAGTCTGCTGCGGCATCCCCTGTCGGTGTCGCGGCTTGAAGAGCTGTCGGCGAACGGCTTCCAAACGGTGATCGATGAAATCGACGATGTCAGTCCGGCAGCGGTCACGCGCGTTGTCTTCTGCAGCGGCAAGGTTTATTTCGACCTGCTGAAATCGCGGCGCGAGTCGAAGTCGCAGACCGTCGCAATCGTGCGGGTCGAACAGCTGTATCCGTTTCCCACCGAAGAGTACGAGGCGATCCTGCGCAAGTACGAGAATGCGCGCGAGATCATTTGGTGCCAGGAAGAGCCGCAGAATCAAGGCAGCTGGTATCAAATCCGCCATCGCCTGCAGTCGAAACTCGAGGCCGGGCATGAGTTGCTGTACGCGGGCCGGGCGGGAGCCGCCGCACCGGCGACGGGTATTGCGGCCCTGCACGAACAGCAGCAGAAAAATTTAGTGGCCGCGGCGCTGCAAGGCGTGCCGCCGGAAGAAGCTTCCCGGCAAACCACACGCGTCCCGGCTGCGCAAACTAGGACAGGCTAATAATGACAACAGAAGTTCGGGTACCGCAGCTGCCGGAATCGGTGGCTGACGCCACACTCGTCTCGTGGCACAAAAAGCCCGGCGACAGCGTTGTGCGCGATGAAAATCTGGTCGATCTGGAGACCGACAAAGTCGTGCTCGAGGTGCCCGCACCGGTTGCCGGCGTGCTCAAGGAAATCAAATTGACCGACGGCACGACCGTCACCAGCGGTCAGGTCCTGGCGGTCATTGAGGAAGGCGCGGCAGCGATTCCGGGCGCCAGCGCTCCTGCCATCCTGGCCGCTTCGAGCGGCGCGACGGCGGAAGCCAAGGACAGCGTCGCGAAGGAGCCCGCCGCATCTCAGTCGGGCGGCAAGCTGAGCCCGGCCGCCAAGCGCGTGGCCGAGGAAAACAAAGTGGATCCGAAAACCGTCGCAGGTTCTGGGCGCGACGGCCGCGTGTCGAAATCCGACGTCGTGAACCACCTGTCCGCGAAGGAATCGGCGGCGCCTGCTCCCGCGATGGCGTCCGCCCCTGCGATGGCGTCCGCTCCCGCGATGGCGCCGGGTCCCGCTGCGAAGGCGCCGGGGCAATTTGTGCCCCCAGTGAGCACGCGCGGCGCTCGGGCGGAGCAGCGCGTACCGATGACGCGCTTACGCGCGCGCATTGCGGAACGCATGGTGCAGGCTCAGGCGACTCAGGCGTTGCTCACCTCTTTCAACGAGGTGGATTTGAAAGCGGTCAACGAGCTGCGCGGCCGCTATAAGGATCAGTTCGAAAAGCAGTATGGCGTAAAGCTCGGTTTCATGTCGTTCTTCGCCAAGGCTTGCGTCGAGGCACTGAAGAAATTTCCGGCCGTCAATGCGTCGGTGGACGGCAGTGACATTGTGTACCACGAGTACTTTGACGTGGGTGTCGCCGTTTCGACCGATCGCGGTTTGATCGTTCCGGTCCTGCGCGATGCCGACCAACTGAGCTTCGCGGATATCGAAAAATCGATTGGCAACTTTGCCGCGCGTGCACGCGCCGGCACCATCACCATTGAAGAACTCACGGGCGGCACGTTCACCATCACCAACGGCGGCGTTTTCGGCTCCCTTCTGTCCACGCCCATTGTCAATTCGCCCCAAAGCGCCATCTTGGGGATGCACAAGATTCAGGACCGGCCGGTCGTGGTTGACGGCCAAATTGTCGTCCGTCCGATGATGTACATCGCTCTGACTTATGACCACCGCATCATCGATGGCCGCGAAGCGGTGCAATTCCTGGTGACTGTAAAGCAATGTCTGGAGGATCCGGCGCGAATGGTGCTGCACATATGAGCGATGTTTACGATGTGATTGTCATTGGCGCAGGCCCGGCGGGCTATCCAGCGGCTATTCGAGCCGGGCAAAACAAATTGAAGGTGGCGTGCGTCGATGAGTGGCAGAACACCGACGGCAGCTATGCCTTTGGCGGAACCTGCTTGAATGCGGGCTGCATTCCCTCCAAGGCGCTGCTCGAATCCTCTGAACTGTTTCAACGCGCCAAGGATGAGTTCGCCGTGCACGGCATCAAAATCGGCGCCCTGACGCTCGATCTCGCCGCCATGCAGAAACGCCGCGCTTCCGTGGTCAAGACCATGACCAACGGGATCAACGCCTTGTTCAAGGCCAATGGCGTCGTTGGGATTCAAGGGCACGGCCGCTTGCTTCCCGGCAACAAAGTTTTGGTGAAGGGTACGGCCGGCGAGAAAACTCTGGAGGCCAAACACGTGATCCTGGCTTCAGGGTCTACGCCGATTCGATTGCGATCCGTGCCGCACGACGGCAAGTACATCGTCGACTCCTGGAATGCGCTCGAGTTCGATGCGGTGCCTGCGCGCCTCGGCGTCATTGGCGCCGGCGTCATCGGTCTCGAACTCGGCAGCGTCTGGCGCCGCTTGGGCAGCGAAGTCGTCGTGCTCGAAGCCTTGGAGCAATTTCTGCCGATGGTCGACCAGACCATTGCCAAGGAAGCTCAGCGGCACTTCAAGAAACAAGGCCTGGACATCAAGCTGGGTGCCAAGGTCGCGAGCGCGGCCGTGTCGGGTGACGCCGTAGACGTGGTCTACACCGACTCAACCGGCGAGCATTCGCTGCAGGTCGACAAGCTGGTCGTCGCCGTGGGCCGCCGGCCCTTTACGGAAGGATTGCTGGCGGATGGCACGGGTGTGCAGCTGGACGAGCGAGGCTTCGTCAAGGTCGATGAACATTGCCGGACGAGCGCGCCGAATGTGTGGGCGGTGGGCGATGTGGTGCGCGGTCCCATGCTGGCGCACAAGGGTAAGGAGGAGGGCGTGATGGTCGCCGATCTGATCGCCGGCCATTATGGCGAAGTGAACTACAAGGTGATTCCGTCGGTCATCTACACCCAGCCGGAAATTGCCTGGGTGGGCCAGACCGAGGAGCAGGTGAAGGCAAGCGGGCGCCCGTACAAAACCGGCACATTTCCGTTTGCCGCGAGCGGCCGCGCGCGCGCGATGGAAGCGGGCGCGGGCATGGCGAAAATTGTCTCCGCCAAGGACGATGATGAAGTGCTCGGCGTTCACGTGATCGGCCCGATGGCGGGCGAATTGATCAGCGAAGCGGTTCTGGCGATGGAATATTCCGCAAGCACCGAAGACATTCAGCGCACCATTCATGCGCATCCCACGTTGTCCGAGGCGATCCACGAGGCCGCGCTCGCGGTCGACAAGAAGGCCATCGACGCGCTGAATCGCTGACGCCCGTAGCGTTTGTCCAACTCCCGCAGCAGCCGGCCCGCCGCTGCGGCCGGCCAGCTGCTGCGGCCTGTGCGCAAAATCTCATTTGACCATAACTGGTACGCGGCCGGCTGCGTGACGCAGTTCACGCCGTTACGGGCACTTCACGACATACCTTCCTAGCCCTTCGCGTCAGGTCGCGGGACCGAGACGTTGGCTTCGCGAGACACTGGGTTCTAGGTGGGATAAATGGTACTAGGCCACCGCTGGGTATTTATAGGGATATTGTCGCTGCCCATATTGAGCGGCTGCGGCTCGACTTCCCGCGGCAGCGAAAGCGGCACCATCGCCCCGACCGGGAGCGGCGGTACCATGCCCACAGCGCCGATTACACCCCCGAAAGCGGGGCCTGTGGGCGGCGGCGTCAGGGGGAGCGATAACAAGGTGTCGGCCACCGCATCCGTCGGCGGCCCGCTCGCCGTCGCAGTTGGTGCGAGCCAAACCATCAGCGTTACCTTCACCTCGACGGATGGTCTGCCGATTTCCGGCTTCTCGGTGTACGGCAGCTTGGGCGTGCTTCCCGCGGGCTGGAGCGCCCCCAGCAGCCTCACGTGCGCAGTCGTGGGCCCTGGCAGCGGCTGCATTCTGACCTTGAGCTACGCGCCGATCGCGGTGGAAAGCGGCACGCTGACACTGGACTGCGTCTATGTCGACAACGCCGGCTTGCCGCGCACGCCGGGTCCTTGCCTGACTCTCGCCTACGCGGCTGCCGCCACCAACAATGTTGTCGCGTCGGTTTCTCCGGCCGGTGAAATCGATGTCGCAGTCGGCGGAAAACAAACCGTCAACGTCAACTTCACCACCGACGACGGCAATGCAGCGACTGCTTTGACGGTAACCAACCTTGGAGCCCTGCCAACAGGGTGGAGCAGCACGGCAGTCGGACTGTCGTGCGCCGTGGTCAGTACCGGCACCGGTTGCCAGGTTCCCCTCGTGTTCGCACCGACGGGCGCCGCCAATGGCACGCTCACGTTGAATTACGGCTACGTCGACGCCTCAGGGGCGTCTCGCTCAGGCTCGCTCAATGTTCCCTACGCCACGACGACGAACGGCATCGTCGTGGCCAATGTCTCTCCCACGGGTCAGGTCAATGCGACGCAAGCCGGCGGCAGCCAGTCCGTCGCCGTCACCTTCACCACCGAGAATGGCCGGAGCGCCGCGGGCTTCGGCGTCATTACGGATTTGAGCAAGCTGCCGCCCGGTTGGAGCAGCACTTCGACGGCGTTCTCCTGCGCCAGCGTCAGCACGGGTAACGGATGTCAGTTGCGGCTTCAGTACGCACCTGCGGCCTTGACCGCCGGCACGCTGAGCCTGCGTTACGGATACAACGATGCCAGCGGCACGCCTAATTTCGGTGTCGTGAACATTCCCTACGCCGCCACCACGAACAACAACGTCATCGGCACCGCCGCACCGTCAGGCCAGATCACGGCCATGCTGGGCGCGCCCGGTCAGCCCATCTCCGTCACCTTTACCACCGACGATGGCCGTCTCGGCACGGCACTGCAGCTCACCAGCAGCCTGACGTCGTTGCCGGCCGGCTGGAGCAGCACCGCGAGTTCATTTGCGTGCGGTGCCTTGAGCAGCGCCAGCGCGTGTCAGCTCATGCTGAGCTATGCGCCGACCGGCGTGGACAATGGCACACTCAACTTGAGCTATTCATACGTTAACAATGCCGGGGAGTCCAAGACCGGCACGCTCAGCATTCCGTACCAAACGACCACCAACGACAACGTGGTCGGTACCGCCAACCCCGTTTCGGTAGCGGCGACGACCGGCACCAGCAATATCGTGACAGTGACCTTCGTCACCGACGACGGCAATTTCGCCGGCGGCTTGACCGCGGACTTATCCCTGCTGCCGCCCGACTGGAGCACGCCGGCGAGCAGCTTTGCCTGCGCCGCCGTGAGCGTCGGGACGAGCTGTCAAGTGTCCCTGACCTACGCGCCGGCAGCGGCAGCCAGCGGCACGCTGGCATTTGGCTTCAGTTACGCGAATAGCGCGGGATCGACCAAGACAGGGACCGTGTCCATCCCTTACAGCGCCGCGCCTTAGCAGCCTGCCTCAGACCGGTTCCCAAGCTATTTCTTTCTCCTGGCGCTGATGACATTCGGCACCTGCGCGATGCGCGACAGCACTTTGGAGAGCTGCGGCAGACCCGAGATGGCAATTCCGAGGCGCATGTGCGCCACGTTGTCGCGCTTATCGGTGACCGTCGTCATGCCTCGAATGCTGATTTTCTCGTCCGCCAGCGCCGCACTGACATCGCGCACCAGGCCGCGCCGATCGAACGCCTGAACCTCGATATCGACCGGGAATTCATCGCCGCCCATCTTGCCCCAATCCACCGCGAGAACGCGTGCCGGTGACTTGGCGCGCAGGCGCGCCAAATTGGCGCAACTTTGGCTGTGGATGCTGACGCCGCGGCCCACGGTGATGTAGCCCACGATGGGTTCGGGCGGCACCGGTTTGCAGCACCGCGCATACGTGGACAGAAGATCGCCGACACCCTGCACCTCGACCTCCGGTGCCCGGCTTCCGCCGCCCGCGCGCGCGCGGGCGGGCGGCGGATGTTCGTCGCGCGCATGCAGCAGACGCTGAATTGCCCCGGCGACTTGCGCGCCGCTGATCTCGCCCAATCCCAGTGCTTCATGCAGAGACTCTGCGTTTTTCAGCTCGAGCTCACGCAGCAGTTCAACCATGGGCGGGGTCTTGATCCCAAGCCGCTGCATTTCGCGCTCCAGCATGGCGCGGCCTTCGATTTTATTTTGCGCCTCGTTCTGCTTGCGGAACCATGCCCGCACCTTGTTGCGATGACGCGGGCTTGCCAGGAAGCCGGACTGGGCAGACAGCCAGTCCCGAGAGGGCTGCGGTGCTTTGGCGGTGATGATTTCAACGGTTTCGCTGTTCTTCAGCCGATAGTCGAGCGGCACCATGCGGCCATTGACCTTCGCCCCGCGGGTCCTGTGGCCTAAATCGGTGTGAACCTGGTAGGCAAAATCCAGCGGTGTACCGCCGACCGGCACGTCGACGATCTCGCCCTTGGGCGATATCACATAGATGCGGTCTTGAAATAAATCGACGCGCACGCGATCGAGGAAGTCGCGGCTGCCGTCTGCGCCCGCGGCCGGCGCGAGCAGCGAACGGAGCTCATTGATCTTGCGTTCGTACGCTTGGTTGCCGCGGCCGCCTTCCTTGTATCTCCAATGCGCCGCGACGCCCAGCTCAGAGTCGGCATGCATTTCACGCGTGCGGATTTGAATCTCGACCGGCTCGCCGCCCGGGCCGATCACGGCGGTATGAATGGAACGGTAGAGGTTGTCTTTCGGCGTGGCGATGTAGTCATCGAACTCGCCGGGAATGAACTGCCAGAGCGAGTGCACCACCCCCAGCGCCGCGTAGCATTCCGCGATGTTGTTCACCAGGACGCGTGCCGCACGTATATCCATGAGCTGCTCGAAGGCCAGCTGTTTGACCTGCATCTTGCGCCAGATGCTGAAGATATGTTTGGGGCGCGCTTCGATGGCGGCTTCGATCCCGGCGGCGTGCATGGCGTCCTGCAACAGCCGCTTCAGTTCATCGATGTATTGTTCGCGCTCGGCGCGGCGCGTTTTCAACGCGGCGGCAATATGCTTGTACTGCAGAGGCTCGAGATAGCGAAACGCCAGGTCCTCGAGTTCCCATTTGACTTGCCAGACCCCTAAACGATTGGCGAGCGGCGCGTACACTTCACGGGTCTCCACCGCCAGCGCACGCTGCCGCGCCACCCCCAAGCTCTTGGCGGACCGCATTCTCTGCAACTGCTCGGCGAGACGCACCACGACGAGGCGCACATCGCCGATCACCGCCAGGAGCATCTTGCGCAGCGCCTCGGCCTGCGCCGACTCCAGTCCGCGTTCCGGAGTCCAGTCCGCGGGCAGGCCGAACTGCCCCAATTGGTCCAATGCGCGTGCCAGCCGAATCGGCTCGGCGCCGAAGCGCTTCGCCGCGCTGTCGCGTTCCAGATAGCCGCCGGCGAGCAGCGGCTGCAGGAGTGCGGCGATGACCACGTCATCGTCCGCATCCAAAATGCGCACGATTTCGGCCACATCGAATGCCGCGGTGCGCGCCAGTTCGCCCTCAGGCGGCAAAGCAATCTCGCGCAAGGCCGTGATGGCGGCCTGCACCTTGCTGCTGGTATCCCTGGAGCTTGCGGTGGTTTCCATTTGGCGAGGGCCGTGGGTGGGTTTAGGCGCCTATTGCCGGTATCATACTAGGGCCATGCCAGCGTCCACGACGAATCAAATTGCGCGACCTTAAGGGTACGACAGTGCGCGTGCTCGGCATCGATCCTGGATCGCAGCGCACGGGATTCGGTGTATTGGATGCCGTGGGCAATCGCCTGACCTATGTGGCCAGCGGCGTGATTCGAACCAGCCAATCTGATTTTGCCGCCCGCCTATGCGAGATATTTCGCTGCATGCAAACCATCGTTGCGCAATATCAGCCGCAAGAGATTGCCATCGAGAAAGTGTTCGTGAACCGCAATCCTGACAGCGCCTTGAAGCTGGGTCAGGCTCGCGGTGCGGCGATATGCGGCACCGTGGAGGCCAAGGCGGAAGTGTTTGAGTACGCCACGCGGCAGATCAAGCAGGCCGTGGTCGGAACCGGCAATGCCGAAAAGGCCCAGGTGCAGCTGATGATGCGAAATCTGCTGAGACTCGATGGCCCCGTGCCGGCCGACGCAGCCGACGCACTGGCGGCAGCCGTGTGCCATGCGCTGCGCGGACGCGCGATGCTGCTGCGGGCGAGCTTAGGCGGATGATCGGCTTCCTCAAGGGCCGGCTGGCGATGAAGCAGCCGCCAACCCTGATATTGGATGTGAACGGCGTCGGCTACGAATTGGAAGCACCCATGTCGACGTTCTATGGCTTGCCCTCGACGGGCGAACCCGTGGCGCTGTTTACTCACCTGGTGGTGCGCGAGGATGCCCATATCCTGTTTGGATTCGGCACGGACAGCGAACGGCGGCTATTCCGCGGACTGCTGAAGGTGTCGGGGGTGGGGCCAAAGATCGCCCTGGGCGTGCTGTCCGGCGCCAGCGTCGAGGATTTTCTGCGCACCATCGAATCCGAGGACGTGACGATGTTGACGCGAATTCCGGGCATCGGGCGCAAGACCGCGGAGCGAATTCTCATCGAGATGCGCGATAGCGTGCAAAAACTCTCGATGCCCGCGCTGAACGGCAACCCCTTGGCCGCCGGCGCCCCACAATCCCCGCAAAGCGAGGCTTTCAGTGCGCTGATCGCCTTGGGATACAAGCCGCCCGAGGTCACGCGGCTGCTCAAGTCGGCCGATGAACCGGGCCTGTCGACCACGGAAATCATCCGGCGCGCCCTCAAATCAGCGGTGAAGGCCTAAGCGCGCATGAGCATCGAGCAGGATCGCGTCATTGCAAGCACCGGCCGCCACGACGAGGAAATCGTCGATCGCGCGGTTCGGCCGAAAACGCTCGCCGACTATGTCGGTCAACCCAATGTCAAAACGCAGATGGACATTTTCATGCAGGCGGCGCGCAAGCGCGGCGAGGCCCTGGATCATGTCTTGATATTCGGACCGCCCGGGCTCGGCAAAACCACGCTGGCGCACATCATCGCCAACGAGTTGGGCGTCAATCTGCGCCAGACCTCGGGACCGGTGCTCGAGCGTGCCGGGGATCTGGCGGCACTGCTCACCAATCTCGAGCCGCGGGATGTGCTCTTCGTCGATGAAATCCATCGCTTGAGTCCGGTGGTCGAGGAAGTGCTCTACCCGGCAATGGAGGATTCCCAGCTCGACCTGATGATCGGCGAGGGTCCCGGGGCACGTTCGATCAAGCTGGATCTGCCGCCGTTCACGCTGGTGGGCGCCACGACGCGCGCCGGCCTGCTGACATCGCCGCTGCGCGATCGATTCGGCATCGTGCAGCGGCTCGAATTTTACAGCACCGAGGAGCTGACCAAGATCGTCATTCGCAGCGCCTCGATCCTGAAGCTGAATCTGCAGCCGGACGGCGCGGATCGCATTGCCGAGAGGTCGCGCGGCACGCCGCGCATCGCGAACCGGCTGCTGCGCCGGGTTCGCGATTTCGCCGAGGTCAAGGCGGCGGGAATCATCAGCGGCGAGGTTGCCCTGGCGGCCCTCACCATGCTCGAGGTCGATCCGGAAGGGTTCGACATGCTCGACCGCAAATTGCTGCTGACGGTCATCGAGAAGTTTGAAGGCGGCCCGGTCGGCGTCGATAGCCTGGCGGCCGCCATGAGCGAGGAGCGCGGCACCATCGAGGATGTGATCGAGCCGTTCCTCATTCAGCAGGGATTCTTGATGCGCACCGCGCGGGGCCGCGTCGCGACGCGCGCGGCCTACGCACATTTCGGGCTCGCGGCCCCCGCCATCGAGCGGGAATTGAACCTGCCGCTGTTCCGGGACAGTCAGTAGATGGCCCCGGCGCCAACGTTTGCCGCGACGTTTTCCGTATATTGGGAAGATACCGACGCCGGCGGCGTCGTCTACTACGCGAACTATTTGAAATTTTTGGAACGCGCCCGGACCGACTGGCTGCGGGCGATGGCAGTCGACCAGCAGCAACTGCGCGCGGAACGCCAATTACAGTTCGTCGTGGTCAATATCAGCGTCGATTTTTTGCGGCCCGCGGTGCTGCATGATGAAATTCTCGTCACAGCGGAACTGAAACGTCTCGCCGGTGCCACAATACAGTTCAAGCAAACGATAATGCGGGGCGACGAGCAGTTGATCGATGCCGTTGTAAGAGTTGCCTGCCTCGATTCCGGCACGTTAAAACCATGTGCCATCCCCAGGGATCTTTTCACGGAGTGGCGGAATGCCCAATGACTTGTCGGTTTGGACCATGGTTCTCGATGCGAGTCCCATCGTGCAGGTGGTGGTGGCGATTCTCCTGCTCGCTTCAGTGGCCTCCTGGGCCGTCATCTTCCGCAAGAGCCAGGTGATCGGACGCTCGCGCCGTCAGGCCGAGAAGTTTGAAACGGCATTCTGGTCCGGCGGGGATCTCGCGACCTTGTATCGAAACATCGAAACCAAGGGGCGCGCGGGCACGGGATTGCAGAGCATTTTCGAGTCGGGGTTCGGCGAGTTCAGCCGGCTGCGGCAACAGGGGATACCGGCGGAACAGTTGTTGGATGGCGCGCGGCGCGCGATGCGCGTGGCGCAATTGCGCGAACTCGATCGCTTGGAGAGGCACCTGGCGATGTTGGCCACCGTCGGCTCGACCAGTCCTTATGTGGGCTTGTTCGGTACGGTCTGGGGAATCATGAGCGCGTTTCACAACCTGGGAAATGTGCAGCAGGCGACACTGGCGGCGGTCGCGCCCGGAATCGCAGAAGCGCTGGTCACCACGGCCGTCGGCTTGTTTGCCGCCATCCCGGCGGTCGTCGCCTACAACCGCCTGGCCGATCAAGTCAGCCGCTTGGAGTTGCGCTTCGATACCTTCGTGGAGGAATTCTCGACGATCTTGCAGCGCCACGGTTCCACCCGGACGACGGTGTAGCCGATGCCCGCGCGGCCGCGTCGTCGACGCTTGATGGGCGAGATCAACGTGGTGCCGTACATCGACGTCATGCTGGTGCTGTTGATCATATTCATGATCACCGCCCCGCTGCTCAAGGAAGGCGTCAAGGTCGAATTGCCCGATGCCGGCGCCAAGCCGATCGATGCGGATTTCTTGCAGAAGCACGAGCCGCTGATCCTGACCATCGATGCGGGCGGGCGCTTATTCATCAACTTCGGCCAAAACCAAGATCAACCGGTGTCGGAGTCGACCGTCAGCTCGCGCACCGCGGCGCTCCTGCGGCGCGATCCCCAGACCCCGGTTCTCGTCAAGGCCGATACCACCGTCCCCTATGGGACCGTCGTGCGGGCCATGGTGCTGCTGCAGAAGGCAGGAGCCTCGAAGGTGGGTTTTCTGACCGATCCGGTGCGCAATGTGCCGCCGGCGCGCGGAGCCGCCAGCGGAGCGCGCTAGATGCCCGGATTTCTGCGCGAACATTCGTGGCCGATCGTCTTCTCCGTGGCACTGCACGGCCTATTGGCGGCGGCGCTGGTGGCGGCCACGCTGCTGTCCATCCATACCGCGTTGCCCACGCTGCAGCCGATTCCGGTCGACGCGGTCGTGGTCGATTCGCAGGTGCTCCATGCCGCACAACACGCGCTGACCGAGCGGGCCGAGCAAGAGGCGGCGCGGGTACGCGCGGCCACCGAGCAGAAAGCGGCGGCGGATGCCGCTGCGGCCCAAGCAGCTGCGGATGCGCAAATGGCGGCCGAACAGCAGAAAGCGGCGGATCAGGCCAAGGCAGCCGCAGCGGACGTTGAGCATGCCAAGCAGGCCGAGGCGGCCCGGGTGATGCAGGCGCAGACGCAGGCGCAAAAGGCTGCGGCCGCAAAGCATGCCGAGGATGTGAAACGTGCTGAAGATGCGAAGCGAGCAGAGGACTTAAAGCGGGCCGATGACGCCAAGCGCGCTGCGGACACGAAGCAGGCCGACGATGCCAAACGTGCCGCAGATCTCAAGGCCAAGGCCGAGCGCGAGTCTGAATTGCAGCGGCAGCTTGCCGATGAGGAACACCGGAGCGCCGTTGAGGCCAGTCCGGCGCGTGCGCAGTATGTTGCGCGTTTGGCCGCCAGAATCCAGAATGCCTGGATCAAACCTCCCTCGGCGCGCGCCGGGCTCGATTGCGTTGTAAACATTACACAAATTCCAGGAGGCGAAGTAACGAGCGCGCATGTCAGCCAGTGCAACGGCGATGCAGCGGCGCGGCAGTCGATCGAGAATGCGGTGTACCGTGCATCGCCCCTGCCGGCGCCGCCGGATCCTGCATTATTTGAGCGCAATCTTGTGATTCACTTTCATCCTGACGAATAGAGTTCACCTCATGCATAAGCAGTATTCGCGTTTGGCCCTTCTCACCCTGACATTGGCCTGCGCCATGGCGCATGCCGAGTTCGTCGTTGAGGTCACCAAGGGCCAGACGGAGGCCATTCCGATTGCCGTGGTGCCGTTCGCTTCGCCGGAATTGGCAGCCGCATCCTTCGATGTCGCGCAGCTGGTGAGCGATGACCTGGCGCGCAGCGGCCGGTTCAGGACGATGGATCGCAAGGACATGATCGATAAACCGCACAGCGGGGCCAGCATTGGATTCGACGACTGGCGCCGGCTCAACAACGACTACATGGTCGTCGGCACGATGGCTCCCGATGGCGCGGATCGCTTCAGTATCACCTACGAGCTTTATAACGTCCTGACCAAGCAGCGGCTGCTGGGCTTTCAGATCAGCTCCAATCGGCCGGGCTTGAGATCCGCGAGCCACCAAATTGCGGATGCGGTATTCGAAAAAATCTTAGGTATTCGCGGCGCATTTTCGACCCGCATTGCCTATGTATCCGTGCTCGGGCACCTCCCTGACAAGACCTATCAGCTCATCGTGGCGGATGCGGACGGCGAAAATCCGCGCGTCGTCATGCAGTCTCGCGAGCCCTTGATGTCGCCGGCGTGGTCGCCCGACGGCTCCAGTCTGGCCTACGTCTCTTTTGAGGATCGGTTGCCGTCGGTCTACGTGCAGACCCTCAAGACCGGCGATCGCAGTCGAGTATCTGCGCAGGCCGGCGTGAATCAGGCGCCGTCCTGGTCGCCGGACGGCAAAAAACTGGCATTGGTTCTCTCCACCCGGGACGGAAACCTGGACATCTATACCAAGGATTTGGCCACCCAACAGCTGAGCCGAATCACCGATGATCCTGGAATCGACACCGAGCCGGTGTGGTCGAAGGACGGTCAAAGCATTTATTTCACCTCAGACCGCGCGGGCGGTCCGCAGATTTATAAGGTCGGAATCAGGGCCGGCGACAAGCCGCGCCGACTCACCTTTCAAGGCAGCTATAGTGCGCGGCCGCGCCTCTCCCCGGATGAGTCGCAGTTGGCGTTCGTGATCCAAGAGGATGGTGCCTATCGCATAGCGACC
>Ga0193753_10000105_pt1 | contig 75810 bp, 43 predicted proteins | sample H1c2metaG_FD_144925 | JGI IMG/M metagenome (GOLD analysis project Ga0193753, IMG submission 144925) | Soil microbial communities from a riparian zone of the East river system, Colorado, United States - H1c2 | ecosystem: Environmental > Terrestrial > Soil > Riparian zone | place: USA: East...
TGTTCAGTGCGCGCGCCGAGTTGCAGGACGCGTTGAAGGAAGGCGCAAAGGGCGCCGGCACGCGCGGCCGCAAACTGCGCAACGCGCTGGTCGTGGCTGAGGTGGCGCTCGCGGTCATTCTGTTGTCGAGCGCCGGAACGTTAATTCGCAGTGTCGAGAAACTTCTGAACGTGAACGCGGGTCTTGATCCGACGGCATCGATCACGATCGACCTGCAACTCCCGGATGCGGCGTATCGCGACTGGGTGCGCGTCGATCAGTTTTATTCGACGCTCGGACAATCGCTCCGATCCAATCCCGAGATTGCCGGCGTAGGGGCGGCGAATTTCCTCCCGCTGGAAGTGGGCTGGCGTGTTGGCTACCAAGTCACGGACCATCCGGTCTCGGCCGCAGATGCGCCGCAAGCGCAATTTCACATCGCGGACGAAGGATACTTCGGCGTGTTGCGTGTTCCATTTGTGAGCGGTCGATCCTTCACCGCGCAAGACAACGCTGAATCGATTCCGGTGGTCGTGATCAACGAGACGCTGGCCCGTCAGGTATTCGCCGGCCAGAATGCGTTGGGCAAACACATCTCCGCACCGATCACGGGCATCGGGCCGCTCAGCAGGCGATTGGTGAAAGGCACGGACTACGAGGTGATCGGCGTCGCGAAGGACATCAAGAATAGTTCGCTTCGATCCGCGGCCGAACCCGCGATCTTCTTCGCCGAGCGCCAGTTCCCGAGCATCAAGATGCACCTTGTCGTCCACGGACGAGGAGATCCCGCGCGCCTGGCGGCGCTCGTCCGGCAGGAGGTGCAGCACATCGATCCGGCGGTCGCACTGGGTGACATCAAGCCGATGGATCGCGTGATCGCCGAGTCGGTCGACCCGCCGCGCTTCGTCATGTTGTTGATGATCGTGTTCGCGGGCCTCGCGCTGACGCTTGCCGCGGTCGGGATTTACGGAATTCTCACGTTCGCCGTGAGCCATCGCCGCCGCGAAATCGGGATTCGACTCGCACTCGGCGCACAGCCCGCGGCGATGCTGACGATGATCATGCGGGAAGGTGTTGGGCTGGCGTTGGTAGGCTGCGCGATCGGAGTGGTGGGGGCGCTCGTTGCGGGTCGGTCGCTGTCCGGTTTTCTATTCAATATCGATCCGTGGGATCCGGTGACCCTCGGAGGCGTGTTGGTCGTCGTGATCGTCGTGGCGACGGCGGCGTGTCTGGTGCCGGGACGCCGGGCGGCCGCCGAGGATCCGGCGATGGCCTTGCGAGTCGAGTGAGAGCTCCGGAAGGCAGACAAAAAACAAAACCAAAGAACAACAACAGGGATTTTACCACAGGGGACGCGGAGGACGCAGAGTCATTGGTCGGTTCTCCGCGACCTCCGTGTCCTCTGCGGTTCAAAAAAACAAATCCTTCATTGTGACTCTGTCCGCCTGAGGCATTTGGACCCAAACATAGATCCCTCGGCGCTACAAAAGGCAGGTCCTTCACTTCGCCCAGACGACACGGCTATTGCAACGCGGAGCGTGGATCCTCGATTGTCGCGCGACGGGCGGGCAGATACGCGGCGACCGCGGCGATCACGGCCATAAACGCCACCGCACCCACGAGCACGATTGGATCGAGGGGGCTGACGTGAAAGAGCACCGACGTCATCAACTTGGCGAACGACACGGCTCCAAGTAGTCCGACAATGATGCCGACGCCCGTCACCAGCAGACCTTCGCGCAGCACCATGCTTCGAATGGCCGAGCGTTCGGCGCCGAGCGCCATGCGAATGCTGAACTCGCGAGCGCGGAGCCGAACGCCATACGATAGCACGCCGTACAGGCCGAGCGCGGCAAGCGCGAGCGCGACGGACGCGAATGCCATGAGGATTCTCAGAGTGAATACCCGCTGCGCCGCTCCGCCGCCGATGACCTCATCGAGCATCATCGGCTTGTACATCACGAGCTGCGGATCGAGCGCGGAGAGGGCGCGCCGGATTTCTGGCTGCAGTGTACGGTGTGGGTCGCGCAACGCCACGATTTGTGTGAGCGCCCAGTTGCGATCGCCCGAGAATTGGCGGTGAGCATGATAGACGTACCAGTGGGGCCGGCCTTCATTGTCGACCGCGACATCGCCGACAACGCCGATGATCTCGCGCACGCGCCCGCCGACGCGAATTTGTTGGCCGACAGCGTTTGCTCGCGGAAACAAGCCATCCGCGAGACTCTTGCTGACAAGAACCCGGCTCGTCGAGGCTACGTTGTCCTGCGAGCCGAACGCGCGTCCTTTGAGAACTGGAATGCCCAAGACTTGGAGATAGTCGCCGGAGATGACCCGTTGGTCGGCACCGCTGGAGCCCTGTTTGGTGTTGGCCAACGGGCCGGTGATCGCTCGCACGCCCCATGTATGGTACGCGCCGGTGGCCGGGAGCTTCGACACGCCGCCGGCCGCGCGCACGCCAGGGATTGCCGCGACCTCAGCGGCGAAGCGCTCGTAAAACTGGCCGCGTGCCGTCGAGTCGTAGCGCGCACTCGGCAGATGGAGTTCAAAGGTGAGCACTCCGTCCGTCTTTACGCCGAGTTCCACCTGTTGAATTCGCCGGAAGCTCGAAAGAAGAAGTCCGGCACCGACGAGGAGCACGAACGCGAGCGCGACCTGTGACACGACGAGCCACTCGCGGAGGCGAAGCTGTTTCGCACCGCCGGTCATCGAACGACTCTGGCCGCGAAGCACGTCGCCGGGTTGTGTGCGGGCCACGCGTAGCGCTGGCGCGAGGCCGAACAACACCGCGCTGACGGTTGCGATAACGAGCGAGAAGGCCAGCAATCGCAGGTCGAGTGTCAACGTCGCCAAACGTGGGATCGTGCCGGCGCCGAGCGCGACGATCGCCGACATGGCCAGCCGCGCGACGACGAGACCAGCGATGTCACCCGCGAGCGCGAGCGTCATACTCTCGATCAGCATCTGCCGCACGAGACGCGTGCGCTCGGCGCCGAGTGCCGAGCGAAGCGCAAACTCTTGCGCGCGCTCCGAGCCGCGGACAAGCAGCAGGTTGGCGATGTTGACACATACGAGAACTAGAACGAGCGCGACGGCACCGAGCATGATCTCGAGCGCTTTGCTCGACGAGCCGACGATGTCTTCCTTGAGTGGGTAAAGCTTGGCGCGATAGGTACTGGCGTCGGGATATTGTTTGGCGAGCGCGACGGCGACAGCGTCGAGCTCCGCTTGCGCACGGGCGATCGGCGTCTGCGGGCGCAGCCGCGCGATGATCGTGTAATAGTGATTGTCGGAATTCGATGCGTCTCTGCCGGGGCCGAGGTCGACCGGGACCCATGCGTCCACGGCGCCGGCGAGCGGATCTGAAAAGCCGTCCGGCATGACGCCGACGACCGTATAAGCCTTACCGCTCATGCTCATCGTGCGGCCGACGGCGGCGGCGTCGCCGTGAAGCTGCTCTTCCCAGAGACGGTGGCTGACAACGACGACCGCCGCTCCGTTCTCTTCGTCCGACTGAAATCCTCGGCCCAACTCCGGGTGAACACGCACGACGTCGAAGTAGTCGGCGCTCGTCGGGAGAAGGCGAATGCGGCGCGCACCGTCTCCGGTGCCGATGTCGGCGCCCGTCTCGTCGTACGTGAGAATGGCAGCCGTCGCTTCGAACGACGACATACGTTCGCGAAACGCGAGATAGTGCACGGGCGTGACGAACTGCCGCTCGTTGAGATTGGTGACTTCATTTTGAAATAGGCGAACGAGCTGACCCGGTTGCTGATAGGGCAACGGTTGCAGCAAGACGGCGTCGACAGCGCTGAAGACCGCTGTCGTCCCGCCGATGCCGATCGCGAGCGTGAGTACGGCGACGGCGGCAAAGCCGGGGTTTCGCGACAGCGTGCGCAGACTGAACGAGATGTCGCCCGCTGAATCTTCGAGGAGGCGCGTGCCGCGCGCGTCTCGCACGTCGTCCTTCACGCGTTCGACGCCGCCGAGTGCGATGACACTGCCGCGATGCGCGTCGGTCTCGCTTTCGCCGGAGCGCTTTCGATATTCCGCTTCCATCGCGACGTGCGTGCGAAGCTCTTCGTCGAGCTCACGCTCTTCGCTGCGACGAAAGACGAGCGCGCGGAGTCGCAGAACGCCATCTGATAGAATACTCATAGGTCGCCTCCGACCATGGACAATTGCGCGCTCATGATGCCGTTGATCGCGGTAGATGCGCGAAGCCAGGACACGCGTTCGGCGTCGAGTTGTTTTCGCCCGACGGCGGTCAGTTGGTAGTAGCGCGCACGGCGGTTGTTCTCGGTGACGCGCCACTCGGTTTTGACCCAGCCGCGGCGTCGCATGCGGACGAGGGCGGGGTAGAGCGAGCCTTGCGTGACGAGGAAGACGTCGTTCGACAACCGCTCGATGCGATGGGCAATGCCCCAACCATGCATCGGTTCGAGCGCGAGCGTCTTGAGGACGAGCATCTCCAGGGTGCCCTGGAGCAGCTCGGTGCGGTCGTCGGCCATTGGTGTCTTACTCCTTCAGGTGATCTGAAGGTAAGACACCGAGAGGGGGAAAAGGGTTTGGATCCGCCTCGGCCGCGTCGGATCGGGCGCTAGCGGCCGGCGCGGGGCAGCATGAGGGGCTGGGTCCAGGCGTGACGGCCGTTGGAGTCGGTCACTCGGGCGCGCACGTAGCCTTCGTCGCCGCGAACGCGATATGTGGCGTCATTGCCGGGAACGCTGGCCAACAGGCGCCCGCCGCGACCGATGAACTCGGTGGTGAAGCGACGATCGTCGCCAGTGGGGACGTCCATGGCGAGATGCACCATACGCGCGTCCGCGGACAACTCGCGCAACGTCACGCCGGTCGAAGCGTAGAAATCGCCGTTGTGAAGCGCGCGGAGGATCGCGCCGGGCGTGAGTGTGTCGGCGCGCACCATGACCCACGATCGCCCAGGCCGTGTGAGCTCGTAGTCGTCGTCGTCTTTGGGAAGCAAACTATGCTCATCGTCGTCCCCGACGGCGAAGAGCAGCTTGCCACGCGTGAGCAGGGAATCCCACAGTGCTTCGGTGGATGGCACGTCGCGTCCGTCGGTATTCTTCGCGCCGAGGTTGTTGACGCCCGTGTGCGCGTTGGCGATTTCGAGGAGCGTGGAATCGGGCAGAGTTACGAGGTCGCCGAGGCGCACCGACCATCGAAAGTTCGGGTGATTCACTTGGGCAACGCCGCCGACGGCACGAATCGCGGCGATATTGCGCGCGTAGCCTTGCTGCATCGTAATGCCCGACGCCACGGCGTTCGTCCCCTGCGGCATCACCACACTCGAGACGCCGAGGCCGTTGACGTGCGCCTGACGCTTCTTGTCGGCGTGCGTGGAGTCTTCGACGCGCTGCGTGACTTCTTGCCCGGCGATCAGCAGGAACGATCCCGGCTTGCCGTAGCGCGCATTGAGCGGCGCTGGGTCGGTGATCTTCTCGTGGTCGGTAATGAAGAGAAAGGCATAGCCGTGGTCGCGATACCAGCGCGCGATGCTGTCCGGCGGACTGTCGCCGTCGGAGTTGAGCGTGTGGGTGTGCGTGTTGCCGCGATACCAATGTTGCGCCGGCGACTGCGTTCGGGCGACGACGGCCGTCGAGCCGACGATCACGAGCGCCAGCCTGGTGGTCAGCATGCGTTTCGTCATTCTGTCTCGCGTTTCTATCCGTTGGGCGAATATGCGGCCGTTTCGGCTCGACAGCCAATGACCCACGTGGGCTGATCACGCGCGTTTGGTTGCGTCGCCGGCACCCGCGACGCATGATCACGCACCCTCGAGCCCTAGAGCAACATGATTTGTAACGAACGTTCCGTCCGCCGAGGCAGTATTGCCTTCCGCCGAGGCAGTGTTGGCTTGGTGCTACTGTTCGCGGCGTCATCGTTGGCGGCGCAGTCCGCTGCGACGACCCATCGCGCCGACGTCGTCTACGAAGCGTCGATCACCGACCTTCAGACGGCAATGACCGACGGTCGCGTCACATCCGTCGGATTGGTCGACGCGTACATCGCCCGCATCAACGCATATGACCACAAGGGCCCGGCGCTCAACGCGATCATTCGTCTCAACCCGCGCGCTCGTGCCGACGCCGCCGTGCTCGACGCCGAGCGAAAGGCTGGCCACGTGCGCGGGCCGTTGCACGGCGTTCCAATAATTCTCAAGGACAACTACAGCACCACGGGGTTCGTCACTTCGGCTGGGACGATTGCGCTCGCGGCGCTGCAGACGCCCGACGACGCCTTTCAAGTTCGCAAACTGCGCGAGGCCGGCGCGGTGATTCTCGCAAAATCGAACATGCACGAGCTGGCGAGCGGGATCACGACGATCAGCTCGATCGGCGGGCAGACGTGTAATCCATACGATCCGAGTCGCGCGCCGGGAGGATCGAGCGGCGGTAGCGGTGCCGCGGTCGCGGCGAGCTTCGCGCCGGTCGCGTGGGGCTCGGACACCTGCGGTTCCATCCGTATTCCGTCGGCCGTGCACAACTTGTTCGGTTTGCGTCCAACCAAGGGACTTTCGAGCATCAGCGGCATCGTTCCGCTCTCGCATACGCAGGACGTCGGCGGTCCGATCGCGCGCACGGTTCGCGATCTGGCGATCGGACTCGACGCGACAGTCGGCGCCGACCCGGCCGATCCGGCGACGCAGATTCTCAACGGGGTTCCGACTCCCCGATTCATCGACGCGCTCGATTCCACTGCGCTCCGCGGCAAACGACTCGGCGTCATCGTCGCGCACTTCGGGACCGAGGCCGACGATGCAGAAGGCACGCGCGTCGTTCGACAGGCGCTCGATAAGATGAAAGCGCGCGGGGCCGAGATTGTCGACGTCACCATTCCCGATCTGGACTCGACAATCACGGCCGCCGGCGTGATCGACTACGAGCTCAAGCCTGACTTGATGGATTTTCTCGCCAAGGTGCCGAACGCTCCCGTCAAATCGCTCGGTGAAATCCTCGATAAGGGTTTGTACAATACGGCGCTCGACGTCGGGCTGCGACGCCGCGAGCGAATGGGGACGCGCGACAGCGAGGCCTATCGCGCCGCGCTCGCAATGCGCACGACGTCGCGCAATCTCGTGGTGTCGTTTCTCGACGCAAACAAACTCGACGCACTCGTTTATCCGACGGTCCGCCGTAAAGCGGCGATCATCGGCGAACCACAGCGCGGCGCGAACTGTCAATTGAGCGCAGTGACGGGACTCCCCGCGTTGAGCGCGCCAGCCGGATTCACTCCCGACGGCATGCCGATCGGCGTCGAGCTACTCGGCCGGCCCCTCGCCGATGCGAAGTTGCTCGCGATGGCATTTGACTATGAGCAGTCGGTGCATCCGCGCCGTCCGCCAAGTACAACCCCGGCACTCGTGGACGGACAAGCGCCCAAGCCCGTCGTGTATTCTGTGACAGCGCGCGGCACAGGCACCGGCTCGGCGCGGGGCGACTTCTCGTTCGACGCGAGCCGTCGGTCGCTCGAGTATACGGTGAGAGTGACCGGTGTTCCGGCGAGCCGGGTGTTCGCCGTGAGCATCGATCGGGACAGTGCGGGGAAAAAGGGGCCGGCGCTGTTGAGACTCTCGGGCCCCGGGGCGATGCAATCAAAGGGCACTCTGATTCTTGGCGAGAGTGAGCGGCGTGAATTGCTCGCCGGCCACATGACGATGGTGCTGTACACCGCGGATCAACCGGATGGAACGCTGCGGGCGGTGGTGAGGTAGCGGCGCTCAGGACGACACGTTCTGCGGCGCGCCGCGCAAGAAGGCCTCGATGTTGTCCACGGCGAGACCCAGCCCGGCGTCGACCACCTCCGGCGTCATGCCCGCGGTGTGCGACGTCAACACCACGTTGGGCAACGCGAGCAACGGATCACCGGCGGCGATTGGTTCTTGGTGGAACACGTCCAGCGCGGCACCCGCGAGACGTCCATTTTTCAGTGCATCGATGAGCGCCGACCGATCCACCAATGCGCCGCGCGCCGTGTTGACGAGAAATGCGGTCGGCTTCATCAGCGTCAATCGTTCCGGCCCGAGATAACCCTCCGTCTCCGCGCCCAGTCGGAGGTGGAGGCTCACGATATCCGATTCGGCGAGCAGCGTTTCAATCGGAACGTGCCTGGCGCCGGCGGCCGAGGCGCGGCCGTCGTCGGGTCGAGCCGTCGATACGAGAAGTCTCATCCCAAACGGAGCGGCCAGAGTGGCGACGCGGCGGCCGATGGCACCGAAACCGACCAAGCCCAGAGTCTTGCCTTCGAGCTGAACGATGAAACCGCGCGGCCAACCGCCGGCCCGGACGTCGCGATCCATCGACGGGATTTGGCGCGTCACCGCCAGGATCAAGGCCATCGTGTGCTCGGCGACCGCGTTGGCGTTGACGCCCGGTGTGTTCGTCACGACAACGCCGCGTGCCCGGCAGGCGTCGAGGTCGACATTGTTTGTGCCGGTGCCCCAGATCGAGATCATCCGAAGGCGAGGGCAGGCGGCCACGACGCGGTCGCTGAACCGGGAGTAGGCGCGGAGGCTGAGGGCGATCTCGGCATCGCCAACGCGCTGGATGAGCTCTGATTCCTGGTCGGCGCCGCGCTCCGTGAAGACGGTGACGTCGGCGTGGTCCAGCGCTCGCAGCCGGCGTTCGGCAGCGGTTCCCGTCAGCGCCGTGGGAAAGTCGTCCGGCACGACGATTTTCGTGCTCATTCCTGGCAATGGGCTATCATCCGAACGACATTAAATCTTCCGCCAACTCGCCGCCATGGGCCCTGAGTCATTCCCTTCCGGGCCATGGGATTACTTCCGTGACGGCGAACGTATTCCCACGTCTTTCTCTCACATGCTTCGACGTTTGACCCGCCGCATCGCGGTCCCATTTTTATGGTTCCTGTCGCTCGTTGCGCTCGCCATGCCGGCGGTCGCGCAAACACCGACATCGGAGCTCGAAGGGCGGCTGCCGGGGTTGGTCGGAATCGAGCGCGTTCGAGCGCTCACGCGGCTGGTCGACGCACACAAAATCGACGATCCCGACCAGGCACTTCGCTACGGTGCCGAAGCGCTCAAGCTCTTCGAGGCGACACCGGATCCCGTCGCGCACGCGTCGGTGCTCAACGAGATGGGCTGGTCGCAGATGACGCTCGGCCGCTACGATTCGGCGACGGCGTACCTCGAGCGCGCGCAGCGTTTTGCCGGCGCGTCGGGCGACAAGATGGGATCGGCGCGCGCGCTGAGCAACCTCGGAAGCCTGGCGCAGCGCGTGGGTGATCCGCGGCGTGCCGTCAACTTGTTCGAGCAGGCACTGTCCATTCAGCGCACCATCGGCATCGATCGCGAAACGTCGAATTCGCTGAACAACCTCGGCTTCGTCTACTCGACGGACCTGGCCGACTACACGAAGGCGCTTACGTATCATCTGGAAGCGTTCGCGATTCGCGAGCGACTGGGCGATAAGAGTGCGACCGCGCTCTCGCTCAACAACATCGGCATCGTGTTCGATCGGTTGCGGTCCTACGACCGCGCGCTCTCGTACTTCGACCGTGCGCTGGCGATGCGGCGAGAGCTCGGGAACAAGGCGCGAATCGCATCGACGCTCGACAACATGGGCGACACTTATCTATCGAAGGGAGAGATATCGAAGGCGCTCAGTGCTCAGCGCGAAGCACTGGCGCTTCGGGCCGGCTTGGACGATCGGTCGGCGATCGGGTTGTCGCACCGCAACCTCGGCATGGTCTACCTGGCAATGCATCGCGCCGACTCGGCGAAGATCGAGATGCTCGAAGCGCTTCGATTGAGCGATCAAGTCGGAGACAAAGGCCTCGCGGTGCGGGCGCGTCTCGGACTCGCGGCGATCGAGCGGGCGACCGGCACGCCGGACGAGGGCGAGAACTACGCGCGCGAGGCGCTCGCCATCGCCGAGGGGATGGGTGCGCGCGATTTGATTCGACAGGCGTCGGAGGAGGTCGCAGCGTCAAAGGAGGTCGAGGGCGAGCTGGTCGGAGCGCTCACGGCGTTGAAACGCGCGAAGGCGGTAAGCGACTCGATCTTCAACGTGGAAACGGCGCCGCACATCGCCTCACTCGAGCAAAAGTTTGCGGACGAGCGACACATGCGCGAGGTGGATTCGCTGCGGCACTACCAAGCCGCGCTGGAGCTGCAGTCCAGCCAGCGCGTTCGAGAACGCGACAGTTTTGCGGCCATCGCATTTCTCATGGCCATCATCGCGGCGCTGTTGTATCGCCGGCGTCTCGAGCGAACGCGGTTGGCCGAGGAACTGAGTGTGACCGATGCGCTGACCGGCGTGTGGAATCGTCGCTACGTGCAGCAGACCATTCAGATGGATGTCGCCGCGAGCTTGCGTCGTCATCGGATGGCGGCATTGCGCGGTTTGGCGGCCGACGATCCGGATTTGCTTTTTCTCGTTGTCGACATCGATCACTTCAAACACATCAACGACGAGTTTGGTCATGGGATCGGCGACCAAGTCCTGATTCAGCTCGGCACTGTGCTGCGCACGACCTGTCGTGATTCCGACGTCGCCGTACGTTGGGGCGGCGAGGAGTTTCTCGTCATCGCGCGTTTTACCGATCGCGCGCAGGCTGCGGGGACTGCAGAGCGCCTGCGAGTCGCGATCGAACGACACGCGACCGTGCTGCCGGACGGGCGCGCGATCCGTGTGACGTGCTCCGTCGGCTTCGCCGCATTCCCCTTCGACGTCGAGCACATCGACGCGCTCGGCTGGGAGGGGACGCTGGCCATGGCCGACGTCGCATTGTACGACGCGAAGCGCGCGGGTCGAAACGCATGGACTGGGTTCGTACGCGTTGCCGGCGCGGGCGCACCGATCACTGCGCCGCCCGTGCAGCTCGCCGACGCGGATCGAATGATCCAGCAAGGGCTGATCGCGTGCGAGTCATCGCGTCGCTCGGATGGCGAGCCGTCGCCGACCGACGCGACGCTGTACGCGGAGTAGCCGCTCCTGAGACTTCGTATTCGTGAAGTCTAGGAGCGCTCGGCGCGCGCCGACATATATCTGCGTCGCTTGGCGGGTTGCATCTTCTCGATGGCGTAGCGGAGCATTGTTCGCGGCATCTCGTGCGCATGTTCGTCGAGAAAACCATCGAGGACGGACGCATCGCGGTCGCCGACTTCGCGCAGCATCCAGCCGACGGCTTTGTGAATCAAGTCGTGCTTATCGGTGAGCAGCACCTTCGCGACGCGGATTGTGTCGTCGAATTCGCCGAGGCGAATGAGATGCTGGTTCGCAACCACCGCGATACGTCGTTCCCAGAGATTCTTCGAGCGGGCGAGCTTATCGAGCACCGTGCGCGATCGCGTAGCGAGGTGCGCGCCGACGATGTTCGGCGCGGATGCGTCCACGAGATCCCAATTGTTGACCCGCTCAGCGTTGTCCAGATAGAGGCGGAAGATCTCGGCGCGCTCGGCAGGCGTACCACGGGCGTATGCGTCGGACAGCATGATGACGGCGAGCAGTCGCGCCTCATGCCACGGTTCGTGTAGAAGCCGAGCGATGTCGTCGAGCGGAAGATCGCGGAATTCGTGCGCGAGCTTTCGTGTGACCGGAACGCGAATGCCGAGGAACCGGTCGCCTTCGCCGTATTGCCCGGGTCCTGTCTTGAAGAATCGTTGAAGGAACTCGGCGTCGCCGGCGTCGCCCAGTTCACGAAGGCGTTTTCGAAGCGCAGCGAGCGAACGCGCGGCGGGCCGCTTTTTCACAGTTGCCATTGCGTAGTACGAAGCGCTCCTATTTGAGTCGCATCTGCGCCAACGACACCGCGATCGCGTCGGCGACGCGATCGACGGACGCTTGCGGCGCGAGCCAGTTGTTACAGAGAACGCTAAACTCGAGCAAACGCTTATCGGCCGTTCGGACGTAGCCCGACAGCGATCGCACCATCGACAGCGTGCCCGTTTTCGCGTGGACGTTGTTTTCCGCGGGCGTGCCTTTCATCCGCGTCCGGATCGTTCCGTCGACACCGGCAATCGGCAGCGACTGGTAGAACAAATCGAAGTTGGGCGACCGGCGCATCACGTCGAGAATCCCGATGATCGCTTCGGGCGAGATGAGATCGTTGCGCGACAATCCGCTTCCGTCGCGCACCACGTATCCGTCGGCAGGAATTTTCCAGTCGGTAAACTGGCGCTCGATCACTCGGCGACCACTATCGGCCGTGCCAAGTCCGCCGCGTTCCAAGCCGATCGTCCGCAAGAAAACTTCGGCGATCTGATTCTGCGATGGCTTGAGAATCATCGGAAGAATGTCGCGCAACGGAACCGACTGCACCGTGAACAGCGAATCGGCGTGCGGCGCCGAGCCTTCCCACGACGCCGAGGGCTTTTTGTCGACCGTGATTCCGCGTTCTTTGATCGCTTCGGTCAGTGCCGCGACGTACGCCGCGTCCGGATCGTGCTGCGCAATCGTGATGTTGGCGCTGTCGCCGAGTGCGATCTGACCGCGCACGATGACGTTGCCGGTCGTCGTGTCGTGGTAGGCGGAGACACGCGTGCCCGTCGCGCTGCCGCCACGTCCACCGCGACCGCCGCGACCGCCGCTTGTTGCAGCGGCGGCATCGCGAGCGATCGTCACCGCAGTGACGTGTACCGCGGGGTATGTCTGCGCCGGTTTTGTCTCGACGATTGCGGGATCACCGGCGCGTGCGCCTGGACGAACGCGAACCGTGCTCAGGCCTTCGTTGAACAGCAGTTCGTCGACGCCGGCGAACGAGTTGCCGTCGAGCGCATCCCACGACCAACCGTAGCCGGCGACCGGTCCGGGAAAGGCGTTGCCGACCGCGACCACACTGCCGGTGATGTGCCGAATGCCGCGACTCCAGAGTGAGTCGGCGATCTCGCGCATCGGCGCCATCGCGTCGCCCTTCATGTGATCGCTCGGCGTCGGATCTCCGCGACCTGTGACCGCGAGGTCGCCAGTGAGAGTTCCATTGGTGACGGTGCCGCGCGCGGCGAAGAGCGTGCGGAATCGATAGTCCGGACCGAGTTGCTCGAGGATGACGGAGCTGCTGACCAGCTTCTGATTCGACGCTGGAATAAACAACTTTGTCGCGTTGAGTGCATACAACGTGTCGGCGGCGATCGGATCGACGATCAGGATTCCCCAGTTCGTCGTGCGGAACTCCTGCACGTTGATCATCGAGTCGATGCTCCGCGCGAGCGCGATGTTGCTGCCGCCGGCGCCGCGCGAGTCGAGCACGGTGCGCACCGGTGACGCGGGCGCGGGATTGGCTGACGGCCGCGAGGTTGAGCAGCCGGCGATGGCCACAAAGAAAAACAAGCGGCGTACGCTCGATCGCATCGGGTCTCCTTGAGTCGTTTGGCGTTCGGAGGGCGTGGTCCAATACTGATGTCGTTTACCGCATCGCGACAAGTAGTGGTCGTCTTGCGGCGCGTGAATGCGCGCTGCATCCTAGCGCATCGATTTAGTTCCCTCGGGCGTAGCGCTTCACCCGCACGCGATCGCGAGCTCGCGGTCGCACCGATGGCCCCATCGGAGGAAACGCAATGAACATGGCTCCATTCCGTCCCGCGCGACCGGAGAGTTCACTCGAACCGCGTTCTCGCCGCGGCAGCATTCGACGTGCGTCACAGGCGATCACCGTGACCCTCGCGCTTCTCGCCGCTCCACGCGCCGCACATGCGCAGCAAGGCGTCGTCGCCGGCAGCGTCAGAGTCGCCGGATCCGAACGTCCGCTTCCGGGCGCACAAATAACGATCGAAGGACAGCCGGGTCGCGCGGCAGTGTCCGACGCGTCGGGCAAATTCCGGATCACCGGCATGGCCGGCATTCAGGTCGTCGTGAACGCGAAGCTCATCGGCTACAAGCCCGAGACGCAAAACGTTCGCGTTGGCGCGACCGACGTGATGTTCACGATGACCGAGCGCGTGCTCGAGCTCGACCAAATGGTCGTCACAGGAACGGCAGGCGGCGCAGAGAAACGCACGATCGGAACCGCGGTCGCTAGCGTTCCCGTCTCCGATGTCATGGCGAAAACGGCTGTGCCGAGCGTCGAAGGCTTGCTCAATGGCCGCACGCCGGGACTCGTCATTCTTCCGCAAACCGGACAAGCAGGTGCAGGCGCGCAGGTGCGCGTGCGCGGCATCGGCACGTTCTCGCTGAGCAGCAATCCACTGCTCTACGTCGACGGCGTTCGCGTCAACAACGGCAGCGACGGCATCGTCACCCGGCTCAACGATTTCGATCCTGAAGAGATCGAGAATATCGAAGTTCTCAAGGGCCCGGCGGCGGCGACGCTCTACGGAACAGAAGCCGCACGCGGCGTGATCAACATCATCACGAAGAAAGGCACGGCGGGTTCCACCGCCTACGGATTCACCGTCAAGAGCGGGACCAATTGGTTCATGGACGCCGAGAACCGCATTCCCTACAACTATTGCAACGCGGCGACCACCGCGGCGTGTCGTTTGAGCCCGTCCGATTCGACCATGTACAGCGTGAACGTCGTCAAGACGGAACAGGCGCGCGGTACGCCGCTTTTCCGCGACGGCGGCGTGCACAATTACGCAGCCAATGTCAGCGGCGGCACGAGTCTCTTTCGTTTCTTCGCGTCGGGGGAGTTCAACGCCCAGCAGGGCATCGACTACGCCAACGAACGCGTGCAGCAGAACGCGCGTTCGAATTTGTCGGTCACGCCAAACGACAAGTTCGACCTGCAAGCCAGCGTGGGTTACATCAAGAGCCACACGTCGACGAGTTGCGAAGGCTCGTGCGGCGGGAGTCTCTGGGGATCAGAATACTCTAATCCCGCCAAGTTGCCGATGTTCTGCACCGCATCGTCGCCGCGCGGGTGCGGGTGGGGCCGTGGATTCAACAGCTACACGCCAGAAGCGTATCGCGCCAACCAGAACTGGCAGGACCTGAACCGTTTTACGGGTAGCGTGACGGCGAAGTACACGCCGTTCCCCTGGCTCTCCAACCGCGTCACGGTCGGGAGCGACTACACCCAACAGTGGGACGTGAGCTACACGCCGTACATCGTGAATGACACGATCGCCTTTTTTTATGGGTCGGGCTTCGATGGATCCCGATCGGAAGGGCTCAATTCGACGTTCTTCAACACCTACGACTACAGCGGCTCAGCGAACTTCAATGTGAAGCCAAACCTGCTGTCGAAGACGTCCTTTGGTCTGCAGTACTACACCAACTACAGCACGAGCATCGCGGCCTCGGGCACCAAATTCCCAACGCCGGGTTTGTCGACGATCAGCGCGACGTCGACGAAGGGAACGCCGAGCTCCGGTAGCGCACGAAACAACACGTTCGGATTTTACGGTCAGCAGGAAATGTCGTGGAACGATCGCATGTTCATCACGGGGGCGGTGCGCGTCGACAACAACAGCTCGTTTGGCAGCGACGTGAGTTGGGTGACGTACCCGAAGGCGAGCATTGCGTACGTCGTGAGCGAAGAGCCGAAGATTCGCGATCACCTGCCGGGCTTCATCGACAACTTGCGGTTGCGCGCGGCGTACGGCGCCTCCGGCCAGCAGCCAGGTGTCAACACGGCGTTGCGGACGCTTTCGCCTGTTGCAGGTCCAAACGGTGTCACGGTGCTCACCACGGGCACGTTCGGCAATCCAGACCTGCGCCCCGAGCGCGTGCTCGGCAGCGAAGGTGGCTTTGAAGTCGCGATGTTCCGTGAGCGGTTGGGCGTGGACCTCACGTATTTCCACGACGTCTCGCACGACGCCATTCTTTCCAAGGGCGTGGCGCCGTCGTCCGGGTTTGGCGCGAGCTCGCAGTTGATCAACGCGGGACAGATCACCAAGTCGGGCGTCGAGCTGGCGGTCAAGGGACAGGTCGTGAACCGCCGCTCGTTCGGTTGGGACATGAACTTCGTGGTCGGCACGAACAACGCGACCATCGACCGCTTGAGCGGCGCGCCAGGCGACACGAACGTCGACCTCGGCAATCAGGCGCATCGAATCGGCTACTCGCCGTATTCATGGTTCTCATATCGCGTGTTGAGCGCGACGTTCGATCCGGTGACCCAAAAGGCGGTCAAGCCGATCTGCGACGACGGCAAGGGCGGATCGATGAATTGCTTTGCCGGCGACAACTCGCTGACCAATGCCATCATCGCGCCAAAAGTCTACCTTGGCCGGTTCATTCCGCGCGTGGAAGGCTCATACACGAACAGCATTCGCATGGGCCCGTTCACGTTGCGCGGCATGTTGGACTATGCGACGAGCTACAATCGCACGGACAACAATCTCCGTATTCGGTGCCAGCTCTTCCTGACGTGCCTCGAGTATCTGCAGCCGGAGAAGACCGATCCGCGCGTTCTCGTGCAGATGCAGACGAGCGGAACGCTGCGTGACTTCGTCATTCAGGATGCGAAGTTCCTCAAGCTCCGTGAGCTGTCGTTCACGTATGACGCGCCGGACAAGATTGCGCGTAAAGTCGGCGCGCACGCGGCAGCGATCAACATCTCCGGCCGCAACCTGCATACGTGGACACCGTACAAGGCGCTCGACCCGGAGAATCAGTTGGGCGGCACCGGCGGCACCGATCAAGCCGAATACCCGCAACTCGCCGTGTTCATCGTCACGTTTCATCTGGCCTACTGAGGACGCGGACGCCGTACGCAAGTGCGGTGTCGGCCCAACTTCGGAATCATATATATGAGATTCATACATAACATTGGCCGGATCGCTCGTGGCGCTGCACGCGTCGCCGGATTGTCCGTGCTCGGTGTCGCGGCGGCCACGTTCATGGTCGCCTGCGACACACACAAAATGCTGTCCGTCGAATCCCCGAACAGCGTGCCCGTCGCACTGTTCGACGCTCCGGAAAACGCCGTTTTGATGGCCAACAGCGCGATCGGCGACTTCGAGTGCGGATTCGGTTCGTTCGTGCTCGTCGAAGGACTCATCTCGGATGACCTCGCCGATGCGACGCTCACCGCGGCAGCATGGCCGTTGGACCGTCGCGACGCCAACACGCAGACGAACGGCACCTACGGCACCGGCGGCTGCACGGCGACGAACACGCCGGGCGTCTACACCCCGCTGTCCACGGCGCGATGGGAAGCCGACCAGGCATTGACGAAATTGAATGGATGGACCGACGCGCAGGTGCCAACGCGCACGTCGCTCATCGCGCAAATGAACCTCTACTCCGGACTGAGTTACACGACGCTCGGCATGTCGATGTGTCAAGCGGCGTTCGATCTCGGACCGGCGGTCGATCAGAAAGGAATGTTCGCGCTGGCCGAGAAGCGGTTCACGGACGCTATCACCGCGGGAACGGCAGGGAGCTTGACGGCGATCGTGAACGCGGCGCTCGTCGGCCGCGCACGCGTGCGACTGTATCAGGGCAATACGGCAGGCGCGATCGCCGACGCGACACTCGTGCCCAAAGGCTTCGTGCTGAACGTCGTCACGGGCGCGAACGACACGCGTCGCTACAACCACGTGTATCTCGCCACCGAGCAGTTGGGCAACCTCACCGTCGAGAAGTTGTCGCTCACGCTCAAGACGGAGAACGACGAGTTGGATCCGAGGTCGGCCGTGACGCAGACGACGCAGAAGGCGGCAGACTCGCAGTCGCTCATCTACGTGCCCACGAAGTTTGGGACCGGGCCGACGCCGAACAACGCGCTCGGTGAGGGGATTCCGACACCCGTGGCGCGCTATGAAGAAGCGCAACTCATTCTCGCGGAAGCGCAAGGTGGATCGGCGGCGGTCACGATCATCAACGCCATGCGGGCAGCAGTGAGTCTCAAGCCGTACACCGGCGCGACCGACGCGACATCCATCAAGAACCTGGTGATCGATGAGCGCCGCCGCGTCCTGTTCGCCGAGGGTTTCCGGAATTACGATATTCAGCGTTTTGGTATTGCGCCGAATCCGGCAGTTGGAGCGGCGTACCCCCGCGTCGGCGGAACCTACGGGACCACGGTGTGCCTGCCGCTGCCCGACGTGGAGCGCATCAATAATCCCAATATCGGAACCTGATCGGAGTTCGCCGTTTCAACTGACCGTTACAGAAGACTCCAAGGCCTATGGCACTGCCCCGCGACCACCACGACCAGCCAACGGACCAGGCTCCGGCGGTCGCGGCAACTTCTCGTCGCGCTGCGCCGCCTGCCACGCAAAACTCGCCACGACCGCCGAGTTGAATTTCATGTCGTCGGGCTGAAGACGTTCGTAGACATCCTGGTTCGTGTGGTGCGTGACGTTGCCGTAATCGAGCGGATCCTGAATGAACTGGAAGCCAGGAAGCCCAACCCCGATGTACGACAAATGGTCGGTACCGCCGGTGTTGCTGATCGTGAGTGTTTTCATACCCATATCCTTGAACGGCCCCATCCACGCGTCGAAAATCGGACGCTCGGCCTCGATCCCCTGCAAATACACGCCGCGAATCTTCCCGCTGCCGTTGTCGACGTTGAAATACGCCGCCAGCTTCTTCTGCTCGTCGGTCGCGTGGAAACCGGTGCTGTCGCGCACGCCGAAATGTTTGCGCACGTAGGCGGCCGATCCGAGCAAGCCTTCTTCTTCGCCGGTCCAGAGTCCAATGCGGATCGTGCGACGCGGCCTGAGGTCGAGTGTCTTGAGCAGACGCATTGCCTCGAGCATGACGCCCGAGCCGGCACCATTGTCCGTCGCGCCGGTCCCCGAGTGCCACGAATCGAAATGCGCTCCGATCATCACGACTTCGTCCTTGAGCTGCGGATCGGTGCCCGGAATTTCGCCGACGATGTTGAACGACGACGTATTCGCCGGAATGAACTTGTTCTGCATGTTGAGCTCGAGCATGAGCGGAATCTTCTTCTCGACCATGCGCGCGATGCGGCCATAGGACTCCTGCGACACGTGCACGGTGGGAACGCGCGGCGCGCCGGTGACACGCGATGCTCCGTTGTTCGTGCCGATGTCGCCGCCGACGTGATTGCCGTCGCCCAGAAGAATGGCGCCGACGCCTTGGCGCTGCAGCCAGCGAAGCGTCGTCGTGTCGGCGATGTTCACGCCCGCGCCGCCGCGTCCACCGCCACGACCACCGCGACCCGACGCAGCTGCTGCGATGGAATCACGCGTCGCTTGCTTCTGGCAGGTCGCGGAAAGCTCCGCGGGTGCAGCACCACCGCGGCCCCGTCCACCGCCACCGCGACCGGCGTTGGGGTCAGGCGGCGGCGCCGCTGCCATACGTGCGAGCGTTGAATCGGCGTAACGGTTCGCGGTCGCCGCGAACGCATTCACCGGCGTGTTGCGCGCCGGTGCCGTCATGAGAAACGCGTTCTTGAGCTTTCCAGCATACTTCTCTTTGAGCTCGTCCGAGCAGCCGGCGCTCACGAGCATCGCCGGTCCGGTGACGGTACCGACGGTGCTGCCCGACCACGCCTGCGGAACTGCTTGAACGATGAATGGCATCGGCGAGACGGCCATCATCGAGAAGTGCTGGTTCTCCCAGCCGAGTCCGACGGGAGTGGTCCATGTTTCTTCGTGGACGTTGGTGAGGCCCCACGATTTCATTTGTCCCATGGTCCAGTCGCGCGCCCGAATGGCGTTGGGCGACCAGGTGAGACGCGGGCCGTAGACGTCGGACAGCCAGCTCATGATGTCCATGACCTGGCCCTTGTTCATTTCTTCGGTCTTGATGCGCTCGATGGTCGTGGCGTCGACCTTTTCCTGCGCGGCGAGCGGCGCGGGGGATGACAGCGCCCCAGCAGCGAGAGCGAGGGCAGAAATGCGCGCGGTCCACACACGACGCGTGTGCGGCGCTGACGGTGGTAACATGCGATGGCTCCGGGATGTGATGCTTCGATACTTCCCTAACGATGCGCTGTCGGCGCGCCTGATAACGATGGCGGCCGGGCGCGCGATTGTCACGGGGTGGCAACCCGTCCCGACGCTCGGCAGCCGGTGCGGTATTGACGATCTCACGCGCCGATCGTACTCTTGTTGTCGAAGCTCGAGGTATCACTGTTGTCGAAGGTTATGGCATTCAACCACTGAACCAGCCAATGGCAGACCGCGCCGACCTCCTGCAAGGCACGCTCGACCTCCTCATCCTCAAGAGCCTCCGGCTCAACCCGCTCCACGGATGGGGAATCTCGAAACGCATCCGGCAACTGTCGGACGACGTGTTGCAAGTGAACCAAGGCTCGCTCTATCCCGCGCTCTACCGCCTCGAAGATCGCGGATGGATCAAGGCCGAGTGGGGCATCTCCGATGAAGGACGCCGCGCGAAGTTCTACGCGCTGACGCCCATCGGTCGAAAACAAGCGACCGCCGAGCAGGCCGATTGGCGTCGATTTGCCTCCGCGATCGAACAAGTGCTCGCCGGAAGTTGACCAGGAGCCGCCATGATCGAACGAATCAAACAACTCGTGAGACGTGCGCGCTTCATCGCATTCGGCGGCGTCGAACGACACAAGGAAGACGGCCGCGACGCCCGCGGCACGCGCTTCATCGAGGATCTCAGTCAAGACATTCGCTACGCTGCCCGCCAACTGCGTGCGAGTCCGGGCTTCGCCGCCGCGATACTCGTCACCCTCGGACTCGGCATCGCGCTCTCGACGGCGATGTTCAGCGTCGTCAACGTCGCCGTGCTCGATCCCTTTCCGTTCGACAATCCCGATCGCCTCGTCCTGGTCAAACAGTATTCGCCCAAACAATGCGCAACGTGCGAGTACACGGCGGGCGGCAACTATTGGAGCATTCACGAGCAAGCGCGATCACTGGAAAGCGTCTCACTGGTTGGTCAATGGGATCCGGTGATTCGTGGCAGCGAACACAGTGACGTGCTCCGCGGATCGCGCGTCACCGCCGAGTTTTTTCACACGCTCAGACTTCGGCCAATGCTCGGCCGCGTGTTCGCACCGACGGATACCCTCGACGGCATCCACACGCTCATCATCAACGAGACTCTGTGGCGATCTCGCTTTGCCGCCGATACGGGAATCATCGGCCGGTCGGTGATTCTCGACGGGATCGCGTTCACCGTTGCGGGCGTTGTTTCGTCTGAGAACGCATTTCCCGCCTGGTCGCAAATCTGGGCGCCGCTCGTACTCAGTGCGCGCGAACGCGCCGAGCGACACATGACCAACTATCAAGTCTTTGCGCGGCTTCGTGACGGCGTGACTTATGAGAGTGCTGAAGTCGAGTTGGCGACGATTGGTGCGCGAGTGGCGCGCGCATTTCCGACGGACGTGGACGGCTACACGTTCGGGTTGGTGCCGCTCGCAGAATGGCAAACGGGCGGGACCGGCCAACTGTATTTGTTCGCCGGCGCTGTCGCGCTCGTGCTACTGATCGCGTGCCTGAACCTCGCGAGCCTCTTGATCGCGCGCTTGACCGTGCGGCGGCGCGAGATTGCCGTGCGCGCTGCAATGGGCGCGGGCACGAGCCGTATCGCGCGCCAACTGTTGACGGAAACCGTGTTGCTTTCGGTGCTCGGCGGCGCGATGGGATCGATCGGCGCCGCGTGGATCATTCGTCTCGCGCGGACCATGCCGCCGTCGGGTATTGCAGATCGCGTACCCGGTTGGGCTCGACTCCACGTCGACGCGCGCGCTCTCGTATTCGCTCTTGGTGTTGGGCTCATGACAGGGTTAGCGATCGGGTTGTGGCCGGCGCTGCGTTTCTCGCGTCCCGACATGGTCGGCGAACTGAAGGACGGCGCACGAAGCGCGACGCCGGGAGCCGCCACGCGATTCCGGCGTTCATTGCTCACCGTGCAGATCGCGCTGTCCGTCGTGCTCTTATCGGTGGCGGGGTTGATTGGCCGAAGCGTGGAGAAAATGTATAGTGCGCCGCGCGGCTTTCGAGGCGACCATGTTCTATCGGTTCGCGTTCAACTGCCGGAAAAGTTTACCGGACCGGCTGATCCGGAATTGTTCGACCGGCTCGTCGCCGAGTTGAAGGCGATTCCCGGCGTCGAGGACGGCGCGGCCACCATCGCCCTTCCCCTCAGCTTTTCCTACAGCTCGAATACGTTCTCAGTCGACGGCGAAGTAGCGTCGATGGGCGCCCGAAGGCTGTCGTCGCGAATGCAGCCGGTCACGCCGGACTATTTCTCCGTGATGCAAGTGCCGATCATTCGAGGTCGTCCGTTCAACGATGGCGATCGCGCTGCCGGCCCCCGCGTCGCGATTGTCAACGAAGCCTTCGCCGCGAAATTTCTTCCGGGCGTCGATCCCATCGGTCACGCCCTGGTCATCGACGACAAGCGTTGGGAGATCGTCGGCGTCAATCGCAACGTGTACTACATGCGCACGAATCGCCGCGCGGAGCCGGAGGTGTATCGGCCGATGCGACAATGGCCGTCACGGTGGGGGCACGTCGCGCTCCGCACGCGCGGTGATCCCGCTCACCTCGGTCCTGCGGTGAGTCGCGCAATCCGAAAGTTCGAGGCGGACATGGGCGTCTCGCGCATCGCGACGATGGACCAGTTGCTGTCCGACGCGCTGGCGTCCGACCGTCTGATGCTCGAGATCGTGGTGGGCTTTGCCTTTGCTGCGACACTCATTTCGGCCATCGGTCTCTATGCCGTCATCAGCTATTCGGTCGCGCAACGCACCCGCGAGTTCGGCGTGCGTCTCGCTCTTGGCGCTGACAGCGGCTCGATCTGGCGAATGGTGCTTGCCAACGGCGTGCGGGTCGCGGGCATCGGAGCTGCGGCGGGCGTCGTTGTGGCGCTCGCGGTGTCGCACTTCATTCGCTCGCAACTGTTTGGCGTGACGTCCACCGATCCGGCGACGTACGCGTCAGTCGTTGTTGGGGTGATTGTCCTCGCCGCCGTCGCGTCGTACATCCCGGCGCGGCGCGCGGCACGCGTGGATCCGATGACGTCGCTCCGGAACGACTAGAGCGTCCCCCACGTCGTGAATCGCGGCGGCGTCGGGAAGGGCGGTCCCGCCTCGATCACGATGTCCGTGTGCGCATCCAACTTGATCCCGCGCGGGTCGCCCGTGAACGCCTTTCCGTTCACCCACACCTTGAGCAGTTTGCCCTTGTCGCCGTACGCCGTCGCGGCCACCGAACGTGTGAGCGGAAAGCCCCACACGTTGAAGAAATTACCGAGCGTGAACGAGCGATCCTTCGGCGCCTCGATGTGAATCACTCCGTCGGGCGTATGTGTGTGCACCCAATAGATGCATCGCCGCGCCGACGGTTGACCAACATTGGGCGGGATCGCCAACGGCTTTCCATGATCGAGAATGGTGAGATGTTGGTGAATGTGGATCCGCGATCCCTCCTGCGAGTCGCAGGATATTCCGTCGACCACTTGGCCCGTCGCTTGGAGAGGACCACCTTGTAACGGCCCGCTTGATCCGCCAGGTTCGCCGCGGTGAGTGAATCCGAATGTGCCCGCCAACGCAAGCGAGGCGACGAGCGCGATGACTGGACGCACTGACGGCATGAGCAGGATCTCCTGAAAGGGTCGGTCGCTCCGCAATGGGCCGCGGATGTACAATACTGCTGGCAATACTGTTGACGGTTCGCGCAACCCGGCAATAACCCATCCCTACACCAGGTCGCTCGGCATGCTGTCTTCCCTCGTGATGGCCACCACGCTTTTACAGGCGGTGCCGCAACAAGTTTCACAAACATGGGTCCTCGGCGGCACACCAGGTGCCGAATATACGATGTCCGCCCTCGGTCGGGGTACCGACGCCGCCGGGGCGACACTGACCTTGCGATCGACGACGGCATCTGCTCGAGCGGTTGGATCGGTCTCCGCTTCGACGCCCGCCGACACCTTTCGACTGCGCCGTGTTCGTATTGTCGCCGACATCGATGTCCGCGACGCCGCGACAGGCGCCGCGCCATGGATCCTCGTTGAAGGACCCAACGGTCCCATGTCGATGGACCTCGAGAACGATCAAACAGTCAAGGGAACAGGCACCGGACATCGAGAGATCACGGTCTACGTGCCGGCGAACGCAACGCGACTGCTATTTGGTCTGTTCCTCAACGGACCCGGCGAGGCGACCGCACGCGGGCTGCATCTCGTGGCGCGCCCGGTTGCCGCGACCAACGCGCCGCTTGGGGCAAGCGCACAGCGCGAGCTCGACTCGGCGTGGACTCTCGTTCGCGCGAACTCATTGTGGCGCGACACGGTGACGTGGTCCAAGGTGGAGGCGGACGTCCGCGCCATGGCGGCCGGCGCCGAATCCGTCGTCGAGGTCTATCCGGCTATTCAACTATTGCTCGCGCGACTCGGCGATCATCATAGTTTTCTCACGAAGCCGTCGAGGGCGCAGGCGTTCCGCAGCGGCGGGGCTGAGAATCCCAAGCCGGTCATCCGCGTGCTGCCGGATGCGGTGGGGTACGTGTCGGTCCCAGGGTTCGTGGGCGCCGATCCAACGGCGGCGCTCGACTATGCGAAACGAATGCAAGACTCGCTCGCTTCAGTCATGCCGGCGTCGAGCTGTCGCTGGGTGATCGACGTCCGCGGCAATGGCGGCGGGAACATGTGGCCGATGCTCGGCGGCCTACGCCCATTTGTTGGCGACGCCGGGCTCGGTTCGTTCATCACCGCGGCCGGCAATCAAACGATGTGGCACGCTGGTGATGAGGTGAACGTGCGTCCGCCACCGGTGCTTGCTTCGTTGGAATCGGCATATGTCGCCGTGCTCACGGGTCCGCGCACAGCGAGCTCCGGTGAAGTCGTGACCATCTCATTTCGCGGACGTCCGCGTACACGATCGTTCGGCCTTCCCACCGCCGGACAGTCCACAGCGAATCGGGACTACACGCTGCCGGACAGCAGTATGATATTCCTCACAGTCTCGGTCGAAGCGGATCGGACCGGGCGGCGATACGGCGAGAAGATCGAGCCGGATGAAACGATTCAGCCATCCCCCAAAGGAAGCACGGAGGATGCACAGCTCGCTCGCGCAGTCGCTTGGCTCCTCTCACAGCCGAACTGCGGCGTTTGATGTCCTCACCAACAGCGAAACGATGATGCCACCGCGGCCCGGCGCACCAGCCGCCGAGATCGACGCGTTGTTCCTCGCGTTTCAGCAGGCTGTCGCGGGACGGTATTCGCTGGAGCGCGAGTTGGGGCGCGGCGGCATGGGCGTCGTGTATCTCGCCCGCGAGGTGCGGCTCGATCGCATGGTGGCCATCAAGCTGCTTCCGCCTGACTTGGCCGCGCGGCAAGAGTTGCGCGATCGATTCATGCAGGAGGCGCGGACGGCGGCGCGCTTGTCTCACCCATACATCATTCCGATCCACGCCGTCGACGAGATCGACGGGTTCGTGTTCATCGTCATGTCGTACGTCGACGGCGAGACGTTGGCGCAACGCATCGCGTCGCGCGGCCCGCTTCCTGCGACCGACGTATCGCGCATCATGAGAGAAGTCGCATGGGCGCTCGCCTATGCGCACGCGCAGGGCGTCGTGCATCGCGACATCAAGCCGGCCAACATTCTCATCGAGCACGGGACGGGTCGCGCGATGGTGGCGGACTTCGGCATCGCGCGCGTCGCCGACGCGAGCGGCGATACCGCGGTCGGCGTCGTGCTCGGCACGCCGGAGTTCATGAGTCCCGAGCAAGCGAGCGGCGACACGCTCGACGGACGCAGCGATCTCTACGCGCTCGGCGTCGTAGCGTATCTGGCAGTGACGCGAAATCTTCCGTTCACCGCGCCCACCGCGCAGGCGGTGCTCGCGCTGCATCTCACCGCGACGCCGCAGCCCGTCGCGTCAGTGGCACGTGGCATTCCACGGCCTCTCGCGCAGGCGATCGACAAATGCTTGCAGAAGGATCCGGCGGCGCGGTATGCAAACGGCGAAGCCCTCGCCGAAGCGTTATCGCCCGGCATGGAGAAACGCGTGGAGGTTCCCGTTCCTATTCGCGTCTTTCTCGACCGGCGGCGCATGGGGACGCTCGTGATCCCGGCAGCGTTCTCGGTCCCGCTCGCGACGGGTATCATCGCGAGTCTCGCGAAGCACGGGGGAACGTGGTCGCCGGTGGTCGCCGGCCTGAGCATCGGCCTGTTCGCGCTCGGCCTTCCACTCGCCATGATCTCGTACCGGCTGCGCCAAGTGCTGCGGCTCGGATACGGTCTCGACGACATCGTGGCCGGTCTGCGCACGTCGTTCGAGCGGCACCGCGAAGAATTTCAATACGAGTTCGGCGTCGAACCGACGACGCGCGAGAAGTTGTTTCGAATCGTCGGAGCCGTCGGTCTCTCCGTGGCCGCGCTCTCGACCATTGCGGTGATTATCGGAGGCCACGGGGCGGCGCGAATCGGAGCACCGATCGGGTTCATATCGGCCTATGTGGGAATTCTCACGACCGTGTTCAGCATGCGATGGCGGCGCATGCGTCTCGGTACCGGGTCCGTGTGGGCGAGATTTTGGGGCGGCAAGCTCGCGCCAAAGCTTGCCAAGCTCGCAGGGTTCAAGCTCGGTGCGCGCGCGATGCCGGCCGATCGTCCAACCGAATTGGCGATCGCGATGTCCGCCGAAGCGATCTTCGCTTCCTTCTCCAAGGAGCAGCGCGCATCACTCGGCGACGTTCCCAAAGTGTTGCACGGACTCGAAGCGCATGCGCGGTCGGTGCGCGCGCGGATCACCGAGTTGGACAAGGCGATTGGCGAAGTGCATCGCGGGCCGTCGCGCAGTAGTCCGAACGAGCGACAGGACGCGTTGGTCGCCGATCTCAGCGCGACTCGCGAGCGCGCCGAGACGCGGCTCGAGGAGTTGGTGACGGCGCTGGAGAATCTGCGGTTGGACTTGCTGCGCTTGCGCGCGGGCGGCGGATCGTTGGACGGCATCACGCTCGATCTCACGGCGGCTCGCGAGTTCGGAGCAGAGGCGGACCGGTTGTTGGCGAGCGGGCGGGAAGTTGAGGATGCGTTGCGGTCGGAGAGCGATCGCGGCAATCGCGCGTAGGCGGGCGTTCCCCTTGCTTATCTACAAGACGCGACGCATACTCTCTTGTAGATAAACAAGGTGAACATGACGAAACCCACCGACCTCGTCCAAGGCACGCTCGATCTGCTCATCATGCGCACCATCGCGACCGAGAAACGGCACGGGTGGGCGATTGCGCAACGCATTCAGCAATTGTCGAACGACGTCCTGCAAGTCAATCAGGGGTCGCTCTATCCGGCGCTCCAACGCCTGGAACGCCAGGGCTGGATCACCGCCGATTGGGGCGTCTCCGAGACCAACCGGCGCGCGCGATTCTATCGACTGACCGCCGCCGGGCGCCGCCGCCTCGAACAAGAGCGCGCCGATTGGGACCGACTTTCGGCCGCGATCGCACTCGTCATGAGAACCGCCTAGCGCGAGGGACCGTCAGATGCGGATTGTCGATCAGATCGTTGCTCTGTTCCGCGCGCTGTTCCGGAGCGCACGCGTCGACGCCGACCTCTCCGAAGAGATGCGCTTTCACGTGGAGCGCGAGACGGACGCGAACATCGCGCGCGGAATGTCGCCGGCAGCGGCGCGTCGTGCGGCGCATCTCATCTTCGGCAGCGTCGATGCGTCGCACGAACAATCGCGCGACGATCGCCCAGGCGCCGGCGTTCGACAGCTGGGTCGCGACATCCGCTTTGGCGCGCGCCTTCTCAAGCGAACACCAGTTTTCACATTCACCGGGATCGCGATCGTTGCGCTCGGTATCGGCGCGGCGACGGCCATCTTCAGCGTCGTCTATGGCGTGATGCTCCGGCCGCTTCCATATCGCGAGCCCGAGCGACTCGTCAGCATCTGGTTGCAACGCGGCACGGGCCATACCTATCCCAGCGCGGCGGATGCGGCCGAGTTGCGACAGCTTCGCAGCGTGTTCACCGACGTTGCGCTCATTCGCAGCAGCACAAACCTGAATCTCGTCGGCGATGGCGAGCCGCGACGGCTCCTCGGGGCCCGCGTGTCGCCGAACTTGTTTTCACTGCTCGGTGTTTCGCCCACAATGGGTCGCACGTTCACGCCTGACGAGGATCAACCCGGACACGAGCGCGTCGCGCTCCTGAGCGACGCCCTGTGGCGCGGCCGGTTCGGCGCTGACCCAGCCATCGTTGGCCGACAGATTCACCTCAACGGGTCAATGCACACGGTGATCGGCGTGATGCCGCCGGAGTTTCAGTACCCCGTCACGAACCTCGAGGCGTGGGTGCCGGCCGTTCTCGAACCCGGAGAGCTCACGCGCGAGGGAATCAACAACTATCGCGTCGTGGCGCGTCTCGATCCGCGCATGACACCGGAACAAGCCCGCCGAGAGGTTTCCGCGCTCGCAAAGCGATTAGGGAATACATATCAGTGGAACAAGGGAGCCGGTTTCACTCTCGATTCGATGCTCGACGATGCGGTGCGCGATGTGCGGCCAGCGCTGAGCCTCCTGCTCGGAGCGGTATCGTTCCTTCTGCTTATCGCCTGCGTGAATTTGTCGAACCTATTCGGAGCGCGGGCCAGCGCTCGAAGCGGTGAATTCGCCGTGCGACTCGCACTCGGCGCGTCACGCAATCGGCTCATCGCGCAGGCGATCGCCGAAGCGGCGCCGGTGTTGGTCCTGGGCGGCGTGCTTGGCGTTGCCGTAGCGCAGTGGGCGGTCCACGCATTCGTCGCCGCAGCGCCGGAAGGGTTGCCCCGCATCGAGAGTATTGCGATGAGCGCGCCAGTCCTCGTGTTCTCGCTCGCGGTTCTCATCCTCACCGGTATTGCGGCGAGCGTCATGCCCGCGATTCAGGCTGGGCGATCCGATTTCACGACGATCACGAAGGACGGCGGACGATCGTCGACGTCGGGGCGCGGACGTTCAGCGGCCCGGCGCGTCGGCATTGCGGTGCAGATCGCGTTCGCACTTCCGTTGCTCGTCGGCGCGAGCCTGTTGATCCAAAGTGCAATCCAAGTCACGCACGTGGACGCGGGCTTCCGGCCGGACCATGTTGCGACGTGGGCGTTCGAGGTGTCGCGCACAAAGCACGAATCGGATCAGCAGGTCTCCGAGTACTACGCGCGTGTCATCGAAGCGGTGCGTGCCGTCCCCGGCGTCACGAAGGCCGCCATCGTGAATCGAATTCCGTTGGTGGGAGCGCAGACGAATCCAGTGCGCTTCGAAAATCCAACGGGCACCAACGAAGAGGTGACCGACGTCGATTCGAGAACTGTGACACCCGACTACTTCGCGGCGATGGGGATCACACTCGTGGCGGGCCGCACATTCACCGAGCATGATGACGTGTCGTCGCCCGAGGTCGGGATCGTGGATGAGCGTGTGGCGCGTACGATCTGGCCCGGTCAAACCGTGATCGGTAAGCGATTTCGCGGGCCGGATGACAAATGGGCCACTGTCGTCGGAGTCGTGGCGCATGTGCGGACCGCCGGGCTGGAGGTCGACCCACGACCTCAGGTCTACTGGAGCTACCGGCAGTGGGCGCAGAATCGCGCGGTGCTCGCCGTGCGGACCGAGACCGAACCGCGAGCGTTGGTCGCTCCAGTGATCAAGGCGATTCGTTCGGTGGATGCGGAGCAGTCCGTCTTCGATGTGCACACAATGACCGAGATCGTCGACCGTTCGCTGGCGCAGCGACGTTTGACGACACTCTTGATGGCGGGGTTCAGCGGCGCCGCGCTGTTGCTGGCGGCCGTGGGGATCTACGGCGTCGTGGCGTACGGCGTCACGCAGCGCCTGCGCGAGTTTGGAATCCGCATCGCTCTCGGTGCGACGCGTCGCGAAGTCACGCGACTCGTGGTATGGCAGGGGACATCGATGGCAGTCGCCGGTGCGGTGATCGGCGTCGTGCTCGCGGTGGCGGCGGCAGGAATCATGAGCAATCTGGTATTTGGGGTTGCGCCAAGGGACGCGGTGAGCCTTCTCGGAACGACGGCCTTGTTGATGTTCGTCGCGGCCGCGGCGAGTTATATCCCCGCCCGGCGAGCGGCGATGGTGGACCCGGGCGTGACGCTAAGGGCGGAATAGGAACCTCAACGGTAGAGTCTGCTATGACCTGCCTTGTGCCCGTTGGCTGCCGACCACAGGATTAGTCGTCGCAGTCTTCCAAAGAGGAATCTATGAAGGCGCCTCGGGTTGCACTCGCCGTGTTCACCGTCATCGCCGGCGCGGCGCGATCAGCGCAGAGCCAAACGCCCACCCCTGCGGCGCTCCCTTCAGTGGCGAGCATCAAGACATCGGGCGCCGCCGCGTCAGTCCTCCGCGACCTCTATTTCAAGCAAGAGTACTACGACGGCATCGCGCTCGGCGACACGCTCACGAAGAGATTTCCGCGTGATTCACGCCTGCGAGCTTGGCACGTTGCGCACGTCGCCGTGGTCGGATATTCAACGCGGGCCGACTCGATGACAGCCAAGATCGACACCGCATCGCGCGATCCGTGGCTCCTCGCCGCGCGTTCGTTCGCGAGGCACAACCCGCCCGCCGCGTCCCGATCTACCAACGCCGAAGCGGTGCGCCTCGCGCGACGTGCACAGAAGCTCGCGCCTCGCGAGAATGACTTCATCTGGCTCGTTGCGACTGACATGTTCTCGATTCCGGGTTTCCCGTCCGGCGGCGGTGCACCCGTCGTCGCATACATCGATTCGGTCTCGACGCCCGCCAGCCGCTCGATCGAAGTAGAAGTCATACGCGCGAACGCCCTCTACTCGGCGCAGCCCTTCAATCCGAGTCGATCCACACCGCCAGACACAGCGGGGCAAAACGCGGCGCTTCGCGCATATGCGGCCGTACGCTCCCGCGACTCGACGCACTTCATGGGATACTACGACGGTGCCGCACGCCTCCGCTCGAAGGATGATGTGCAGGCACTCGCGCTCGCGAAGCGAGCAGTTGAGATCGCGCCGCGCTCGCCCAACGCGAGACGGACGTACTGGGCTCTCCTCGACGGGCAACGCGGTCCAGTTGCCCCGAAGCGCGCTGCGATTGTGGCGGATCGCGCCGCGTTTCTGGCGGTGACTGACAGTGCGCCGTGGGCGCTCGACGTTGCGTCGAGCTCGATGCGATACACCACGAAGGAGTCGGCGGTCGCGATCGACGATCGCATCCTCGCTCGGTTTCCGCGGTCAGCGTGGGCGGAGAACGTGATGCTCAATCGGGTGAACGAGTGGCGCGATTCGTTGTCGGCGACGCGAGACAGCACAACCCTCGGTCCAAAGTCCGACAGTGTTCTCGCACGCCGCCGCTACATCGATGGGCTCGAGGCATTCATCAATAAGCCGTGGACGGCGGACCCCAACACGCGCGACCGCGCCGTGTTGAGTCTTTTTTTCGAAGTTCGCGCAGATACGACGTATCCGGCTTCGAAGCTGATCCCTCTCGCTCACCAAATCGTTGACGCCAAGTCATACGCGCCGACGTTTCGGTATGGCGAGGCGGCGCGTGCGCTGAGCAACCGCAAACTGGAGCTCCCATTTGCCCAGCAATTGGCGCGCGAAGGACTGAAGCACACGGCGTCATACGTGAACGACTTCCCCGGATACGTCTTCACATCAGTCGGCGATCAGGCGAACACGCTCGATCGTGCCAACGCCTCAATGTACGACCATCTCGGGTGGACGCTCTATGTGTCGGGCCGACCTGCTGACGCCGAAAAGGAGATCAAGCACGCGCTCGAGCTGACGAAGAAGGATGTCAACATCTATTTCGACCTTGGCCGGGTGCAGGCCGCCCAAGGCCGCGAGGACGAGGCGGAGCTCACCTACGCGCAAGGCATGACGGTGGGCACGCGGGGTGTGAATCCCAATCGTGCCGAGCTTGCGCGGTTGTATGAGAAAAAGAATGGCTCAGTCGACGGGTGGGAGAAGTATGTCAAGGCGCTCGAGGAAAAAGAGCGTGCGACTCGGCGCGCGAAGATTCTCGCCACTCGCGACACGACGCCGAAGGCGGTGCCAGGCTTCACGCTGCCCGATCTCGAGGGCCGCGTCGTGAAGAGTGATAGCCTGCGGAGCCAAACGGTCATCGTGAATTTCTGGGGAACGTGGTGCGGCCCATGCGTCGCCGAGATGCCCGAGCTGCAGCAATTCTACGAGAAATACAAGAATGATAAGTCGGTCGCGATTTTCACCATCGCCAACGACAAGGACGTGGCCGAGTTGCGCGAGTGGATGGCGAAACGAAACCTGACCATTCCGACGCTCTTCGATGACGGCTACGTCGAAAAGACTGCGCAGATGCACGTGTTCCCTACGACATGGTTCATCGACAACACAGGCAAGATTCAATTCAGAGCGGTTGGCAACACCGGCGCGCTCGTGGATGAGTGGACCTGGCGTCTCGAGGCGACGAAGACTGGACCGGTCGTTCAGCCGTAACGGAATGCGTTCGCGTGTCGCGGCCGTCGCGCTCGCGTGGCTCGGGTCGATCGCGCCGGGCGTCGCGCGATCGCAGGTTGAGCGCCCGGTCCATTGGACGGCGATGGCACGTCACGCCCAGATCGCACCCGGCGACACTGTGCGCGTGGCGCTCCGCGCGTCGATCACCGAGTTCTTTCATCTCTACTCTACGACGCAGGGTCCCGGCGGCCCAGTGCGCACCACGCTCGAGTTGGTGCCGTCGCGTCATTGGATTCGCATTGGTGCGTTGCGCGTCCCGCCGCCCGACACGATTCCCGATGGAAACTTCGGCATTATGTCCGAGGTGTACGACGACTCCGTTTCTGTCGGGCTCACGTTGCGGCTCACGACCGCAGCATCCGCGAGCGCCGAGCCTCCGCGTGTCGCTGTGCGTTTCCAAGCATGTACGACCCGCTACTGTCTCCCGGCACGAACGGACACCGTCGTTGTTCCGGTAGCATTCGCGAGCGCCTCGATATCGACGGTGGCTCCGCTCATCTCGCCGCTGCCGGTCGTTGATTCTTCGACGAACGCGGAGAGCTCGGTGAGCACCATGGGCGCGGTGAGCGTCACAACCTACGGCGGCGCCGACGGGATCGCCGCGTTTCTCTTGCTCGCCGCGTCGATGGGGGCGCTCGCGCTCCTCACGCCGTGCGTCCTCCCGATGATTCCCATCACCGTCACGTCCTTCCTCGCCGTGACCGACGATCGCCGTCGGGGAATTGCTCGAGCCGGATTGTACGCGCTGGGAATCGTCGGCGGCTTCACCGTGCTCGGCGTGGCGACGGCGATTCTCTTCGGCGCTCCCGGATTGGCGCGATTCTCCGCGCATCCGCTCGTCAATCTTGCGATCGCAGCGCTTTTCATGTTCTTCGCGCTGTCGCTGCTCGGGATCACGACATTGCGTTTGCCGGCGGTGGTTGCAGCGCGGCTCGCGTCCACGGGAAATCCGCGAGGCATCGCTGGTCCGATCGTGATGGGAGGCGTCTTCACCGTGGCGGCGTTCACTTGCACGGCGCCGTTCGTCGGCACGCTGCTCGTGCTCTCGTCGCAGGGCAATTGGCGCTGGCCGCTCGTGGGCATGCTGGTTTTCTCATCGGTATTCGCTGCGCCCTTCTTTGTGCTCGCCCTTGTGCCAGGCATGTTGCGCAAAACACCGAAGGCTGGAGCATGGATGCCGGCGCTCGAGACGACGGTTGCCGCGGTCGAGTTCGCCGCCGCCATCAAGTTCGCGTCGAACGCCGACATGGTGCTCGGCTTGGGCGTCCTCACGCGCGGTCGTGTCGTTGCTCTGTGGATCGGCATTTTTCTGATGCTCGTGGTCGTGTTGCTCAAGCGGACGCCGACGGAGCGCGACGAGCGTTTGCCACGCAGTCTGTTTCGCCTCGTTATAGCTGGTGCGGCCATCGCGCTGGTGGCCCTGCTCGTTCCCGGGCTATTTGGACGATCACTCGGCGAGCTCGAGGCATTTCTGCCTCCAAGAGGCGGAGCGCACGCGACCGGGGCGCATGCGGGGGAGGCAGAATGGATGCTCAACGACTATCGGGCCGCGCTGCTCACGGCGAACCGCGAGCGACGACCGATTCTCATCGACTTCACCGGTTACACGTGCACCAATTGTCGTTGGATGGAGGCGAACATGTTTCCGCGCGACGACGTCAAGCGCGGCCTCGATCGATTCGTGCGCGTTCGCCTGTACACCGATGGAATTGGCGAACCATATGACTCCCAACAGCGCCTCGAAGAGCGCCTGTTCGGCACGGTCGCGTTGCCCCTGTACGCCGTTCTCGACCCGGATGGCCATCCGCGCGCGAAGTTTCTGGGGATGACGCGCAACACGGACGAGTTCACCGACTTCCTGACGCGCGCCGCTGCGGCTCGGGACCGAGAGTGATCTAGTTCCAGCGCGCCGGTGCATGCTAATTTCTGGCGACGCAACAGCCCAGTAGCCACTCAGGGGAGCGACATGCCCAAGCCCGGCGGCAACACAAAGAAGGGGTCGCGCAAAGTTCAGCGAAACAAGGTAAAGACGGACAAGAACGGGATCAACAAATCCAAGGTCAAGCATGTCGCGACCGTGGTTGTGCCTCGCGTCAGCGCGCGTGCGCTCGCCCGCGCTGCAACCGGCGCCGATAAACCGTCGCCTCGGTATTTCACAGATCCGTTATACGGCGATTGGGACGCCGGCACCGGCGCCACGTCGATGGAGGTGCTGATCGGCCCCGCACAAGCGGACCTGGGCAACTACGGCGGCACTCCCGACGCCAATACGCCGACGATCATGCGTATGCTGCTCGACAGCCCGGAGTACAACTACTTCGGTTGGATCGCCGGACACCTGCTCAACGACAACCTCGGCGGCCCCGGCTGGGCGAGAAATCTCACTCCACTGACGACGGCGGGCAACAAGAACCATCTCAACGGCTGTGAGACTTTCATCAAGAACTACATCGACATGTGCGATCGCCGCGTCTGGGCAAACAAGGCCGAGCTCTATTGGTACGGCGTCAAATACAAGGTGGTCGTCGGTGACGAAAAATGGGGCGATCCGGGAGATGGACTCCTGGAGTTCGTCGCCACCGAGCTTCGTGTCTGGGTCGAAGCTGTCCGGATGAAAAAATCGGATGACGTCATTTCGAGCACGCCGGCCAACGATCCCTCGGGGATGTACTTCGCGCCGCTCGTGAATTTCCAGATTGACAACACCGGCTACGATCTGATTTAGCCACAGAGACTATCGCCGTTCGAAGCGCGCGAACGCCGCCTCCAAATCGGATCGCAATCGCGTCTTCGTGCTGTCGTCGGCGAACGAGTATGCGACGGAATTCCGCGCCATCGATTTGAGTGTGCGGTAGTCGAGATGTTGGTCGGTCACTGCACGGAAATATTCGTGCGTGATGTCTGAAAGCGAGACGCCCTCGTCGTCGGTGACGAGGGCAACGGGCACGCCGTGAGCCAGATAGGCGGCGAGCGGATGGGCCGAGCCCCGGACGCCGAGGATCACGTCGTTGCTCGTGAGGGCGATTTCGACGAGGACATGTCGCGCCGCCATCTCCCGCAGCAATGATTCCGCGTCGGCTTCCTGGAGCACATCCACGCCGTGCCCAATGCGGATCGCGTGGCCGACTTCGATCGACTCGCGGATATGCGATTTCATCGTCCCGCGGCCCGTCACGCGCTCCGACAGTTCGCCGGCGTGCAGCGTAATCGGAACGTCGGGATGACTGGCTCGCAACATGTCGAGCATGTGCATGTGCAGATCGAAGTCCCGAACGGCGACGTCGCCATGCTCTGGCGCGACGAGGTTGAGGCTCACATAGCGCCGATCGATCGCCGGCCACTCGAGACCGGCGAGGATTTGGGCGAATACCTGCTCGGGCGTTCGGCTCCGAATGACCTGATAGACATAACGAACCGTGACGCCGCAGCCGGCATCCGCCGAGGGCGTCCCGCATCGCAATAGCTCGCGCTGTCGTCGCTCCGCGATGTCCAGCACGCGCGATGCGCTCTTGATCGAGTCGCGCAGGCCTGCGTTCTCGAGTCTCCCGCGCATCGTCGCGTAGTCAGCGTTCCAGCCGACGCGCGCCCCGAGCCTGGGCATCGAACCGTCGTCCGCGTTGATCATCAACTCGAGATACGAGATCCGTTGCGCTGCCGCGCGCGCCGTGACTTCGGCGAGCATGTCGCCGAGCCGCGACAGGCCGACCGCGGACGTCTTGGAGAAGGTCGCGAAGAAATGATCGGCGCTCGACTCCGATCCTGGCCGCCATCCGCGCATCGACCACGCGTCGACGGCGGCGGCGCGGAGCGCGGTGTCGGTCGTGAACCGTGCAGCGGGGACGCGATTCACGCTGTCGCACGGTGGCCGCGTCAGCGATGCCGTCGCAATCATGAAACAGTAGCCGTCTTCGGCCGCCCATCGCGCCCAGCTTTCGGGACGTATGGCGCCGGAAAGATGGTTGTGGAGGTCGCCGCCCTTTGGCATGGCGCGAAGGAAGTTCAACAAGCGCGTCGAGTCGCCACGCGCCGAGTCGAGGCGCGCGCTTGCTGACTGTTCGCCGGCTGTCTGAGCTCGTGCGATGCGACCGACGTTGCACAGGGCAACGACCACCGTGACGACGCGACCGAGCGACCCAAGTCGAGAAAAGAGATGCGTCATCTACGGGCGGCCGCGGACAGCACGCGCTGACTGAACAAATCGAATTCGGTGCGCGCTTGGGTAATGGCTTCCATGTGGTCATACGCCCACGTCCGAATGGCCGCGACGGATTGGGCGAGGCTGCTGCCCAGCGCGGTGAGCTCGTATTCAGTTTGCACCGGCACGGTGTCAAATACCTGCCGACGAACCAGGCCGTCTCGCTCCAGCCCCCGCAGTGTCTGCGTGAGCATCTTCTTCGTCACGCCAACCACGCGCCGCTGCAGCGCCGAATAACGCAACGGCTGTTCGCCGAGCGCAAGAATGACGAGCATCGTCCACTTGCTGGCGATGCGGTCAAGGACTTGTTGCGTGGGGCAGTTCGGATTCAAGACGTCGTATATCGAATCGCTCATCGGCTGTTTGCGGTCGAACCGGTCATGTCAGCGCGCGGAAAAAGCACACGGCCTCCGGCGGTGGAGGGCACTTGTTTGTGCCTTCTTCCTGGCTGCAACGTTTCCTCGCTAAGCTCGAGAGTCGCGCAAGCGCGCCAGCAGCCGAGCCTCATGAAAGGACTTCTTCCAATCTTAAACTCTGATGACGTGGGAGGCACTACCATGATAGATACGGAGACGTTGCACCGCCAAGGCCTGGAGCTCCTCGAGCGCTTGCACGGCGGGCACGCGGGAGAGGCGATGGTGGCGGAAATGGCCGACATCTGCCCGTCGTTCGCCGAGATGACGATCGATTGGGCGCTGGGCGGTGTGATGGCTCGGCCCGGTCTCGATCTGCTGACGCGCCAATTCGTTTTGATCGCGTCGTGCGTCACTCAGGGCCACGCGATGCCTCAACTCCGCGCGCACGTCGAATCGGCGCTCAATACCGGCGCGACAAAGCGGCAAATCGTCGAAGTCATCTTGCAGCTCACGTTCTACGCGGGTGGTCCGGCCGTGCGCAATTCGTTGGTCAGTGTGAAGGATCTCTTGCAGGACAGCTGATCGATCTGGTGCGCCCGGTGAGGTGTATGTAGGGAAAGGAACTGCAATTTTACCGCAGAGAACGCAGAGGCTTGCGTTCGAAACGCCACGCGCCGAGCAACCGTCAACGCGGAGTCAAAAAGGGAATTCCATTTTCATTGTTTGTCAGTTTCTTTGATCCGCGCCATCCGGCCCGCTACTCTCGTTCATGTTGCAGTCCTTTGCGTGCTCTGCGTCCTCTGCGGTTCAAAAAAAACACTGACACAAACGAACACAGGGCCTGCACCGCCGCCCCGCCTCTCGGCAAAAAAAAAAAGGACCGGCAGCCAACCGCTGCCGGTCCGTCACTACATCACGATCACATCGAGATACCGCACCCGTACAGGCCGCCGTGCTCACGAACGTTGGCGCTGCTGACGCCTTGGTGTCCCACCACACCGGCGTTGCAAAGTTGTCCGGCCCCTGATGCGCCACTGCGGCAGCGACGCTCTCCCCGTTCGCCGATGTCTCGGCCGTTGGGTAGTAGTACCGGCGCGGAACGTACGCCACGATCGTGCCCGGGCCGTGTTTGATGTTGCTCGGCTGACAGGTACGCCGCCACTCGGCCCACGCGTTGTAGCCGTCGGTGAACAATGCGATGTATTTCTGATTGGCGATCTGCTTGAGGCCCGCCGCGCCGCCCTGGTAGGCGACCGTTGGTTGCGCCAGATACGCCGTGATCTGCGCCGGCGTGATCTGCGTTGCGCCGACGTAGGTGGACCACCGTTGCATGGACGCGGTGACTCCCGCGTTGTAGAACCCAGCCGCGGCGCTCGGCGTCAGGCCGCCCATGCTGCGCTCGGCCGCTTCCGCCTTGATGAATGAGAGTTCTTCAAACGTCATGAAGATCAACGGCTGCTTGCCGCCGTTGCCGCCGATCGTGCCGTAGGCCGTGCCGCCGGGATAGAAAATGAGTCCGGGGCGTGACGCGATGTTGAAGTACTTTCCAGCGGAATCGGTGAGCAGGCCATTCGGCATGCCGGCGAACTGCTGCGCACCGGCCTTTCCATTTGTGAAATCGACCGTCGGTGCGGCATAGATCGGAACGCGCGGATCGTTGAGCCCGAGCATCAGGTTCATGAGCGTCTGCGACATCCGGAAGTCATCGCGCGTTTTGAGCAGACCGGCGATCGGATTGTCGGACACCCCGTCGCCCGGATACGACAGCACGGCGTTGTCGGCGTTCGACGCAAAGACTCCGCCCGGCCCACCCAAGGCTTTCGTCAACTCTGTGTTCGCCGTGGCCGGATCCACGTTGGCGAGGCGCATGGCCATGCGCGCGTGCAACGTGTTGGCGAATTTCTGCCACTTCCCAATGTTGCCTTGATAGATCGGATCAGCGCTGCCGAGGGTCGGCTCGCCGGCGACGCTGGCCGCCATATCCGTGGCGGCTCGTGTGAGCTGCGCGAACATCGCGGTGTAGACCGCCTGCTGCGAATCGTACGCCGGCGAAAACAATCCGGAGTCGGCCTTGAGCGCCTGCGACCACGGGATGTCGCCGAAGGTGTCGGTCATGTACGAGACGTCCCACACTTGCATCGCGAGCGCGGGCCCGTACGACGCCGGGCGCTTGAGCGCGACACCTTTATTGATGACTTGCTGATAGTCTTCCAACTCGCCGGCGTACGGTCCCGTCAATAACCCGCCGGTGGATGCGGCGTCGAGGCGGACATATCGATCTTCGTCCGGATACTGAACCTCGGCCGTTTGCCCGGAGAGGAGTCCGGCGGAACGGAAATTGTTCATCCACCGCGGAACCGCAGAGATTGTCGCGCTGGTGAACACCGGACCCACCGGGGCATCGGTGGGGCTGTTCGGGTTGGTGTTGACGGTGGTGAGCTTGTCGCTGTTGCAGGCCGCCGCCGCGAGCAAGGCGGTGACGACGGCCAGGCGTGTAGTGCGCATGTGATGACTCCGGGCCGAGGTCATGGCGTGATCCGAACGTTGAATCCGACGCTGCGTGCATTGGGTAGGGCGGCGAACTCCATGCCCTGTGAATTGCCCGTGCTGTAGGAGAATTCGGGGTCGACGTTCGGCACGTTCGTCCACGTGTACAGGTTGCGGGCGACGAGAGCGACGTTGACGGCGTTCGAATACATCTTGTTCGCGACCGACTGCGGTAGGTCAATGCCGACATGAACCTCGCGCAACTTCGTGTACGTATCTTTGTATATGAACTGTTCGTGTAGCTGGAACAGCGCGTCCTGGTAGTACTGCTCCGCGGTCACGTTGATCGTGTTCGGTTGGTGCGTCTTGGTGTCGATTCCCTTGACGACCAAGCCCGGGTTGTTCCAATCGACCTCGCGGCCGACGAGCGACTCCTTGAACACGCCGGAATACTGACCGAACATGTTGCTGATGCTGAAAATGTCGCCGCCAACGTGGAAGTCGAGCAGCCCGCCCACGGTGAGTGATTTGTAGCGGATCTCGTTGCTCCAGCCGCCGGTCCACCGCGGTTGGATCGTCCCCAGGATGCGGTTGGGGCCTTTGGTCGGCAGACCGTCGGCGGTGAGAATATTGCCGGCGCTGTCGCGGGCGTACGGTGAACCGAAGAGCGTTCCATAGGGGAAGATTTCGCCCGTCTTGGGGTCCGGCGCCCGTGCTTCGACGTTGAGGCCCCACTGGCTGCCGAGCGAGATGTTCGTCAAGCCCGGCGAGAGCGAGCGAACGGTCTCGTAGTTATGCGAGAAGTTGAATGAGGAGATCCAATCGGCGTGATTCGACCGGAAGGGCGTCGCGGTGATGACGGCCTCGAAGCCCCGGTTGTTGAGATCGCCGGCGTTGATATTGACCGCGCTGAAGCCGGACGCTGCCGACACGGTCAGGGCGATGATCTGATTCCTGGTGTCCTTGTTGTACCACGTCGCGTCGATCGACGCGCGTCCGTTGAACAGACCCATCTCGAATCCGCCTTCGCTCGAGGTGGTGAGCTCCGGCTTGAGGTTCGCGTTGGCGATCGTGTTGCCCAGCGAGAAGAGCGGGAGCGATCCAAACTTGGTGGATTGCCCTTGGTACGTCGTGGCGAGCTGATACGGGCTCGCGTCGGCGCCGACCTTGGCGTACCCTCCGCGTAGCTTGAAGTACGACAACGGGCCGCGCTTGATGCCCGGCAGGACGTCTGACAGAACGATGGACGTGTTCACGCCAGGATACGAATAGTCGTTCTCGCCCGGCGGCAACGTCGACGACGCGTCGCGGCGTAGACTGCCCTCGACGGTCCACCACTCGTTGAACGTCATCGCGACTGAGCCGAAGATGCCGTTTACCAACCGACGCTGCGTTTGGTTGTTGATGCTCGGCGTGATGCCGGCGTTCGAGACGTTGAAAATGCCCGGAACGAGCAACCCGGTCGTGTTCATGCTCGACGTTGTCAGCAGTTCGCGCCGCTCGTTGCCGCCGGCATTCGCGCGCATCTTGAAGTGCGATCCGAGCTGCCGGTCGGCGGTGATGAACAGGTCGATGTCGGTTTCATTGCGGTATTCGTCGTTCAACCCAAGCCCGCCGTTGTAGCCCGGATCCGCGAAGTTGATGTTGCCCTTGGCGACGTCGCTCTCGATGTGAAAACGATAGACGTCGGATCCACCGCTGAGCGTCGCCTCGATGCCGTCCGCGATCTTGTACCGCGCCGACGCCGAGCCGAAGAAGCGGTCGCGCACATCCTTCAACGGATTCGACGACTGCATCCAGTACGGATTGTTATGGTAGTTGTAGTTCCAGTTATACAAGTTTCCGAATTCGTCGTTCGTCTTCCTGAGCGCGTCCAAGTCGACCTGCCGGCCGAACCAGATGAACTGCTCGAGAATGCCGGTGTTGTAACCCACGCCCGGGCGATTCTGGCCGCCGTTTTTGGCGTACTGGAGCTGCGTATAGGCCGAGAAGCGATCGTTCACGTTGAGCGAACCGGTCATCGACGTCGTCAGCTTCTGAAGCAACTCGTCCGGGATGTATCCACCGGTGTTTTCGGCGCCGAGCGAAAGGCGAGCGTTCGCCCTGTCTGTGCCGCCGCGGAAGGCCGCGTAGCCGGTCTGCGTCTGGCCGGTGCGGAAGAACGATTTCACGTTGTCCGGATGCGCAATCCAAGGGCCTGGTCCGCTGAACTGCATGCACGGCGCGGTGTCGTACGTCTTCGTTCCTTTGACGAAGGTGCAGCCCGTGGTGCGTCCATCGAGGCGCGGACCGTAGCTCTGATCGTTGCCGTCCTGCACGCCGCCGCCCTGGCCATCGACGTATTTGAATTCTCCACCCGCGCCTTGCCCGTAACTGTTCTGATACGTCGGGAGGACCGAGGGCGACTCCCAGCTGCTGCTCGCCGACACGTCGGTGGCAATTCGGCCGTTGGTGGCGAGGCCTTTCTTGGTGGTGATGAGAATGACGCCGTTCGACGCACGCGATCCGTAGAGCGCGGCGGCGTTCGGGCCTTTGAGAACGGAGACCGACTCGATGTCGTCGGGGTTGATGTCGGCCATGGCGCTGCCGAAATCGGCGCGTTGCGTCGCACCCTTGCCATTGGCGCCGCCGGGACTGTTACCGTGATCGGAATTGGACATCGGCAGGCCGTCGACGACGAACAACGGATCGTTGTTGCCGTTGATCGAGTTGGCCCCGCGGATGAGAATCTTTGAGGAGCCGCCCTGTGTGCCGGCGCCCGTGATCTGGAGTCCGGCGACTTTCCCCTGCAGCGCATCCATGACGCTTGTCGTCGGCGTGCGCGAGAGTTGCGCGCTGCTCACCTGTTGGACCGCGGTGCCGAGCTGACTCTTCTCGGTCGATACTCCCATCGCGGTGACGACGACGCCCTCGAGCTCGGCCGCCGCGGTGGTGAGGGTGAAATCATTGGTGACCGCGCCGCCGCGAGCCAGCGTGATCGTCGCCGATTTCGGCGCGAACCCGATGCGGTGGACCGTAATGATGACCGACTGCCCCACGGCCTTGGCCGCCGGGATGTTGAAGGAGTAGCGACCGGTCGCGTCAGTGAAGGCGCTGAGGTTCAGCGCGCCGATCGCGACCGTTGCCGTGGCGACCGGCGTGTTTGCCTCGTTGGTCACCCGCCCTGTGACCGTTGTCTGTGCGGCCGCCCGCGCCGTCAAAAATCCGCTCGCCAGTACGACCAGCGAGGCCCGTCGCAACAACCGTCCCATGTGTTCCTCCGGTGACCAGGTTCACGACGGGACGATTATGACGCGGGCTCGACGCTGGGGCAAGACGGCTGTTTCAAGGTGTGAACACTAAGATTTGAATGACGAATCACCTATTTGCCCCGCCTGAGCGTTTTTACTGTCGCGTCCGCTAATCCCTCCAGTGTGCCTGATTCCGAATTGGGGTCCAAACCAAAAAAACAGCCTGCATTACCGCAGAGGTCGCAAAGGTCGCAAAGGTCGCGGGCATTGGCTTCGACCCCGACTAAGGACCCACGGGATCATTTCCTGAACGAGACAGCCCCCGCCTCGACGAGCAGGTTGATGTATTCCGAGACCGTTCGAAGCGGAATCGGCTCGAATTCCGCACTCACGGCGTTTCGGATCTCGCTCACGGACCGCACGCCGTCGATGAAATTCACGATCTCATATGTCACGTCGGCGGTGTTCACCAGCCGATTGACGGCGATCATCCGCGACTTTCCGCCGGCGCGCTCGATCAGCCAATCACCGCTTGGCTCGAGCGGCCCTTTGATGCTCGCCGAGCGCACCGGGATGCGAGGATCTACCAGTGGTCCCGCGGCGCGCGCCGGCGGTGCGATCGACGACGACACCGTTTCCAAAACGCCTTTGAAACTCGGCGTCAGCGCAGCCGCCAACCGCTCGACGAACTGCGCGTCGGGCTTAAGTCCCGTCCCAATGTCGGCAAACCGCACGATCGACCGCAGTCGACGCTGTTCGCGCAACACGCCCTGCGCCGCAATGTTGGCTGCCTCGTCGGCACGACCCGCCGACGCCATCACGAGCGCGCGACGCTCGTCCTCAGCGAGACGCGCATGCGCGTTCGCAAAGCTCAACCGGAGCAACGCCGCGCCGTGATCCGGCATCGTCGCCAAGTAATATCCGCTCGCCGCGGCGATGAACGCCGACCGTTTGATCTTCGTCGGCTCGATGTTGTCCGGCAAATCACCAGTCGTATGGATGTAGACGTCCGGATGATCGCGCAGATAGACGGCCGGAATACCGAATCCGCCCTCCTGATAAATCCAATGATCGCTGCCGCTCTCGTACGGCGTGATGTCCGCCCAGAACGCGTCCTTCGATCCGCCCGGTGACCGAATCGCGCGGGTGAAGTCGCCGTCGCCGGCCGCGAGAAACGCGCCTTCGATCACGTACCGCCCAAAGGTCTCTTCGACATCGTCGGTCACCGTCGCAATCGACCACGGCGACCGCGTGACGTGTAACACCGATTTCGTGATGAACGGATCGCCGCCCACCATGTCGAGATGAATGGCGGCGCGAATGCGGCCCGCGATCTCGGGATATTTCGTGAGATACGCGATCGTCCCCGTCATCTCCGACGGCCAGATGAACCGAATCGTCCGCACCGGTGGCGGAATCCGCTTTGCCGCAATCAGCGCGGACAGCGTGCGCGCGATTTCGAGGTTGGCGGCGCAACCGCTCGCGTTGTCGTTGGCGCCAGGCTTCTCGTGATCGAGGTGACAGCTGAACGCGATCTCGCCGGCCGCCGGATCGCTCCCCGGAATCGTGCCGACGAGTGTTTCGTATGGCATCGAGTCGTCGTTGCGCGCACGAACAACCGCATGCAGCGTGATGTGCTCGAGTCGCGCGAGCCGCTGTTGCAATGCGCGCGCCTCCCGCAGCGAGATCATGATCGCGAATGTGTTCTTGCGCCCGCGCGCATCCAGGTGACCCCAGCGAATCAGGTCCTGATCGTCTCGCCACCACGCACTCGGCTGATTGGCCGCGTAGCTCACGAGTCCGAGCGCGCCACGTTGCTCGACCGCTTGTTTGTGGCAGACGGACGGCGTGGCGTCACACAGCACGAGTTTGCCGCGAACGTCTTTTCCTTGATACTCGTCGTCGCGCTCGCCGCTGCCGACGTCGATCAACTCCGCGGTGACGTCTGCGTTCTCGCTGTTGTCCGCGACCGACAACCTGACGTCGTCGAACGACGCGATGCGCCGCGGCATCGGCATGATCTCATCGAGTGAGCCGCCTTCGACGCGCCAGCCGCGATTGCCGTGCAGCGTGCCGAAGTACGTATTGCCGTCGCCCGGGAAGGTCTCGACATGAACGTCCCGGAGGCCGACGGCCTTCGCCTGGTCCATGATGTACGCCACGGCATCGTGAAAGCCGGGCGACGCCGGTACGCGATGCATGAGCGCCAAGTGCGCGACGTGGTCCTTTGCGGCAACCCCCGAGAGCTCGTCGTCCAGCGCCTTGAGGATCGTGCGATCGAGCAACGTTTCCGCCGGGCGTGCGGGAACCGATTGGGCGGAGAGCGCGGCGGCCGAAATCAGCAGGGCCGCAGCACGCCGGACGGGGGCGAATGTCATCGCTGGACAGTGGTTGGGACCAGACGGCGACGCAAGACGATGATGCATATCGCCTTCGACCTCGAGAGCCACGATGTTTACCGAAAGCTGATACTCGCCGTAGGTGGCGCGAGCGTCGGCCTTCTCGTACAATGGCCATCTCTCCGATTGGCCGAATAACTCCCTCCTGATGCACACGCTATGAAGTCATTCCTCACGTCGGCGCTCTGTTCCGTCGCATTCGTTGCGGCCGCTGCTGCGCAATCGCCCTCCACCTCCGTCACAGGACCGAGTTGGCTGCGCTATCCGGCACTGTCACTCGACGGAAAAACGATTGTCTTCACCTACAAGGGCGACCTCTATCGCGTCGCGTCGTCCGGTGGCCAGGCGTCGCCGATCACGACGCATGCGGCTCAGGATTTCATGCCGGTGTGGAGTCACGACGGAAAGCAGATCGCGTTTGCGTCAGACCGCTACGGCAATTTCGACATCTACGTCATCCCGTCCGACGGCGGCGAAGCTCGCCGCCTCACGTTCCATTCGGCGAGTGAGTATCCGTACAGCTTCACGCCCGACGACAAGGGAATCATTTTCGGCGCGGCGCGAATGGACGCGGCCGCGAATCGCGAGTTTCCCACCGGCTCGCAACCCGAGTTGTATCAGGTGCCGGCGGCGGGCGGTCGCCCGATTCAATTGCTCACGACGCCCGCCGAGAACGTGCGGACGAGCAAGAACGGGCAATATCTGATCTATGAAGACAAGAAGGGCGGCGAGAATCAGTGGCGCAAACATCACGTCTCTGCCATCGCGCGCGACATCTGGATCTACGACAGCAAGGCTGGAACCCACCGGAGGGTCACGACCTTTGCCGGCGAAGACCGTAATCCCGTCTTCACGGACAACGACAAGGCGTTCTACTATCTGAGCGAAGAAAGCGGCTCGTTCAACGTTCACAAAATGAGCGTCGACGGCGGCAAGTCGCAGCAGGTCACGTCATTCAAGCAGGTGCCGGTTCGCTTTTTGAGCATGGCGGACAACGGCACGCTCTGTTTCGGCTTCGACGGACAGATCTATACAATGAGTACAGGCGCGCAGCCAAAGAAAGTCGACATCGGAATCTCGGCCGACAGCAAGGCGAACAACGAGCGGATCATGGCGGTGAGCACCGGCGCGCGCGAGCTCACGGTGTCGCCGACGGATAAGGAAGTGGCATTCACGTTTCGCGGTGATGTGTTCGTGGCGGGTGTCGAGGGCGGCGCGACCAAACGGATTACGACGACGGCGGAAAACGAAACCGGTGTGGATTTCGCGCCGGACGGCAAGTCGATCATCTATGCGTCGGAGCGCGGCGGAAAGTGGGGCATCTACGAGGCCCGTCGCCAGCGTGACGCCGAGCCGTACTTCTTCGCGTCGACGGTCGTGCGCGAAGCGCCGGTGATTGCCAACGAGAAGCAGAACACGCAGCCACAGTATTCGCCGGACGGCAAAGAGCTCGCCTTCATCGAAGATCGCAACACGCTCAAGATCTACAACGTCGCGACGAAGCAATCGCGCGTGTTGCTCACCGACAAAGAGTTGTTCGGCGGTGAACATCACTACGAGTGGAGTCCGGACAGCAAGTGGATTCTGTTTGATCTCGACATTCCGGGCATTGCTCCCGGCGAAGTCGGTCTCGTGCACGCCGACGGCACGGGCGGGGTCCACAACCTCACCGAAAGCGGCTTCAACGACGCGCGCGGCAAATGGATTCTCGGCGGCAAGGCGATGTTGTGGTTCAGCAACCGCGACGGGCTCAAGTCGGTCGCGCAATCCGGTGCGGCGCAGCAGGACGTCTACGCGATGTTCTTCGATCGCGATACGTGGGAACGCTTCCGGTTGACGAAAGACGAATACGCATTGGTGAAAGAGCAGGACGACAAGCTGTACAAGACCAAAGCGGATTCGAACAAGGCGAAGGCCGACAGCCTGCGAGCGGAGAAGAAGGATCTCGTTCTCGATCTCGACGGCCTCGAGAACCGGAAATCCAGACTCACGATTCACTCATCGTCGCTCGGCGACGCGCTCGTGAGCAAGGACGGCGAGATGCTCTATTATCTCGCGCGGTTCGAGAAGGGAATGAACCTGTGGTCCACGAACTTGCGGACCAAAGAGACGAAGATGGCCCTGACGTTGAACGCCACTGGCGGCGGCATGCGCTGGGACAAAGAGCAGAAGTACATCTTCCTGCTCGCCGACGGCGCCATCTCGCGCATCGAGCCGGTGACGACCAAGCGTGACATGGTTGCGTTGAGCGGAGAAGAGGCGCTCGACGTCGACGCCGAGCGTGCGGCGACGTTCGATCACGTGTGGCGTCGCACGCGCGATACCTTCTACTCCAAGGGCTATCACGGCATCGATTGGATCGGTCTCCGACCGATCTACGCCAAGTACTTGCCGCATATCGGCAACAATTACGAATTTGCTGAAATGATGGCTGAGATGTTGGGTGAGCTCAACATCAGCCACAGCGGGAGCACGTACGCGTCCTCGACGCCGAACGATGACGCCACCGCGTCGCTCGGTCTGTTCCTCGACCAATCGTACGTCGGCCCGGGCGCGAAGGTCACGGAAGTGATCAAGGACGGTCCGCTCGATCGTGTCGGCGTGAACCTTCGTCCTGGAATGATCATTGAGTCTGTCGACGGACGCCCGATCAGTCCCGACAAAGACATCGCCGAGTTCTTGAACCGCAAAGCGGGGAAGAACGTGCTGCTCGAGGTCAGCGACGGCACAACCAAGAACGACATCGTCGCCAAGCCGGTAAACGCCGCCGAAGAGAACAGACTACTCTATGCTCGGTGGATCAAGCGAAACGCCGATGAAGTGGACAAGGCGAGCAACGGTCAATTGGGCTATGTGCACATCCCGGGCATGAACGACGGCGCGTATCGCACCACGTTCGAGGACATCATGGGCAAGTACGCCACGCGGAAGGGCGTGGTGGTAGATACGCGGTTCAATGGTGGCGGCGACCTGGTGGCCGACCTGGCGATGTTTTTGAGCGGCAAGAAATTCTTCGACTATACGACCGATACGCGCAGCACAGGCTACGAACCCAACTTCCGCTGGACGAAGCCGAGCGTCGCAATGGCCAATGAGGCGAACTACAGCGACGGACACTGCTTCGCCTACGCGTACAAGGATCAGAAGATTGGACCGCTCGTCGGTATGCCAACGCCGGGCACCTGTACCTTCGCCGGTTGGGAAACGTTGCAGGACGGTTTGCGCTGGGGCGTTCCCGGTGTGGGCGTGAAGGATGCCACCACCGGCAAGTATTTAGAGAACTCGCAAACCGAGCCGGACATCAAGGTCATGAACGAATACCATCTGGTCAACAAGGGCAGGGACCAGCAGCTCGAGGCGGCAATTGCCGCGCTACTCAAGATCATCAAGCCTGGTGCAGCGGTTCCCTGATCGATGAGCGCCATTCGGTTCGTCACCAACATTAGTCTCGCCATCTGTGCAGCGAGCTCGGCATCTGCGCAAACGGCAACGCGCCGACCGCTCTCCGTACAAGACGTCGACGCCATCGCGCGGCTCGAAATGCTCGAGGATCACCGCGAATTCAACAGCGCCGATCTCGCGGGTTTTCTGGCGTCGGCCCATCCCGAAGTGCGTCGCCGCGCCGCAATGTCGGTGGCTCGTATCGGCGACAAGCGCGGCATTGCTCTGCTTCGAGCGAATCCACTCGATCGAGACACGTCCGTCGCCGCCACCGTGGTATTCGCCGTCGGACAGCTCAAAGACACGCTGACAATTAGTTGGTTCGACTCGTTGCTGTCGAATCCCCGGTCGGCACCAACGGTGCTCACGGAGGCCGCAGCCGCTCTCGGAAAGATCAAGACGGGCGCGGCGCGCGAAGTGCTCGTGCGATTTGTGTCAAACACTCCGTCCAGTGCGCGAACAACCGCGTCGATCGGCGAGGCGCTGCTCTCCATCGGTCGTTCGACCGCGCGCGGAGACATTGCTCCGATCGTTCGGTGGACGAAGTCGCCGAGCGAGGAAGTGCGTTGGCGCGCGGTGTGGGCGCTATTTCGTTCGCGCGATCCCGTCGCTGTTCAAACAATGCTGGCGATGAGCGACGACCTCTCGCCGCTCGTCCGTTCCTGGGCCATCCGCGCCCTGAGCAAATCACAAGCGGATTCCGCGATGGTGACTGCCAAGGCGGAGGCGCGCTTGTTGTCCGCGGTGACCGACGCCGATCGGCGCGTGCGAACCGAAGCGATTCGCGCTTTGGCGACGTACGCCGACCAACCGGCCATCGATGCACTACTCAAAGCGCTCGGCTCGGCCGACTCGTGGATCTCGGTGAGCGCGGCGGAAGGGCTCGGACGAATCCGATCCGACGCGACGATTCCCGCGCTCACGGCGGCGACCGGCGCGGGTCGTCCATGCGCAGTACGGCTCACGGCGATGCAGGCGCTACAAACGTACGCGTTGTCGAGCGCAATCGCGGCCGCGGTGGAGATCGCGAGCGACTCGATTCCGTATTGCCGGCTCACCGCGGTCCAGGCACTCGCGCGCGACACGACGGGCACCGCCGTGCACAACGTTCGTGCGCGTGCAGCAGTCGAAAAACTTCGCGATGATCCAACGTCGGCAGTTCGTCTCGCGGCGTGGCAAACGCATTTCGTGCTCGCCGACGCCGATCTCGACGTCGCCGCACGACGGTCCGCGCGGCAGAACGATCTCGCGTCGACCGACGTCGTTGTTCGGACCGCTGCGCTGCGGTCCATGGCCTCGTGGGTCGACTCGACAGACCTTCCGATGTTGTTCGAGATCTATGACAAAGCAAGGAATGGCGCGTTCTCGCAGATCACGTCGGCCGCCGTCACGGCGATCGGCGCTATGCAACGCCGCCAGCGCACCGGCGCGGCGCAGTTCATCGCGCGTTTCCCGGCTCCAGAAAATGTGTCGGCCCGCCGAGACATTGACCGAGCGCTGGGCGTCGCAGCGCGCGGTGCATGGCCCGCCTTGCCGCCGTCGTCTCGCACACTGGCCGAGTATCGTGCGATCGTCGAGCGATGGGTGGTTCCAGACTACAATGGGACGGCGCGTCCCACAGCGCGGTGGCAGACGCCGCGCGGTGCGATCGACATCGAGCTATATCCCGGCGACGCGCCGCTCGGCGTCGACGACTTCGTGAAGACGATGGAATCGGGCGCGATCGTTGGGACGGAATTCTCACGCGTCGTTCCCGACTTTGTCGATCAACAACGCACCATTCGCGACGGCAATATTCTGCGAGATGAGGTGAATCGTCATCGCCTCACGCGCGCGAACTTGGCGTGGGCGTCGGCCGGGCTCGACACCGGAAGTCCGGGTTACACGCTCAACCACACGCCGCAACCGCACAACGAAGGCGACTTCACATCGCTCGGCCGAGTGATTCGCGGTATGGACGCCGTGGATCGCATTGAGCTCGGCGATCGCATCACGGGGGCGAAAATGTTGACCGGCGCTGAGCCTTGATGCCGGCGATCGTCGCCGTCACACCGAGAAACTTGCCGTACCGACGTGCGGCGGCGGTGATCGCGCGGCGCTCGGTTTCTTTGATCGGCGTCACGATTGTCAGATTGATCGTGACGCCGTCGCGAACGATCTCGCGCTTCCAACCGCCGACGAGCTGGCCGTTCACGACGATCACGTGGCCGGCGAAAATTACGTTCGTCCTGTCAACAGGATTCACGGCGACGATTTTTCCAATCGCGCTTCGATCTCTGTAGCCGATGAAATACTCGTCGTAGTTCGGAAGCAGATGTGCGTTGGGCGCCGTGACCTTTAGAGCGCGATCGCCCGCCGCGAGCCAACATGTCTTCTCGTCGACGGACACCTGCTCGAGCTCTGTTTCAAGCATTCGAATGGCCTTGGTCGAATCGGTCACCGTCAACCCGGACCACCAGGCAAAGTCGTGCGCGGTCGCTGGGCCGCGCGTCGCGAAATATCGCCGCGCGAGCTCGGCCAGCGCTTCGTCGCGGAGCTTGGCTTTCGCCGGCAGCACCCGTTCTTCGAGCAGCGCGTAAGTCGACTGTTTTCCCCGCCGCGGTCCACTGCAGATCACAGCATCCAACTCGGCGCGCATCAACAGGTGACCGACCCGCTGCGTTCCCGTCGCGCCGATCTTTGCGCGCTCGAGGACGCGCGTCAATTCCGTGCGAGTCAACGAGCATCCGCCTTGTAGCGCTTTGGTGAGCGCGGCGTTGCTCCGGCGAAACAGAACGTCGGTCAACTCGAGTTGCCGATCGTAGTACGCGCTGAGTGCGCGCACCCGTGGAGCGGTGAGCGCGAGCATCCAACGTAGATCGGCGGGGACGACGAAATGCCACGTTGGCCGGAGCACGTGTGTGCGGATGATCGCGCCATCGTTCAACGCCTGTTCGACGATCGCATCCGTCGCGCCGCGCGTCCGTTGTGCGACGCCCCACTTGGCGGCCGAGTAGTCTTGCGCTTGAACGGCGCCGAGTCGCCGGACGACGTCGGCGGGGTCGTCGAGACTTTGCTTGGCGAGATGTTGGTTCGAGAGTCGCATGCGCGCGATGTTCACCGGCCGGGCTCCAGAAAGGTTGAACGGCGATCGTTCGCGGCGCGTTATCATATCGCGGCCCTTATCCATGCGACAGATTGCTCGCCGCCTCGCTTGTCAACTCGCCCCGCTCGCTCGCCATGATCACTCGCCTTGCGATGGGGTTGAGTCCAATTCATACTCTTGACGCCGTGAGCGGACCAGCCGCCCACGACGGCCTGGTCCGCCCTGGAGTCCTCCGTGCGTAAGCCTCTTCTCCTCAGTGTGTTTCTCGCCGCCTGTGGCGGCGCCGCCGTGACAACATCGACAACATCGACAACATCGACCCCGTCGACGACGTCGACCACGCCGCAGCGCGGGAACGGCGCGGTTTGGCCGGACGAAGGCCCGGCAAAATGGGCTCCGCGGCCCACCGAGTCCGCGATCACGGCGAACGATCTTCGCACGCGACTCTATCAGTTCGCCGACGATTCCATGCTCGGCAGGCGCATTGGTGAGCCGAGTAATTTCAAAGGAACGGCGTACATCGCTAGCGAGTTCAAGCGGCTCGGGTTGAGGCCGGCCGGCGACAACGGCACGTACTTCCAAGATCTGCCGTACGGTCCTATGGGCTTTGATGTCGCGTCGCTGAATCTCGTCGCGGGCGGCGCGGTGCTCGCGACCAAGACCGATTGGGTACCAGTCGCGCCGACGGCAATGAACGGCATCGGCCTCAAGGCCGATCTCAGCAATGTGCCGACGGTGTTCGCCGGTCGTTGGGGCGACACGACCGCCGCACTCGATCCAGCGCTCGTGCGTGGCAAGGTCGCGGTTTTTCTTGCGACGCCGGCAGCAGCAGGTCTCACACAAGCAGGCGGCGGTGGCGGCGGCGCCGGGCGCGGCGGACCCGTGCTTCGATGTGATTCCGTCGCCGACAAGTTTGGCGCCGCGGCCGCCGCAAAGGTCGAGGCAGCCGCGCGTGCCGATAGTGTCGCCGGTCGCGGAGGTCGTGGTGGTCGCGGCGGTGCGGGTGGAACGCGAGACAATCGCGCGCTGCGGTCCGGCGCGGTCGCGATTCTATTCGTCGCGCTCGACTCTGCTCCGCGCACCGCGGTGAACGCCGCGCTCAATTCCCGCATGGGAATGCAGCTGACGTCAGCAGTTGGGAACGGCGTCCCTGCAGCAGCCATCTCATCGTCCGCCGCCGTCAAACTTTTTGGGAAACCGATTGATCAACTTTCAGTTGGCGCCACGGGCCAGCCGATCACGGCGCGATGGCAGTACGATTGGAAGATGTCGGCCACGCCGGCGCGAAACGTCATCGCGATTCTGCCCGGTACCGATCCGTCTCGCGCCGCGGAATATGTGCTTGTTGGCGCGCACAACGATCACGTCGGCGTGAACGCGGCTGCCGTCGATCACGATTCGTTGCGGGCCGTCAACATGGTGACGAGAAAGCAGGGGTCGAACGATCCCGCCTGTCGTCCGACGGACGCGCAGCAGCACGAGATCGACGCGCTGATCGCGCACGCGCGCAGCATTCGTCCGCCGCGCCGCGACTCGATCATGAATGGCGCCGACGATGACGGATCCGGGACGGTCGTGTTATTGGAGATCGCCGAGCGTTTTGCGTCGGAGAAGCCGGCGCGCTCGATCATTTTCGTTTCACACGAAGGCGAAGAATCCGGTCTGCTCGGGTCGAAGTGGTTCACCGATCATCCGACCATTCCGCTCGCGTCGGTCGTGGCCGCGCACAACATGGACATGCTCGGCAAGGGTCGCGCGGATCAGGTGATGTACGGTGGGCCGGGGTCGGTGCAGACACTCGGCTCGCGCCGATTGTCGCGTGAGTTCGGCGACATCATCGATTCGGTGAACACGGCGCGGAGCGAGAAGATGACGATCGACAAGAGCTGGGACGTGAGCGCGAATCCGATGAATCGTTTCTGTCGAAGCGATCAGGTGAACTACGTGCACCACAACGTGCCCGTGACGTATTTCTCCACCGGGTACGCGGAGGACTATCACCAACCGACCGACGAGCCGCAGTACATCGAATACGATCACGCCGCGCGACTTGCACGATTCATTCACGACGTGATGTGGGCGGTGTCCGAGCGGAAGGATAAGCCGGCGATTGCGGGACCCGATCCGAGCTATCCGGTGTGCAGATGATTGGCCGGGCGACGCGGCGCGCCGCGACGCTTGGAATGCTGGCGCTCGTCGTCGTCGGCGTGTCGTCGCCGGCGCATGGCCAGGGATCAGTCGGGCGGGTCGTGCCTGGAATCGAGGTCCTGCTCACCGATTCGATCCATCTCATTCGCGGCAAACGTGTCGGGTTGTTGACGAATCATTCGGGGCGCGATCGAAAGGGCACCAGCTCGATCGATCTGTTGGTCAAGGCGCCAGGTGTGAAGCTCACGGCGCTCTATGGTCCGGAGCATGGCATTCGCGGCGTGGCCAAGGCCGGCGAGAAAATCAACTCGAGCGTCGACTCCGCCACGGGCGTCAAGGTGTATTCACTGTACGGCGACGTGAAAGTACCGACGCCGGAAATGCTCGCCGATATTGATGTGCTGTTGTACGACATTCAGGATGTTGGCGCGCGAGTCTACACGTATGAGTGGACGCTTGCGGTCACGGCGAATGCGGCGAAGAAGCCGATCATCGTGCTCGACCGTCCCGATCCGATTCGCGCCGACCGGTACGAGGGCAACATTCTCGATCCGAAGTTTGCGTCGTTGGTCGGGCAGTATCCGGTGTCGCTGCGCTATGGGCTCACGCCGGGCGAGCTGCTTCGTTTTCTCGCCGGCACCAAACTGATCGACGCCAACGTGAGCGTTGTGCCGATGAAAAACTATCGGCGTTTAATGTGGTTCGACGAAACTGGAATCCCTCGCGTCAACCCATCGCCGAATCTGCGGACGGCAGACGCGGAGTTGCTCTATCCCGGTACCGTGTTCTTCGAGGGCACGACGGCAACCGAAGGGCGTGGAACCGATGATCCGTTCCGCCTGATCGGTGCAGCGTGGATGACGGACAACGCTGCGATCGCCGCGGAGCTCAACGCGCGCAAATTGCCGGGCGTGCATTTCGACACGGCGACGAGAACGATCGAGGCAGGCTACAAATTCGGCGGACAGACGATCCCGATGCTGTCCATTCGGGTGACGGATCGGAATGCCGTCCGGCCGGTCGAAGTCGGCATTCGGATGCTGCGTGCGATCTACGCGCATCATACGACGGACTTTCAATGGCGCGTGAGCTCGATCGACCGGCTGGCGGGCACGGACCAGCTCCGAGCCGCGGTCGAGCAAAACACCGTCGATGCGCTGATCACACAGTGGAACGCCGACGCCGTGAAGTTCGCCGCGCAGGTCCAACCATATCTCATTTACAAATGACTCATTCGCCTTTCTCCGCGCGCCGGGTCCATGGGCGCGTGAGTCGCACACTGCGTCGCGTGGCGGCCGTTCTCGCGCTCGTTTGTCTCGTGCCGTCGACGGCATTCGCGACGTGGTCGGTGATCGCGATCGACCAGAGTACGGGCCGCGTTGTCATCGCGTCGGCGACCTGCGTCGACCGCGATGACGCGTTCCTCATGGGCATTCAGGCGGTGGTCGTCCCCGGCAAAGGCGTGGCTGCATGTCAAGCCGGCGTCGACGGCACGCACGCGAATCAGATGCTTGTCTACGCCGAGTTGCAAAAGGGGACCGATCCCGCGCGCATCATCGAGTTGCTCTCTCAAGATCCGGCATTTCAGTCTCGTCAATTCGGGATTCTCGATCTGTCCGGCCGAAGCGCGGGGCATTCGGGGCTGACGAACGGCTACGTCTCGCAGGACATTCAGGGACGCGTGCCCGGGACGCAGATCTTCTACTCGATTCAAGGCAACATTCTTCGCCCTGGTGAAGTGGTGCCCAACGCGGTGAAGGCGTTTCTCGCCGCCACCGGAACGATCACCGATCGCGTCATGGCCGCGATGGAAGCCGCCGATGCATCGGGTGGCGACAGCCGATGCACCTGTCCGCCGGCGCCGGCAGACGGATCCGCCGCGGCGATTCCGTGCAGCGCGAAGACCGCACATGTCGCGTACATCCTGGCCGCCGACAAGAACGACACCAACGGCGACTCGCACAACAACGGCAAGTACGCGATGTATCTCACTGTGACGCAGCCGGCATCGGGCGGCCCGAACGCGATCCGCGCCGGCGAGAATCTGAATCCGGTGAAGACGCTCCGCATGCGCTACGACGCCTGGAAGAAGACACAGCCGGCACCTCGTTGACGGAATTGAGGATTTAATTATGACAGTTCGTCAATCCACGTTCGGACTGCTATGTCTCGGCGTTCTCGCCGGTTCAGTGTTGGCGCAAAATCCTCCCGCGGGCGCACCGCCACCGGCGGGCCGCGGTGGCGGCGGTCGCGGGCGCGCCGTCCAGGTGATGACGCTGACGTCATCCGCGTGGAACGACGGCGCAGCAATTCCGGTGAAGTACTCACAGGCCGGCGAGGAGGTCTCGCCGCCGCTTGTCTGGTCCGGCGCGCCCGACAGCACCGTCAGCTTCGTGCTCATCGTTCACGATGCCAACGCGGCGATCGGCAATGGTCTCGACGACCTGTTGCAGTGGATGGTGTGGAATATCCCGGGCCCGGCGCGCGCGCTGCCTGAAGGCGTGCCGCAGGGCGGCCAGATACCCGACGGTGCGCGCCAGATCAGCGCGACTGGCCCGTACTACCGCGGGCCGGCGGCGCCGTCGTCGGGTCCTGCACATCACTACCTGTTCGAGCTCTACGCGCTCGACGCGATGCTCGACATTCCAGCGGTTGGGGCACCGCCACCGGCGACGCGCGCAGCAGTCGTCGCCGCGATGGCGGGACATGTGCGCGCGAAAGCCGTGAGCGTCGGCACGTTCGTCAGACGTGCCCCTTAGTCATCCCGAGCGTAGCGACGGATCTGCTTTCGTGTCACGCCGCGAACAACGTCCACAAAAGCAGGTCCTTCGCTTCGCTCTGGACGACAGTGGCACTACCAATCCAGCCGCATTCCAACTTGACCCTGACGCGCCGCGTAGGCGCCGGTCACCGCACCATATGACGGAACCACGGTACCATTCGCCATAAACTGCGTTCCGCCATATGACAGGTTGTTCTTCCAGTTGAACAAGTTGAACACCTCCGCGGACAAGCTCACCTTCTTTCCGTTCCGGCTATACAGCGGCCGCGCCAATCGCACGTCCACGGTGCGATACCAGTTTGCCCATCCGTTCGACGGCGTCACGGTTCGATTGCCGGACGCCGTCAGCGTGCCTCCCGGATAGTCGTCGCCGGTAATGTTGTCGAGGTTGATGTCGCGTCCGTCGATCGTGCCGAACGGCCGAGGACTCGCGATCGTCGTGATCGACGACAGCGTAAAGCCGAGCGGGATCGGACTGACGTTCGACAACACGATGCGATGCCGTTCGTCGCCAGTCGTCCGCTGTTGATTGAACAAGAAGTTGTAGGCGTAGTTTGGTAGCCCGGCCGTGTCGAAGTCACCCTCGTACCAACCGAGGGTATACGCCAGGTTGATGCGATTCTTGTTACGCTGCCATGTGCTCTGCAGCATGAACGCGGAAAAATCCGATTGGCCGATATCATCCCACAGAATGATATCGCCGAACGCCGGCGTCAGCCGGCGACGGTTCGGCGTCACGGTCTTGTCGAGGTAGTTCGGGTTGCGCTGGACGTACAGGTTGTCCATGTGCTGCCGCACGTAATCCACGTTCACGCCCAGCTCGCTCGTGAACTGATGTCCGACGCCGAGCGACGCCTGAATGCTGTGCGGCGTCTTCATGTCGTGCTTGATGAGAATCGGCGCCGGTGAACCCGACTGTCCGGCGATCACGCGCTGGCGAAGCACCGCGGGATCGATCGTCCCAGGATTCGTGAAGTTGTACGTACGCCACGTCGAATTCTTGCGCTCCTGAAATCCGATGAAGCTCGTGACGCGATCGTAGATGATACCGAATCCGCCACGAAGAAATGTCTGATTGCCGTTCGTCGGATCCCACGAGAAGGAAACGCGCGGCGAGACATTGCCGAGCTGATTTTTGCGGTTGCCGGTGTTCAGATAATCCTTCAATTCGCCAATCCCTTGGAGAATTGGATCCTTCGCCCACGGCACCGTGTAATCGTTGTCCATCGTGTTGAACTCGGCGTCGTGCCGGACGCCGAGTGACAGCGTGAAGTTCGGCTTGATGCGCCATTCGTCGTTGATGTAGATGCCGGTGGTGCGACCCGTTGCACTGGCGATGGCGTCGGTCGTCCCGTTCGGATCAGTGAATCCAACCGCGATCGACGCCGTGTTCGGCAGCGACGACGTATCCGTCAGGAAGTTGAACGAGCCGTCCTTGTTGTTCGCGAAGTTTTGGCTCGCGGAGATGTTGCTCAGCTCGATGCCCGCCTTCAGCACGTGCGAGCCTGACGCGTTGTCGAAATTCCACGTCGCGCGGTCCACCACGCGCAAATGGGTTTCTTTGAGAATCAACGGAAAACCTGACGTACCGAACACGATGCCGGGATAGGTCAATTGCGGACCCGGATGCAGCGGCGCTTCGTTGTGATTCCAGTTCACGAGTTGCAGACTTGCTTCGTTCACGAAGTTGCCGCTCGGCGCCAGATATCGTTGGCGCAACTGTCCGGTGTAGATCTTGTAGTCCTGCGAGATGCCACCGTTCTGCGACACGCGCGCGCCGAAATTGCCTTCTCCTTTGAGAAAGCGCGCCGACCCCATCGCGTCGTACGTGATCGTGGGGCTCTGTACGAGCGTGAGACGGGTGAACAGCGTGTGGTTGTTGTTCGGTGCTTTGAACGACCCTTTGAATTGCGTCCATGGCCCGCTGGTCGGGTTGACATCGATAAAAAAATCTGTCGACGTGAGCTCATAGCTCGCCGCGAAAAACAATTTGTCCTTCTGAATTGGACCGCGAAGGTTCAGGCCCAACTGCGTTCGCCCGAAATCGGGCACGACCGTCTGAAAAGCGTTCTTCGCGATGAGCGACTTGTTCTGAAAAAATCCGAACGCCGATCCTTCCCATTCATTGGTGCCACGGCGACTCTCGGCGCTGATGACGTATGATCCGGCACGCGTGTATTCGGCGTCGTACGGATTCACGTACACGCGGAACTGCTCGAGCGCTTCCTGCGGCAACGGCGACCCTGTCTGTCCGAGGCCCACGATGTTCCCGTTGTAGAGACTCTTCATCTCCACGCCGTCCATGTAGACGTTGAAGAAGCGAGAATCTGGCGCTGCACCGCCGGACGGCAGCGTTCGTCCCGACTGCGGCGCATACGTCTTGATGCCGGGCGCGATCGCCGCCAGGTTCATGATGCCGCGCGAGTTCAGCGGGAGGTTCTCGATCTCTTCCTTCAACACCGGCGCCGACACGGAGAGACGTTGCACTTCGACTTGTTTGACTCGCTCGCTGGTGATCACTTGCGCAGCGATGTCGGAGGCGCCGCGTTGAAGCGTGAAATCGAGCCGCGCGCGCTGACCGATTACGAGCTGTACGGTATCGCTACTCGGCTTGTATCCAACGGCGCGCACGGTCACGGTATATCGACCGCTGAACAGGCCGAGCACCGTGAAGTCGCCGTTGCGACGCGTGGTGCTTTGCGCGGTTTCCCTCGTCGCGACATTGACGACTGCGACGGCCGCACCGGGCAACGGACCGGCATCTCCTTTGACCGATCCTTCGAGCGTGATGGTGTTCTGAGCGAGCGCCGGCCGAGTGATGATCGCTGCGAGAATGGTTGCAACGAGCAGGCGCTGGAAGCGGAATCGCATGATAACAGTCTCCGAAACGGGGGTAGGGACCCGCGGGATGTTTCGCGCAACGGACGAGCGTCGCTCGCGCCGTTTTTCCAGTTGCGACATAATACGGGCATGACCATGCAAAGGCTACACAGGCATCGGGCGCTGATAGTTCGCACGCTCTCGATCGCACGCATTGTGGTGACCCTGCCTTCCGTCGTGCGCGCACAGTCGGGCGATACCCTCGTCGCACGCGACCTCGCTCCAGGCGTGCGCTATCTCCAGTTCGTCGACAAGCGCGGCCCACTGGTCGTCCATCTCGTCCGTGTCGACCTACGCCGGCGCGACATCGAACTCCGGCCGGCCCGTGCGCACGATCAACTTCGCGGCCGCGAAAAAACCACCGAAATGGTGCGCCGCGCAACGGCCGGCGGCGCCACGGTGCTCGCAGCGGTCAACAGCGACTTCTTCGATCTCAAGACAGGCGAAAACGAAAACAATCAAGTGATCGGCGGAGAATGGTGGAAGGGACTCAAAGTCACCGATTCTCCTTACGACACCTACGACAACGTGCACGTGCAGTTCGGAATCGACGCGGCAGGCAAGCCGTTCATGGATCGACTCATTCTGGATGCAAAGGCATGGTCGCACGGCATTGTGACGCCGATCATCAGCATCAATTTCAATCCGTCGGGCAATCCTGAAGGCACCGCGCTGTTCACGTCGCGCTTCGGCGCCACCACGCCGCGCGACGCCACTCGGCAGACCGCCGAAGCGTCGCTCGTTGCAGCCGGCCGTCATGGCGACACGTTGCTCTACGTTCGCCGCGGCGCCGTTTCATCCGCGTCCGGCTCGGCGATTCCGGCCGATGGAGCGGTGCTCAGTGCGTACGGCGCCGGTGATCGCACCAAAGAAGTGCTCGCGATGGCAGAGGGCGACACCGTGCGTCTCCGGTTGGCGACGGTGCCGCGCATTCGCAGTGGCGCCGCGCCGGCCCTGATCGTTGGCGGATGGCCGCGCATTTTGCGCGACGGCGAGAACGTCGCCGACGAGGCGCCGACCGTAGAGGGAACGATCTCGCGAAACGCCGAGGCGAAGCATCCGCGCACGGCCGTTGGGTTTTCGCGCGACAGTAGCACGTTGTTCCTACTCGCCGTCGACGGACGCAAAACGAACAGCGTCGGCATGACGCTCGTGGAGCTTGCGAACCTGGTGAAACAGCTCGGCGCGTGGCAAGCCATGAATTTCGACGGAGGCGGATCGACGACCATGGTCATCAATGGTGCGGTCGTCAATTCGCCGACCGACGCCACCGGAGAGCGCGAGGTGGGAAACGCGTTGCTCATCATTAAAAAACCATGATAAGGCAATCAATGATCGATTCACGGCGTGGCCTCGCGATACGAACACGTTTCTTTCTGACGGTTCTGGTTGCCGTGGCATGTTCTTCCAGCGCAGCGTCCGGCCAAGCTGACGCTGCGGCCCGAAAAGTACTCTGGCTCGATCCCACGAACGAGCAATGGCGCAATCCTGCACCGCCCATTTCACATGTGCGCTTCGAGACGACCAAAGGGACGTTCGTGCTCGAGTTGATTCGCGAATGGGGACCGCTTGGCGCCGATCGCCTCTACAATCTTGCGCGGCTCGGCTACTACGACGACACGCGCTTTCATCGCGTCAACAAGAATTACATCGTGCAGTTCGGGCTCCATGGCGACTCGGCCGTCAACGCCGTGTGGCAGGACCGCTACCTCCAGGATGATCCTCCGCGGTCCAACAATGTGCGCGGGACGTTCGCCTTTTCGTTCAAAGCGATACCGAACAGGCGCAACACGCAGATCTACATCAACCTCGCCGACAACATTCGGAACAACGCCGAAGCGTTCACCGTGCTCGGAACCGTGGTCGAAGGTATGTCGGTGCTCGACAGTCTCTATTCCGGCTACGGTGAGAATTCTGGCAGCGGGGTGAGGCAAGGAAGGCAAGGTCCGCTGGCGAACGGCGGCAACGCATATGTGGACCGAGAGTTTCCATTGCTCGACCGCATCCGCCGCGTCACCGTCTCCGAGGTCAAGACGCGACCTGCTGTCGCTCCGGCGGCGGTCGATACGAACGCTCTTCAGAGAATGCTCGTTGCCGAAGACGCCCGGGGACTTGGTCCCGACGGAATCGCTCCGCTCATTGACGGTTTGGCGGCAACGAGCGATCCGCGCATCCGGCTTGCTGCGGTACGCGGTCTCGGGCGTCTTCAGCGCGCAGCCGTTACGCCGAAGCTTGTCACGCTCCTCGAGGATGCGTCGCCCGTCATTCGAAGCGAAGCGGCGAACGCGGTCGCCGAGAGCATGCAGAGTGTTTGGGGAACGACCAATGCTCGCGGCACCGATGCTCCCGACTCACTCAAGAACGCCGTTCGCTCGGCGGCCGAAGGACTGACGCGACGCATCGAGCGCGAAACGGATCCTCGCGTGCTCGGCGCGCTCGCCCGTGCTGTGGGACGCTTGCCCTACGCCGACAGCGCGTCGGCGCGGGCCGCCGAGCGAACGATTCTTCGAGGGGCGGAGCGTGCCCGCGGATTCGAAGGCGCGGCGGGGCGCGCGGCGTACGATGTCGCCAACGGCCTCTACATTCTCGCGCGCGCTCGCCGTTCGCTCGGCGATCTGACGTCGCCGTCGACGGATTTGCTGCGAGCGCTGTCGCGCGCGCCCGCCGCGCTAGATGCGCGTCGCTCCGCGTTGCTCGCCCTCGGCGCAGCTGGAGTTCTCGACACCGCCGTCGCCAACGCCGCAAGTCGCGACGCGGACTGGCAGGTTCGTCGTCTGGCGCTGACTATGGTGCGCGCTCTCGATACCGACGCGCGTGCCGATCTGATTCGTCGTGCACTCCATGATTCGGTGGCCATGGTTCGTGCTGACGCGATGCGACTCGTGCGCACCAACGGTGGTTCGCTCCCCGATTGTGCGCCGCTCGTTGCCGCGACGCGCGATCAGAGTCCGCTCGTGGAGCTCGCGGCGATCGATGCGCTCGCGGGTCCGTGCGCGGATCGCGCCGCGCGCGATGCGGCACTTCACGCCATCGCGGCGACCCTTCCCGCGGGCGACGCGTCGCGCGAAGCAGGTCATGTCTCATGGCACGCGGCAGCGCATGCCATTGTTGCGCTCGCGCGCACCGACTCGAGTGCGGCGCGTTCGCTTCTCCCCCGCTTCGCTGCGCACCCGCGCCAACATGTGCGCGCCTACGCCGCACGCGCCGCCGCCATACTCGGCGACGCCTCACTGCTCACGCGTCTCGCTGCCGACGCGAACCACAACGTGCAAGAGGCCGCGGTTGGCGGGCTACAACAACTTCGTGCTCACGCCGCCGACAGCGTGTATATCGCGGTGCTCGCGTCGCATGGACATCAGGCCGTACTCGCCGCCGCTCGTGCGCTGGAAGGAACGACCAACGCGCGCGCCAAGGCCGCCCTCTTCGAGGCGTTTGATCGGTTGAGCGCCGAACGACGTGAGAACTCGCGCGATCCCCGAATGGCGATTTTGGCGCGATTGACTGAGCTGGGCGGAGCGAGCGACGCTCCACGACTCGAGCGCTATCTCGCGGACTTCGACAGTTCCGTCGCCATAGCCGCTGCGCGCGCAACAACACGCTGGACCGGCGGAGTCGTGCGCGCGCGCCCCGCGCCGCTACCGATTCGACCGGAGCCGTTGGCGCGCACCTTTCTCGCGGGCGACGTGCGACTTCGCGTCACGATGGCCACCGGCGGAACGTTCACGATCGGGTTGGACGTTCTCGAGTCACCAGCGAGCGTCGCGCGTGTCGTTCGCCTCGCTCGGGCCGGCTACTACAACGGACTGACCTGGCATCGCATGGTGCCGAATTTTGTGATTCAAGGCGGCAGTCCCGATGAAAATGAATACGTCGGCGATGCGGCATTCATGCGTGACGAGATCGACGCGCGTCCACATCATCGCGGGACTGTTGGAATCTCCACGCGCGGTCACGACACGGGGGACGCGCAGCCATTCGTCAATCTCGTGGACAATCCGCGGCTCGAGCATTCGAGTCCGTTGTTTGGTACCGTTGTCTCGGGGATGAACGTCGTCGACGATATTCTCGAAGGAGATGTCATTCGACGCATCGAGGTGGTGGGCGGGCCCGCATAGCGTCATCCTGAGCGAACTACTTGGTCATCCTGAGCGTAGCGAAGGATCTGCTTTTCGCCCATGAGTTTTCCAGTTTAAGTGATCTGTAACAGTCGGCTTGATGGCTGCACTGACTGTCACAGATGACTTGAACTGGAAAACTCGCAGGTCAAAACCGTTACTGGACGATCGAATCTCAGCGTTGGACAGCAACGCCCTAGAACACGACCCGGACCTGCTGACCGGAGTAGTTCACCGTCTTCGTCGTCCCCTCGGGCAGCATCTCGACCTTGAACGTGCGCGACCCAGCCAGATTCGTCGCGCCGCGCGGAGCCCCGGGCGCGATCATCAACCGCTGACCGCGATCGTCCCACGTCAGCCGAGTCCATGTGCCTTTCCCAGTGAGATAGTCCTGACTCGCGCCGTCGTCATCGTACATCGTGAAGGCGCCGTCGGCACCGCGGTACACTCTGATCGTCGTCGGGTCGCTCACGACTTCGCTCGTGTACTGGCGAATCGGATCCACGGGAATGATTGCGCCGGCTCGCGCATAGATTGGCATCGTCGCCACGTCGACTGGACGCGTGATCGTGCGGCCGCCGGTCTCTTTCGCGTTGGTCCACCAGTCGTACCAATCGCCTTTCGGCAGGTAGACATCGCGCGACGTCGCCGCTTTCTGAAAGACTGGCGCAACGAGCAAATCCCGGCCCCAGAGATACTGGGTTCCCATGCCGCGGACGTGGGCATCGTCGGGATAGTGAAGCCACATCGCGCGCATCAACGGCATTCCCGTGGCGCGCGCCTCCGACGCGAGCGTGTACGTATACGGTAGAAGTTGATAACGCAGTTCGGAGTATTTCTTCGCAATCGGCTCGATGGTCGGGTTGTTCATCTCCGACTGTTGGATTCCGCGGCGTTCGTCGTTGGCCGTCGGCGTATTCGTGTTGTTGCCCTCGCGCGGCCCCATGCCGCTCAGCCCCCAACCCCACGGGAGTCGCGTCTGCCACGTCCGGCCGTGTGCGCGAAACGACGGTGTGAACGCCGCGAACTGAAACCACCGCGCGTACAACTCGCCGGTCAACTCCGGCGTCGCATAAAATCCGCCGATGTCGGAGCCCCAGAACGGCGCGATGCTGAGCGAATAGTTGATGCCGACCGCCACTTGGCCTTCGAGTGTTTTCCACGATGACTCGGTGTCGCCCGACCACACCCACCCGCCCCACTGTGCGATGCCGGGATATCCGTTGCGATGCAGACTCCACGGGCGCGCGTTCGGTTTCGTCGAGAGCGGCCCCTGGTAATACAACTGATGCCGCTCGATCCGCTCGAAGAGATTGAACCAATCGCCTTCGTCCGGCCAAAACGCATCGACGCCCGCGTTCACGAGGCCGACATGCTGCTGCCAATAATTCTGAATGTGCGACCCATCCAACGTTTCGCCGGGCTTTGGCGGGATCGTACCGTGCAGCGTCGGCAATTTGTCGCGATCCCACGGCACCATGTGGACGACGACCTTCACGTTGCGCGCGTGCATGTCGGCGAGCACGACCTTGGGGTCACGCTTGAAGACGTCGGGATTGAAGTCGAACGACGGCTGCTTCGTGTTCCAGCCACGAGGCGAGAAGCCCGTACCGAGGTAGATCACGGCGTCGATCGGAATACGCTTTGCCCGAAAACTGTCGATGACGCCGAGCATCTGTGTTTCGTCTTCGAGCGTTCGGTGCGACTGCATGTAGCCGAGCGCCCACTTGGGCGGCAGGACGGCGGGTCCGGTGACCAATGAGAAATCCCTCATCAGCGTTGCGGGATCGTGTCCGTCGAAAACGAAGACGTCGAACAGCCCGGGAACGACTTTGTCGGCGGGCGGGAGTCCCTTCCCCTGGCTCAGTCCCTGATTTGTTTGATTCTGCGGTCTGGCCGCTTGCCCCGACGGTTGCCAGGGAGTGAAGATGCCGCGCCGTTTGTCGCGCAGATCCACTTGCACCCACGGCGTCGCGACGAACACGCCCCAGCCTTCGGTCCCGACGAGCATCGCCACCGGATTGCGCGATCCATAGGCGTCGCTCTGCCACCGAGGCTCCATCGTGTCCGCGTGGCCGTTGCGATCGAATTGAATGGGCTCGGTTCGCCAATTCTTGCCCGCTTCAGGTTTGGGACCGCCTTCGCCCATTCCCAAGACCGGTTGATCGCTCAACGCGAACGACAGCGTGCCGTCCCCTTCGAAGACGAGCTTTTGAATGGGATCGCCGTGGGCGTTGCTGACGGTCACCGTGAGCGGATCGCCGCGCACGGCCACGTTCAGCGTTCCAATTCGCTTCGTGACGGTCGCCGATCCTTTGAGCTCGCGAAGGCTCATCGCGGCGGCGGGGTACGCTCGCGCCGCGACCGCCGGGTTGTTCAACGCATTCCGGTCGACGCCGATCGGGGCCAGCGTGATGCGGACGCTGTGGTCGCCCGCCGGTCGGATCTCGAGCTGCGCGGGTTTGCCCGCGGTCGTGATTTGCTGCGCGGGCAACGCCGAGGCGGCGAGCGAGAGACAGACTGCCGCGATCCGTCTGACGAGCATGATGTGCAAGTGAGCCTCACCGCGACCGACAGGCCGCAACAAAAATGACACGCACGAAAGACCGGCTTGACCGAACGCGAACGAATCACGCCCTGAAAAGAGCCGCGATGGATACAATATACCAAATGGGAACACAACGCGGACCGCACCGAGGCCGTCTCGAAATCAACGGCCTCGGCTGCCACCCGATGCGCTATAGACTCGGATGCTTCAGATGCCAGTCGGTGTGCGTCTGATACTGATGCGCCACCGATAGGATCTTGTCGTCGTTGTACAAATTGCCGGCGATCACGGTGCAGATCGGCTGCGGGTTGTACACCACCTGCGGCGCCGTCGTGTCCGCGCCAGCGCGCCCGCCCCCACCACCGCCGCGTCCCGACGGCTGCGGCTCGAACTTGTATGGAACCACGGCGCACGGATGACCGGTCTGCGCGTGCAGCCCAACGTCATATCCCTGAGCGCTCGGCACATACATATCAAAGTTCTTTAACAGCTCCGCCATCTCGCTGATCAGCACGTAACGCCGCCGCTGCGCCTGAATGAAATCGAACGCGCGCGGGAATCGGCCTCCGGTCCAGCGCGTGAGTGCCGCCATTCCAGTCGGATTTCCGGCATCTCCTCGGCCACCACCACCGCCGCCGCCCGCACGACCGCGACCGGTGCTGTCCGCACCGCCACGACCGGCCGTGGAATCCGCCCCACCGCGACTGCGGCCGCCACCACCACCGCCACCACCGCCGCGGCCCGCCGGTTCAGGAATCGACGCGAGATCGATCCCGAGCTCCTTCGCCTTCCACTGTACGTACGAATCGAATGCCGCCGATGACTCGACGCCGAGTCCGCCGCCACCTCCGCCTTGGAGCTGCGGACGCGGCCCGATTGGAGTCGGGGTCGCTCCGAGCTCGCGCAGCTTGTCGACGAACTCTTTCGGCGCGGCCGCATCGACCCCGATGCGCATCGACGCCAGCTTGATGTGAGAATCGAAATGAAACGGCGTGGTCACCGTGCCCGGGTCCTTCGGATCGGAACCGTGAATGACATTGAACACCATCGCGCAATCTTCGATCGACCGACAAATCGGTCCCACGCGGTCCTGCGACCAGGCGAGCACCATTCCGCCCGCTCGACTCACGCGCCCAAACGTCGGACGCAGCGCGCTCAACCCGCACTCACGCGCGGGCGACACAATCGACCCCGACGTCTCCGTCCCGATGCCGAACGCAACGCACCCGGCCGCTGTCGCCGACGACGGACCCGCCGACGAGCCGCTCGATCCACGCCGAATGTCCCACGGATTGTTCGTGCGCCCGCGGTACCACTGATCGCCCTGCGCGAACAACCCGGATGACAGTTTTGCAATCAACACCGCGCCGGCGTCGCGCAACCGAATCACCACCTCCGCGTCTTCGTCGATCACGCGATTCTCGAAATCCTTGGAGCCCCACGTCGTGCGCACGCCCTTGGTCGCAAACAGATCCTTGATGCCGTACGGAATGCCGTGCAGCGGTCCGCGATACTTTCCGGCCTTGATTTCCGCGTCAGCCCGGGCCGCTTCGGCGAGTCCTTGCTCTTCCATGATCGTCACCGCGCACAACAGCGTCGGATCGAGGCGCTTGAGACGGTCGACATAGATCTGCGTGAGCTTCGTCGACGTGATCTTCTTCGCCTTGATCAACGCCGACAAACGATGCGCCGGCAGAAACGCGATCTCGTCGGGCGACGTCGGCACCGCGCCGGTCCACGGCTCGACGACAAACGCACTTCGCTGAAACGCGGCCGCGCCGCGCTCGTGTATCAACTTTTCCATCAGCGCGCCCGTTCCGCCCGGGTACGGCTGGAAGGTCCACGAGATCGGTTCGCCGTTGCCTAGCGGAGGCAGCGCGGCCTGAGGTGCGGCTTGTCCGCCGCCTGGTGCTTGGGCCAGCGCGCGCGCGCCGAAGCCGAAGGTGGTCGCCGCCGCCGTGACGAGCGACATGAACATGAACTCGCGGCGATCGATGCCGGTGAATGCCTCTGCCTCCTCGGCGATCGACTCGGCATCGGCCTGCGCCTGGTCCAGCAACTCCAACTCTTCGCGGGTACTCATCTACGCTCCTCGATCAGCCAACGGTGACATTCGGGACGCGCAGAGAATAGCACCCGGCCACTGTGGTCGGCCAGCGGCGTTCCCACCGGCTGGCCGATCGAGTCGCTTTCCTATCTCGTGGCTCTAACGGCTCGCGTTGCTCGAGCGACCGGGCGGTGGATGACAAGGCTCTGCGAATTGCCAATGTAGGGGACGATCGTTGCCGACAGGTCGACGGTCAGCGCCGGGCCTACCGGAATTTCGCGGTTGGGCATGCCAGTGTACTCTCCGTCCACGTCGGTGACGAAAGGCTGAACGACGATCGTGCCGATCGGCGTCGCGCCCGTCGCGGAAAACGAAACCCACACGAAGCCATTCACCTGATCGGCGTCGTCATTTGGCTGGACGACGAACTCGCTTCCCATGGGAAATCCAAACGGCGAGTTCGCCGGCGCGTTGGTCACCCGAAGTCGAACCTCGCGATACGTCTTGATGCGAAAGCGCGCCGCGCGGTAGGTGGTGAGTCCTTCAGGAACGTCGCCGAAGGAGATGTGTGACGTCTCGAGCGTGGTTTCAGGAAGGTCTGAATCGTACCAGACGCGTTTGCCGTACACGGTGCGTCCCTTCGCGTGTGTCGCTCCGCCGGGGTTACCCCCCGCCTGCTCTGATTGGCGCGCTTCCCAGATGGACCATAGGCGATCGACGTTGGCGTGGCTCAACCAAAAGGTCAGATCACTCGGCGACGACAGACCGCGTGCGGCAGCAAACGTCTCGCTCGGGTCGGTGACGGCGTACGTTCGGCTGTCGCAATACGGGACTGTGACCGTCGGATCGATCGCTTGCAACTCGTTCTCGAATCGATTCACGAGCTCGCGGTGCCACGGGAAGACCGGCGGCGGTCCGCCGGCAACGCTGATCGCGGACGGCGCGTGCTCACGCGCCATGGCGGCCAGAGCGCGCATCCGCGTAAAATCGTCGTAGCGGCTCTGCAGCCCGGGATGGGTAATGCTCGGATGAAGCTTGGCGTCCCGGAGCGCGGCGACCGCGGCGATGAACCGGCGCTTTTCTTCGCTTGTGAGGTTCTTCACGTTCTTGCGGCAATTCATGATCGTCTCTCCCAAAATCGGATGCGGGGACGGGTTCCGTCTAATGCGCGCTGCAGTGTCGCCGAAGGCCGTCACCGTACCGTCACCACGCCGTCATCCGACTTCTCTCATAGGGTGTCACGGCCGAGCCCGCCGTTCGCCGCGTATGGCGCGTGACGGCCCACAGAAGCAGAAGAGCCCGGCCATTTTGGCCGGGCTCTTCTGCTTCTGGTGTCTCCTCAGCCACCACTCGTTCGATCGCCTGCCAAAATCCGATAAATGGATGAGATCGTCTCGTCTCCTACGGCTTTGGCTTCGCCTTGAGTCGCGCCGGAGTCGTATCCGTGCCGGTCGAGTCGCTGATCGCTTTGTGCGGAGTGGTATCGGTTCCAGTCGAATCGTTGGGGACTCGGGCCTTGCTCGGCTTGCAGCCCGCGGCCAGCCAAGTCGCGGCGAGAAGAGCGAGAGCGATGCGCGTAAGACGTTGAGTTGGCATGAGAGTCATTCCGAGTATGGGTTGGCGCGCCGACAAAACCATAGCCGCCATCAAAGGCGATCGGAAGTCTACCAATCTCCGGTCATCTCGACGTCAACTTTGCGTCACCGTCGGCGCTACCTCGGGCGCTGCCGTGCGTGCCAACGATCGAGCAGATCCATGCCCGCAGGATAGGCGAGACCTCTGAGCGATAGATGTCCGGGCGGCACTCGCGCCGATCCGATGGCACTCGTCATGAACGCGGCCGCCGAGTCGAGTTGGCCGAGGTGTGCATAGGCATCGGCAACTAACCATCGGAGCGTGATGCTGGGAATTCGATCCAAGTTCGTTGCGTCGTGCTCGCCGGCGGTCGCGGCCGGCGCGAGCGCGCGCACCACGAGGTTCCACCGTCCCGCTACTCTGTCGACGAGCGAATTGATGACCGGTGCTCCGAGACCGAGCCGCGCTTGCTCCCCGACCGAGACCGCCTCGATTCGACGGGCCATCTCTCGCGCGTGAACGGTGTCACCGGCGAGCGCGTAGCGCACACCACGCGCGACCAACATTCCCGGTGTCTTGTCGGCAGTCATCAGAGTTCCCATATCGGCTGGTCGTCGCCCGCTCGTCAGCGCCAGCAATGATCGGGCTTGCTCGTACCATCGGCGCTCCGCTCCGTTCGCCGCGGCCGCCGCACTCGCGAGAACGCGGTCCGCCGCTGCGGCCGACCCGAGTGCCGTGAGCGCTGATGCTCGCGTCGTCGTCGCCTCGATGCGGAGACCGGGCGGGATGCCTGCCGTCGCGAGCGTTTTTGTCGCGATGCTGTCGGCTTCCGCCCAGCGGTTCGAGGCGGTCGCCAGACGAATGGCGGCGTATTGGGCGTACGCACCGGTCAGATCGCGCGCCTTTGCCTTGGCGCGATCGAGCTTGCCAAGCGTCACCAGCATGTCGGTGGCGTTCATGATCTCGGTCTGCACGAGATCGGGACCGAACGGGCTGTTGCCTGCCGACTCCTCGAAATCGGCGAGTGCTTCGTCATACCGCCCGAGCATCGACAAATAGAGTCCGCGACTGTTCCGGCCACCGATCGACCGCGGGACCTCCTTTAGATATTCGTCATACCACCGAATGGCAGCGGGGATGTCGCGGTCCACGGCATATGCAGCGTCGCCGGCCAAGCGATAACGTTGCGCGGTGGTGAGTCGCGTCGGACGGCGAAGCGCTTCGCGAAAGACAGCTCTCGCCGAGTCGAGATTGCGCGCTTCGACGTAGTTGTTGCCCATCACGGCCCACGCCGACGCGAACCCGGTGTCGAGCGCGATCGCCTCGCGGAGCAATCGCGTGCTGCCGGAGACGTCGCCGAGTGGCTTTCGCGCCAGTGCGCTGACGTATTTGCGATAGGCCGGGAGCGACGGCGTCGCGATGTCGAGCAGCAACTGATTTGCTTCGAGGTCGCGGCGTTGCTCACCCAGTCGTTGTCGCACGTCATGGGCGAGACGCTGCACGGTCGGTATGACGCGATCCGCCGTGGTCGTCGCGCTGACCGAGGCGAGCTCGCGTCCGTCGGCCGCGTCCACGGCGCGCATCGCGAGCGCGTAGCCCGTGTTCGTGGTATCGATTCGCCCGCTGATCACCGCGCGCACGGCGGTGCGAAACGCGAGCTCGCGCCCGAGGTCGATGTTCACCGTGGTCGTGTCGGGAAGGCCCGCGGCCTTGAGCGCGCCGGCCAACTGCTGGCGCGGCATCGTCGTGAGATAGCGCGACTGGTTGAGCTCCGTCGTTACCAGTTCTCGAATGGCACCGGCGAGGGTCGGGTCGCTTCGTGGTCCATCGAAGTCGGCGACGAGCACCCAGTCGCGCGCGCGCAGGGGAGCCGGACGATTCACGTAGTACGAGACGGCGCCGAGCGCGCCGGCAGCGACCACGGACGCGGCCGTCGCTGCCGCCAAACGTCGCTTGGTGCGCGTGAGCATGCGCCGCCCTCGAACGCGCCGGTTCGGGTCGACCAGCGCCGCGGCGAATGCGTTGGCATCGTCGAACCGGTCAGCGGGATTCTTCGAGAGTGATTGTTCGATGGTCGACTCGACGGCCGCCGGAGCGCTCACGCACCACTCGCGAATCGATGGCGCGACGGACAGCACCTGTTGCGCGACGATTTCCTTCGGCGTGACACCCAAGAACGGGGGTCGTCCCGACAGCATTTCGTAGAGCATGCATCCCAGACTGTAGATGTCGCTCCGATGGTCGACGCCGACGCCGCCCGTCGCTTGCTCCGGGCTCATGTAGTGCGGTGTGCCCACCACCGTTCCCGTGTGCGTCAGCCGAACATCCCCGCTGTGTTCCTCGATGGCCAACGCGATCCCGAAATCGGCAACGAGCGGGCGGTCGCCATCCAGCAAAATGTTCTCCGGCTTGATGTCGCGATGAATGACACCACGCTCGTGGGCGTAGGTCAGCGCCTGGGCGATCTCGGTCACCACGCGGATCGCTTCCTCGATCGGCATCGCGCCGCGATCCAAACGCTGGCGCAGCGATTCACCCCGAATGAACGGCATGGCGAAGAAGAGAAACCCGTTCGCTTCGCCCGAGTGATACAGTGGGAGAATGCCGGGGTGGCTCAATCGCGCGGCTGTTCGAATCTCACGAAGGAAGCGCTCCGCACCCACGGCGAGCGCGAGCTCTGGGCGCAACACCTTGAGCGCCACGAGACGATCGTGCTTCAGATCGTGCGCGAGGTAGACTGTTGCCGTCCCCCCGCTGCCAAGCTCGCGCGCAATGCGATAGTCCGCTTGAACCGCGGCCGCGATGCGTTCAAGAAGGTTCGCTGTCAGAGTCCAGCCCTCGCACGGGTAGTCTCAGTACGGTACGACAACGCGCACGACAACGCTATCTTCCACCCACGGATCCTGTCCCGTTTCCATTCTGCCAGGGCGCCGTTTCTCAGCCACCGTTGAAGAGCCTCGCTTGCTGCGACTGACGACATTTGGCGGAATCGTTCTGCGTCAAGACGGCGACCCGCACCTTGGCGCGGCGAGCCAGCGCCGGCGCCTCGCACTCATCGCCATCATCGCCGCCGCCGCCGGTCGGCCGGTGAGCCGAGAAAAACTGCTCGGATACTTCTGGCCCGAAAGCGACGCCGAGCACGCGCGCCATGCCCTGCGGCAATCGCTTCACGCCATCCAACGTGCGCTCGAAACGGACTCGCTCTTCCTCGGCACCGACGCGCTGCAGCTCAATCCGGCGTTGATCTCGTCCGACGTTCAGGACGTCGAGGAAGCCGTCGAGGCAGGCGCGCACCAACGCGTGGTGGGTCTGATCAAGGGTCCGTTTCTGGACGGTTTTTTCGCCAACGACGCCCCCGAACTCGAACGGTGGGTCGACGCGCAACGCGTGCGCTACGCCAACTACTTCATCGCCTCGCTCGAAGCGTTGGCCGTCGAGGCCTCGGCGCGCGGTGACCACGCGATGGCGGTCGCCTGGTGGCGCCGACTCACCGCCGAGCAACCCACGAGCTCGCGCTATGTGCTCGGCCTCATTCGGTCGCTCGCGGACACCGGCGACCGCACAGGCGCGCTGTTGCAAGCGTCGGGGTACGAGGCGTTGGTGCGCGAACAGCTCGACGTCGAGCCGGATAGCGCAGTCGCCGAACTCGCCGCCCGGTTGAGAGCGAACGTTGCGAACGATCCGGCGCGCGAGCGAACCCCGGGCGCCGCGGCGGCCGCGGCCACACTGGCGACCGTGCGCGATCGAGCGCGCGATCGCCAACGGGAGTGGCTCGAGCGGACACTTGGTGAGCGGCTGGTCGTTGAAGCGGGCATTCCGTCGCGCGGAGCGATCGTCGCCTACCACGCGTACGACCGAGAGCGCCGGCTGCCCGTCGAAATCCGGCTGATCGACCCCGCGGTGTCGGCGCTGGCCGATGTGGATTTACTCATGGCCCGCCTCGATCGAATCGTCGCGCTACGCGATCCACATCTCAGCCCGATGTACGAGTACGGAAATTCCGACGGCGTGATCTACTTCACCGTCGCGCGACCGCTGGGTGAATCGCTGCGGGACATGTTGGCGCGAGAGCATCAACTGCCGGTCCGCGATGCCGTGATCATCGCTGCGGACGTCGCCGCCGGACTGGCGCCGGCACACGACGCGGGCGTACTGCACGGCGACCTGCGTCCCAAATACGTGTTCGTGTCCGACGGCCGCGCCGTCGTCACCGACGTCGGCATCGTCGACGCGCTCTCCGCCGCGACGCGAAACCGAACGTCCACCGCGCTTCGTATCGGGTCGCCCGGGTATCAGAGCCCGGAGCAACTGGTTGGGGATTTGGGTCTCGATGAACGCTCCGACGTCTACAGTCTTGGATGCATGCTCTACGAGATGCTGGCGGGCGAAGTGCCGTTCGCGAGTCAGTCGCCGAGTACGATGGTGAGCGGGCGGCTCACGTCCGCAGTGCCGTCCATTTCGTCGCGCCGAGATACCGTCACCGACGCGCTGAGCGCCGTCGTCGCTCGATGTCTCGCCCGCGCACCGTCGGACCGATATCGCTCGGCGCGAGAGGTGGGCGCGGCGTTGCGGCAGATAGCGGGAGAGAGGTAGACCCGTCTTGCTTTCTTGCTGTCGAGGTCGTGTCCGCTGACTGGTGCTTCGGGTCGAGACCCGTATGTTGTTGGGGTCGTGATCGGAGCGCTGCGACACCGCGCATCCCCCACCCGAATCGACCGGAATACTATGCTCCCGCTCGGCGCTCGCGCATGGAAGCTCTGTGAACGGCGGGACTGTAAACAAGAGCGTGTAGCGATCGCCAAAGATCATTTGAGCGCTCGAATGTGGCTGCGCGGGTTCAAGTCTGACTCGCACAGGATGCGCAGCCTGCGAGCGCTGCTCGCGCGCGAGACGTCGCGCGACGTCTCGCGAACGTCGGCCGATGGGGTTGTCGATGGGATCGTCGAACTGTTGTCGCGTGGCCGCCTGCACTTGCACGCCGAAGTGGTCAAGGCTCCTCCGTCTGCGGAGGCCGCGCCTCCTAAGCCGCCGCCGGCGTTATTTGCGGCACCGCCGCGGATGCCGCCACGACCGTCGTTGTCGCTGCGGCCGCCATCGTTCGACCCGCCACTCTTTCCGGCGAACATCAACCTGCTCTCGCAAGCGTCGGCGCTCGTTGCGGCCGCCGCGGATGGTGCGCCGTTTTGCCCGATGTGACACTGACCCGCGGGCGACGGTCGTCGCCGGGATCGAGATAGATGACAATGGCCGATTATAGCGCGATCGAGCGGATGCTCTGGCCCAAAGGCCGCACGCGTGACACCTGGATGATCGTCGACGCGGCGCGCGATCGCCGCATCTTTGGCATGCTCTTGGATTGCTTCTACTCAGACCACACGTGTCTGTTCGGCGGGACGTTGCCGCCGGAGCTGGAGGTCGCCGCGCCATATCTCATTCGTCTGGAGCACGGCGGCGCGAAGACGCAGCGCTTCGTCTCGCAAGCGTGGGGCAATGAATGGGGCGTGTTTCTCAAGTGCAGCACGGGATTCGACGAGTTGCGGCGCCATCTTCGCGAGTTGCTCGTGGTTCGCCATCCAAACGGGAACTCTGTGCTCTTTCGCTACTACGACCCGCGCGTGTTGCGGGTCTATCTGCCGACATGCACCCCCGAGGAGTTGCGCACTGTGTTCGGGGGCATCGAATGTTTTTGGATCGACGATGAGGAACCGGGGATGATGCTCAACGCCGGTTTGGACCAACGGCAGCTCGTTCTTCAAAAACTCCCGCTGCAGGCATAGTGCCGAGCATGCTGCAGATTCGACAGACACAGGTCCGGGTGTTGGAGGATGGCAGCTGGCGGAAATTCGAGGACGAGATGGTGCAGCACAGCCTGCAGTTCTCGCCGACGCTCTCGAACCAGCTCGGGGAGCCGCAACTGCGCATCGCGCTGCGCCAGTGCATTGCGCGCGCGCGGGAGTATGGATTTACAAATCGTGGTCCGGTGCGGCTGTTCATCGAGTCGAGGTTTCTGTTCGGGAGCAGCTTCGACACCGATCCCCAGTATCCGTGGGCCGCGCAGATTCTTGCCGCGGACGACGATCAGATGTCGCGCGCCTACGATCTCGTGAGAAAAATCATCCAATATCAAACTCGCGTCGCGGGTCCGGACGGCATCAACACGCGCAAGGCGCTGTTGGCGCTGAATGCGTTCGCGCGGCAACAATTAGAGATCTCTAACGATGATTTCGTCGAGCGCATGCTC